>Ga0172369_10000217_pt1 | contig 82079 bp, 49 predicted proteins | sample LakKiv25m_FD_114539 | JGI IMG/M metagenome (GOLD analysis project Ga0172369, IMG submission 114539) | Freshwater microbial communities from Kabuno Bay, South-Kivu, Congo - kab_022012_11.25m | ecosystem: Environmental > Aquatic > Freshwater > Lake | place: Democratic Republic of the Congo... | reverse complement strand
GTGGCTTAGGTCCGCCGGCTAAGGGTGGCTTAGGTTGGCCGCACATGACTGGCTTAGGTTCGCCGACACTCAGTGGCTTAGGGCACCGGCTAAGGGTGGCTTAGATGGGGCGGCTATTGACACCTCGGTTCGAAGTCTGCGCGGAGGGGTCTCGAAAATATATGCTCAACAAGAAAAAGCCGACCCCAGAGAGAGATCGGCTTAAAGAATCGCATTCAGGCCTATTCATTACTCTTTATCTCACGTGGATAAATCCATTCAGTGTAAATGTGCCGCTTCTTCCACTAAACGAGATTTGATTACCATTGACCCATGCCGATGCCCGATAAATATTATTACCGGCGAGTGTTGTCCATAGGCTTCCCTCGTCATTTTTGCTTGTAAAATGATGAGGGAACCATCGCCATTAATATGTTCGACTGCGAAGAAGATCGACGTTCACCGCGCGAACACCATCACCGCATATAGATGTACGGATTGCCATTGAATACTTGACAATGACCTGACCAGCCGTTTCCACTATGCCGATACATTGATAGGTTTTGACCGTTGACAGTTACGTTCACCGGGCCTTCAAGTATCTGAACTATGTTACCGTCCCACAAATAGCCGGTTGTATTGCCAGCGGGTGAATCTTTAATTTTTAGCCCATAACTTCCCGTATTCTGAATTGTCACCCAAGTACCGACACTCAGGACATCCTGCCCGCACCATCCATAGCACTTGGACGTCTGCGGCGGTGGCGGTGCACTACTTACAGTAATAGTAATTTGGGACGTTTGCGATATCCCAGCTGGACCAGCAACAGCAATGCCATAGGTTGTTGTAGTGGAAGGCGAAACTGTCATCTGTCCATTTGCACTACCTGCCCCGAAGTTGGACACTTCTACCCTAGTTGCATTTGTTGAAGTCCAACGAAGAGTTGTGCTTTCTCCAATTGTAATCGTGGCGCGGTCTGTTGTTAACTGAACAGAAGGTGGATACAATTCGTTTAGCCAGCCATCGATAATATTGAAGCTGGAATCGCTTCTCTTGATCCAATCATGATTGAGGCGCAATGTCGCTGATTTGTACGATGCACATTCACCGGAAAGCGGATAGCTAGAGCTATTCACTTCAACCATACCATCATGATCATAAGCTAGCAGTAGATTAAAGAAATTCAAAGGCACTGGCCAATACTTATTATTTTGATTGGCATCTGCGCCAATTAATGAACGGTATATACAATTGGTATGCGTTGGCGAATTTAACCCACTAAAATATGGTGAACCGGCAGAAAGATCAGCAAACTCAGGTACGCAGTCAGTTAATGATACATTAATTCCAATTCTTCTGACACCGTTAAGTATTATAGAAAATAGAAGTGCTTTACTCTGTCCATTATGTGGGGAGCTCATTGTTGCCAGAAGATTTACCTTTGAAGCAGCACCATTTGGACGTTCAATAGCCTCACGGGCGACTACTCCACCCATGCTATGTGCAAAGACATCGATCTTTCCTACACCGTTAAACACTTTGCTACTAATGTATGTAGCTAATTTGGAACCAATACGATTTATCCCATATCCCTCGTGATATTCCACTGCATATATTTCGTCGTAGTAGCCTTTCGACATCAGGTGGGATGCGAGTGGAGTAAAATCGGTATGTGTTCCAGACCAGACGCCATGCACCATGAGGGCAACTCGTTCTCCTTGAGTCTCTTTCCAGTTGCCGTTATAGACATTCCAGCCGGACCCATTAAACTGATAAGTTTCCATCGGAGGATCACCAGTTTTAGGATTGCATATAAACTTGTAAATCCCCCATACAATAACCCGCTGTGAGATACCACGAGTACCACGGCTACGTGTAGTATCGGATGTCATTATCGGTAGGTGGGCTGAGACGTTACCTCCGCTCCTAGTGGCTTCTTCAGCAGGCATAGCAACCCATACACCATCCTGTTCGTAACCAATCACCAACTGTTCATTTGCTCCTGCGGTTACTGGCGCGGTAACAGTAGCTTCTGTTCCGTCTACTAAATCAGATCCGGAAATCACTGTTTTTATCGGATTACCTACGAGCACTGCATCCGAGTTGCCAGGAGGTGTTGGCGATGTTTCCATTGCACTACTTATCACAGTAGCTTCACCCGTGATTGCACCAGCGGGAAGGGATACTGTAGGTGAGTCTGTCACTGTAGGAACCTGAATGGTACCACCAGATGCATTAAGGCTAGTCGTGGAATTCTGCACGACTTTCGGACCATTAACTGCAAGCGTTATCGACTGGTGGAGACCTGAATCCGACTCGGACGCAATCAGATTTACATTACCCGCCCCTGTTCCTAATACGACTTCGTCTGTAATAAGCTTTGCCTTTGATTCATCCTCCGACCTCCATGTGAGATTACCTGGAGGGGTAAGTACAACCCGACCTTGGCTATCAGACGCGGTTGCGACCAGCGACAGCGTTTCACCAGTATTGACTGAAGAGGCACCTGTTGCAGTTGCTACCGCAATCGATGAGATGGTACTCCTCATAACAGCACTGACAGTAACCAACGCCGGTGAATTACCTGTTATAGAAATAATACCGGTAGCTTCGCCGACCGGAATACCACCTTTATCAGCTAGAGGATACGCGGTAATCGAATAGGTTAATGTACCCAGAGGCAAATTGGGAAACGTGATCGGTTGTGTTCCCGCCTGTTCCGTGCGATTTAATACGACTGGTGCAGGTAACCCCTGTACACCCGAGAGTACTATTTCGACGCACTCTGCGTTCTTGGGAAGAACGCGTGACCGCGTTGGCCAATCGACAGTAAATGTTGCAGAACCTGATGTCGGTCCATTTACGCCACCACCTCCACAGCCAGCAACGATAACTGCTACTATGAGAATTATCAGCGGGTGAAGAATACTGCTAGGTCGCATATCGCCCTCCCTAAGCCATTGATAGTAAGCGAAGAATACGCTAAATACTACGGACTGCCTTTCGCTAACTCTCTATCCATGTCCTGCTATGGATTTACGACATATAAGGGATAATACGAAGCCGACCGTATTTTGGTCGGCTCGTAGGAGGTATCAGTATCTTAGCAGTCATTCATGAATGCCGATGGTCCTTTCGGTCACTCCCGGCAGCAACCAGCTAGCGGATTAAAGTTTCCGTCTTCAGGCCGATAATAACAGAGTAAGCCACCTGCCTTGTGCACTATATTTACGTGTATATCACCGTCTTTGGAGTTACCGTTATGCGTTTTCCATGGAATCCTCTCGCACTGCTTCGCCGCTGTAAACATCATCTCTTGCATACTATTGACACCGCCTGGCTGCGCTCACGGGGTTTGACCCTGGGGGAGCGCGTCTATTTCGGGCCGGACACGATCATCGATTCGTATCATGCCTGGCTGATCTCCATCGGCAATGACTGCACGTTCGCCCCGCGGGTACATGTCCTCGCCCACGATGCCAGCACCAAGAAGTTCCTGGGATATACGCGGATTGGCCGGGTCGACATCGGGAATCGTGTCTTTGTCGGCGCCGGCGTCATCATTCTTCCCGGCGTCACCATCGGCGATGACGTGGTGATCGGCGCGGGGAGCGTCGTCACCAAAAGCATTCCCGACGGGGTCATCGCCGCCGGGAATCCGGCGAAAGTGATTGGCACGACCGCCGCATTCCTGGTGAAACGGCGCGCGGAGATGCAGGCACGGCCGGTTTATGCCGCGCAAGGGCATACCACGGCCGGGGGCATCACCGCCGCCGTTATGCAGGAGATGCGTGACGCCCTTGCGCAGGGGGTAGCGTATATCGAGTAATCATAGCCCGGCCTTCAAAAGGCCGGGCTATGATACGACGCCGGCTGAAGCCGGCTTTGGGGTTCATTCGTAGACCCGCGTATCACCCTTGCCGTTGATCCGCATATATTCGCGCCATTCCGCTTCGGTGGCGTAGGGCAGCAGGCCAACGGGGGCGACCAGTCCCAACTCCCAGGGTTCGAAGCACAGCTCGAAATCCACGGTCTCTTCGTCGAACTGCACCGGTAAGCGCAGGATGACGTTCAGGTCCAGCAGCTCCTTGAGCTGGTAGATGCCTTCGTGGTTGATCAGGCGCATCTTGCGCGGCATGATGAAGAAGAGGTTGCCGCGTTCGCCGGCCGGGCGGGTGACGCTGCCGGACAGGCGCATCTTCTCCGCATCCCAGACCAGCGTCTTTACCTCCACCGCGCCTTGCTGCGCGTGCATATCCGTCGCCAGCAGCCAGGGATATGGCCGCGCCGGGGCCAGGCGGTACAGGCGGCAGGCGTTCGGCGGGATGGTGCAGGCGACGCGCTGTGTGTAGGTGCCGACATATTCCTCGTTCCAGAATTCGTAGACGCGGTACGGCGCGTCCGCATCAAGGCCGAGTTTGGCGAAATCAAGCTCAGTGCTGAAGGGTTCGTTGTCCATGTTGAACACGGCCGCCAGCAGGTAGGAATCCCACTCGGTTCGCACCGGCAGCGTCAGCACGCGGCAGTAATCGTCCGGGTGCACGCGCTCGAAGAGATCCGCCGGCCGGAAGGAGTCGCGGGTGCGGGGCAGGCAGAGCTTGACCATGCGCAGGCGCTCCGGATCGATGCGTCGGTAATCATCGCCCAGCATGAGCGGGCTGCCGCCGCCCAGACCGAAGACGGTGACGGCGATGCGCGCGTGCTCCAGCGGCACCGGCTTGTCGATGGTCAGCAGGTTGAAGTCGTTCATGAAGAGCTTGCGGTGGGTGAAATAGTTGGCGGCTACGTTCTGTACCAGTGCGAGCGTATTGGCGTAATGCAGGTCGTGGAGCACGTAGTTGGCATTGCGCCAGTCGCTCAGCGGTGTGCCCTGCAGTGGGCGGCCTTCACCGAAATCGCGGCCGACGCGCGCCGCGTCGATCAGCCCGACATAGGCCGGCGTCGAGGAGACCGCCGTCTGGATGTGCGTGTCGGGGCCTGCGACATCGCGGATGACGCGCAGCATGTCGGCGCCGGCCTGCAGCGGCGTCTTCGTGGGATCGTGCAGGCGGCTGTTGTCCACGATGCCGAGGAAGTCGAGCATGTAGTAGCGGACGCCGAGCTCCCGGTAATACCCGAACACCTTGCGCAGGAACGCGGCGCTTTGCGGGTGCGTGCCGTCGAGATAGTATTTGTGCAGATGGTACCAGGGCAGGTCGTCATCATATTTCCAGCCGAAGGGACCGACATGACAGATGGGGTTGCCGTCGGCATCTCGCAGCAGATTCTCCGCGTTCTCCTCCAGCATTCCCTCGGCTTCGCTGTAGAACCAGTATGGCGCCACCCAGAGGCCGGTCTCAAACCCCAGTTCCTGCAGTTGCTGAAAAAAGCCCGGCAGCCCGCTGGGCATCTGCACCGGGTCGGTGGCCAGCCAGTTCCCTGGCATACTATCCTTGAGATTCGCCTGGCTGGTCCAGACGTAACGGATATCGAACCCGCGCAGCTTCTCGCGAAGCGCCCGGGCATTGGCCACGGCGACGGCTTCATAGCTCCCTTCGCGTCCGCTGGTCGTGTCGGCCCAGGCCCCGTTAATCCAACTCACCGGCGGCAGATCGGCAAAGACCGGCTGGTAGACGCGGTGGATCTCGTCGGCCCAGGCTTCCAGCGCCGCATACGGGTCGGTGTGCAGGCTCAAGCTGAGCCGCTCGGCAACCAGTTCCTGACCGGGTTGGAGCTGGTAGTCACCAAAGGTACAGGTCGCCCGGTATTCCGCGATCCGGCCTTCAGCATCGCACTGCAGCGTGTGGCGGCCCTGCATGCGGTCCAGCGTGGTGAACCCGCACAGCAGCGTGGCGCCGGTCGCCGGATCGTGCAGGTGACAGAGGTTGTCGGAGGCGTGCTTGCCGTCACCGTTGCCCAGCCGCTCGACACGCATGTCCCACGGGCTCCAGCAGAAGAAGGTGGCGCCCGTGGAATCGGCGCCCAGTCCGATGGCGCCGCCGTTCGCGCGGTCCAGTTCCAGTACATGCCACGGGCCGATGGTCAGCGGGGTATTGCCGGTGTTTAGCAGCCGGGCCGTCACTTCCAGTCTGGCGTCGCCCGCCACCAGTTCCCATTGCCAGCGCAGTCCCTCGGGAAGCGCACAGGACAGGGTATACGTGGATTCCCCATCAAAGGTCAATTCGGGATCGGCTGACGCCTCACGCACTGTGACAGGGTGGCCGTTCACCTCGACGGAGCCGGACAGGCCCTCCCAGCCCAGAGACGCGCTATCTCTCCCATGCAGCGAAAAGGCACGGCGATCGTCGCATAATTGAAATTCAACCGGAAGTACTGGGTGCGTGCAGGTGATATTTTCGGTTGCCATGGTTACCTCGTCACAGCATATCGAGACTTGATGCCTGACCTATTTTCCACCGCAACCTGTCACTCTCCTGCCGTGTTGGTCACGGAGTCGGCCATCATGGCTTTCCAATTCCACCGCACTTGGGTAAACTAGCGTCAGATCGAATTGGTGAGGAGAGCTAGGCATGGCCGGACAGATGGAGAAGTATGCGGACCTGATCGTCAGATCGGGTGTCAACGTGCAGCCGGGGCAGACGTTGATCGTCAACGCCCCCATCGAGTGCGCGGCGTTTGCAAGGCTGCTGTGCGAGAAGGCGTACGACGCGGGGGCGGGGGACGTGTTCGTCTTCTGGAATGACGAGCTGCTGCGCAAGCTGCGCCTGGAGCGCGCGGATATTTCCCACCTGGAGGATGTGCCGCCCTGGCTGTTGGACGCCCGCCTGTATTATGTGAAGGAGAAGGGCGCCTGCGCCATCTCCATTTACGCCGAGGACCCCGACCTGCTGCAGCATATCGACCCGGACAAGGCGGCGGCGGAGCACAAGGCGATGGCCTCACTAATGAAACCCTACCGCCGCTTCATGATGGGCAACCAGGCGCGCTGGTGCGTGGTGGCCCAGCCTACGGTCGGCTGGGCGAAGAAGGTCTTCCCGGAGAAGAGCGACGCCGGCGCCGTCGAGGCGCTGCAGCAGGCGATTCTCAAGGCGAGCCGCGCGGACGGCGACGACCCGGTAGCTGCCTGGGCACAGCACACGGCGCAGATGCAGGCGCGGCTGGACCGGATGAACGATTACCGCTTCTCCGCGCTGCATTACACCAGCGGCAACGGCACCGATTTCACCATCGGCCTGGCGGACGATCACATCTGGTGCGGCGGCATCGAATACGACCCGCGGCACACCCAATTCTCCGCCAACATTCCCACCGAGGAGATCTTCACCTCGCCGCACCGTGACCGCGCGGACGGCATCGTGAAGGCCAGCAAGCCGCTGCTGTACAACGGCATCCTCATCGAAGACCTGTCGCTGACCTTCAAGGGTGGGCGCGTGGTCGACTTCTCCGCACGGGAGAACGCGGAGACGCTGGGGCACCTGCTCGAAACCGACGAAGGCAGCCGCTACCTGGGCGAGATCGCTCTCGTCCCTTATGACTCGCCCATCAGCAACATGGGCATCCTCTTCTACAACACGCTGTTCGACGAGAACGCCGCCTGCCACTTCGCCCTCGGCGAAGCCTACCCGACCACCATCGGCGGCGAGGACCGCAGCGAAGAGGCGCTGAAGCAGAAGGGCTTGAACACCTCGTTGAGCCACGAGGACTTCATGGTCGGCGCCGCGGACACGGCTATCGATGGGATCACTACCTCCGGAGAGCGGATTGCGGTGTTCATGGACGGGAATTTCGTGTTCTAATCAGGCTTATGTGTGCTGGGATGCGCACCGGCGGCCAAGCATCGATGACCGACTCGATGACGGTGTAGAGCAGCACCCTGGTTCGGCATTCCAATGCTCTATTAAATGCGAAAGGTTTTCACCGAGATGGCACAACAACTCACATTGCGTGATCGCTGTTGGCTTTGGGGGCAGGCGCCGAACAGTCATTATCTCTGGCTGCAGCAGGAGTCCCGCATCACACCCCGGGAAGCGGCGCGCTACCTGAATATCCCGAACATGATGCTGGTCGTGATGGGCAATCAGCCGGCGCCCGCGGAGTTTCCCACCTGGCAGGCGGACAACGATGATCTCCCTCGCGTCGTCTGGTCGATTATGGGCGATGCCTCCTCCCATCGCAACGATACCGAATCAGACCTCGAGGCGGTGCTGGCGTTGGCGGCCGTCCACCCGAATATCACCGGCGCGATCATGGACGATTTGTTTATCTTCCCCGGCAACATGACGGAATCCGGCGGCGTCGCGCGCTGGACGGCGGAACAGATTGCGCAGGCGCGGACAACACTGCGCGCCGCTATCCGCCCCCTCGATCTGTATGCCGTCTTTTACAGCGAATTGTTGTTATCCGAGCCCGATTATCTGGAGCAGGCCGCCCGGCACCTGGCCGCCTGCGACCAGGTGACCTTCTGGACCTGGGAAGCCCGGAATCTGGCATTGTTGGAAGACCACTTCACCCGCTTGGAAGCGATGACCGGACCCACGGTGGGCAAATTGCTGGGTCTGTATCTGTGGGATTACGGCGGCGGCAGCGGTCCGATGCCGGTGGAGATGATGGCCCGGCAATGCGAGATGGCCCGCGCCTGGCTGCGCGAAGGCCGCATCGAGGGGATGGTGTTCGTCGGGAGTCCGGTGTGCGATCTCGGGCTGGAGGCCGTCGAATGGACGCGCGACTGGCTCGCCCGCGTAGGTGATGAGGTGCTGCCGGGTTAACCCCGGCGTAGTTGAAATCGGAGACACGGTGGATTACCAGCCAATGAGGTGAGAACACGGATACGCCGGGTGCATGGTCGAATGGGACGGTCTCTAAATAGCGAAAATCATCCTGGCAGACGTATTACTCGCAAGCCGATGTATGGAATTATCTTTATTGCCCCATCGGATTGATACTGCCAGGCGGCGTCAGTTATGCCTTGGGAACCAATCCATTGGAGTAGTTAGCTAATGTGAAGGATGCACCCATGAAACAATGCCCCGTCTGTGATTACTACCTGGAACCTCACGATGAAGAATGCCCGCGCTGTAAACGGAACGCTGAAGCCGCCGCCAAAGCCCTGGACTCCGCGCCAACCCCCAGCAATGCGGCGCCGATACCGTCCGCCTTTGCATGTTTCTATCACGCGCATCTCCCGGCGATCGGCCAGTGCTCCGAGTGCCTGCGCAACTGCTGTAAATCCTGCCTGAAGAATGTCAACGGCCTGCTGCTCTGTTCGGAGGATGCCAAGACGGCGGGGAAGCGGCAGGATGCGGCCGTCACGCAGGCCAGCCGTCTCTTCTGGTATGACATCGGCGCCGCGATTATCATGCCATTCGGATTGCGTCTCGTGAATGACCTAGTTTACTCCGCCAAGCATCCGGAAATCTCAATGCATCCGCTGATGGTGCTGTTCGTGGTGCTCCCGCTGGTCATTGCCGGCTACGGCGTGGCGTACGCGGTCGCGATCAGAAAAAAAATCAATCCCGCCCACCCGATACAAGGGAGGATTACCTTCAACATCGCCATCCTGTTCATCGGCGTTGTGCTCTACCTTGTGCTGGCAGGCTTCGTGTATGCCAACGCCTTGCTGCGTCCCTGATCGGCTGCAGGTATCCGCGTCCCGGAAACGAATATTAGATCAGGTGCTGATTTTCAATACGAGGAGACCGCGATGCGTGATTTCGTGTGGGTACTGATCGTCCTGGGGTATTTGCTGGCCGCGCCGCTGTGGGCCGCGCCGGCGGCGAAGCCGAAGGCGGAAGTGATCCTGTGTCACAAGGCGGCGGGCGCCATCACCATCGATGGGAAATTCGACGAGGCGACCTGGAAGCAGGCGCAGGCGATCCCGATGATCATCCCGATCACCGATGCCGCTCCGTTGAGCCCGGCGTCGGCGAAGGTGGCGTGGGACGATCATTACTTTTACGTAGCCTTCGAGACGGCGGACCAGGATATCTGGAGCACCTATACGGAACGCGATGCGCTGACCTGCACCGAAGATTGCTTCGAGATCTTTCTCAAGCCGCTGGCCGACAAATACGGGTACGCCAATCTGGAGATCAACGCACTGGGGACGGTGATGGACAGCATGCCGTTGAACACCATCGGCGGCGGCGATAACGGCCACCGCTGGAAGGATTGGACTTGCCGCGGGATCAAAGTCGGCATCACCATCAAGGGCACACTGAACGACCTGACGGATAAAGATACCGGCTGGACGATGGAAGTCGCCGTGCCCTTCGATCAACTGCTGCCCATCGGCGGAGGCCAGCCACGCGCCGGTGACGTCTGGTCGGTCCTCCTCGCCCACTACGATCATTCCGTCTACCTCCCGGACGGCGTCGAAGCGGATTCCATCGCCTCGCTCTCCGTCTTCAGCTTCGGCAAATCGGATGAGTGGCGGCAACTGCGGTTTGTGAACGAGACGAAGTAGCGGCGGGTGCCATGAGCGCCTGTCCCGGCTTGGCGTGATTGCGTATACCGGAGAGTGGGGACCATGCAATTTCTACATCACGCTGACCCCCGTTTTCGCGAAGGCTTGCGGCAGCATGGGATGCTGGCCAACGCTGGTTGCCGCCTGCTGAATACCGGATTTCTGACGACGCCGTTCGGAGAGCGCTGGACGCAGGCGCCGGCGCTGGCCGCGGCGCGGAAGTCGGACCGGACGTATTACATCGACCGCATCACCGGCGGCATGCCGTTTCAGCCGCTCGACGGCATCGGCGACCTGGAGCAGGCGCTGCGTGATGATCCTCACTTCCTCGGTTTCCAGGCGCACGAGTGGGGGAACTCGCCGATCCACGATTACCACCGCATTCACCGGCTGCTGCTGGACCAGGGCCTGCCGTTTGACGAGGAGCACTTCGCCCAGTATGCGGGCCGCACCAGCATGCCGTATTTCTCCGGCGGCAATTATGCGATGTACCGCGACCTGTACCGGCCGCTCGATTCCCTGCGCGATGTCGAGGTGTACCTGGAGGCGTATTTCCGCCGGCTGGTCGAGATGACGGCCGGCCAGGTGGCGGCGGTGAACGGCTACGTGCAGTTGTACCACACGGCGCTGCGTCTGGGGGCAAAGCACGTGATGGCGGAGATCGGGAACCAGGTGCCGCTCACCGCGTTGCAGTTGGCCTGCGTGCGCGGGGCGGCGAAGGAGCACGGCAAACCGTTCGGCGCCTATTACGAAACCTGGGGCGGCGCGCCCTTCGGCTGCACCTGCGCAACGGACTTCTCGCCGTGGTTCGCCGACCGCGCGCAGTTCGCGGCGTTCCACGACATGGGGAGCGTGGGGCCGGAGTTCGGTAGCGGCAGGTCGCTGCAGCGGCGGTTGCTCTGGTACGCCTGGCTCTCCGGCGCGGCCTGGTGGGTCGAGGAATGGGGCGCGGAGAATTATTTCGCGAATTGGGAGGATTTCCCGCTGACGGCTTACGGGCAGGTCGTCAAAGAATTCATGGATGCCACCGCCGCACTCGGGCCGGTTGCGCCCGTCGTCCCCGCGGCCCTTGTGCTGCCGCCCGGCGCTTTCGGCCTCGATGTCGGCTACCTCGCCGGGATGCGCGAGCGCCCGTATAACCTGGCGGAACCGGATAGCTGCCATGAGAAGCTGCGCCAATTTGTTCAGCAAATATACGCTCCGCAAACACCGTTCGAAGGCAGTGACGCGCAGAACCTGACGCCCTCTCCGTGGATCGGCTGTTTCGACGTGCTCTCGGCGGACGCCCCGCCCGCATTGTTGCCAGCGTATGCGGCGGTGATCTACCTGGATGAGCGGCAGGCGGAGCAGGCGCAGACGAGCGGGCCGGAAATCTGTTGCTATACCGGCCGGCATGAAGATCTCGCGCGCTGCCTGTCAGCTATCCGCGCGGCGCTGCCCTTCCGTATTGACGGCGAGGTGGGCTGTGCCCAGGCGCGGGCGAAGGATTGCGTCCTCGTCGGGCTGTTCAATAACCAGGGCGTGACGAAAACCGCCGCCGGTGAGGTGTTGGACCCCGGCGCTGCCCGGGTGGTGACCGTCGAAGGCCCGTGCGTCGGTCTGTCGATGATCCACGGTGGAGCATACCTTCGCGAAGTGAGCGACACCGCGGCAACACTCGAATTGCCCGCCGGCGCGGTGGCCGTGCTCGCGTTTGTTCAATCCTAGCAGGCAACGAGAACACCCTATACCATTACAATGGGGGCGTTCAGGCGCCGTGCACGCGCCGGAGGCCCGTAATGAGCGAACATACAAATGGGAAGCGCGCCTGGGGCGGCTTCGTTACGGCCAGGGTACCGTAACAATGTTATGTTATGAAAAAGCTGATCGTCTCGACAATACAGACCGTGCTGTTCGGCGTGCTCATTTTCGGGGTCCTGCTGTTCCTCCCGGCGTGGACGCTGGACTACTGGCAAGCCTGGGTCTTCATCGCCGTCTTCCTGGGCTCGGCCAATGCCATCGGCGTCTACCTGTACATTCACGACCCGGAACTGCTCGAACGGCGCAAGCGGATCGGGCCGTCGGCGGAACAGAGCACGGCGCAAAAGATCATTATCTTTCTCGCCATCGGCGGTATGCTCGGTATGATGGTGTTCAGCGCGTTCGATCATCGCTTCGGGTGGTCGCCGGTGCCGTGGTACGTCTCATTGGCGGGCGATGCGCTGGTCGCGCTGGGATTTCTGATCGACCTTCGCGTGTTCAAAGAAAACACCTTCGGGGGCTCCACCGTCGAGGTATTCGAAGGTCAAAAGGTCATCACGACCGGTTCCTACGCCATTGTGCGGCATCCGATGTATTCAGGCGTGCTGGTGATGGTGCTCGGTGTGCCGCCCGCGCTCGGCTCCTGGTGGGGGCTTGCCTTTTTCGCGCTCACGATACCGGTGCTGGCCTGGCGCATCCTCGATGAAGAGGCGCTGTTGAAGCGCGATCTGCCAGGTTACGCGGAATATGCGCAGAAGGTGCGGTATCGCCTGGTACCGCACCTCTGGTAGATTGCCGTTCAGACCTTCACCCGCTCGCGTATAAAGCGCGCGACGCATGCCTGCACTTCCCGCCGGTGCGTGAAGATAGAGACATGTTCACCGCCCTCGATGGTGAGGAGTTCCGAACCCGGGATGCGGGACAGCGCCCGGGCGTGCTTCTCGAAGGGCACCATGCGGTCCGCGGTGCCGTGGATGATCAGCGTTGGCACGGCGATCTCCTCCAGCGGACAGGCGGTGGTGCGGGAGACGGTGATGTCATTCCCTGTTCCCGGCATCCGCTGCGCCATGCGGTCACAGGTGCTCCGCAGCAGCTCGGTGAAGAGTGGCCCCGCTTCCGGATCCTTCAGCGTGCGCGCCAGCACGGCGGGATCGGGGATCGAGTGGTCGGCCGCTGCGTTGAAATTCTCCCGCGCCTTCTTTTCGATCGCTTTCGCGAAGGCGGGCAGGCGTACGAGCTGCATGGTGAGGCGGAACGAGAAAGGGATGGGCGTCTCGACCTTTTCGCCGCAGGTGGAGACCAGCACCAGGCCGCGGCAGCGCTGCCGGTGGCGTAAGGCGAACTGCAAGGCGCACGGACCGCCGCCGGACACCGCCATCACCAGCACCGTGGTGACACCGAGGGTATCGAGCAGTGCCGCGCACAGGTCGGCCTGCTGCTCCGGCGTCTTGCCGGAGGCCAGCGGCGTGCCCAGGAAACCGGGGCGCGAGACGCCGATATAGCGGAACCCCGCACTGCCGATGGTGCGCGCGAGGAGCAGGCTCTGATCGTAGCCTCCCATGGCGCCGTGCAGCGCGAGCACCGCCGGACCCTCGCCGAATTCGGCGTATTCGACCGGTCCGAGGGGCGTTTTCACCACGGTCGGGACCGGTTCGGCGTTATGCATTTCAGTGTACTGACTGGTATTCATCGTTCGCTCCCTACTTGGGCTTTCGCTCACCGCCACCCCCCTAACCCCAGCCCTTCCCCCCCGATGGGGAAGGGAGTACCGGAGCAGTAAATAGTGCACCGATGTCATGATGATAACGGCGTAATTAAAAAGCGCTCCCCTTCTCACATCTCCACATGATCAACCCCCTTCCCCATCGGGGGGAAGGGCTGGGGTTAGGGGGGCGGCGGTGAGCGAGAGATCTCTCCTTACAACTCCTCCGAGAAAAATATGCTGGCCAGGATGCGCGCGTCCGGGGCCTTGAACGCCGCGCCGTTCACCGCTTTGTGCAGTGCCAGCCCCTTGATGGTTGTCCAGAAAACCATCGACAGCTCCTCGGCGTCATACGGCTTGATCGATCCGTCGCGCTGGCCTTCCCGCAGAATGCGGGCGATGACGGCATACGGGACGTCGCTTTCCGCCCGGATGATGGCCTGCGCCTCCGCGGGCGTGGCGTCCGAGATGCCGGCCTGCGCGTTCAGCAGCACGGTATTGGTGAAATCTTCGCTCTCCTCGATACTACGCAATAACTGGATGAGCGCCATGCGGATCTTCTCACGCGGCGGCAGCGGCAGCTCCTCCAATGCGCGGGCGGCGGCATTCATCTTCACGAACGCCTCACGCACGATCTCGGTGAAGATTTCTTCTTTGGATACGAAATAATGGTACAGCAGCCCCTGCGACATCCCGGCATCGGCGGCGATATCGGTGATCTTCGTCGCCGCCAACCCCCGAGCCGCAAACAGCCGCCGGGCGCAGGAGAGAATCTTCTCCCGGCGTTCGTCCCGCATTTTCTGGTTGAGGTCAGCATTCCGCATCGGGTCATCCTTATATTGGTTGAAAGTTCATTCAATGATAATCAAGGTTGATGTGTCTGTCAATAGAGCGCATATGCCAGGTTTCCATGTGCATAGAGTGGAACAGCTCTCCGCAGATCGGACTATTAGCGCTAATAGAAAATCCCATTCCAACCACTTGACTACCGATGTCATCAGTAGTATACTCAATTTACTACATTGATAGTCACCTTGGGGGTTGCCGTGGGTCGTTCGATATTGGGAAACCAGGAGCTGTTGTTATTACATTATATCACCGAGAACGCTCCGTTGACCGTCGCTGAGGCGGCAGAGGAGTTCGGCAAAGCGCACGGCCTGGCACGCACCACGGTGCTGACGATGATGGAGCGCCTGCGCAACAAAGGCCGATTGACGCGCGAGAAGGTCGACGGCATCTATCGCTACCACCCCAGCGTGCCACGGGCGGAGATGCTCCGCAACCTCGTCGGCGATTTCTTCCATCAAGCTCTCGGTGGCTCCCTTGAGCCTTTTATCGCCTTTCTCACGCAGGATGCACGGCTGACGCCGGAGGAGGTCCAGCAGTTACGGCAGATGGCCGCCCGGTTGGACGACAGGAGGATACACGATGATGGTGACACCTGTTGATGCGAACGCGCTGCTGAACTGGTGGGACGGCTTGTTCAGCGCCGCCTGGCTTGGCGCCCTCTGGCGGGCGTCGTGGCAAGGCGGGCTGGCGCTGCTGATGGTGTGGTTGGTCACGCGACGCTGGTCTCGCCTGCCGTTGTGGGTGCGGGAGTGGCTGTGGCGGCTGGCATATCTCAAGCTGCTGCTGGCGTGGATATGGGCAGGCTCACTCACGCTTGGCATGCTGCCGCCGGCGCCGGCGCGGTTGACGTCGGCCGTGTCTCCTCCGTCGGCCGCCATCACGACCGGGGTATCGGTTGATGAGCCGCACGCCCTTTCCTCCAACTCATCGCCCGCACAGACACCGGCCACGCCTCCTGATGTCATCGCTGCCACACCGTCACATGCTTGCACGTGCACCGCGTCGGCCACGCCGGCGCCGGGTTTTGTGCCGGCGCACCGCTGGCAATGGTCGAATCTCATTCCCCTCGCCGGCACTCTCTGGCTCCTCGGCATGGCATGGGGCATCCTGCGCCTGCTGCTGGCTGTGCGCCATGTGCGCCGGTTGCGGGCGGAATGCCGGCCTGTCGATGACCCGAAGGTGCTGAAACTGCGTGTGGAAATGGTGAAGCAGCTTGGCCTGCGCAAAGCACCGATGCTGCTGTCGCACCCGACGCAAGGGCCGCTGCTTGTCGGCACTTTTCACCCTGTCATCCTTGTGCCTGCGGTGCTGCTCGACGGCGATCCGGCAGCGTTGCGCCTGGTTCTTGCCCATGAACTGGCCCATGTCCGCCGGCATGACATCCTCTGGGGCTGGCTGCCGGCGCTGGTCGAACTCTGCTTCTTTTTCCATCCGCTGGTACACCTCGCCCGGCGAGAAGCGCGCCTGGTGCAGGAGATCGCCACTGATGCCCAAGCCATCACCCGTACCGGCACCGCTCCCCAGACATATGGCGCCATGCTGGTGGAAAATGCTGTCCGGCAGGCGGGATATCATCCCATGCCGATAGCAATCGGGATTCTGGAATCGTTCCAGACATTGCAAAGGAGGTTAACGGCAATGAACGAGATGCGTATGGTAGGATCGAGAAAACGCTGTACCTTATCCCTGGCGCTGGTTGGCATACTGGCGCCCCTTATCCTGTTGCCCTGGCGGTTGTCATCTGCGCAGGAACCGGTCGTGCTGGCCGGACAGCAACCGACATCGCCGCTGCGGATAATGCCGCAGCTAGGGATGGGCTATGTGAATAAAGTCGCGCTCTCTCCCGATGGCCGGCAAGCGCTGACGGGCACTGACAATACGATGGCCTATCTCTGGGATACCGCGACGGGGCTCTTGCTGCATACGTTTGCCCATCGTTATCATATCGATAACGTCGCCTTTTCCCCTGATGGCCGGCAGGTGCTCACCGAGGGGGTCAGCGGCGAAGTGTTTATCTGGGATGCGTTGACAGGCCGTCTGCTCAAAACCGACGAGAAGTATCCCGAGGAGGTGAAAGGCCTGACGTCCCTCCCGGATGGCCGGCAACTCGACTCCGGCGGCCGGGAGAATCTGGCCTATCTCAAGGATGCCGGGACGGAGAAGCGGCTGCAGACCTTTACAGGTAAAAGTAGTAGAGTTTACAGTGTGGCCTTCTCTCCGGATAACCGGCGAATCCTCACGGGGCACGGTGATAAAACGGTCCGCCTTTGGGATGTTGCATCCGGAAAGATGCAGCGTACCCTCAGGGCGCATACCGGCGAAGTGAACAGCGTAGCCTTCTCACCGGATGGCCGTCAGATCGTCACGGCCAGCAGCGATAGCAAGGTATGCCTTTGGGACGCCGAAACGGGTCAACTGCTGCGCACTCTCCAGCATCCTTCCGGTGTGAAGAGCGTGGCCTTCTCTCACGATGGCCGGCAAGTACTGACGGGAGAAATCAAGCGAACCGCTCGCCTCTGGAACGCCGAAACGGGAGCCCAGCTCCAGATCTTCAAGGGGGGACATACCAGTTGGGTGTATGGCGTCGCCTTCTCGCCGGATGACCGGCAGGTGCTCACGGGAGGTGATACGTCCGTGTGTCTCTGGGATGCCGCCACCGGCAAGCTGCTGCGTACCTTCACAGGAGAAGATGGGAGTGTGCAGTGCACGGCCTTCTCCCCGGATGGCCGGTATGTGCTTGCGGGGGGCACCAGCTATACGGCGCATCTCTGGGATGCGGCAACCGGTAAGGTGCTGCGCACCTTCCAATGCCACGGATGGGTGGATAGCGTGTCCTTCTCCGCGGATGGCAAGAAGGTACTCACGGGCTGCTGGGATCATACCGCCTGTCTCTGGGATACCGAGACCGGAGAATTACTGCAGACCTTCAAGGGGCATGATTCCTGGGTGCAGAGTGCCGCTCTTTCTCAAAACGGCCAATTTGTCGTTACCGGCAGCATCGATTCTACCACAAAGCTCTGGGATGCCGGCAGCGGTCGGGTGTTGTGCACTCTTCTTGCCTTCGATAACGAGAAATGGGCTGTCTTCGATCCGGCCGGACGGTATGATACCCCCGACGGGAATGATGCCGGTGGGCTGCACTGGGTCGTAGGGGATAAACCGCTGGTGCTCAGCAAATTGAAGGATCCTTTCTATAATCCCGGCCTGCTGGCGAAAGTCATGGGAGTAAATAAAGAACCCCTGCGTGAACTACCTTCGCCGGCGGACTTGCAACAACTATTGACTCGCATTAATTGATAAACAATTTACATGCAGGGGAACCCTTATATGAGGATGCCCCTGCATCAATAGTGTCGCATTCATAGTTTCAATGCTCCTGTTACCTTTCTTCCTGAGAATGCGAGGAGTCTTCTCAATACTGTTCAAATAAGGATTTTCGTAGGGGCGAGTGGCACTCGCCCCGTTACAGGAGCCGTATTCGTCTTGAGGCGCAATGCCGCACCCGGCTCTCTTACGGGGCGAGTGCCACTCGCCCCTACGAAAATCCTTATTTGAACAGTATTGAGGAGTCTTCGCGCATTCGCCCATCGGAAACAGCGCTTGTCAGCGGTGATGCCCTGGTCCCACATATTCATGGTTTGTAAATGATAGCCACATGGAAAGATGTAAATGGCAGCGATCCGTTGCCCAATCTGTAAGCACCCCCCGGGGAAGGCGATCACCATGAGTTTGCTGTTCTCGATTCTGATGGCGGGAGCGTTGTCGCTGGCCGGGGGCTCGAAGATGCCCGCCGATGGCCAGGTGATGGCGCCGCCGGCGCAGGTGGTAAACGCGATGAAGGCCGAATACCGGAAGCTCTCCCCGCAGGAGGCGAAGGCACAGCTCGATAGAGACCACACCATCAAGCTGGTCGATGTGCGGACGGAAGCGGAATTTCGCGAGCAGCGCATCGCCGGCAGCATCCTCATCCCGGACTACGACATTGAAAAGCTGGCGCCGAAGCTGCTGACAGAGAAGAACCAGAAGATTTTCGTCTACTGCCGGAGCGGCCGGCGGAGTCGCGCGGCGGCGATGAAGCTGGTCGAGATGGGGTATACCCAGGTGTACGACTTCGGCGGGATTATCGACTGGCCGTATGAGACGATTTCCGGCAAGTAAGATCTCGAACTGCCTGCGGTCCCAATTTTTAAACGCGAAGGCACCCTCGCTCCGGCAGGGGTGCCTTCGTCTTGCAGGAAATACCGGTTAGCAAGTCGAATTTGCCGTCAAACGGCCTTGCAGAAGGAGGACCGGATGGCGGATATCATCGATCTCAATGATGACGTGCTCCCCGCGTACCTGTGCTGCCTGGAAGAATGGTCCGAGGATATCAAGGAAGCCGGCGACCACAAGGCGTGCTGGTATCGACATATGCGCGAGCAAGGCCTGCGCGTGAAGATCGCCCGCGAGGACGGCGCGGCCTGCGGCATGATCCAGTACCTGCCCATCGAGCACTCCGAGGTCGAGGGGCAGGACATGTATTTCATTTACTGCATCTGGGTGCACGGTCACAAGCAAGGCATTGGTAATCATCAGCGCCGGGGCCTGGGCAAGGCGCTGCTGGCGGCGGCGGAGGAAGATGCGCGGGCGCTGGGCGCGAAGGGCATCGCCGCCTGGGGCGTCATCCTGCCGTTCTGGATGAAAGCCTCCTGGTTCCGCAAGCGTGGGTACCGCCCGGCAGAGCGCGCGGGCATCATGCAGCTGCTCTGGAAACCCTTCACCCCCGACGCGCAGCCGCCGAAGTGGATCAAGCCGCGCCAGCAACCGCAGCCGGCGCCCGGCAAGGTGACCGTTACCGCCTTCCTCGGCGGCTGGTGTCCGGCAATGAACTGCACCTTCGAGCGCGCCAAGCGCGCCGCCGCGGAATTCGGCGACCGTGTCGAGTTCCGACAGATCGATACGCTGGACCGGCAAACCTTCCTCGAATGGGGCATCTCCGATGCCATCTACCTCGACAACAAGCCGATCAACACCGGCCCTCCCCCCAGCTACGAGAAGATTCGCGGACTGATCGAGAAGCAAGTTCGACGGTTGAGATAGTCCGCGGCCTCTGCCCTTTGAGATTCCCTTACTCTTTTCCCTTGCTCTTGCTCTGAAAGTCTCACGGAGTTCAGTGACGTGAGCTTTTAGAGCAAGAGCAAGGGAAAAGAGCAAGAGCAAGGATGGGTAGCTCCGTCGTGTAATCGGACATGGCATTCAGAGCAGTTTTCAATGAACTATTCGTCGTGTCGTGGTGTCAATATACAGGCTGAATGATGAATCCCGATGAAGGAGGCGTGAATGACCTGTTATCTCTCACGTGCGGATGAAGAAAAGCGAATTGCCCATGTCCAGGCGGTGATCGAGCAGAAGATCGACGAGCTATTCGCGAAGCGTGACGTCGATCGCGCCGAGATGCAGGAGTATCGCCGGTATATCTTCGAGAATGTGCCGCTGTATGATGCGGACCTGACGCATTTGACCGAGCGCATCACCACCGAATACATCGCCGATGTTATCCATACGCAAGTGGAGAATGCCTACCACGAGATTCAGCGGCTGAAGCGCCTGCACGTCAACCCGTATTTCGGCCGCATTGACGTGCTGATGCCCGGCGGTGCGGAGGAGCTGTCGGTTTACATCGGGCTGTCATCGCTCTGGGAGGAAGAAGATCACCTGATCTATGATTGGCGCACGCCAATCGCCGGCATGTTTTACGATTACGGTCTCGGTAAGGCGTCCTACACTTCGCAGGAGGGCGAGGTGGCCGTCGATATTCGCCTGAAGCGGCAATACCGCTTTCGGAACAGCCGCCTGGAGCTGATGTTCGAGAACGACGTGGTGATCGATGACGAGCTGCTGCAGGAAGCGCTGGCGCAGCAGGCGACCGATCGCATGAAGAACATCGTCACCACCATCCAGCGCGAGCAGAACCGCGCTATCCGCGACGAGGAGGCGAAATACCTGCTCATCCTCGGTCCGGCGGGCAGCGGCAAAACCTCCATCGCCATGCACCGCGCCGCGTATTTGCTCTACCGCTATCGGGCCAGCATCCGGCCGGAAAATATCATGATTCTGTCGCCGAGTGAGATCTTCTCCGACTACATCGCCAACGTGCTGCCGGAGCTGGGCGAGGAGAACGTGCTGCGCTTCACCTTCGACGACATCGCCGAATACGCCGTTGGGCAGGAGCGCCGAACGGAGAGTAAATACGATCAACTGGAATACCTGTATACCGCGCCGGATGACGCGCCGTTCCGTGCCCGCGCGGCCGGCATCCGCTTCAAAGCCGGTTCCGTGCTGCTCGATCTCATCTATCGGTACGCCGATCACCTGTCCGCCAGCCTGTGGCGCTTCCGGAATGTGTCGATGGACGGCAAACTGATCTGCGCCGCCGGCGCCGTCAAGGAGCTCTTTGACGAGCACTGCGCGGGGCTGCCGCTGGTGAAGGCCGGCGAGAAGCTCATCGATATGCTGTCGACGATGACGAAGGTGCGGAATGATCGCATTATCCTGGAACTGCAGCGGCAGGTGCAGGCGATGATCGCGGAGACCGATGTCGTCGAGCTTTACCGGCGGCTGTTGGCGTCGCCGGCGCTGCTGCGCTCGCTGTGCCCGGCCGACCGCGAGTTGCCCGCGGAGATCGAGGACATCTGCCGCTTCACGGCAGGCAGCCTGAATGACAAGCTGTTGTATGAGGACATCGCGCCGATCCTGCTGCTGGAAAAGCTGCTGTCCGGGCGGGAGACGAAGAAACCGATGGAGCAGATCCTCATCGACGAGATTCAGGACTACACGCCCATCCAGCTCGAATATATCCGCAAGCAATTCCCCGGGGTGGCCATCACCGCGCTTGGCGACCCGCACCAGGCCATCAACCCATGCCTCGACCGATCGCCGGGGGAGACTTTCCGGCAGATCTTCACCGGCGGCGCGAAGAAGACAATCGAGCTGCAGAAGAGTTATCGGTCAACGAAGGAGATCGCGTCCTTTGCCCGCGGCATGATACACGATCACGGCGCGGAGATCGAAGACGTGCGCAAGGGCGGGGAAAAACCCCGGCTGGTCCGTGTTCAGGACCGGAAAGCGTTACATGCAATATATGATGGATTGCTGCGGGCGCAACCGGCGCAAGATGCGCCGTCGCTGGCGATCATCTGCAAATCCGCCCGCCGCGCGGGGGAGGTGTACCGCGCACTGGTCGAAGAGCATCCCGACCTGGTGCTGATCAAGAGCGACATGGCGCAGTTCCACACCGGGCAGGTGGTCATTCCCCTCTACCTGGCGAAGGGGCTGGAGTATGACATGGTGATCATCGACGATGCCGGGGCGGAGAATTACGACCATCCCTGGTACGATACCATCCTCTACACCGCCTGCACGCGTGCGATGCAGCAATTAGTGGTGACGTATGTCGGCGAGCTGTCGCCCGTGTTGAGCGCAATCGATCCGGCGCTGTATACGCATTGAGCTTACGGGAGATCGGAGGTTTCGAGTGCCAGCGCCGTGATTTCACGCACCATGGCCGACTTGCCGTCGATGTAGGCCTGGCGGTCATTGTCATACAGCTCGCATAACTGCACTTTATGCTGTGACAGCCGTTCCACCCATTCCGGGTGTATGCGCAGGTAATTGCGGAAACAGCGCTGCTCACGCGGCGCCGCCGTACCTTCGATCGCCACATACAGATGATGGTACGGCAGCGACGCTTTCGCAACCTGGTCCGCCAGGTCGAATGCTTCGCGGTCCGTGATGCCCAGGTCGCCCTGGTGGACGTACCCGAGTGTAGCCAGCCGGTCTTTCACCCGCGGAAAGACCGGCCGGTCCACGATGATCAGCATGTCGATAATCGGCTTGGCTGTCATCCCGGGCACCGCGGTGCTGCCGACGTGCTCGATCCGATGCGGGACGGCAACCAGCGCGGGCTCGAGGAATGTCTTCATCCGCTCGAACCAGCACGGCCACTCGGGATGATACGGCTGAACCAGGGTGATCTGCTTCATGACGGGCTCCTGTGCAAGGCCAATCTTACACGCTTCCAGGTAAGACTGAAAGAGATTCCCCATACCGTCGTAGTTCCTCGACGTGCCCGGCTCATGCTTTCATCGTCATCCGGGTATAGTGACGGCAGGTCTTGCGTCATGCCGAGGAGGAAGATCATGGCGGGGTTTACCAATCGAGACGCGCCCGACCCGCCGTGGCACGGTTGGTGGATGCGGTGGCTGCCGAGAGATATTCCCTCGCGGATCTTTCTCGTGGCGCTGCTGGCGCTGCTCCCGTGGGCGCTGCTACTGTTGGGCAATTCTCTTGCCCGGCGCAATGCCGCGCTGCGCGGAAATCGCGAGGCGGTCCGCATTGTTGCCGCCGCCTTCGATAGTTTCACGCAGGACATCCGCCGTCAAGAAACGATCATCGGCACGGCCATCGGCACGCGGGGAGCGCCCAATTGGGGCTGGACCGTCGGCCTTCTGCAGACCAGCGTGAACCAGCATCCCTCCGTGCGGAACATGAACTGGGTTTCACCGCAGGGACACGTGCTGGCATCCAGCGTGTCGCGGTCATTCATGCCGGATATCAGCGGCAGCAGTCCCGTTCAACAGCTCATCGCCGGAGACACCTGGGTGATCAGTAATCTGCTGCCCTCCGCCCCTGTGTCGAATCGACCGACCATCGTCATAGCCGGCGCGACCCGGACCGACGCCGGGCTGCGCGGCATGGTGGTGACCGAGCTGGACAACCTGGATGAGCTGGAGCGCATCCTGCTGAGCTATTCGCGACCGAACGGCGGTATCTTTGTCGTCTTCGACCGCCAGGGGCGCCTCGTTTTCAGCGATCCACCGCGCCAGGGCGTGTGGAGCAGCAACACCGACTGGGTGAAGACGGACCCGCTGCTGCGCCGCGCCTTGCGTGAGAGACGGGAAGCGTATGGGACCGTCACGCCGGCGACCTTCGACGCCTCGCTTTATGCGGCGTATCTTCCGATTGCGAATACCGGCTACGTGGCGGGGGTGGTCAGCCCGCGCGCCAAAGCGGCCGCATCATTTTGGGGCAGCATCCTGGGTAATCTGCTGTTGTTGCTGCTGGTGACCGGTTTGATTGGGCTCGTCGCCTACATTGTCAGCCGGTCCATCGCCGATCCGGTACAGGCAATGCAGGCGGACGCGCAACGGCTGGGGCGGAGGGAGGCCATGCCGGCACTTGCCGGAGCGGCGCCCATCGAGCTGCACCGATTGCACGATACAGTAACGGTGATGATGGTTGCCTTATTCCAGCGCATCGATCTCAGCGAGAGCGACCGTCGTCGGCTGAATACGATCTTCGAGCAGCTGCCGGTCGGGGTGCACTTTGTGGATGCCGGCGGCGAGGTGTGGCTCGCGAATGCCGTCGCCCGCGACATCCTCGGCGAAGGCGCGCCGGGCATGGCATCGACACCGCGCGGACGCTATACGCTGCATCATCCGGATGGCTCACCGCTGCCGCTGGCGGAGATTCCGCTGATCCGCGCGCTGCACGAAGGCGAGGCCAGCCGGAACGTGGAGCTCATTATCCGGTATGAGAACGGCGAAGGCATCCTCGCGCTCTTCTCCGCCAATCCGGTGCGAGACGAAGCGGGCGCGGTGGCCGGGGTGGTCGAGGTGGTGGTCGAGGTGGTGAGCGACGTGGCGGCGCTGCAGAACATCACCGTCAGCTCGAACCTGGAGCAGCAATTGGCGGAAGCCCAGGCCCGCCTGCAAACGCTGCTGGAGATCCTGCCCGTCGGCGTGTTCATCCTCGACGCGCAGGGGCGGGTGGTAAGCGCGAACGCGGAGAGCACGCGCCTGTGGGGCGGCATGCTGCCGGAAATCAATACCATCGGCGACTTCCGCTTCTTCCACGGTTGGCGGACGCGGAGCGGAGAGCCGTTACATCCCGATGAGTGGCCCCCCGTCCGCGCGCTCATCAAGAATGAAACGGTGCAGAACGAGGTCATTACCATCAACCGTTTCGACGGTCTGCGCGGCGACGTCCTCACTTCCGCCGCACCGTTACGAGACGCGCACGGCGCCGTCATCGGGGCGGTGTGGGTGCTGCAGGATACCGTGACACGGAAATGAATACCGTTGCCAGGATTTTCTGATGTAACGTTGAATAACCGGAGCATGGCAATCAGCAGAGACACCATTCTGGCCGAACGCCTTCGCCGGCAGGGGCTGCTGGCGCCGGTGCAGACATATCAGGAATACCTGGCGCTGTTCGCGCTCATCGGGCCGGTATCACCGACCTATTTCTCCTGCCCCGGCAACCCGCCGAGTATGACACACCGAGCGGATTTCGACGACATGGAGCTGGCCGGACGATTTCGCGAGCGGCGGGAGCTGGTGAAGGGGCGCTTCCTTAATAAGACGATCGGCTACGTGTTGGAAGGCGACCTGGAGTTGTATGCCAACGCCTTCCGCCGCCCGCTGGAGACGATGACGTGGACGCAGCGGCAGGTCTTTCACGCACTGGAGACCGCCGGCCCGCTTACCCCGCGGCAGCTCAGTGAAGAGACGGAGCTGATGAACAAGGAAGTGATGCCCGCGCTGCACCGGCTGCAGGAGGCGTTTCTTGTTTACGAGGATCAACTCACCTGCGACAATGAACGCGGCTGGTACGTCTTCGCCTCGGAGTGGCCGGAGATCACCATCGCGGACGACTGCTGGGAATCATCGGCCGGCGAAGTCGTGTTGCGCTTCCTGCAAAGCCACGTCTTTGCCACCACGGCGCAGGTCAAGGACTGGTCCGGATGGGCGGGCAAGGATGTGAAGCGCCTGCTGGATGGCCTGGCCGCCCGCGGCGCCATCCTCCCGGTCACTATCGCTGGCCTTGGTGACGGCTGGATGCGGGCGGAAGACGAGGATTTGCTGGAAACCGTTGCCCCGCCCACCGTCTTCATGCTGCACAAAGCCGATCCGCTGGTGCGCTCGCATGCGTCAGAACTGAAGGCGCGCTACCACGGCCTGGAAGTGCTGCAATACCTGCTCATCGGCGGCGCTTTTCAAGGCGCCGTCCTCGGCCACTGGCGCATCGGGCCGCATGACGTGGATGACATCGTGGTGGAGCTGCCGGCCGAAGAATGCGCTGCCCGTCGGGAAGAGATCATCAAGGCGGTGGCGTGGGGGTATCGGCCACCGTATAGCAATATATTAAGGTATGGTGGGCAGGAAAACAAACAATAGCCGTGAATTATACGGGTGAAAGACCCTGACACAATACCTGATTCTGGTTATACAAGAAAGGACTTCGACATGAAAAATGAATCGGAAAACTTAGTCGACACCTACCTGAATATGATGAAAGCCCAATTCGGGAACGCCGTGAAATCCTTCTGGTTTTACGAAGGCGACCGCTGCCCGTGCTGCGGCAAGATCAACCGCCTTGATGAGATGACGGAACGGGAGCGCAGGGTGTCACTCAATGGCTTCATGTACCGGGCGCGGGGCGTGCTGATCGGCTACGTGCTCTGCATGCCGTGCGCCACCGCGGTGATGGCGGCCTGCCAGGAGAAAACGGCGCGGCTCACCGGGACGACGAGCCTGCACCAGAAAATCGAGCAGAACCTGATCCTCGCCTATCAACGGTATATGTCGTCACTCGATGCTTGATAAATCCCCAATCGCTACGTGGAAACCGCAGGCGACAAGGGTATGCTAAAGCAATGGCGAGACGGAAGGCTGCGAATACTGCCTGGCTGGGCGTAATCATCCTGCTGTTCCTTGGAGTGGCGGGATATTTCTTGCTGCGTCCGCACACGCCATCCAATACCCCCGTGCCCACGCTTACCGTGTTTGCCGCGGCCAGCACCACCGACGCGTTGCAGGAGATCGCGGCAGCCTACGAAAAGGCGCACGCCATACACATCCGCTTCAACTTCGCCTCCTCCGGTACGCTGGCGCGCCAGCTTGAGGCCGGCGCCGGGGTCGATCTGTTCATCTCGGCAGATGCGAAGTGGATGGACTACGCGGCTAAGCATCAGTTAATCGCGCCGGAGAGCCGGCGGAACCTGCTGGGCAACCGGCTGGTGTTGATTGCGCCGGCGGATAACACGTTCACGGTGCGCATGGACCGCTCCTTCGACCTTGCCCGTGTGCTGGACGGTCGGCTGGCCATCGGCGATCCGGAATCGGTGCCCGCCGGGCGCTACGCGAAGCAGGCGCTGGCGGCGCTACACTGGGATAACGGCGTGCAGCTGCTGCCATGCGCGGATGTGCGAGCGGCACTGGCCGCCGTCGAGCGGGGGGAAGCCGCCGCCGGCATCGTCTATGCCAGCGACGCGGTTATGTCACATAATATAAAGGTAATAGGCGCATTCCCGGAAAGCGACCATGCACCGATCCGCTACCCGGCGGCGCTGGGGAAGCAGGCCGCACCGGAAGCGGCTGCGCTGCTGGACTATTTGTCCGGACCGGAAGCGCGGCAGATATTCGTCAAATACGGTTTTACCGTGCCCACAAAGGAGCACAGCAGGAACTGATGCCATTCGGACTCGGTCCCGAGGAATGGGCGGCGTTGCAATTATCGGCCATGGTGGCGCTGTGGTGCGCGCTGGCGGTGGTGGTGCCGGGCACGGTGTGTGCCTGGCTGCTGGCGCGCAAGCAGTTCGCCGGGAAAAGCCTGCTGGACATCTTCCTGCACCTGCCGCTGGTGCTGCCGCCGGTGGCGGTCGGCTACCTGCTGCTGATCCTTTTCGGAATTCACGGGCCGATCGGCGGGTGGCTGAAGCACGCCTTCAACGTCGAGATCGTCTTCACCTGGAAAGCGGCGGTGCTGGCGTCGGCGGTGGTCGCCTTCCCGCTGATGCTGCGTTCGGCGCGGGCGTCCATCGAGCTGGTGGACCGGCGGCTGGAAGAAGCGGCGTGCACGCTGGGAGCCAGCCCGCTGCGTACGCTGCTCACCGTCACCCTCCCGCTGTCGCTGCCGGGGATCTTCGCCGGCATGGTGCTCGCTTTCGCGCGCAGTCTGGGCGAATTCGGCGCCACTATCATCGTGGCGGGCAATATCCTGGGCGAAACGCGCACGCTGCCCCTCGCGCTGTATTCGCTGCTGCAGCGGCCGGATGGAGAGGGCGGCGCGCTGCGGCTGGTGGTCATCTCCATCGTGTTGTCTTACGGCGCGCTGGCATTGTCGGAGCTGGTCGCGCGACGGCTGCGGCGCCTGGTGGGGGTGGAGCGATGAAGCTGGAGCTGCAGGTCACTTTCACCCGCCCGGAATTCACGCTGGCCGCCGATCTTCACCTCGAGGGCAATGCCGCCGGCGTCTTCGGCCCCTCCGGCGCCGGCAAAACCACGCTGCTCCACCTGCTCTCCGGCCTACTGCGTCCGCGGTCCGGTCGCATCGTGCTGGACGGCGAGGTGTTGTGTGACTCCCGCGCCTTCGTTCCCCCGCACCGCCGGCGCATCGGCCTGGTCTTCCAGGATGCCCGGTTGTTCCCGCACCTGGACGTGGAAGGCAACCTGCGCTTCGGGGAGAACCTGTTGCCCGCGCGGGAGCGGCGCATCCGCTTCGACGAGGTGGTCGAGTTGCTGGAGATCGGCCCGTTGCTGGAGCGCCGGGCTCACCAGTTATCCGGCGGAGAGCGCCAGCGGGTAGCACTCGGCCGCGCCTTGCTCGCCTCGCCGCGGCTGCTGCTGCTCGACGAGCCGCTGTCGTCACTCGATCGGCGACTGAAGGCGCAGATCTTGCCGTACCTGCGGCGGGTGCACCGGGCACTCGGGGTGCCACTGCTGATCGTCAGTCATGACTTGAGTGAAATTCTGCACCTCACCGACCGGCTGGTAGTGCTGGACCAGGGGCAGGTGGTCGGCCACGGCCGTTACCTCGACCTCGCGCAGGACGAGCGCGCCGCGGGCATCCTGCGCACCTCCGGCCTGCTGAACGTGCTGCGCCTGCGCCCGGTCGAGCACCGTCCGGAGCACGGCGTCTCCCTTCTCACCTTTGCCGATGCTGGGGAGAGCCCGACGCTGGTGGTGCCATACCAGGATTTCACCGGGGACATCGACGCCGTCCTCCGCCCGGAAGATATTGCGCTGGCGCTGGAGCGGGTCGAGCACATCTCCATTCAGAACCAGCTACCTGGGGAGATCGTCAGCATCCACACGGCCGGCTCGCGCATCCTCTGTGTGGTGCATGCCGGGACGGATCTGCTGGTCGACATCACCTACCAGGCGCTGGAAACCCTCGACCTTCAACCCGGCAAGCATGTCTGGTGCCTGTTCAAAGCCCACGCGCTGCAGCCGCTGGAGACAAGCGAGCCGTCATCCCAACTCACGCTCACGCGAGAAGCGATGACCGCGCGAGAATAAGCGCAGATCCCCGCAGATCCCCGGCGCCGGCATCATTTTGAGCGTAAATTCGCCTGAGTTCGGATTCTGCAGGTGGAGTGGCATTTTGGGTGAGTGCTTCTTCTATACCCAAAAATGACCGGTTTTAAACCTGTTTTAACGGTTTTGGGGCAGATATGGGGATTCCGGCGCGGCCTGCAACAAATCACAACCTTTGCGCGCACCCAGTCGTAAAGCTATACAAGGATTGCGCTCCATCGTGGCGAAGAGTGATGCAGCTATTTACAGGAGGTACACCGCATGAACGCTTCTCCCCGTTGGCTGTGCCGGCTGTTGCCGGTCGTATGTCTGCTGATGCTGTCGCTCCTGCCCGCCTGGTCGGACACGACCGCCGATCTGCAAAGGGATCTAAACTCGTCCTCCGCCACGCGTCTGAAGGCGCTACGGCGCATGGTCGAGGAGAAAATCGTCGATCCAGCGCTCATCGAGCCGCTCACCAAGCTGGCGGAAGACACGGACCCACGCATCCGCGAGCAAGTCATCTTGCTGCTCGGACAGCAGTATTCCAGCTATAACGGTGTTTCTTTCGTGTTGACGAAGGCGCTGGACGATCCGGAGATTGCCGTCGTCAAGGCGGCGATCGCCGGCGTGGAAAACGCATTCACCGCATTCGAGAGCATCGAGCCGTTGATAAAGTATGCCACTACGCCCGGCTCTCCGGTGCGCGCCCAGGCGATGGGAGCGCTGGCGAATCAGTGGTGCTTCGGCTTGATCGCGATTAATACGGAGGAGTATCGGCGCATGCCCGGACTCATCGCCGCCGCGCTGAAGGACCCTGATGCCGCGATGCGGCGGGCGGTGAGCCGCGCCATTGCCGATCACGCAGAAAGCAACAACAACACGCCGAGAGTGCTGGAACTGCTCGGCCCGTGCGCGACTGATGCGGACGCGGAGGTGCGCCTGGCGGTGATGGAGGCGCTGCAATATGCGGATCAGCCGCAGGCCGCCGCCGTGCTGGTGCTCGGGGTGCACGACAAGGACCGCCGCGTGGCGGAGCAGGCGTGGAAAAGCCTGGGTATGCGGAGCTTCATTCGGGAGCGGAACCACACCTTCAGCCCGGAGTTCCTGCAGGCGGTGGGCTCTCTGTTGAAGGACCCCGACAGCGAGACACGCTTCAATGCCGCGGCGTTGATCGGCGATAAGCCCGATCCGGCGGCTGCCGAATTGCTGCTGCCGCTGCTGGCTGACCGCGACGGGACGGTGCGGGCCTGCGCGGCGGAAGGCCTGGGGAAGGCCGGCACTCCCGCGGCGGTGGAGCCGCTGATCACGGCGTTGAAGGACAAGGACCCATCCGTCCGCATGGCCGCGGCGGGATCGCTCGGCAGCCTGGGGGACAAGCGGGCGGTGGAGCCGCTCATTGCCGTGCTGAAAGACCCCCAACAGGATGTCCGCCACAACGCGATGCTATCGCTGGGTGAGCTTGGCGATCCGCGGGCGATTGACGCGCTGCTGACCATGCAGAAGAGCCCCGCCGCCCTGACGGCACTCGGGAAGTTCCTCGATGATGTGCGTGCCGTGGATGCGTTGGTCGCCGGGCTGCGCGCACAACAGGACGACTTGCGCTTTGCCGCCTCGGAGGCGCTGCTGGGCGCCACCGCGCCGCGCGCTGTCGATGCGCTGCTGCTGGCAGCGAAGGACAAGCATCCCCAGGTGCGCAGTTCGGCAGTGCAGGCTCTGTACAAGGTGCAGGGCGATCCGCGCGTGGGCGACCTGATGCTGATGTTGTTGCAGGGCGATGAAGATCGGGAAGTCATCGACAGCGCGGCCATCGTGCTGGGGCTGCATCCCGACCCGCGCGCCGCGCGCCTGATCATGTGGCACTTCGGCCGCGGCATGCTCCGCGTCGATGAGAACGGCCTACCCGGCGGCAGCTTTGCGCTGCAGTTTGCCATGGGCCGTTATGGTGAGGTGATGCGGCAGACGATGCTGAAGGGATTGACGGATGCCGACGTATCGGTCCGCGATGCCGCGCTGGTCAGCCTGGTCGCCTTCCCGGATGCCCGCGCGCTGCCGGGCATCCTGCCCCTGCTCAAGGATAAGCGCGAGGCCACGCGCCTGCAGGCGATGGCGGTGCTGGGCCGGCTGGCGGATACCCGCGGCGTGGACCCGCTGATTGCCATGCTGAAAGACAATTCACCCAAGGTGAAGGAAGCGGCGTTGTACGGGTTGCAGCAGATCGGCGATGCGCGGGCGATGGAGGCCTTCCTCGCGAACCGGGGTGAAAATCAGTCGCTGGGATTAGAATTCAGCCAGAACCTGTATTACCTCGATGACGCCAGTAAGCTGGGTGTGCTGAAGCGCATGCTGGAAGGGGAGGATTGGAATCTCCGCAGCACCGCCGTGTCCTTCCTGGCGATGAACAGCGACCCGAAGGCGGCGGACGTGCTGGTGGATTACCTGCGGGCGAAGGCGGCGGACGGGGACGATACCCCCGTCCTGATCAAGGACGGGGCTTCCCCGAATGTCCTCAAGCGGATGCTGGCGCTGCTGCGCGACCAGGTGCCGGCGGTGCGCCGGGCGGCGGTCTATGCGCTCTCCGCGCTGCCGGGCGAGCCGCGCGTGCGCGAGGCGATGGCCGCGGCGGCGAAGGACGAGGATAAGGAGGTGCGGGAGCGGGCGGCGGCAATTCTCCGCGACGAAGCGAAACAGCCCGACCAGCTCCAGGCGCTGCTGGACCGCCTCAATGAGCCGGAGCGGCGGGAGGACGCCCTGTATCGGCTTATGATGCATCGCATGCCGCGCGGGACGGAGGTCCCATCCCAGAGGTATCCGTTCTTCAGCACCATTCACTTCAGCGAGTATCTGCAGTCCTTTGCGGCGCTGAACGCCCCCGCACCGGCGCCGGTGCAGGATGCCGAGACGGCGCGCGTCCGGCAGGCGGTGTTGCCACTGCTTAACGATCGCGACGATCGTGTACGCGCGCTGGCCGTCGACCTGATCGGCGACGTGGGCGATCCGCAGGACACCGACCGGCTGTTCACGCTGCTCGACGATAACGCGTGCGCGAGTGCAGCCAGACTGGCATTGGCACGCCGGAAGGATCCGCGCCTGCTCGACCGCCTGCTGCCGCTGCCGGCGGACGATGATTACGGCAAAAATCCCGCGATCATCCCGCTGGGCATCCTGGGGGATCCCCGCGCGGTGGAGCCGCTGCTCGAATACCTCAAGCGCAATCCACAGAGCATGGATGCCATCCTGGCGCTGGGCTGGCTGGGCGACCTGCGGGCAATCGAGCCGCTCCTCGCGCTGCTGGAGACGCCGGGGCCGGCCGTCGAGGAAGTGGAGGCGCCCATCGTGCTGGCCTTCGGCATGCTGCGCGACCCGCGGACGGTGGACCCGCTACTGCGCCTGCTCGACCGGTTGGCGGTGGGCGGGAACGGCAGCAGTTCCAGCGGGGATATGCTCCCCAAGGTGGATTCCTACCGCGCGAGTGTCATCTGGGCCCTCGGTCAGCTCAAAGACCCGCGCGCGATGGAGCCGCTGCTGCTTGAATTGCAGCGGGGAGATGTCACCGATCGCGCCGCCGCCGCGGAGGTGCTCGGTACGCTGGGCGACAAGCGCGCCATCGCGCCGCTCATCACCACGCTGCCCAACCTCACCGGCATGGCCCGTGCCTCCGCCGTCCGGTCCCTGCAAACGTTGACCGGGCAAAAACTCGGCAACGATACCGCGGCCTGGCAGGCATGGTGGGAACAAGAGCAAAAGCGGTGACAACAGGTTTTCCGAGCAAGGGGTCATGGGAGGGCGAGCGTCCCCGCGAGCCGCAATCACGCGCCCGCCTTCGCATCGAGTGCCTGTCGAATCCTGGTTCTCGCCTATCCGCGCTCTCTGGTCAGCGTCGGATACGAGAGCGGATTCGACAGGCACTATTTGCGTAGATGGGCGCGTGATCGCGGTTCGCGGGGACGCTCGCCCTCCCCCGTGTGACGGTTGCAACAAAACGAGCGTCTGCCTTCATCCTGCCTCCGGTAGACTCAGCAGCAGAGCATATGCTGTGGGAGAGGAACCGGGCATGGGTGAAGGATCGCTGGAAGGGCGCATTCGCGAGATCGGGTTGAGCCTGTTTGCTGCCGCTGCCGGGCATCGTCGCGGTTTGTCGAAGCATGATCTGGACGCGCGGCTGATGGAATGGGCGATGCGGGACCCGCTGTTCAAGGTGCAGTTATTCCGTTTTGTCGACGTGTTGCCGATGCTCGGAAGCGATCAGGACGTGCTGGCCCATCTGACGGAATACCTGGGCGCGCCGGGGGTGACGTTCCCCCTGCTTGGCGAGCTCGGGCAGAAAGGGATGCAATTCGCCGCCGGCAACCGGCTGGCCGGGCATGCGCTGGCGATGACCATGAAAACGCAGATCACCGGCATGGCGCGGAATTTCATCGCCGGTGCCAATGTGCGCGAGGCCGTGGAGGTCGTCCGGCGCCTGCGCGAGGAGCGGATGGCTTTCACCTTGGACATCCTCGGGGAGGTGACGGTCAGCGAAGTCGAGGCGGCGGCCTACCAGCGGCAGTATTTGGAGCTGATCGACGGCCTGTCGGCGGAGGTGGGGGGATGGCCGCCGAACCCCGGCATTGATGCCGCCAATGGCCAGCCGACCCCGCGCGTGAATGTCTCCATCAAGCTCTCCGCCCTCTGCCCGCACCTGGAGCCGGCGGACCCGACCGGCACCGTGGAGGACTTGAAAACCCGCCTGCGCCCGATCCTCAGCCTGGCGAAGGCCCGCGGCGCCTTCATCAACATCGACATGGAGCATTACGCCATCAAGGACGTGACGCTGAAAAGCTTCAGCGAGCTGATCATGGAGCCGGAGTTCCGCGACTGGCCGCACCTTGGTATCGTGCTGCAGGCGTACCTGCGCGAGTGCGAGGAAGATGCAAAGGCGCTGATCGCACTGCTGCGCGAACGCGGCGTCCCCGCCAGCGTCCGCCTGGTGAAGGGCGCTTACTGGGATTACGAGACGGTCATCGCGCGCCAGCGCAACTGGCCCATCCCGGTGTATACGCGCAAGACGGACACTGATGCCAGTTTCGAGCGCATCGCCGGCTTGCTGCTGGATGCCTACCCGCTGGTGAACCTGGCGGTGGCGTCGCATAACGTCCGCAGCATGGCCGCCGTCATCGCGGGAGCGGAAGAGCGCGGTCTGCCCTCCGGCGCGGTGGAGTTTCAGATGCTCTACGGTATGGGCGATCAGCTCAAGCACGCGGTGCTGGCGCGGGGGCAACGCCTGCGCGTGTATACACCCTTCGGTGAGCTGATTCCGGGCATGGCGTACCTGGTGCGGCGTCTGCTGGAGAACACCGCCAATACCTCGTTTTTGCGCCAGGGATTCACCGAAGGGGTGGCGCCGGAGCAACTGCTGGGCAACCCGGCGGAGGCCCCGGCTGAAGAGATAGTCACGGTGCTGGAAACGGGATTCCGGAATGCTCCGGAGCGGAATTATTCGCTGGCGGATGATCAGCGGCGCATGCAATCCGCGCTGGAGCGCGCGCGGGCACGGTTCGAGCGGGCGTATCCCCTCGTCATCGGCGGGAAGGAAGTCACCACCGGACGGGAAATTCTTTCGCGCAATCCGGCGCGCCCGGTGGAGATTGTGGGGCGTGTTGCTTCCGCCGGTCGCGAGGAGGGGGAGCAGGCCGTGCAGGCCGCCCGCCGGGCATTGCCCGCCTGGCGCGACACGCCGGTGGGCGAGCGCGCCGCACTGCTGCGCAAGGCGGCCCGCTTGCTGGACAGCGAGCGTGACGACCTGGCCGCGGTGGAGGTGTTTGAAGTCGGCAAAAACTGGCGCGAGGCGGATGCCGATATCTGCGAAACGATCGATTACCTGCAGTATTACGCGGACGAGATGGAGCGGCTGGGCCGGCCGCGCCTGCTCGGTGCCATTCCGGGTGAGACCAATACCTATTTATATGAGCCGAAGGGTATCGCGGTCATCCTGCCGCCGTGGAACTTCCCGCTGGCTATCTGCGCGGGCATGACGACGGCCGCGCTGGTGACCGGCAACGCCGTCATCGTGAAGCCGGCCTCGCAATCTCCGGTCATCGCCGCCTTGTTCGTCGACCTGCTGCGGCGCGCCGGCGTGCCGGACGGCGCGGTGAACTTCCTTCCCGGGCCGGGCGAGGAGGTGGGCGAGTTCCTGGTGACGCATCCCGAGGTGCACCTCATTGCCTTCACCGGCTCGCGCGAAGTGGGGTGCCGCATCAACCGGCTGGCCGCCGACCTGGCGCCGGGGCAGCAGCACCTGAAGAAGGTGATCGCCGAAATGGGCGGGAAGAACGCCATCATCGTGGACAGCGACGCCGATCTGGATGAGGCGATCCTCGGCACCGTGCAATCCGCCTTCGGCTACCAGGGGCAGAAGTGCTCCGCCTGCTCGCGTGTCATCGTGCTGGATGCGGTATACGACCAGTTCGTGGCACGGCTGGTGGAAGCGGCACGCAGCCTGACCATCGGCCCGCCGGACGCCCCCGGGCATTTCATGGGACCGGTCATCGACGATCGGGCACGGCAGAAGATCCTGCAGTACATTGATATCGGGAAGACGGAGGCGACGCCGGCGCTGCAGGTGGACGTCTTCGGGCTGGGCGACGGCTACTACGTGGGCCCGACGATCTTCACCGACGTACCGCCGGACGCCGTCATTGCACGGGAGGAAATTTTCGGACCAGTCCTCTCCGTCATGCGGGCGCAGACTCTCGACCAGGCGTTGGAGATGGCGCTGGGGGTGGATTACGCCCTCACCGGCGGTCTATATTCCCGCCTGCCCGCGCACATCGAACAGGCGCGCCAGGCGTTCCGCATCGGCAACCTGTATATCAACCGCAAAATCACCGGGGCCATCGTCGGCCGGCAGCCCTTCGGCGGCTTCCGGCTGTCGGGTATCGGCTCGAAAGCCGGCGGTCCCGACTACCTGCTGCAATTCCTGGACCCGCGCACGGTGACGGAAAACACCATGCGGCGGGGATTCACGCCGGACATGACGGCAGATCCGGAGCGTGGGCAGTAGCATCCTGGCCCTCAATCCGTCTCTCAATCTGCCATCGGAGAAGCAGCTTTCCGAAGCGGCAACTGTGCCGCAAAGGTCGAATGTATGTGCTCCGGGTAAATGAGCGCACCACCGGATGCAGACCCTGCAGGATCAGCCGATGGCTGCCGAGCGTCACCTCATGCACCAGTTGGGAGATCACCCGGCAGCAGTCATCACTTCCTGCCAGTAACGCGTATAACCGGAAAGAGAACTGCCGATGCCTGTCTGTTCCGGTGTCATCTTGTAATTTTTATTGTGTTGCCAGATGACTGATGACCCAATAGCATAAGTGAAATGACCGGTTTGTCCAATGACAAAGCGCTCTGCTGCTAGTACAATCAGGACAGCTGCCTGTTGTAATAGGAGTATGTTGTGCATATAGTTTCCATGTTGTGCAGGATCTTCAGCCTACTGGCGTTGGCCATCCTCTGCAGTCTGCCGGCCATCTCGGATACTCCCCTGTTCAAAGTCGGTTCGGCCAAGGTGACCATCACCCAGTATGGCCTTGATGACAAAGCCATCGGAACGGTACCCCGTTTGTCCGATGGCGTTACCCAGGCGCCGTATTGGGTCTGTACCAATCCCGTCCCCCCGCTGCGCTTTACCTTTGACCTGGGAGTTGCGCGCACGGTGGGCAAAATCCGCATCGCCAATTACTTCAGCGGCAAACATTTCGAGCGGGCCTTCAAGGTGGTGGACATCTTCGTGGGCGACACGCTGGCCCCGGCCACGGGCGGCACGCCGGCAGTGGCCGGCAAAGAGTTGCCGATGAGCGACGACAAGGGCCCGGCCTGGACGGAGGTCGTGTTCGACAAGCCGCTCAAGGGGCGCATTGTCACCTTGCGTGTGCAGAGCAACTGGGGTGATGCATGGTACTCAGCCAACGAGGTTGAGATTTACACACTGGAAGCGGATGGCGCGCCTGCCGCAGCCACGCAGAATCCGCCGGTCGTGCAGCAGTCCGTGCCGGCGGCGGGTGTGCCGGTGCCGCCTTCGCCGCAGACCCGGGCGATTCAAGTCAGCGCAACGGTAGCGCGGACACCGCCGGCGATTCAGCTCAGTTGGCCGGCGCTGGCCTCTGCGCGGCTTCCCTTCAAGGTATACCGGAAGGCGCGCTTCAGCAAGTCGTGGGGTGCGCCGATCATGACGCTGCCGCCGACCGCCACCGGCTGGGTCGATACTCACGTCGCCATTGGCGAAGCCTACGAGTATATGATCCTCGGGTCGTCGAGTTACCGCACCACGACGTGGGCGACCTATGGCTTCATCTACGCCGGGATCGATGTCCCGATGATCGACAGCCGCGGGAAGCTGATATTGGTGGTAGACAACACCCACGCGGCGGCGCTGGATGCTGAGCTGGCGCGCCTGCAGCTGGACCTGATCGGCGATGGCTGGACGGTGATCCGGCATGACGTATCGCCCACGCAGACCGTGACCAGCGTAAAGGCACTGATCCAGGCCGACTACCAGGGAGACCCCGACCACGTGAAGTCGCTGCTGCTGTTCGGCCATGTGCCCGTGCCCTGGTCGGGCAACACCTTCCCCATCGATCTCGAAGACTGCATCGGCGCCACGGAAGCGGACATCTTTTATGCCGATATGGACGGCGTGTGGACCGATACCCTGGTCAACCACACCGGCACGGCCTTTGACCGGAAGCGCATCGACAACGTCCCCGGGGATGGGAAATACGACCAGTCCGTTATCCCGTCGGATACGGAGCTGCAGTTCGGCCGCGTGGATCTGTCGAAGATGCCCAGCTTTAAGCAAGGGGAGCAGGAGCTGCTGCGGAATTACCTGAACAAGGACCACAACTACCGGACGGCGCTCCTGCAGGTGCCGCGCCAGGGGATGGTCGTGGACCTTGCCGGGGATGTCAACGGCGGCGCCTACGTGGTGTCGGGGTGGCGCAACGGCTCCGCCTTCTTCGGGGCGTCCAATGTTATCAACGACACCACGAAAAAATGGTTCAATCCGGCCCGGCCGGTGTGTATGTTCGGGAACAGTTTTTACCACGCCAACCATACCGGCGGCTGCCTGGGGAATACGGCGGATTACGTGAAAACCGATCCGGGCGTGGTCTTTTCCTTTGGCGGCGGCTGTTACATCGGCGATTGGGACTTCCCCGATGACTTGCTGAAAGCTCCGCTCTGTTCCTCGACCTATGGCCTCGGTGTGATGTTCGTGGGGGAGCCCCCGGCGTATCTTCATGTCATGGCGCTGGGCGACACCATCGGCGCCGGCATCTGGCTGACGCAGAATCTCGACGGGTTCACCTACCCGGACACGGATCGCACGGATGGGCCGGTGCGCGGCTCGGGTGAGTTCACCCGCCATATTTATGAAACGTATCTCGGCGACCCGACGCTTCGGCTGAACCCCGTCATTCCCCCCTCGAATCTCATCGTCAATGCCGCCGGCGCTTCCTCGACCACGCTGAGCTGGCAGGCGTCAACCGACAACAACATTCAGGGCTATCTCGTGTACCGCGCCCGCGGCTTTGGCGAATTTACGCGGTTGACCCTATCGGTGGTGACGAAGAATACCTTTACGGATCAGGGCTTGCGCCCCGGCACCTACACGTACATGGTGCGGGCCGTCAAGCTGGAAACGAACGGCAGCGGCACCTACTTCAACCCCAGCGAAGGCATCTTCAATCTCGTGAAGGTGGGTGCGGCCGGGCCGGCGGTGGCCATCGCCAGTCCGTTGAACAGCGCCACGTATAGTCCCGGCATGACGGTGGTGCTCCGCGCCGGTGTCCGCACCGACTTCACGGGATCGGTGGATTTTTATAACGGCGCCGAGAAACTCAAGACGGTGGACACGGCGCCTTATATATACGAATGGCGCAACGCCACCTCCGGGGCTTATTCGCTGACCACCCGGGCCACCGACGCCAACGGGACGACGGTGTCCGATCCGGTGGCCATCTCGGTGGTGACGCTGCCCAATGAGCTGGCGGCGCCCTGGCTGCAGGCGGATATCGGCCTGACTACCACGCCGGGGTCCGCCGTGATCACCGGCGCTTCGGTTGCCGCCCGATCCTTCCAGGTCTCCGGAGCAGGAGCCGGATTCTCCGGCAGGCAGGACACCAGTCACGTGGTGTATCAGCCGTTGAACGTGAACGGCACCATCACCGCCAGAATTGAAGCCGTGGAGAACCGGGGCAGCGCCGGGCTCTTCATTCGCGACAACCTGGCGGCCGATGCGCCATGTGCCGCGGTCTTCGTCAGTGCGGCCGGAACGGTCACCTTCTCTTCGCGCCCGGCTGTCGGCGCCGCCGCCTCCACCACCAGTGACCCGGCGGCCGTCACGCTGCCGCACTGGCTGCGGCTGCAGCGGGACGGAGACGCCTTCAGCGCGTATCACTCGAGCGATGGCGTCACGTGGTCGCCGGTCGGGACAACAGTGAAGATCGGGATGGGCTCCACGCCGGGTATCGGCCTGGCCAATTTCAGCGGAAATGCGACCACGACCGCTGCCATCTTCACGAATGTATCTGCCATCTCCCCGTTGTTGACGCCGGGTTCCTACTTCAGACAGCCGTATGACGGCGATGCGTTCACCTTGGGCGAAAGCATCAAGTTGCAGATCGAAAAGCCGCGAAGTGCTGACGACTACTTCACCGGTATCCAGTTCTTCGACAACGGGGCGCCCATCGCCCCGGAAAGCACCAATCGTATTGCGACGTGGACGCCGACCACGACCGGCGCGCATACGGTGACTGCCGTCATCCGGGAACATGGCGGGATGTCGGGTTCGATCCCCATCACGCTCTACATCAATCCCACCGGCGCCAAATACGCCACCATCAACATCACGGACCCCCTCAGCGGAGAGCCCCTGGCGGCGCCCTGCAAACTTCCCGTGACCGCATCCGTCACGGCGGCGCCCGGAACGACCATCACGACGGTTGAATTTTATGCGGGGAATAAGTTGATCGGCACCGTGACGGATCCGCCGTATGCGGTGGTGCTGGCGGATATCCAACCGGGCAATGCTTATGCGATCAGCGTCCGGACGATCGACAATTTCGGCACGATCACGCACTCGAAACCTGTCTTGCTCTATGCGATCGACAAGACGACGCCGGCTGTGGGTCCGGCGAATCTCAAAAACTGATGGTCTTCGTGCGAATACCATCAGGACATCTCGTGCCATGAAAGGAGCAGCTTCAAACAGGTCGGTCGATCACCCGGAATGATTCGCTCAACGGATTGCTAGAATGGATACTTTCCGCTGAAGGAAGAGTGAAACGCCCGCAGAATGATTGACGATGTACTCCGGTTAACAGTATATTGCTTGTCAAGTGAGGGTCCAGTTGCTATAATACTTTTGCGGATCAGTAGTTGACTGTGACGCCTACAATAAACCCCCATCTGTATTTCCTTGCCGAGACTGAAGGAGTATTCGTAAGGAGTCGGGAGTACCGACCGCAGTTCGATCACTGGCGCTTTTGGGAGTCCGACCGGCAGCAAGAACTGCTTGCGTGCTTCACGCCGGATTCTCCACCCATCAGACCTTTTCGCTGCAAACAGATTGATACAGTCTGCGATTGTCTGATAGCCGGCGCCTCGAACGCGGGTCCTCCATCCGGTGGAAAAGAGAAAGATTGAGCAATTATTCCAGCAGGAAGGAATCCTCGACTGGAGAGCGAATACTAGTGAGATGAATCGCCGGTTTGCGCTCTGACGGCGTCGGATGACAGGCCGGAAGTCCCATATCCCCGAATCGAGACATCGCGAGCGGGGGAACGATCTGTAAAGGAGCTACCGCCACCATGTACAAATGGATACGCGGTCGCCTGTGGCGGCCGATAGCCAGTATAGTCAGCGGATTGATGCTGGTATCGCTCTTGCTGCCGATAGCCACCCCCCCGGCACAGGCACAAATGATTAACCCAGCCGATCTGGCCAAATTCTTTGGCGAAGAGATCAAGAAACCCACCCCGATCGTTGTGCTCGACCTGATCGATCGATCCGGGCGTGGAACCGGTATGCTGGGCCGAACCCTCTCCGATGCGCTTGCGATTGAATTAACCAACACAAGCTCCTTCGAGGTGATCAAACGCTCGGTGGTGGAAAGCACCCTGGCGGAATTCGGATTGTCCGTCCCGTTGTCCACCGCCGCACAGGGCATGCTTGCCGATCGTCTGAAGTGCTCATATGTCCTCTCCGGCGACATCGACAAAGTCGATGTCATACAGGGGCGCGACGGCATGTATGCCGAGGTGGCGGTGAGCGTTCTCGTGATTCACCGCGTGACCCAGCTCCCCATCAACGGCGCCCAGGTCGTCGTGCGCAGCTCGCCGAAGATCGGCTACAGCGGCAGCAAGGACGTCCTCATTCATGAAGCGCTGGCCATCGCCGCCTACCAGATCACCCAGCGGATCATGAACAACCGGCTGCCGATTGCCACGGTGTTAAATACCCCGCGCGAAGGTGAGCTGATTCTCCGCGGCGGGTCCACGCTGGGCTTCCACAAGAATATGATCCTGACCACGGTCCGCCGCGGGCAGGTGACCGGGCGCGCCCGTGTGACCTCGGTCAATCCGTCCGAGTCCTACGCCCTGGTGCTGGAGGACAGCAAGGGGATCGCCCCGGGCGATAAGGCGGTGCCGGTCTTCGAATACGAGTATTCCCCGACGGCTACCAAGGAGGTCCGGGATAAAGCCGGACTGCAGATCGCCGGCTATCTGATGCTGGGGATTCTCGCGAGCCTGGCGGTGACGCAGAATGGCAATAAGCAGTTGCAGAATGTGCCGCCGGTGCCGACGGTGACCGCGATGTCCGATGCCGTGTCCATGGGTGAAAGCGATGGTGCCAACCTGGTCACCTGGCCATGGCAGGGTGCGCGTGCCATTGCCTACATCATCTATCGGGATGACAACTACTATGCGCCGATCGCCGTAGTGGATGGCCATACCACCTATTACGTGGATTCATCGCTTCCGCTGTCGGAAGTCGGCTCGGCGGTGGAAACCATGGAGGTCCAGGTTGAGATCGAAACGAACACCGGTGCGATCACCACGTTCAGCTACACGACGACCTTCGATCCAACGTTTGATGATATCCATAACGACGGCCCGATGACGGTCGCGGAGACGAGTTTCAACTGCACCAGCCATCGCGTTCCGCTGATGCCGGGGCAGAAGGTTGGCTATCGTATCCGCATCCTCTACATGGATTATATCGATGAAGGCCTGGACAGCACCGGTGGTTTCCCGCCATCATACAGCCTCTTCCTGGGGAACCGCGGTGGCACATCGACGCGCATCACCGCCACGCAGCCGCCACAGTTGTTCCAGCCAATGGACAACGGCATCCCGACCGACGGCATCTACCGCTGCACACGCGTACCGTCGGCGATGAACTACACGCTGCAGGTGGCAATCAGTCCCACCTTCGAAGCACAGTATCGGCTGCCGTTGCGCGGCGTGTCTCCCCACATCGAGGGTGACGATTACGTGGCGGCGCTCTACAGCCTGTCAACCCTCTACAGCGAATTGGCTGAAGTCCAGCAGCGATTAGGCATGCCGCCGTCCTCCGAGGATACCCCGCTGTACTGGCGCATGGGAGCGCGCGTGGCCGGCGACCCATTGCCGGCGCCGCAGACCGACGAAAATGCCAAAGACTGGGTGTATTCCAGCCTGCGCGTCTTCCTGCTGCCGCCGGTACCGCCGCCGTTGCCGGGCATCCGCGGAGCGAACGATGGGCAACTGAAACCCGGTTCGAAATTGCCCACGGCACCCTGGAATCGCCGGATCCTCCGGCGCCACTAATCAGACGGGGAGGTGAATCCGGGAACGTTTCCCGGATTCACCTCCCCGGTGTGTGAGGGTTGGTAATGAACACACCCGTCAACCGAAGATCGTTTCTCCGCCTGATGGACGCTGCCATGCCGGTGCAGGCTGCCGTCCATCCGGTGGTTGTCCCGGTTCAATGCGCGGAGGATCCCGAATGAAGGCATGGCCTAATCTCCACAAAGTGTTGTTGGCGCTCCTGTTTGTGTGTATTGCCGGCGTTCCTGCCTTGAGCGCTCCACCGGCGAGTGTTCCGGGTCAGCTGCTGGTGAAATACGTGGCGGGCTCCTCCAGGACTGTGAAGGCGAATGTGACACGGATGCTCAACACGGTCGTCATCAGGGATTATCCGACCTTCAATCTGCAGCTCGTGGGATTGCCGGCCGATATGACGATCGAGCAGGGCATCACCGCCTTCCAAAATCTCGCCGGCGTCGCCTACGTCGAACCCAACTATATTTATCAAGCCTGCGTTATACCCAACGATCCGAGTTACCCGTCGCTCTGGGGCATGGAGAAGATAGGCGCCCCGGATGCATGGGACGTCACCACGGGCAACCAGCAAATCGTAGTGGCTGATATTGATACCGGCGTCGATTATACGCATCCGGATCTGGCGGCCAACATGTGGATCAACACCGGCGAGATCCCGGGCAACGACATCGATGACGACAACAACGGCTACGTGGACGATATCTATGGGATTAATGCCATCAAAGGTGCCACGCCGGGCGACCCCATGGATGATGAAGGCCACGGCACGCACACCGCCGGCACCATTGGCGCCATCGGGAATAACGGCGAGGGTGTGGTCGGCGTCAACTGGAAAGTCAAAATCATGGCGCTGAAGTTCCTGGACGATAAAGGCGAAGGCGATACCGCCGATGCCATCACTTGCTTTGAATATGTGCTGATGATGAAGCAGCGCGGCGTCAACATCCGCGTCACCAGTAACAGTTGGGGCAGCTTGGGAGGAGATAGCCAGGCACTGGAAGATGCCATAGACGCCTGCGGCGCTGTGGGCATTGTCAATGTCTGCGCGGCGGGCAACAACTATCACTGGGATAACGATGGCTGGTTGCCGTACTATCCGGCGAGCTTCCCCTCGCCCAGCATTATCTCCGTGGCGGCCTCGGATCAAAACGACAATATTGCCGATTTCTCCAATTATGGCGCCACCTCGGTCGACATTGCCGCACCGGGTGTCAACATTCTGAGTACCAAGCTTGGTGGCGGTTATGAACCCAAGAGCGGCACCTCCATGGCCTGCCCGCATGTCGCCGGCGCCGCGGCGTTGATGGTCAGCCTGCTGCCGGACCTGTCGGTGGCGGATATCAAATCGTTGATTATGGAGAACGGCGATCCTGTGAACTGGACGCAAACGCCTACCGTGACCAATAAACGGTTGAATTTGCGACGGTGCCTGGTATCGTATACGGTGAGATTCCTGACTCCCAAGCTGAATCAGGTCTTCTTTGTCATGAATCCTACGATGGAAGCGTTGGTCGAAGGCATCACCCCGGGCACGCTGGTCGTCTCGCTGGATAACACCCAGCTGGATAACGTATCCTTCGATCCGTCCATCGGTCTCGTGACCTGTCCGCTAGGGCCGCTCGTCGCTGATCATACCTATCAACTGAAAATCTCCGGCCTGGATAGGGGGGGCAAGGATGCCGAAGCATCGACGACCTTCCTGGTGCGAGCGAAGACCTTTTATCCGGGCAAATATATGGTATCCATCCCGGCCTTCGACGTGGGATCGGTGACTGACGTGTTTACGGATATCAACTTCCCGCGAGTGGCCGTCTGGAATCCGGGTACGCTGGAATATGAGCAATACCCGCAATCATATGCCGATTTGACGAACGAGACCTGGGCCGCTACCGACATGATGACCAATCAGGTGAAAGCCCCGGCGGGACGTGCCTTCTGGGTCGATCTCCCGACGTCGAGTCGGCTGACGTTGAACGGCGATGTGCTCAAGACCGATCGTCCGTATTCCATGCCGATCGTCCATGGTTTCAACATGATCGGCAATCCCTACACGTTTCCCATCGGATTCGGTTCGATCATGCTGAAATATAACGGCGTGCTCTATAGCTTGGAGGAGGCGGTGCAGGCCAACCTGATAGAGCCGGTGCTGTATCGCTGGACAGGCACCGGCTACCGGTTTGATCTGCTGCCGGAGGCGGTGCTTCAGCCGTGGGAAGGCTACTGGATTCTCTGTCGCGCCAATACAAAAACACGGCCGATGACATTGATCTTCCAACCGACACCAGCCGGAGATGAGCGATCCAGTCAGACGGCAAAACCGGTTCGCTCGCAAGGCAAAGTGTGGGAAGTACCCATCAATGCGGCTGACCTCGCCACGAACCAGAAGGCAACCGTCATCCTGGGCGCGCTGGAGAATGCGACAAACCAGACCGACTCCGGTGTCGATGTCGCTGCGCCGCCGATGGCGCCGGGCGGCTTGAGTCTGACGTCACGGAGTGGGTTGAACGGTGAGGCGCTGTTGCGCGATTACCGTCCGCTGGCCGACGGCACGAATTACCGCTGGGAATTGAGCATCACCGGAACGCCGGGTTCACAGGTCGTGGTCAATTGGCCGACCATGACCGGCCTGCCCCGGAACTACGTGATGACATTGCATGACCAGGTGACCGGCGAAGACCGATATATGCGGACCAGCGCGCAATATACGGTGACGCTGGGGGCGCAGGAGCAGGAACGGCAACTGGTGATCACGGCAACGCCTGGCGATATTGGCAGCTTGCGCGTCGTGAACCTGCAGGGACAACGCACTCGCGCCAACGGCGGTGCCACGATTACCTGTCAGGTCACGCAGGCTGCAACTGTCATGGTCGAAATTCGGACCCTGTCCGGCCGACTGGTGAAACGCTTCCCGGTGTCGGCCTTTGCACAAGGGCTGGTGAGTGTGAATTGGGATGGGGCCGATAGCCGTGGGCGGCGGGTGCCGCGCGGTGCTTACCTCTGCCATGTGCTTGCAGAGACTGTGAACGGACAGAAAGCGACGGCGGTAACCACCCTGCCGTTCTAACCCGGCTGCACGACGCGTGGAGGACGAATGACAATGCGACGATTATTGAGTCTGATGGGAACCCTTGCCGGTCTGGCCGGCATCATGCTCCTGGCGTTGCCGGGTCTTGGACAAACACAAAATCGGGGGTTGCTGCCAATTCCGGTCAGGAGCAAGCAGCTTCTGGGCGGCACCAGGGCATACTCGCCGTATCTGTATTATTGGACGGACCTGGCAGGCGCTTATTGGTACTGGGAGAATCCGGTCGCCCAGGCAGCCATTGGCCGCGAACCGGCATATGGCAGTTTCGGCTGGGGCGCCTCCAACGGCGACCCGTCGGCGATCAGGGATAACGGGGTATTTTATATCAACGGCACTAAGCCCTTCCTCTATGTGGACACGGGAGGAACGGTGGAGGTCCCGGTGGGGATGGATGGGGTCATGGACGAGGAACCCACCGTTGATATTAATACACACTCGGCAAGCTATAAATGGCATATCAGTGAGACGGGGTATCGGCTGACCGTCGACTTTAAAATGTGGTTGATACGGGATGTGCTGAAATACCAGTACCGGATCACGAATAATATGCCCAATCCGGTGCGCCTTGGGTTCCGCACGGTGTCTGACCTCACCTGGGGATTGATTCCGCCTGATCCGCCGGAAAAGCCGGATGGGGAGTATACCGTCAACACGTCGGGAACCTATTTTGTTCCCGGCGAACAGGAACTGGATGTGTCGCGCCATTGGAAAGATGCCGCGGTGCCTGACAAGTGGTTTATCCGTTATAGTTCCTGGGAGAACCGCTGGTTCGGCGAGCAAGAAAATGCCCCGACATTTCGCTACAGCCAACCCTTGAGTCCGGCGGACGGCGTCACGCGGCCGACGCATCTCATTATCGGTCTCGAAGAAGATATCATAAAGTACAGCTGGCCGCAGATCCTGGAAGAAGCACTTCCGGAAAATGCCGGAGAACCGCCGATGTTCCAGGAAGGCATCCCCTTTCAATTTGCGGGTTATGACGAGAACGGTAAACTCAAACTCGATATGGATATCATCGCCGCCGGCCTGTATTACCCGATTCAATCGCTGCCCTATAACCAGACACGAGTCATCAATGGTGAATATCACCTGGATTGGGCGACGGTCAATACGATGGAAAATCAATTTGCGCTGGCGGTGTCGACACCGGAATACCTGGATTACGTCCCGGGTGATAACCCGAACACGCCCGATGTGTCTGAGGATGGCTATATCTCTCCGGACACTTTTACCATCGATTCGTATCTCTACAAATCCAATATTTATGGAGAGCCGATCGGCTCGTTGGCCTTGAGCCTAGGGAAGGGGTTGGTGCTCGATCCTCCGGTTCAGCAGATACCCCCATTCACCGTGCCCGGTATTATCAGCGATGTCAAGCATCAGTGGACGGTACGTCCCGACAACTCGGCCAGTGGAGCCATCCCGGTGACGGTAACGGCGTATTTCAATCCGGGCGGCGGCATTACCGCCACGCGTTACGTCAATGTGCCTGCCTTGCCAAAGCTCACCAGCATGAATCTGGCGCCCACGACCAGCTTTACCGGGTTCCCTTTCGCGTATTCGAACCCGGATGCGATGACCGTGCTTTCCCAGGTCAGCGATGCCCTCGGGTCTGATTTTGAACTCGCCTGGTGGGATCCGACCATGCCCGGATACCGGTATGCTCGGCCGAATAGCCTGGATCAACTGACATTACAAGCCGGCCGGGGATATTGGATGAAGATCCCCGAAACGGCGCCTTCCGTGCCCGATTCGGTTCCGCTTGTCGGGGCGACGCCCGTTGATCAGACGCGGCCCTATGATATCAGTCTCGATCGAGGATGGAATGCCATCAGCAACCCGTATCAGTTCTCGATTATGTGGGGGTACTGCTACATCGTCTATCGGAATAAGCAATATCAGATTGCCGATGCGATCAAGATGGGACTGATTCGGCGTGAGATGTGGCTCTGGGATCCGACAAGCCAGGAGTATAATCCGCCGATCAACCCCTACCCGCGTGAAGATCTATGGGTGGAGTTGAAACCCCAGGAAGGCTACTGGCTCTACGCCACCGAGCACATGCTATTGGTCTACACGCCGAATATGTTCCTGCCGCCCATGGGAGGACGTGCCGAGGTCGTCAAGCCCACCCGTACGCCGGGCAGCAATAATCAATGGCAGGTGCAGTTGGCCGTATCCACCAACCGTGGCAGGTCGAAGGCGACCTTCGGCATCAGTCCCGCCGATCTGGATGGCATCTCTGATGGCGATATGATGGCGCCGCCGGTCGGCCCCAACGGCTTGTCGCTGTATTTCCCGCATCGGAACTGGGGGAATTTGTCAGCCAACTATGCCGCGGACCTGCAGGCACCCGGCATGGAGAAGAGCTGGCCGGTGGAAATCAATTGTGACCAGCCGAATGAACAGGTAGTCCTCCGTTGGCCGGATCTCACACAGGTGCCGCAGAATGTGTCGCTGATGTTGACCGATGTACTCACCGGACAAACCGTTGCGATGCGTACCGCGCCCGCCTATACCTTCAATAGCGGACAAGGCGGAATCCGCCGCTTTACCATCACCATGGGCAGCGGCGGCCAGGGGCTGCGCTTCACTTCGACGCAGGTGCAGCGTATCAACACCCGCAATGCCGGCGCCGTCATCTCCTGCGGGCTCACCGCCCCGGCGCAGGTCACGGTACGCATTCGCGCCACCGGCGGCCGGCTGGTTCGCACGCTCGGTCCGACGGAAGTCAACAGTCAAGGCGCCATTACCTGGGATGGCCGTGACGATCATAATCGGATTCTGCCGGCAGGGATCTACCTTGGCGAAGTGTATGCAGAGGCTGTGGACGGTCAGCGTATTCGTGCCATCGTGACGATCAGCACGAGAAACTGAGCGAATTACGATAAGAGTTAAGCTTCAGGGAAGATCTCTTCCCGCGAGCGCCGTTGAAAAAGGAGCGCATCCAGATGAAGAAGTTTATACGGGGAAGTTTGGGTCGGTCATTGAGCATGATACTCATGGTTCTGTTCATGATACCCAGCCTGCTCATGCCGCTGACGACGCGCGGTACTGCGGCGGTCGGTGGCCACATCAATATTTTATTCATGCCGCTTGACCTGGCCAACGCAGATGCCCCGCAAAACTTGAGCGCACGCATCTTGCAGGAGCTGCAGATTGCACTGGCGCAACGTGAAGGCGTGCAGGTCACCGAGCTGCTGAAAAACTCACCGATGATGAAGCGGGCGCTGGACGCCGTCGGGGAGGAGAATAAGCAGGACCTGCTCGATAAATTTAACGATGCAGCCAATGCCAAGCTTTCGCCGGATGCGCGAAAGAACGCTGCCGGAGCTCTGGTGCGCGCGCTTGGGGTCGATGCCATCGTTTACGGGGCTATCGATAATTATGAGTTCACGACGAAACCGGATAAAAACCGTACCTATATCAAGGTGACGGCACAGAAGGTAACGGTCCTGGAGGATGGGACCGCGGCCGTGACCCCGTTAACCGCCATCGGATACAGCTGGCCTCGGCCGGACGGCAAGGGCGAGCAGGCCACCCACGATCTGGAAGCGATCCAGGCCGTGGCGCAGAACCTGGCGCTGCAGTTGACGGGTCGTAAAGATCTGAAGCCGCCGCCGGAACAGAATCCCTGGTGGCGCATCTTCGGAAACGGTCAGTCGACGACGTCCGTGCAGGCCCCTCCCACCGTGAGTAGCGGGCCGCTTGATGCGCCGCGCGCGAAACCGCGCAGCTCCTGGCTGCTGGTCACGCTGCTGGGCCTTGCGGTGGTTGCTGCGGTGGCCGGCAAAGGCGGTAATGATACCGGTAGCGTCGACCCACCGCCCGTCGATGATGGAACGGGATATGCCTATCCGGAAAGTGACGGAGATATTCGGCTGGAAATCATGAAGCCCGCCTCGTGGGATTCAGTCGCCAGCTTCCAGATCTGGCGCGATGCAACCGATGTAGCGCGCGGCCGGACCACGGCGCGCACGCGGGTGCGTTCCTCGCGTACGCTTGGTCTGGTCAACGTCACCAATCGCGATGATGCCGTGCTGCAAGGCGACCATGTGATCCTCTACGATACCGCGGCGTCTTATGGCTATGTCTACACCTATCGCGTGGTGATCGTCAGCACTTCCAACACCCGCAGCAATGTCAATATTTACAACGGCCAGGCACCGCTGATGCTGTTGTCTGGCGTTGGGCCGTATGTGCCGCCCCCGGTGGAGCACGTTATCGCTCCGCCTTCGCTTATCAGCGGTGGACACGCCACCCTGTACTGGTATATGCCCGGTGAGGACTTTGTCCCGTCGCCCACGACGCCGCCCACGGCAACGTATGCGATGCCCAGCTACGTCACCAGCTTCTGCGTACAAATCGAGGAAGGTACGGGCGGCTGGACGACCATCGCTTCCGGAATCAGCAAAAATACCCGTTCGTTCCAGGTACCGGTGCCCACCGCAAATACCCTGTACCGGTATACGGTGCGCGCGGTCTCATCCACCGCGGGTCTCATGTACCCGTTGGAAGCGCTGTCCGCGGCCCAGCAGGACCAGGTGATCGCCGACGCCACGTCAACCGAAGGCTATTCTCCCATAGCCCCCGTGTCGTTGTCCGTGCAGGCGGTGGTCGATAGCCTCAATCCGGATAAGATTAACCTGCGACTGAATTGGCCCGCCTCGACGGATACCAGTACGACGAGCTATAAACTGTATCGCGCGGAAGGCACGCTGGATTCGGCCTCGATCCGCACCCCGCGTGTGACGCGTAATCTCTTTTCACGAATGCGGCAGTCGCGTGCCGTGGGCTCCCCTGCGTATCTGACGACAGTGAACGGTCGCCAGACAACGACCTACACGGACACCGGCGTCGATCCGCGGAAGAGCTATGTGTATTATGTTGCTTCGTTGGCATCGGTCGGGAGTGAAAGCACGACGCCAACCGCCGGGGCACTGCAGCTCAGCAAGACTATCCCCGGCCGCCCGAGCTTGACGGTCATTCCGTCACCAGTTAATCCGAAGCTCACCGCGTACCAGCTCTCCTGGACGGGGGCAACGGACCCCGCAGTATACGGGTATGTGCTGCTTCGTTCAATCAGCACCTCACCCACCAGAGGTCCGCAATCGATTGCCGGTACGCATACGAAATTGCCCCTGCTGGGTGGCGGACGAGGGCCCTTCGCCCGACGGTCGCCTGAACTTCGCATCGGTCGGGCGGCTGATCTCTCGTATCTGCCGTATCAAACCATCACACACCGGACGATCACATCGTATGTTGACACCGATTTGCTCGACGGTTTTACCTATGGCTATGCCATCGAGTATCTGTATCTCGGTGAGGACCCGGGTCTGCCGTCCCTCGAACGCACGATGGCTTATAACATGAGCCCGAACGAGGTGTCGGATTTACTGCTGAATACCAGCACGCTGAAACTGACCTGGTCCGCTCCCACCACCAACGCGGATAACCTGACGCCGATCACCGATGGCAATATCTTCCGCATTTACCGCAGCACAACATTGGCGGCGCAGACGGGACTCAACCCGAAAATTTCGCGTGCCGTACTGCAAGCGAATTTCTCCCTGCTGGGAACGGTCAATTGGACCGACCCGCGGGAATACACCGATGCGGGTCCGCTGCCATTGCGCACCAATGTCACTTATGCGGTTGTACCGGTCGATAGCATTTTGCAGGAATCGCCGGGGGACTACCCGGTGCGGCAAATCATCCAGATGCCGGATCCGAAGAGCATTGACCTGACGCCCGTCTCGTTGACGGCGACTGTTGGAGATCCGGTACAGCAACTCACCGTGGCGGTGGTGGGCACTGATAACTTGCCATTGCCCAATAGTTCGGTCACGGTGAATATCGACCCGACGGATGCCGGTGTCTTGTCCGCGGTGGCCACCGGTCCGTTCACGGCGGAAATTACCTTGACGACCGACGCCGCGGGCCATGCCACCTGCTACTGGCAACCGCCGACCGATTCCAATACCGCGGCACTGTCCGGCGCCATCACGGCCACGATTACCGGAACAGCCCTGAGTGACTCGACAACGCTGGTCATCCGGCCGCAAGCGCCGCCGAACTACCAGCCGGCGACGCAATTCGATGTGCAGACGGTGACGGGCGCGGATCGCGTCTATTATTCCAATGATGATGATGACCAATTGGCCACCTCTACCCGTCGCGTAACCAGCATCACGATTACCGGTCGCACCGCGACCGGCGCGCTGGCCAATGGCGGTTATGTGCGTATCCACACGGACCGCGGCGGCTTTGAGCGGACATCGACGAACCAGGTGGTCTCGCTGACAAAGAAGGACATCACCGGCTATCTCGATGCCAACGGGCAGATGCAGATCACCTTTACCGGCAAGCCGGATGATGGCATCGTCAGCAGCATGCTGCTGCCGGTGCAGGGCGATCTCGGCCAACCGGCGCTCACCGGCACCGATATTTACGCAGGGGTCGCGCATCAGATCACCACGGGCACGCAGCCGCGGTTGATCGGCCCGCCCTATACCATCGGGCTCAGCATGAATCCCACGGTGCACGCCGGATGGCCGGCGCAGACGGATCAGATGCCGGTAACCTTCCAGTTGGATACCAATACCGTCATCGCCACCGTCACCGACCTTGTCGGTCAGCGCGTGATGGCGGAGATGCCGATCTGGTTCACCCAGCACTGGGCAAAATGGCAAGGTGTCAATGCCTCCCCCTATGACTATATCGGTTCCGTCGGCCCGGCCAATATCACCGGAGCGTATTACGGTCCGGTGTCGTTGACCGACGCCAATGGCACGGCGCAAGCGGGCTTTTCCAGCAACCACTCTGGAACCTACAAGGTGCTCGCGTATGCGCTGCGGAAGGGGTACAGCGCTGATGCGCTGAATGCCTATAACACGGATACCAATGGTGGTCTGCCGGATCCGCTGACCAGCGATTCCCCGGTGCTGCAATACCTGCTCGCGTCAACCGGCTCGGGGGCAACCACGCCGGGGACGACGGTACTCAGCTATCTCAGTGTGCTGAATAAAACGTTGGCCTACTACGATCACTGGAACGTGAAATCGGTATCCGATGGCACGAACACGGTGACGCCGCCGAACCTCTACGTTGGCGGCAATACACTGAATCCGACGGTCAAAATCAACTGTGACGGCAGCCAGGCGGCGCCCATTACCTTCTGGGCGACCGACGAGGATGGGAAAAAGATCCTGCAGGGCGTGCCGTTCAAAGTCTCGCCGGTGCGATTGCAATACGCTGCTGGGCAGGCCTATCCCTCCGAGCCTGGCGGCCTGTTGCAGACCACGACCGGCCAGAGTGTGGTCGGCCAGATATTGAGCTTCAACGACAACTCGGAAGCCACCGTGGCGTCGCGCGGCGATACGCCGGCGACGATCGGCCTGATCACGCTGAAATTCGACAACATGCGGAGTACCGGCAACATTTATCAGTTCCCGGATGCGCTACTGGCGCACCGCGGGCCGAGTACGAGCGTGGTCGTGGATGACCCGGCGCAAAACAGCGGGATCTTCATCCAATCGCTCAGTGGTGAAACAGCCGGTAACGTGCATGTCATCGCCGGTTCGACCGATCAGGTGCAGCCGGCGCGAAACACCGCGAGCATTCATATCAACCTGAAGGATGCCTCGAACAATGATCTGCCCGCCGGTTATCGCGTGGTGGTGAGCGGCTATCAAAGTGCGCCGGTTACCTATCTCGCGAGCGGGGCCGGAGCGCAGCCCGTGGTCTCCTGGATGGCGCCGCCGCTGGATACCTCCAATACGTCAGCGGATATCATCGATACCAATCCGGTGCCGCGAGATGCAACGAACCCCAACCGTAACCTGCGCATTCGTCTCTACGGCAACAGCTGGGAAGAGCCGCGGGAAGAGTGGCTGGATCAATACCTGATTGTCGAGCGACCGCATACCCTCACCGGTATGACGGAATGCGATCCGGGGTACGGACCGCAGGATTTCAATCATGACTTCAATATCACCATCTTCGCCACGGACAATCGCGTCCTCGGCGCACAGCCCGTGTTCGACGGCTTCCCGATCAAGTTCGGGCTGACAAAGCAGTATGCTGGTGATGCAACGATTACACCGGTGGTCTATACCACCACCGTTCCCGGCACCGACGGCGGTCCCGGCGGGGCGCGGGCGACCTTCAACACCGGAACAAAACCCGATGTGCTGACGATCTACGCCTACTATGATAAGAACAACAACGGTCAGTGGGATGCCGGCGAGGTGAAGGTCACCAGTAATGACATTCGCGTCGGCACCCCGGCGACCGTTGGCGCGATCGATCTGCAGCCGGTTGCCGTATCCGGGTATACCGGCGATCTGCCGAAGCCGATGTCGGTGGTCGTCAGGGATACCGCTGGTGTGGCGCTGCCGAATCAACTGGTCGCCATCACGATGGCGCCGGCCAATGCCGGTGGACTGTCGGCGTTGCAGTTAGGCACCTATCAGCAGACAATCTCGGCGACGACCGATGCCGCCGGCCAGGCCTCCTTCTACTGGAAGCCGGGTACGGATGTAGTGGCCTCCGGAACCATTACCGCAACCGTTTTCGGGACGGCGATCTCCGATCAGTCCACGCTGACGGTGCTGGAACCGCCGCCGGGTGATTATCTCACCGCCGATACCTTTGATGTCGCGGTGGCGGCTAACAACCCGTCACGCGTCTACTTTTCGAACGATAATGACGACCAGTTGGCGTCGGCATCCGCGCGGTTCACCACCCTTCGGATCACCGGCCATACTGCCGGCGGTCAAGCGGCAGCCGGGGCTCGCGTCACCGTGACTACCGATCGCGGCGGCTTCGAGAAACTCTCCACCGATCAACTGGTGACGGTGGACAGAAAGCAGGTCAGCGGCATCCTCGACACCAACGGCCAGATGCTCGTGCGTATTACCGGACGTCCGGATAACGGCACCGTCGGGATGGTGCTGCCGTCCGCCGCGGAGTTGGGTCGTCCGGTCCTCAAGGGCCAGGATTACTATGTCAAGGTCGATAAGAACATGACCGGTGATCCACCGCGATTTGTCGGCCCGCCGCACCTGATCGAGATGTCGATTAATCCGACCGCACATGCCGGTTGGCCGTCCCAGGCAGGTCTACTGCCGGTGACCTTCCAGATCGACACGAATACCGTCCGTGCCCAGGTGACGGACCTGATCGGCCAGCCCGTGTTGCGGGAAATGCCGATCTGGTTCACCCAGCACTGGACGAAATTCCAGAGCGGTCTGACGCCGTATGACTATAACGGTGTGCTCGGCCATGCCAACATCGCCGGGGCCTATTACGGACCGGTTTCCCTCACGGATGACACCGGCGCCGCCCAGGCGGGCTTCGCGAGCAACCATTCGGGTATTTACAAGATTGAGGCGTTCGCATTGAAACGGAATTACAATGTGACGGCCCTGGACAGTTATAACCTGGACAGTCTGAATGGCGGTATTCCGGATCCGATTCCGGCTGATGCCTCCTTCCTGCAGTATCTGCTGCCGTCTACCGGCACGGCGGCGACACCGGAAACGCTGATTTCTTCCGACGTCAGCGTGCTGAATAAGACGCTTGCCTACTACGACAATTGGCAGGTGTTGCAAGTTTCGGATGGCAACAACGTGAAAACTACATTCTCGGCAACGCCTTTCGATGTGCCGCCGATTATCATCAATTGTGATGGCTCGCAATCCGCGCGTATCCTCTTCACCGCACAGGACGAGGATGCCAAGAAAGTGTTGCCTGGTGTGCCATTCCGGGTATATCCGCGGCGCAGCCAGCATACCGACTATTCGATTTCGGAAGGCGGGGGCAGCCTGCTGCAGTTGTATGATGACCCGCTGGCGCCCGACATGACCGGTCAATACCTGAGCTTCAACGACCAATCGGAAGCCTATGTGCTTTCCCGCGGTAATGCGAATAGCCCGGGCATCGGAGTGATCAGGCTCCAATTCGACAATCTACGGCCTGTGCAGCCGCTGTATACCTTCCCGGGTTATCTGGTGGGACATCGTGGCCCGAGTATTACCGAAGCGCTGGCTTCATCCTACGACTTAGGCATACCGGGATCGCTTATCAATGGGGAGCCCGTGCGTCTTGCCTCCGGTGAAGCGATCGGCAATCTGCCGAAAACCGCGGTATTGGATGTCGCTCTGGTAGATGAGAACCTGAATCCCTTCCCGGGTAACTACTACATATCCATCGGGACAGGCAGCTTCATCACGCACATGCCGTTGGACGGAGAAGGGAAGGCGACCTATACCTATAATGCTCCGGCATTGGATCCTGGCATTGATATCATCGATATGGGGCCGACAATGCCGGACTATAACCCGATGCGCATTCTCATGGTGAAGATCTTTGGGAATCCATGGGAAGAAGGACGGGAAGACTGGTACCCGCAGCGCGTTACCGTGGAACGGCCGCATACCTATCAGGGTTGGATTGCGAACTTCGGGGACAGCTATGGCTTCGGTGCCACGGTCCCGTTCTCGACGGTAGCTATGAACGATATGCTGACCGGTCCGGAACCGGTGCTGCCGGGCTTCACCGTGAAGTACGGTATCCGTTCCACTCGGCAGACGCCATCGGCAACGATCAGCGCTTCGGGTCTGACCGATAAGAATGGGGTTGCCACCGGTACCTTCAATTCGGGTGCGCTTCCTGACGTAATACAGTTGTATGTCTACTATGACATCAACAACGATGGTAAATGGGACATCGGCGAGTCGATGGCCACAACCGGTGATATCTATATCGGCGTAATGGACGTGACCGGCTTCAATGTCGTCTCCGGATCGATCCAGCGGAATCAGTTGTCGCTGGAATGGAATCCGGTGCCTGGCGCTACCAGCTACCAGCTTGAGCGCACGGCCGATAACACCATCTGGGAGCCGACCGGCCTCTCCGGGACATTAGTCGCAGGGAAGATGACTGCGACGGACACCGGGTTAGGCGCGGGCGTGCTGTATAAGTACCGGGTACGCGGTGTCATCGACGGCCAGTATGGCAACTGGGTCACCCTCGATGTCCGCACGGTACTCGATACGCCGGTCGGTTTCGCAACGTCCTTGCTGACCGATACCACCGCGACCGTAAGCTGGCTGCCGGTGCCGTTTGCGGCAACATACACGGTGCAGCAACTGGTTGGCGCCAATACCTGGATCAATGTCAGCACGACGCTGGCTACCAGTACCATCGCGCTGACGGCTCTTGTGCCGAACACCACGTACACCTACCGGGTACGCGCGGTAGCGACGCTGACTTATCCGAACGCCAGCGACTGGAGCGCGAACTGGTCGCTCACGACAATGTTGCCGGTGCCGACCAACTTGAACTCGACATTGCAGACGCAGACATCCATTACCCTGGATTGGGATGATACGCCTGGGGCTGCGACCTACGAACTCGAGCGCAGCCCGGATGGAACGAACTGGAGCACGGCGGTCCCCGTCGCCACGTCGGGCTACCTCGACGATGGCACGGACTTCGGCGGCGTTCCGCTGGTGGCAAATACCACGTACCAGTATCGAGTACGCGCTATTTCCGCCACGAATACCTCAGTATGGACGGCAGCCAAGAGCGTTAAGACCTCGCCATAAGCTGGCTTCCGGAAACGGAATCGGCACGGACCTGAACCATGGGCGGGGTGCAAACCCCGCCCATGATCAATTGGTCTGGTGTGGACTAGCCGGAATGGACCCGAAACTGCTACAATAACGCCGTTATTACCATCAATTTTCGCCGGTCTGTCCGGTATTGTGAGAAGGAACCATGCCATTTACCCGCCCGAAAGGAACACAGGATCTGCTGCCCGCGGACACGCCGCGCTGGCAGTGGCTGGAGGCGATTTTCCGCCGCCGGTGCGCGCTGTACGGTTATCAGGAGATCCGCACGCCCATCTTCGAGAACACCGGGCTGTTCACACGCAGCGTGGGCGAAGACACGGATATCGTCAGCAAGCAGATGTATTCCTTCGAGTCGAAAGGGCATGACCAACTGACGCTGCGTCCGGAAGGCACCGCGCCGACCGTGCGCGCGGTGGTCGAGAATAAATTATTGCAGCAGGGCGGCGTGGTCAAGCTCTACTATATGGGCCCGATCTTTCGCTACGAGCGGCCGCAAAGCGGTCGCTACCGCCAGTTCCACCAGGTGGGCGTTGAGGCACTCGGCGCGGCTGATCCGGAGATCGACGCGGAGATCCTCGCCTTCGCTTCACAGTTCCTGCGCGACCTCGGCATCACCTCGACAACGCTGGAAATGAACAGCGTCGGCTGCCCGGAATGCCGCCCACGGTACCGAGATGCGTTGCGCAATGCGCTCTCCGGCGCCCGCACCGAACTGTGTGCGGACTGCAACCGGCGCTATGAGAGCAATCCGCTGCGCATCCTCGATTGCAAAGTGGAAACCTGCCGGAAGATATCCGCTGACGTGCCGGTGATGCTGGACGTGCTCTGTGATGCCTGCAAGACGCACCTACAGGGCGTGGAGGACAACCTGCGTGCGCTGGGCGTGGACTATGTGATCAATCCGCATATCGTGCGCGGGCTGGATTATTATACGCGTACGGCGTTCGAGTTCATCTCCGGTACGCTGGGTGCGCAAAACACCGTGTTGGCGGGCGGGCGGTATGATGGCATGGTGGAAGAGCTGGGCGGTCCGCCGACGCCGGGCATCGGCTTTGCCGCCGGCGTGGAACGGTTGCTGATGGCCGCCGGCGATATGGTCCCGCTGCCGGAAGCCCCCGGCCCGCTGTTCATCGCCACGCTGGGACCGGTCGCACGGCGCGCCGGCTTTGTAATCGCGGAAACACTGCGCCGTGCCGGCATCCCCGCGCTCACCGATTACGGCGAGCGGAGCCTGAAGGCGCAAATGCGCGAAGCGAATCGCAAAGGCGCCTGGTATGCCATCGTACTCGGGGAGAACGAGCTGGCCAGCGGAAACATCGCCCTGCGCGACATGCGCGCCGGCACGGAAACACCGCTGGTCCTGGATGAGCTGGAAGAGCGGATAGGCGCGATTTACCGATAACGGGAGGGCGAGCGTCCTCGCGAGCCGCGAGCGAGTGACCCGTAAACGGATCTAGATTCGGTAGTCTCGTAGAACAGGCTCATCATCGCGGCTCGCGGGGACGCTCGCCCTCCCAATTCACGATTGGAGGATCACCCGATGGATGCCATCACCGCATTGCGCACGCGGCGGAGTATCCGGCGATTTCAGAACCGCCCGGTCTCCCGTCAGCAGCTGGAAACACTGGTGGATTGCGGACGGCTGGCCGCCACCGGACGCGGCGAACAACCCTGGGAGTTCGTGGTGATCACCGACCCCGCCACGCGAGGCAAGTTGGCGGAAATCTGTGAATTCGGCAAATTCCTCGCTAAAGCCCCCGCGGCGATCGTCGTACTGTGCCGGGAGGCGAAGTATTACCTGGAGGATGGCTGCAACGCCACGCAAAATATCCTCGTCGCGGCCACTGCGCTCGGTCTCGGTTCCTGCTGGGTCGCCGGCGAGAAGAAACCCTACGCCGAACAGGTCAGCCGCCTGGTCGGCGCCCCCGACGGCTTCAAGCTCATCGCCACTGTGGCGGTCGGCTATCCCGATGAAAAACCCACACCGTCGAAACGCACGCTGGCCGAGGTAATGCACTGGGAGACATTCTGAAACGGTGGCGCCCCACCGCCGCTTCTCGTATGCACGCTATTCGTGCCTCGCATGCCAATTGTGCGAATATTGCCCGCCTCGCCTTTGCTATTTCGCTACAATGAAACCATTCCGGCGCGGCAATAAGCCTGGGCGCCGATGGAGGGTTCACATGAGCGTTTTAGCGGAGATTCGCATGATCCCGGTGGGCACCGGCAGCCCGAGCATCAGCCGCATCGTGGCGGACAGTATCAAAGTCATCCAGCAAAGCGGTTTGAAATACGACGTCACGGCGTCGGGGACCAATGTCGAGGGGAATCTCGACGAGATTCTGCAAACCGTGAAAAAGATGGAGGAAGTGCCGTTCAGCGAAGGCGCCGACCGCGTGGTGTTGATGCTGACCATTGACGACCGGCGCGATAAGACCATCTCGCTGGAGTATGAGGAACAATCCGCGGGGGATAAGTTATAATCCCGTGAGATGAACACCGCGCTCGCTGCGTCGCGAATTTGGTAATCCATACTCCATGATGCGGCGGGAGAGGTTGACAACACGCGGGATTTTCTATACCATATGGATGCGTGTGGGGCCATAGCTCAGTTGGGAGAGCGCTTGCATGGCATGCAAGAGGTCGTCGGTTCGAGCCCGTCTGGCTCCACCAAACGTTCAGTAATCCGCTCCTTTTCCACGTTTGGACGCCGTTGCCGGCGCAAAATGAAAAGGTGCGGATTTTCTTTGTCTGTGGTATAATACGTTACCCCCTGCGAGCACCCGGAGAGTGCGAGCGGTTCATGTCAATTTTCCACGAAATGCAAGAGGCGTGTAGTCTTCGTCCTAAGCGAGTTCCTTCTCGTTGGGCAGCCATTCCACTCGTCTTCCTGGCCCTCTGTCTGCTGGCGGTCCTGCCTGCGTTGTCGCAAGTCACCCCCGAGCGCGGCACGGTGAGGATGCTGATAGCCTCTAATCTGGGTACCGACCCACAGCAGGATTACGTCAGCATCATCGTCCAGGGTAAAGAGGATAAAACGCTGTTGATGACCCTGGCCCAGAATCTGGGGAAGGCCGTCGGCGGCGAACCCACCTTTTTCGCCTACGAGCACGGCACGCCCCCGCTGTCCAACGCGCTCGCGCTGTCCTTCACCATGAAGGGCGGGGTGATGCCGCGCGACGGCCGCACGCTGCCCACCAATGCGCTGCTGGAAGCCTTCGCCCCGTATGCCTCGCATCTACAGGTACTGTACCAGATCGAAGGGCCGTTTGCCTACGCGGCCGACTGGCACATGGCGAATAAGGATGTCAGCTTTCAAATCAACAAGGTATTCGAGTCACCGCAGGGAACCAACCCTCCCTTCGTTATGTATGATACGGATGCCAAAATCACCAATCCGGCGGTAACATCCGCCTCCGTTGCTGATTACTTGGCTTCCCAACATGGAAAGAAACCACGGAAGGGCATGCTCTTCCTGCTGCTCGGGCTGGCGATTGTGATCGGCGTCTCCGGGGGAATGCTGATCGCGCAACTGCTCAAGCAGTGGAAGACCACGGAATCCGTTCGCACAGCCACGAGTCCTGGAGGAGTGAAACGACATGAGCGACAGCGTAATGACGCTTGAAGAGTTATTCTCACCGATTCGGTTTGACGATAATCCGCGTTTAACCGAGACCGAGTTGCAGGACCTGCTCGCGACCAATCCCCGCGCCTTTTTCGACGCGATCTGTATGCGGGCAGTGGAAGACAACGCCTCGGACATCTTCTGGAAAGCCGGCTCGCCGCCGTGCATGCGCCTGGCGGGCAAAATCACCCAACTCGACATGCAGCCGTTGACGCCGGAGCAGATGGAAGAGATCTTCTTCTATGGCCTGATGACCGAGCGCCAGCGCGAGCATTTCCGCGACCGTCCCGAGTTGGACACCGCCATCGAGATTCCCGATGTCATCCGCTTCCGCGTGAACATTTACAAGCAGCGCGGGGCGCTGGCCTCCGTCATGCGCTTGATCCCGCTGGATATCTACACGCTGGAGGAGCTGAACCTGCCCAAGGTGCTCGCCACGCTGGTCACCCATAAGCAGGGCATGGTGCTGGTCACCGGCCCCACGGGTTCCGGCAAGTCCACCACGCTGGCGGCGCTGCTCGACCTGATCAACATGAACAGGCGGGTGAATATCATCAGCATCGAGGACCCCATCGAATACGTGCACCGCGACAAGCTGGCGATTTTGAGCCAGCGCGAGGTGGGGGTGGATACCAACAACTTCAGCGACCCGCTGCGCGCCGTGCTCCGCGAAGCGCCGGACGTCATCCTCGTCGGTGAGATGCGTGACGTAGAAACGATGGCGGTGGCGATGACCGCCGCCGAAACGGGCCACCTGGTGTTCTCCACCGTGCATACCAACAGCGCCTCGGAGACCATCGAACGCATTGTGAACATGTTCCCCCCGCATGAGAAGCCGCAGATCTGTCTGCGCCTCTCCATGACGCTGCTCGGTATCCTCTCGCAGAAGCTGGTGCCCACCATCGACGGGAAAAAGCGCGTCTGCGGCATTGAGATCATGATCAACACGCCGACCGTCTCCAAATTGATCGAAGAAGGCCGCGCCGGCCAGGTGCCCGCCGCCATCGCCGAAGGCAGCTACTGGGGCATGCAGACGATGAATCAGTCGCTGCTCAACCACTTCAAAGAGGGATTGATCAACGAAGATCTCGCCGTCGCCTACGCCGGCAACCCCACCGAGATGCGCCAGATGATCCGCCGCTTGGCCCAGGCCAACGTGCAATCCACGTCGGCGGCCGTGTAGGCGTATACGGAATCACAACGGTACGGCACGCTCCTGCGGGGCGTGCCGTACCGTTGTCGTATCCACCCTTCCACCCTTTCATTCACTAAGACAACCTAACAAACAAATTCCATTTTTTTCACGACCTCCGTCGCATTACCTCAAATATGCCCCATTTCCATGGTATACTAAGAACAACCGGTGAAAGCCATTGCCCCGATCGGCGTGTGGTGGCACCCGTTATTCCACCCACTTCACCCACCGAGGCCGGCGTCGGAACGGTAGACCCCCGACGCGCATTCACGAGTGACCCGTTCATGCCGGCATGAGCGGACACTGCGCCAATTCGAAAACCGAACAAAATCTTCCGAGAACCATCCCGGCTTTATTACAGACCATTCTCGCAGATGCTGCATCTCTAACCCTGTGTCCGCCCATATTGATTGGGCTGCTGTCAGTGGGATACGGGACACGCCGCGTGGACTGCGTGCGCTCCCGATGGAGGTGGTCATGAGCGATGACGTGATGACGCTGGAAGAGCTCTTCTCTCCGATTCGGTTTCATGAGAATACGCGCCTGACCGAATCGGAAATGCAGGACCTGTTGTCCACCAATCCGCGTGCCTTCTTCGACGCGATGTGCATGCAGGCGGTAGAGGACAACGCCTCGGACATCTTCTGGAAAGCCGCCTCGCCGCCCTGCGTGCGCATCGCCGGCAAGGTGGTCCAACTCGACATGCAGCCGCTGACGGCGGAGCAGATGGAAGAGATCTTCTTCTACGGACTGATGACTGAACGCCAGCGCGAGAAGTTTCGCGACCGCCCCGAGCTGGATACCGCCATCGAAATTCCGAATATCATCCGCTTCCGCGTGAACGTGTATAAACAGCGCGGGGCGATGGCGGCGGTCATGCGCCTGATCCCGCTGGATATCTACACGCTGGAGGAGCTGAACCTGCCCAAGGTGCTCGCCACGCTGGTGACGCACAAGCAGGGCATGGTACTGGTCACCGGCCCCACCGGCTGCGGCAAGTCCACCACGCTGGCGGCGCTGCTGGACCTGATCAACATGAACCGGCGGGTGAATATCATCAGCATTGAGGACCCCATCGAATACGTGCACCGCGACAAGCTCTCCATCATGAGCCAGCGCGAGGTGGGGGTGGATACCAACAACTTCATCGACTCGCTGCGCGCCGTCGTCCGCGAGGCGCCGGACGTCATCCTCATCGGTGAGATGCGCGACGTCGAAACGATGTCGGTGGCGATGACCGCCGCCGAAACCGGCCACCTGGTGTTCTCCACCGTGCACACCAACAGCGCCTCTGAGACCATCGAACGCGTGGTGAACATGTTCCCGCCGCATGAGAAGGGGCAGATCTGCCTGCGCCTGTCGATGACGCTGCTCGGTATCCTCTCGCAGAAGCTGATACCCACCGTGGACGGCAAAAAGCGCGTGTGCGGCATGGAGATCATGATCAACACCCCGACCGTCTCCAAGCTCATCGAGGAAGGCCGCGCCGGCCAGGTGCCCGCCGCCATCGCCGAAGGCGGCTACTGGGGCATGCAGACGATGAACCAGTCGCTGCTCAATCACTTCAAGGACGGATTGATCAGCGAAGAGATGGCCATCGCCTACGCCGGCAACCCCACCGAAATGCGCCAGATGATCCGCCGGTTGGCGCAGGCCAACGTGGCGACGAATGCGGTGACGGCGTAATACCTGATCCTACTGTTTTGCTCGATCAAAATGAACCGGCAGAAAACCAGTATGGGGATCACTGACTGATCCGTGATAAAGCCGAGTACCGTGTGGAAGCATGGCGATAGCCGCGCGCTCGGGACCAATGCATAGAGCCCGTTCCTCTTCGAAGCGGAAAGGCACTAGACCCGGTCCCGAGCGCGCGGCTATCGCCACGCTTCCACACAGTGCTCATCCCCTTGATTGGCACAACAAAGGCAGCATGCACTGGTTCCGCATACGCATCCTCATACTCTTTCTCTTTCTCCCCTGCGTAAAGAAGTGAACGGTGGAAAAGAACGGATAAAGCCACGATAACTCTATCCGTTCTTTTCCACCGTCTTCCCGGCAACGCAGGGGAGTAAGAGAAAGAGAAAGAGTATGAGGATTATTGACAACAAACCCAATCGGTAGTATCGTATTTCCGGCTGGCCGTGTAAATAACCATACACTTCGCAGGAGATGCCACCCAGCCCACGAGGCACCTGCTTAACCCTGACCGTTTGGCGGTGAAGGTTGAGCAGGTGCCTTTTGCGCTCAGGCACCTTATCAGCAGCAAATCAGCCTGCGATATAGGATGGGGACGGAGCAGTTTCCGTCGGTCAGGAGCGAACGATGACGGCACTATCGGGAAAAATCACCGGAATGCGCGAGATCTCCGGCGAGCCGGGGAAGCATCGCGTCGAGATCAGTTTCAAGGCGGCGTGCCGGCTGCCGTCGCGCGCGCCGGCGCCGGAGTGGCTGAAGGACCAGGTGTTGAAGATCGAGCGCGAGGTGGCTGACCTGCGCGAGGCGGGCGAGCCGGGTGACTACCTGCCGTTGAGCGTGGCGGAGTCGGAACGCTGGCTGCGCCCGCTGCAGGTGGCGCCCGATGTCTGCTCGGGCCGGCTGCCGGAACACCTGGTCATCACCCTGCGCTGGTGGAAGGACGCGAAAGGCCCGGAATACACCGTCCTCGCCAACGGGCGGCGCATCACCGGCAATTTCGAGAAGGCCGGCGACGCCTTCACGGCCACCGTGCCCACCGCGGCCTTCTTCCCCGCGGCGCCGGCGCTGCCCGTCGATTTCGAGGTGACCTGCGACAAGCTGAAGGTCGCCTGCACGGTGTTGCCCGCCCAGCCGTATGCCCGCAAGCTGTTGCTGCCGGAGGGCGAGGTGTATCGGGTGGAAAACGCCTGGTACCGCCTGGACATCCTTGGCAGCAGGGAAGGCGGCGGCATCATCGCCTGGCGGGAGAACGGCCGCGACGTGGATCATTTCCGGCGGCCGGCGAACCGGATCGGCCGCCCTCTGGAGACGGCGGGGCACATGGAACGCTTCTTCCAGGGCTGGAACCCCTCGGAGAAGATGACGGCGCTGGCGATGTCCTGCGCGGGCATCAGGCGCGAGGACGGCGGCGCGCGCCTCTTCCTGGAAGGCATGCTCGACGAGGGGCAGAACCTGCGTACCACGCTTACCTGCCGGCTGCCGGATGACCTGCCGCTGGTGCTCTGGCAGCGCGAGTTCCACTTTCACACGGGCAAAAAGCCGGAGCCCGACAAGGGGAAGGAGGAGACGCCGAAGGAGCCTATCGATGAAGTCGTGAGCATGTGCACCGGCTTCCGCGGCGCCTGGCTGGCGGAGCGGAACGGCGCCACCGGCAGCCGCGTGTTCTCCGCCTATGACGACCAACTGGTCACCATCCGCGGCGCCGAGTTGAACCGCACGCTCTGGTGCAACGGCTGGCGCATGGCTTCCGGCTGGGCGATGGTCGAGCACCCCGCGCGGAAGGATTACACACTGTACCTGTTCGACCGCCACCGCCCGCCCTTCCTGGCCTCGTGGACCGCGGCGCAGTCCATCTCGCTGGAGCCAACCTGGCTGCAAGCCCCCGCACGCCCGGGCGATTCCTGCGGCTTCTCGCTGGCCATCAGCGCGGGCGAGCTGGGCGGTGTCAGCGCCGGCGGCGGCTGGGTCGCCTGCCGCATCGCGCTGCCGGAAGTCGGAATACGCTGCGGCATCATCGCCCGTTTGAATGACGGCATGGAGCCGGCGGCAACGGTCGCCGTGGGAGCCGCGCAGCGCATCGTGCCGCTCATTCTGAACCGCATCCCGGGCGTCGGCACGGTGGCGTCCGCGGTCGTAGACTATCCGAAGGGCACGCTGGATCAGCCCTTCACCGCGACGGTGGCCGGCATCCCCGCCCGCCGCGGCCTGGCCGTGGAAACAGGAGGACGATAATGGAGACCTTTACCCCGCGCACCTTCAGCACGGATTGGGAGATGCTGGTCTTCGACAGGCTGGGCCGCATGGTCGGCACGGACAAGCTGGTGCCCTTCGCCGGCGCATTGCGCGATGAGCTGGGGCTGCCCATCACCGTCGACTGGAACGCGCTGGAATACACGGCGGGCGTCAACGCGAGTTATGCGCAGTTCCGTGAGCGGCTCTGGCGCTTCACCGAGCGGGCGTCACAATTTCTGCGGGAATACGAGCTCGACCTGTACCCGGCGGCCGCGCACCCGGTCGAGGCGATGGTGCAATCCGGGCACATCCACGTGGGCACCATCACCGACGAGACGACGGCTATCCGGCTGGAAAACCAGCTCTATCACTACATGCCGGCCTTCGCCGCGCTGGCGGCCAACTCGCCGGTGATGCAGGGCATGCGCGGCGAGTATAAGAGTTACCGCGTCCGCCACCGGGCCGGCCGCTGCGCGCGGCCGGGATCGATCCGCGACCCGCACAGCGCCCAGTGGGAGTGGGGCACCGACGCCAGCGCCAAGGTCTACGGCGTGCCGACGGTGGAGATCCGCATCCCGGACGGCCCGTCCAGTCGCTGCTTCCTGGCCGAGTTCGCCACCTTCGTGGCGGCCTTCGTGCACCAGCAGGGCACGAAGGTGCGCGAGGAGCGGCCGGCGCAGGCGGAATACCGGGAATACCTGCTGAACCGCTGGGCGGCGGCCAAATACGGCCTGCAGGCCACCTTCTGCTGGGACGGCCAACCGCGCCCGGTGGCGGAGATCCTCGACGAGATGCTGGACGACTGCGCCGATGGCTTGCGTGCGCTGGGCGTCTCGCGCGCCGAGTTGGCGCTCATTGCGCGGATGCTCGACAAGCGCGTGTGCCAGGCGGATTGGGCGATGACGCTGGTCGAGCGCTATGACGACCCCTACCTGCTGGCATCGGCCATCGCCAAAATGCTGCGGCACTGGGACGCCTTCGACGACTACCTGGCCACGGCGGCGCCGCTGGATCCGCTGCCCTTCCCGGACGAGGAGACGATCCTCGCCGCGCACCTGGAGACCATCGGGGAAGGCACGCATTTCTACAATACGCGGAGTGCGATGAACTTTCCGCCCCCCGACGCCGACGCCGTGATTGCGCAACTGGAAAGGCGCGGCGCCATCAGCCGCGAGCTGTCGCCGGAGCGCGGCCTGACACTCTCACGAATCGAGGAGTAACATGACAGACATCATCATTCGCCCGGAAGAACCCTCCGACGCTCAAGCCATCGCGGACCTGCTCATCACCACCTTCCGCGAGTCGTACGGCACCGGCCCGCAGGAGGCTGGTATCGTCGAGCAGATGCGCGCCCTCGCCCCCTGCATCTCGCTGGTGGCGGTCAACGACGGCACGCTGATCGGCCACATCTTCATCAGCCCGGTGAAGCTGGCGGACTTCCCGGACGTGCCCGTATGCACCCTCGGCCCCATCGCCGTGGCAAAGGCCTGGCAGCGGCAGGGCGTGGGCGCGCGGCTGATGCAGGAAGGGCTGGCGGCCAGCCGGCAGGCGGGCTATCGGGCGGTGTTCCTGACCGGCGATAGCAACTACTACGCCCGCTTCGGCTTCATCTCCATCAGCGAGACGCGGCTGTTCACCATCTTCCACACCCCGCACGACATGGTGCTCGAGATGGAACCCGGCACATTAGCGCAAGTCTCCGACCTGGTGGACTACCCGCAGCCGTGGCATGCCTTTGTGGAGGAACCGCCGTGCGAGTCGCCCTGATCACCGATGTCGTTCGTCCGACGATCGAGGAGAATCTCGCCGTCATTGCCGAGTGGGCTGCACGTGCCGCCGACGCGGGGGCACAGTTCGTGCTTTTCCCGGAAGCGGCGCTGACCGGCTTTTATACGACCGATGAACCGGCGCATGATTTTCCGCTGGGCTGTGCCATCCCGGGCGAGGAGACGATGTTGCTTGCCGAACTCGCATGGGAGCATGGGCTATACCTTGGGCTGGGGCTGATCGAGCGCCACGGCGATTCCCTGTATGACGCGGCCGTCCTTTTCGACCCGTCCGGCGAGATTGTACTGCGGTACCGCCGCATTCAGCCGCAATGGCACGGGAGGAGGGCGGACCCGCTGATCTACCGGGAGGGCGATGCCATGCCGGTGGCGGTGACACCCTTCGGCACGATGGCCTTTCTACTCTGCGGCGACCTGTTCGATGATGGAATCACCGCGCGTGTCTGGGATCTGGCGCCGGATTACCTGCTCTTCCCCTTTGCCCGGTCTTTCGGCGAGCATTGCTTCACCCCGGAGGACTGGGCGCGCGAAGAGGAAGGACGGTATGCCGCCCGCGCGATGCGCTGCTGCGGCACGGTATTGATGGTGAATCAATTGGATTCGCCGGAACGGGAATACCAGGGCTTCGGTGGGGCGATGGTGGTCGCTGTCGACGGCACGGTGCTCGCGCGCCATCCCCTGCTGCAGCCGGGGATGCTGCTGTGGGATGGGTGAACATGCCAAACCTTCTAATCACCTGTGCCGGTGTGCGCCGGTATTACCTGCGGGAAGATTTCCTGCGGTACCTGCTCCGCGTGATCCCGCGGCGCTCGCTGGTGCTGTGCGCCGCGGCACATCCCATCGGCAGCAGATATTATCACTGCCGACAGCGGTTGGCTGCGGCATCGGTTGATGACCTGCGGGCGCAAATCGATGGTTGGCTGAACCGGGCATTCGCCGACTTCGCGGCTGATGACGTGCCGCCGGTGTATCCCTCGCTGCATTACGCCGTCAACCGGACGTGGTCGGGCGGGCGCGACCTGGTAGTCGAGGTGGATGCCGCCGAATGGTGGGATGCTTGGGAGGCGATGGAGCCGGTTGTCGGCCTGTTTGCCGCGCTGGATATCCCGTTCACCCTGACCTATTCCGGCCACTGCAGCCCGCACCTTTGCGTGGCAGAAGAGGATTTTCCGCCTGCCGATGCGATGGGGGCATTGTTCAGGCGGGAAGGCATCGCCGACCGGCTTAAGGCATGGGTGGCGCCATACACAGCGCCGGATATCCGTTTCGATGCCGACCTGCCGCTGGTCCGGCTGCCGTTCTCGCTGCACGAGTTGACCGGACGGGTCTGCCTGGAGCTTGCGCCGGAACGGTACGGACAATTCGAGCCGTCCGTTGCGCATCCGAACCGGGTCACTGTTGAGACAGCATGGCCGCCTGCACAGCAAAGTGAACGGACCGGCGCCCTGATCGCCTGGGCGAAGGACCGGCGCGATATCTCCGCTCCACCGCTGTTATTGTTCCGGCGGCCGGCCGGCGTCCCGACGCCGCAGGGCGGGCACGGAACCATGTGCGCGAAGACCGATGTCTACACCTTGCGAGAAACCCTTCGCGCCGCCGTGGACCCCGCCCCGTCTTTCGCCGGAACTCCGCCGAAAGGGATGATCGGCGTGCCGGCGGGCCCGTTCATCACCGGCGATCTCTGGGATGCCGGCTTGCAGCTCTTTTTTGAGCTGGGTGAGCCGATGATGACGCTGGCCGAAACCGGCGCCTTCTTCATCGACCGGCTGCCGGTGACGAATGCGCAGTACCAGATGTTCATCGATGCTGGCGGATATGCCCGTGATGAATTCTGGTCGGACGAAGGCCGGCAGTTCCTCCGCGCATATAACTGGACCGGGCCGGCATGCGCGGGCGAGCCGGCGAATTATCCGGTGCGCGGCGTATCCTGTTTCGAGGCGGAAGCCTATACCCGCTGGTGCGGCAAGCGCCTGCCCACCCACGCGGAATGGGAAAAGGCTTGCCGCGGCACCAACGGCCGCCGCTGGCCGTGGGGCGATGTGTTCGACTCAACCTGCTGCAACACCGCCGACCGCTACCCGCCGGGCGAAAAGTGGGCGCCAACCCCGGCCGGCGCCTTCCCGTCCGGCGCATCGCCATACGGCTGCCTGGACATGGTCGGCAACGTCTGGGAATGGCTGGTGGACATGACCGTCATCGGCGGCTCCTACCAGTCGCACTTCGCCGATTCCAGCCTTTGCGAATGCTACGGTGAGGAGCCGTATTTCCGGGAGGCGAAGGTGGGCTTCCGGTGCGTGAAAGATATTGGTGAGACATGATGGCCATCCGTGAAGCCACCCGTGATGATATTGGCCGCGTGCACGCCCTCTGCGCCGCCTGGGAAGGCGAGGCGATCACCTACGGGCTGGTCGCCACGCCGGCGGAGACGCTGGAGGCGCAACTCGGCCCCTACTTTCTGGTGGCCGAGGAGGACGGAGATATCGTCGGCTACGTAACCGGCACCGTGCGCACCAGCGACGGCATGGCGGTGATCCCCGCCGGCGCGGCCTACCTGGAGGTCGACGAGCTCTACGTCATCCCCGCCCAGCGGTCGCAGGGCATCGGCCGCGTGCTGCTGGACACCATGCTGGCGCGGGCGAAGGCGGCGGGAGTGGAGTACCAACTGGTCTACTCCGCCACGAAGAACCTGCGCCGGGCGATGAAGTTTTACGAGCAATCCGGGTTTCAGAGCTGGTGCGTCCAGCTCTTTCGGAAAGGAGATGAATGAAGCGCACGGCGACTGTTCGAATGCGGGTGGCGGCAGGTCGGAAGCCGGGAGCGTGAGCCGCTGCCCGGGTGAGAAGAATATCATTGCCGTCTCTTTATCTTAGGAGTAAAATGTCACTATGAGTGCCATACCGGAACAATACCTGACCTTTGATGAATACATTGCACTCGAGGAATCGAGCGGGATCAAGCATGAATTCTTCGAGGGCACCGCGTATGCCATGACCGGAGCCAGTCCGGCACATAACCTGATAACGGCAAATGTGATCGGCAGCCTCCAACCGCAGCTTCGCGGTAAATCCTGCCGGATCTATTCCAGTGATCAGCGGTTCAAAGTGGAGGCCACCGGTTTATATACTTACGCGGATGCCTCGGTCGTCTGCGGGCCTGCGCAATTTGCCGATGCGCCGAAGTATACGATGACCAACCCCACCATGATCATTGAAGTCCTCTCACCGAGCACGGAGAATTACGATCGGGGGAAGAAGTCCCAGCAGTATCGGAAGATCGACTCCTTGCGTGCCTACCTACTGATCGCCCAGGACGGGAGGCACGTCGAGCTTTATACCAGGCAAGAGCAAAACCGCTGGCTTTTAGTGGAAACCTCGGAAAGGGAGGCCATGGTGTCGCTCGACGCCATTGGCTGCACCATGGCCATGAAGGATATCTACGAGGGCGTCGAGTTCGACGGATAAGACGATCCAGGCATACTATCAACGGCATCCACATAGTGTCCGAAATGAAATGAGTGTCACAACTGGCACTACCTCATCCTATTCGTATTAAATTTACTCAATTTTCTTTTTCGGCGGTTTCGTACCAATAGTGTCGAAACTATTCCGGAACAAATTGCGCCCATTATTAGCATGATATTTCTTCGCATCGCTTTTTCATGAGCAACAGCTTGATGATGATACTGAATACTCGATTGTGTCCTCGTAAGCAGTTGCTCTGACGATATGTCTTCCGGGATTTCACCAGGGGCATATGTGCTTGAATGATCACCTCCATCGACACGCGAGTCAACGATTGTACAACCAGGGGTATGCCGCCAGTCGAACTCGGCCAGCTTATTATCGGGCGCTTTAAAAGAGGCCTCCTTGATGATAAATTCTTTTTTCATGACTGACCTCTTTGGACCATGGATAAAAAATTGTGAATGCGTGGCGATATAGATACCTTCGAATTCTTTAGGGTTACTTAACTGCCAGGTCGAGAGCACCTTTCCATCGATTATCCTGTCTACTTGCGTTGCTATATATCCATGCTGTGCGTCGAGCGTTGCATCAATAGTCGTGCCATCACTGACTTTTGCGAGCAAGTGAACCTGGTTATTTTTGTAAACAATAGTGTTGTTTGCGAGTGAGGTGAACCCACGGCCAAGTGCTGCGCAGGGACCAGGAGCTAGATTCGCTATGAAACCGATCTCATCATAATTCGGCTCGGGCCTCAGATTGACTTGAGGTTTGCGACCTTTAATCGTGCCGATATTGAAATTATCCTTCCCGTCAAACACATATTGCATCTCGTTTGCATGCTCATCTATAGCGATGACACGATACTTTCCATTACTTTGAAAGTAGCACTGATATGCGATATTGCGCATCCTCTCTTGCCTGATCTCTTTTCCATCTGCAGTCAGGGATCCTTGCATCATCGCAGTGTCAGTCTGCTTCAGCAATGCCAGAATAGCGGCAGCTTGCTCTGAGGGAACTTCTTTCTCAATGGTGGCAACGGCACTATCGGGTGCACTATGCCCCGTGTATGGCCGATTTTTCGCCAGTTGCACCCCACCGGCAAGCAATACGCCGCCAATAACCAATCCGGTAGTAAGCTTGCCCCATGACGAAAAGAGGAGTCCGGCTTTGACATGGGCGCCAACACCGCTGACGGCAAGTTTTTCCAACCCGGCAGTCAATGTCACCGGCGCAGCGGCAGCGGCGTGCTCCTGCAACAGCACGGTGAGCAGTGCAACAGGGGCAAGGATACCGAATTTACGCAACTGCTCGCGCAATGCGGAGATGCCCCTGTCGAGGCGTTGAGAAATTGCTCCCTGGGTGACTCGATAGTCACGGGCAATCTCCGTCTGCGAATGGCCTAGCAAGTAATGACGGATAATCGGCTCACGAAGGGTGTCGGGCAACAAAGATAGCGCCTCATCGACATAGGGCTCGATCGCTGCCCATGTGATGGGATCCCCCTCCCGCGGCGGCAACGCCTGCTGTTCATAGGCTCGCCGTATGGTTTCTTTGCGCCTGGCGTCGAGTGCACGGCTCCGCGCCAGTGCATGCAACCAGCCGGGTAATGAGGAACGAATCTCACCCGCCTTGCGTGCGAGCTCAAGGAAGCAATCCTGCGCCACATCCTCGGTATCAGTAGGGTTGCCCAGTATACGCAGGCAGGTGCAATATACCAGCCCGGTATACCGAATTGTTAACTCGGTAAACGCCTGAGCATCTCCATGTTCGGCATAACGGCGCAACAGTATACCATCACCGACCATCCCATCACCCTCCCAACGAGCAGTGTAAGATTTATCGCGTCTCTTGTATAGACGAATGTGGGCGGATGATTATAAGTGGAGCGAGAAATTATTTTCCGCTAAATATATTGTCCGCTGCGGAAAAGATACGACCCCCCGAAACCGGAGGGTCGTATCTAATAACAGTAACGTGGGGTAACACTACAGAATAATCCGCTTCACCGCGATACGAACTCCCCGGTGCATCCCCACAGGTGCGCCGTCTCCGCCCGCACCTGCACAATATCGCCAGGCTGCGGCGTGTTGTCCGTTGGGGTGGGGAAGACCAGCGTCTTGTTGTTGCGCGCGCGGCCGGTCAGTTTGTCGGCGTCGCGGCTGCTGGGGCCTTCCACCATCACTTCGAAGATCGTGCCCTGCTGCTCGGCGTTCACCGCGATGCTGATGGTGTTCTGCAGCTCGACCAGCTTGTTCATGCGCGCCACCTTCACTTCCTGCGGCACCTGATCCTCCAGCAGCGCCGCTGGGGTGCCGGGACGGGGACTGTAGACGAAGAGGAACTGCTGGTTGAAGCGGATGCGGCGGAAGGTGGCGAGCGTGTTCTCGAACATCGCCTCCGTCTCGCCGGGGAAGCCGACGATGGCGTCGCTGGTGATGCTGATGCCCGGCACGCGGGCGCGGATCTCCGCCACCAGCGCTTCGTAGCGCGCCACCGTGTAGCCGCGGTGCATCGCCTTCAGCAGGTCGTCGTCGCCGGCCTGGATGGGCATATGGAAGTGCTCCATCACCTTCGGCATGTCCGCCACCGCCCGCAAGATACGATCGCTCACCTCTAGCGGGTGATTCGTCGTGAAGCGGATGCGCTGCAGGCCGTCGATGTCGTGCAGTTGCTCGAACAGGTCGACGATGTCGAAGGCCCGCTCGCGGTCGCGCCCGTAGGCGAGCACGCTCTGGCCGAGCAGATTCACTTCCTTCACGCCGACGTCCACCAGGCGGCGCACCTCGTCCGCTACCGCGGCGGGCTGGCGGCTGGTGAACTTGCCGCGCACGTAGGGGACGATGCAGTAGCTGCAGCGGTAGTTGCACCCCTCGATGATGTTGACGAAGGCCTTGAGCTGTTTGTGGCGGCGGTAGAGCTCGAAGCTCTCAGCGCTGGACTCTTCCGGCTCATCTTCCATCTCCACGTCGATCTGCGGGCGGCCGGTGGCATACAGCGCGTCGAGGATGAGCGGCAGCCGGTGCAGCCGCCGCGGGCCGATGACCAGGTCCACGATGGGCGCGTTGCGCATGATCGCCTCGCCGTCCTTCTGCGCCATGCAGCCGCACACGCCCAGCTTCATGCCCGGGCGCGCTTCCTTCAACGGGCGCAGCTCGCCGATGCGGCTGTAGACCTTGTGCTCCGGCTTCTCGCGCACGCAGCAGGTCTCCAGCAGCACCAGGTCGGCGTCGGCGGGATCAGGGACTTCCGTATAACCGATGGATTCCAGGCTGCGCGCGGCCGCCGCGGCGTCCGCTACGTTCATCTGGCATCCCCAGACTTCGATGTGGTAGGTTTTCATAGATGGATACGCGCGGACTCAGAGGTCCGCGCTCCCATAAAGGTACCGGAAATCACCCGTCATGGCAAGAAAACGAGGCGTATCAGAGCGCAAACGGGATGAACATGTTGCGCAGCACATGGCGCAGCAGGTCGGTGACCGGCGGGGCCGGCTTGGGTTTGGGGGCAGGCGCCGGCATGTGCGGCGCGGTGCTGCGCGGGTTGGTCAGGATGGTATCGCGATGCGGGATGGACGGTCCGATCGACGCCGCCGGCGGAGTGGCCGCGCTGCCTTCCACGGGCGTCGTCACTGAAGGTTCGGCGGGAGGTGCGGTCTCCGGCGCCGGTGCCGGCGGGCGCTGCACCACCACCAGCACGTTGGCCAGCGTGCGGCCGGGCATCAGGATTACGTCGTCCCGGTAGGCGAGACCGGTCGAGGTGCCGCCGTCGAGCGACATGGCCGCAGTGCAGCCCAGCGCTTTCATGATGGCCGCCATGTCCCGCAGGTAGATGCCCTTGTTGACCGCCACCATCAGCAGGCGGTTCTGCGCATCCAGGCCGACCGCCGTGCGCGTGGCGGTGCGGAACAGCGCGGGATCGCGAAACCCCTGCGAGCGTGGGGACAGCGTGGTCTTCCCGCTCTCCAGCAGGCGGATCCCACCGCGCAGCACGCTCTCGTATCCCGGCCACGCATATCGCCAGCGATGGGGGATGTCGATGATCGACGCCTGGTTGCCGGGCTTGATGGCCAGCGCCGAGCCGATGCGGCCTTCAGCGACCTTCGAGCCGCCGATGACGATGTCGCCTACCGGGTAGCCGGACTGCAGCGAGAAGAAGTTGCCCGTCATCTGCGCCAGCGGCTGGTGGGCGGCCATGAAGCCGAGAAAGCTCTGCCGGCGGCCGACCGCATTCCAGGCGAGCACCGGGGTCACCTTCACGGTCGGATCGTTGAGATTCACCCGGATGACATGCACCCGCGTGCGATTGATCCAGTGTTTCGAGTATGTCACACTGGACGCATCACCGTAGGCCTGCTGCGCGAAAAGCCCCAGGGCGATGACCATCAACAACAAATGACTGCGCATAATCTGCGATTCCTGCAATGTAATCCATCATAAGGGCCGACGCTACTATCCATGTTATACTCAGCGCGATCTTCGCCTAAACACCCCGGCGAATGATGGCGTCGCAGGCATGCGCGGAGTTATTAACGTCATTCAACGCCGGATGTCGCTTCCCCTTCATGAGAACGTCACCCTAACAGGCAAGCAGTGCCGGAGCATACCAAGTGTATCGGCATGATGCGAGTGAAACGTAACGAAGGGCTTTCCCCGAAAGGCTTTACGCCCCGGCGCGTTTGCGATGGATCTGGATGATGTCGCTGAGCACGTTGACGCGCGAGATCATCTCCTGCAGGTCGTTGACACCGGTGGTGTCGATCTGCAGCACGAGGTGGGCCAGGCGCTTCTTCTGGTCGACGACCATCTTCGCCGAGCGGATATTCGTCTTCATCCCGGAGAAGACGGCGCCGATGTCGGCCATCAGGCCCACGCGGTCGAGGGCGACGATCTCCAGGTCGGCCTGGTAGTTGCCTTCGCCGGTGTCCTGCCATTCCAGGTTCATCAGGCGCTTCGCTTCCTCCGTGTCTTCGGAGGTTTTGCGCACGTTCGGGCAGTCCAGCCGGTGGATGGTGACGCCCTTGCCGCGGGTGACGTAGCCGACGATGTTGTCGCCGGGGATGGGCTGGCAGCACTTGGAGAGCTTGAAGAGCACGCCGTCGATGCCGGAGGCCTCGATCCGGATGGGCAGCTCGCCCTGCTCCTGCAGGTGGGCGTTGGTGGTGCGCAGCTCGTCCATCGACCGCTTGGGCAGGTCCTCGCGAATGCGGTGCACCACGCCTTCCGCGGTGAGCTCGCCGTAGCCGATCAGCGCGTAGAGGTCATCCACCGTCACCAGGTTGGCCTTATTGGCCACCTCCAGCAGCTTCTCCTGGCGCAGGATATCGGCGGCGGGCACGCCCAGGCGGCGGCACTCCTCTTCCAGCGCCTGGCGGCCGCGCTGGATGTTCTCTTCGCGGTTCTGCTTGCGGAACCAGGCCTTGATCTTGTTGCGCGCGTGGGCGCTGGCGACGATATTCAGCCAGTCCAGGCTGGGCTTCTGGTTGGCGCGGACGATGATCTCCGCCACGTCGCCGTTCTGGAACTGGTAGGTGAGCGGCACCAGCCGGCCGTTCACCTTCGCGCCGGCGCATTTCGCGCCCAGGTCGGTATGAATGCGGTAGGCGAAGTCGATGGGGGTGGAGCCGGCCGGCAGGTCGATGATGTCGCCCGCCGGGGTGAAGACAAAGACCTGGTCCTTGAACAGGTTGACCTTCAGCGCGTCCAGCCAGTCGACCTCGGATTTCGCTTCCGCCTGCATCTCCAACAGCGAGCGCAGCCACGCCACCTTGCGCTCGAACTCCACGTCGCGACCGCCGCCTTCCTTGTAGCGCCAGTGCGCGGCGATGCCGACCTCCGCCGTTCGGTGCATGTCCGCGGTGCGGATCTGCACCTCGAGCGGCTGGCCGTGCGGGCCGATCACCTTGGTGTGCAGCGACTGGTAGAGGTTCGGCTTCGGCTTGGCGATGTAGTCGGTGAACATGTTGGGCAGCGGCAGCCACAGGCTGTGCACCTCGCCCAGCGCGGCGTAGCACTCCTGCACGGTGTTGACGATGACGCGCACCGCCTCCATGTCGAGGATCTGGTTGAAGTCGACGTCCTGGTTGCGCATCTTCAGGTAGATGGAGTAGAAGTGCTTGGGCCGGCCGCCCACCTCCGCCTCGATACCGAGCTGCTTCAGGCGCGAGATCAACTGCTGGATGGCGGTGCCCACCACCTCTTCGCGTTCGGCGCGGGTGCGGTTCACCTTGGTCTGGATTTCGCGGTAGATCTCCGGCTCCAGCACGCGCAGCGACAGGTCCTCCAGCTCCCACTTGATCTTCCAGATCCCCAGGCGATGAGCGATGGGGGCGAAGATGTGCATGGTCTCGTCGGCGATGCGGCGCTGGTCCGGCTCCGGCAGGAAGCGCAGCGTGCGCATGTTGTGGAAGCGGTCGGCCAGCTTGATGACGATGACGCGGATGTCCTTCGCGGTGGCCAGCAGCATCTTGCGCAGGTTCTCCGCCTGGCGCTCCTCACGGCTGGTGATGTGGATGGTGCCGAGTTTCGTCACCCCCTCCACCAGTACGGCCACCTCGTCGCCAAAGCGCTGGGCGAGGTCGGCGCGCGTGATCGGCGTGATCTCGCCGTTCTCCCGCTCCATGAGGCCGTCTTCGATGGTGTCATGCAGCAGCGCGGCGGCGATGGTCGACTCGTCCATTTCCAGCTCGGCGAGGACGTGCGCCACCTCCAGCGGGTGGATGATATACGGCTCGCCCGAGCGGCGGAGCTGCCCGTCGTGGATCTGCGAGGCGAAGGCGTAGGCGTGTTCGAGCAACTCGCGGTTGTATTCGTGTGCATAACGCTCGATGCGCGCCAGCACCGTATTGAACCGTTCGTCCAACCGGCCTTCCAATTTCGGGATGCCGATGCTCAACATCGCGCTGCGAAACCTCCTACGCGCCTCGTGAAAAATGGTGTTCCCAATTATACCGGATATGGGTGCGGAATGATACCGTCGCGGAGAGGCAAGGGGCGAGGGGGGAGGGGCGAGTGTGCCGGATTCGCGACAGTTCGTTTTGGCGAGATCGTCCAAATCAGGTCCGCGCCGCGGAATACGGCAGGAAGACATGTGAATAAATGGCATGATGAGCGTGATGCGTTGAAAAATTCATCAATTTGTATGGCTAGGATTTTCTCCCGCCGCAATCTTTCGCGACTAGATGCGCGTGAACGGTAGGTAGCAGAATGGCAGGAAAGTGATGGTATCATATGTTTTATTGCTCGCCAGGTAATACGATTGGTCGGGTGAGAGACGGGCTGGGTGGGTGATGGAGGGGTTATACCCAGGGGCAGGCGTTGCTAAACATCAAGTCGGCCTGGTAGCCCTTCCAATCGGTAACTGTGGCTCACGACGATACTGTGAAGTTCTAAGGTTGCAAATTGTGACCTTAGAGACTCGGCGTGATCAGCCCGTTTTCATCTTCTCTAGTTGATTGCACAGGCAAACAAAGGATATAATAGCAAGCAGTGCAAACATGTTATCGATAAAGAGGTGGTAAAAATGACCGACCAGACTCTCATCCCGGTAGCTTCTATTGCAGCAACGATACTGGAGATTCGTAGGTGCAAAGTGATTCTCGACCGCGACCTTGCCCGGTTATACGGAGTTGAGACGAAACGCTTGAATGAACAAATACGGCGCAACGCGGAGCGGTTTCCCGCGGATTTCTTGTTTCAGCTCACGAATGAAGAATACGGCGAAGTTCTAAGGTCGCAAAATGCGACCTTAGAGGGCGGACGGGGGAAGCATCGTAAATATCTGCCGTATGCTTTCACCGAGCACGGCGCGGTGATGGCGGCGACAGTGTTGAATAGTCCGAAAGCCATCGAAGTGAGCGTCTACGTAGTGCGTGCCTTTATTGAACAGCGCGCAATGCTGGCGGCGCATGCGGACATGGCGGTGAAGCTGGAACGGATCGAGCGGAAATTGCTGGCCGGCCTGCACCTATTGGAAACGCATGACGATATGCTGACCGACCATGAAAGCCAGCTCGAATATATTATCCAGACGCTGCGGCAGGTGCAGCAGCAACGCACTCATCGGTCAATCGGGTTTCGGCCAGGCGATGGTGAAGAGGAGTAGACGAAAAGAAATTGGTAACAGTCCCGCATTATCCCGCATTATCCGACTGTCCCGCATTATCCGTCCGAGCGCGGATTGCCAATCTGCGTGAGATCACGAACTTCACGCGCGGATTGGCAATCCGCGCTCCGACTCGATATGTTATGGCAACAGCACGCACGCCCCTCCATGCAGCAGCACTTTGCCGGCTCCGTTGATGGGTTCGCCGTCGGCGGATATACCCGGTCGGCGGTCGGGGTTCAGCAGGAAGTGATCCTGGCCGGCCGGGGTGGTGACGGTGATGCGGTCGGCCTGCCAGGCGGCGCCGCCTGGGAGCGGTTGGCGGGTCATCTCGATGGCCGGGGGCGTGCCCGCATAGGGATAGATGACGGTGATGAAGCCCAGCGGGCCGGCGGCGGCGCCGTCGGTCCAGCGGCGGAAGGAGAGGCGATGGCGCGCGGGGAAGGCGTTGGGGGTCGTCACTTCCTCCGGCAGGTAATCGTCGCCGATTTCGGTGCGCCGCAGGTCGCCGGCGGCCAGGGTGTGGATCAGCACGCCCTCCGCGTCGCCCGCGCAGGCGCGGCCGGGGCCGAGCACGCGGAAGGGGGTGGGCGCGTGCCAGTGCTGGGCGATGACGCCCACCGGGTCGGTGCTGTCGTTCTCGACCGTGTCATACACCAGCACGTAGCCGGGGTCCTTGACGAAAACGAGGGCGCGGCGCAGGCGGTAATTCTGCGCCTGCGGCGTCACCGCCGTCTCACGGTAGGCGCGGTGGGTGGCGGAGACGTAATCGATCTCCGGCGTGGAGAGCCAGCGGACATCCTCGCCACGCCAGAGCTCCGGCCGGCGCTCATCCCAGCTTTGCCCGTCGATGGTCAGCGTGTTGTGCATCTCCGGCATGCGCAGCAGCCGGCTGGGCGGATCGCTGTAGAGACCGTAACGGCCCGCTTCCAGCAGCAGCGGCCGGCCGTAGCGCCAGAAATCGAAGGTCAGCAAGTCCTGGTGGCAATGCCAGAGGTCGCAGCGGCCGAAGCTGAAGAAGAGATACGCGTCTTCGCGCCCGCCGCCGTTGCGGAGGACGGCAAAGCCGGTATCTTTGAACAGATATGACTTCCCCGCATCTTCGCCCAGGTCGGCCGGCGTGCCTTTGGGGAAGAAAGGCCGCACCCGCTCCAGCACCTCGTCGCATTTCCCGATGGTGCCGTCGGCGTAGGGCGGATGCCAGCCGTCCGGACCCAACGCGCGCGCCAGAAAGCGCCCGGCCCGCCGGTAGACACGGGTGAAGCGCTTGCGCAGCGCGGGCTCCAGCGGCGCGGCCCGTTCGAACATCGCCACCGCGCGGGAGGAATCGCGGATGGCGACAGTGGTGTAGTCGAAACTGCGCTCGTAATACCCGCCGTCGGGCAGGAACCCCTCCTCCACGTTCTGCAAAATGCGCTCGATGGCCTGCGCACGCATGGCCGGGCTGTCGGCAAACTCCGGAAAGAGGCAGGCGAACTGGCCGGTGGCTTCGGCATTGGTGATGGTCTGGTTGCTCAGCACGAAATCCGTCTCGCGCCGGTGCAGCGCCCGCGCGATGCCCAGGCCCAGCTTGAGGAAGGCTTCCGTGGTTTGCGCATCCAGCTCCCCGCGGGCGGCCAGCGCGATATACGCCGGCAGGATATGCCGCAGCTTGATCGAGCCGGAGAGCGCGGTGTAGACGGGATGATACCCCGGCGAGGGGAACGTGCGGTCGTTGCGGGCGGCGTAATACTGGTTGATGAGGTCGCACAGCGTGTGGCGATACGCCTCCGTCGGCGTCGCGATATACGCGCGGACCAGCGGCAGGTACCAGTAAAAGCTATCGAGGATGGAACCGACCGCCGGCTCCTCCCAATCGATCCGCTCATCGTATTGCCGCCAGGCGCCCGGCCCGTAATACAGGCGGTGCCCCACCACGTCGTCGGCCGTCTGCCGCGACGCATGGATCGGGTCGGGCGTGCCTGCCTGCCGCAGGTGCGCCCACTCGCCCGCCAGGGAAAACGCATGGTACCGCGCCAGCACGCGGTATGCCTCTTCTCGCTCGCCCCGCCGGCCCAGTCGCACCGCCTCGCGCAGCAGGTCCGGCCGGGTCACCGCGCACTCGACCCGCAAACCGCCCCAGAAATCACGCTCGCTGATGTCGCTGATACGATTCGGATAATTCTTGTGCCGCATGCATGATTCTTCGCTGGGCGATGCGGAAATCCCTTGCCCGAGGGGGACTGTCCGTATTTTTCCCTGGGTTTCCCGTATTGCTCCCGACACTCCACCCGCTCTATCTAACCTGAGCCTTTTCGCCCCTCGTCCGGAAAATGCGTGGCTGTACCCCGGGTGAACGACCCATGCACGCGGGCCCGGGGTACAGCCACGCATTTTCCGGACGAGGG
>Ga0172369_10000214_pt1 | contig 82563 bp, 77 predicted proteins | sample LakKiv25m_FD_114539 | JGI IMG/M metagenome (GOLD analysis project Ga0172369, IMG submission 114539) | Freshwater microbial communities from Kabuno Bay, South-Kivu, Congo - kab_022012_11.25m | ecosystem: Environmental > Aquatic > Freshwater > Lake | place: Democratic Republic of the Congo... | reverse complement strand
TCAAAAAAGACTCTTCGTATTTCGACAAATTGGATGGCTCAGTAAAGACAAAACAAGTGCCGGAAAAATCAGATGTAATGGTGTTGCCAACATCAATTAGTTTGAAACATAGGCCCGGCGTATTAAATGGTCGCACACACCGAATTTCTACGCCACTTGGAACCGCTTTTATTTCAATAAACGAAGACGAGTATGGTAATATATTTGAGGTATTTATCAATGTCGGACGCGCTGGATCAGATATAACCGCAGACGCAGAAGCAATCGGTCGACTTGTGTCGTTGACCTTCCGCATACCATCAAACTTCTCGTCTGACCAGGTAGCCCAAAAAGTAATATCACAGTTGCGTGGCATTGGTGGTTCGGGGTCGACCGGATTTGGAGCCGACAGAGTTAGATCACTGGCTGATGCGGTTGCAAAAGCTATCGAACAACATCAAGCAACCAAGGTTGCGATAGAGCCAGAAGAGCCGCCTGTTCAAAACAAAACAGTCCCACTGTTCGATCCGATGAAACCCGATCAACTAACCGACATTTGCCCAGATTGTGGTTCGGCAAGTTTACGTTTTATCGAAGGTTGTCAAAAATGTGAATCTTGTGGATACAGTAAATGTTAAAATTAATATAATATATTTAAAAAGGAAGAGATATGAAAAAACGAACAATCATATATATTATTGGAGTAATAGTAGTGTTCGGCACAACTGCCGCGGGCGGATATCTATACCAATCCAACATCATAGATGCCAACAAAGCGCAACAAACCAGACAAGAAGCGCAAGACAAAACCACAGCCACAAAAAAGAACGGTATTACCTACATGGGCAAAAATGGAGTGTCAGCATTAAAATTACTGGAACAAAATGCTAAAATAGTAACTAGCGGAAAAGGTGAAATGGCTTTCGTAACAACAATTAACGATGTTAAGGCTAATTCGAAAAATGAATACTGGCAGTTCAATGTTGACGGTAAGTCGGCTACAGTTGGGGCTGGTAGTTATATAACAAAAAACGGCGAAGTTATATTGTGGAAATTAACATCATTTTAATAAGGAAATATGATAAATAATAAAAAAACATTATTACAAATATTACTGACTATATGCTTGGTAGTGGTAGCTGTTGGCTGGAGACTTATTAACAATAGTTATCAAATAGCTCCAAATCTTGAACTAGTCACTGCTGTTAGTGTATTAGCTGCAGTGACGATGGGTTGGCGGGCAGCCTTGATAGTTCCAATTACCACCATGGTAATTTCAGATTTAATTATCGGTAATACATCGATTTTTGTATTTACATGGGGATCATTTGCAGTTATCGGACTAGGCGCAACACTGTTGAGAAAATTGAAGAATAAGCCAAAACTACAAATCCTTTCATCGGTCGGATTTGCAGCTGTCAGTTCGTTTTTGTTCTTTGCTGTCACTAATTTCGGAGTCTGGGTGCAGGGCTGGTACCCCGCAACGCTATCTGGATTAGTGAACAGTTATATTATGGCGATACCATTCTATCGTACGATGTTAATTGGCAATCTGATTATTGTCCCGTCGGTGATAACTATTTTGCAACTGGTTAAATCACGCCAAACCGCAAATATATCAGTAGTCAATCCCCTTGTTCGCAAGTAATTTATCGTCAAAATGATGTTTTAGTTTTGTCATTTCAGTGGCTATGTCGACTTTTTTAATAAGTGACGATGGAAAGTTCCGACCAGTTAGACAAAGGTTGGTTTTGGGATGTTTTTTATCGATAAGTTTTTCCAGATCTTCGATGGTTAGTAATTTATCATGAACGGCATTATTAATCTCATCACAAATAACTAATTGATACTCGCCGGACCTGGCCGCCTTAAGGGCGTATTTAAATGTTCGCCTAGCCTCTGCCACGTGTTCTTCTTTAGTGGCGTCAGCACTCAGTTCACCCGCGTCGAAAAACCCTAAACCACCCTTATAAAAGTCTAGTTTGTCTTTGTATAATGGCAAAATTGTACGAATAAATTGATGCTCGCCCACATCCCACAGTTTTATAAATTGCACAAAGGCAACACGCCAACCTGTACCCAGCGCTCTGGTCATTAGCCCTAATCCTGCGCTAGTCTTACCTTTATTCTCGCCAGTATAAACAACCACCACGCTGTCTTTTTGTTTATAATCTTCGAATACCATGTTTATTTCCAGTACGATCGAGCGTAGACACTATTGCAACTACAGGCTTTGCATAGACTGTAGTAATAGTAATAATATGAAGAATCGTAACCACTATACGAATAGCCATCGCGCGGGCAACCGTCAGCCCAACAACTGGAACAGCTGCAAAAATAATACAGCTGCTTAGGAGCTTGATATGTTGTGATTGTTTGTTCTGTCAGCGTACCCGGAGAGCTGGGGGTTGTAGAATCTGTGCTTGATGGAGTCGATGGCGTGTCTTCAACCTTCAAAAAATCTGATATGGCTGGACCGAAACGTACGAAACAAACACCTGCGATTAATGCAACCAGAAATAGACACGATAAAGTAAACACTTTATCAAACAGCTTTAGTGGCATTTGGCTTGGTTGTTTGGTGTTTATTTTATGTTTTGGTTTAGCTTTGGCAGTGGCGATAGGCGTTTCTGACGATACCGTTAAAGTTTTGGGAATTATTTTTTTTATCATTTTACTTTGAATAGTCGCCACGATAATTAAAACTGCAATTAAAACATAGATCCCGGCTGGGCTAGATTCAAATTGTTTTACCAGGTTGACAAAGGGCAACCAAATAAAGTTTGTGTAGTTCTGCTCGATAAAATCTAGCATACCTTTATAATACACTAATTTATGTTGATGTTTTTTTCGACGCCAGAATGTGTACTAACAATGTCCTACGACTGTCTGCCGATAAACATATGTGCGGGTACCCATTCAAGTCCCCATATCCCATCAACTTTGCCATGAAACCATCGATTTGACCATACGCCATTTGAAAATCTCCACGCTCCATCTTGCCATCATCTCATTGTAAATCCAGTACCGTTTCTGACTATCCAACCAATGATTGGACAACCAATTCCACCACAAGCCGGCACATATGAACCTTTTGTCTCCAGAGGTAACTTGACGCAGCTGATGCTGCGTTGGGTGTGCCGATAACTCCTAATAACATCACGCCCACAACTAACGTCAGACAAAGCGACCTAACCGTTCGTGGTTTGTTAATATTTTATTCGCTAATTGGGTCTAATGAGACGGATTGATATTTGTACTATCACAGTTTTCCAGCTGAACAACTTCGATATCCGCCAGACTACTCAGCTGTGGAACAAATTTAATCAGTTCTTCAATACTAGTTGCCAAAGCAAGTGTTCCGTATTGATCGGGCACCATCGCTATTGTTCCGCCAAAACCAAGAATTACTACTTTTTTCATAATTGAAATATAACATGAAACACTTTTGAAAAGATGGCTGGCTATTGGGTTTGGTCAGACGGTTGTGCCGGCTGTGCAACAGGTTGTTCGACGATTGGCGGCGAATTCGGGTTAGTGGCTGGAGGACCGGAAACCGGTACTACAACTTGTTGCATGGGTGCTGGTACGCCTGGAACAAATGGTTGAATATTACCCTCGGCAACTTGATTTGCGTAAATACCGTGGTGTTTTTTGTGTCGAATTATCACAAACACCGTCGCGCCGGCACCAATTAATGCAATAACCGCAACAATCGAAACTGCAACTACTGGAAAATCTTTGACGTCTTCACCATTAGCGATACCTTTATTTGCTTTGTTGATAAATTCATCAACACGTGAATTATAGGAGTATAGTTTTTTTACCTCATTAAAGTGTTCGATAGCCTGTGAATAATGTGATGTATAGAAATAGTCTATGCCCTTTTCCCACTCTGTCTGCGTCTTGCTGTTTGTATCAAATTTTATTGACGACTTTGACGCTAAATCATTCAGGTCCTTAATATCACGAATATAATTATATGTTGCATCCGCTGCCCCGGAACCATCAGCTCTGTATGTCGCAATACCAACAACATCACCTTTCGCCGACAAGGCTGGTCCACCGCTGTTACCGTGACCGATTGTCGTATCGGTTTCGATTAGTTTTTTACCATTTCCCAGTGCACCTTTTATCGACGCCACCTTGCCAGTAGTGAGCGTAACGGTGTTAACTGCTGAATTAACAAGTCCATTTTCAGTTGCCATGCCGGGATAGCCCAGTATCAATAGGTCTGACCCCTGGGTTACATCGCTAATGCTGCCCAGTTTTGTGACTGGATAATTTGAACCGTCAACTTTTAAAATTGCAACATCTGACGCTTTATACCCCATTCCAAAAGCATTGTCGAGACGTCTGTAGTCACTTTCTACAAGTTTGGCTGACTTAATGGTATCTTGAACTGCATATTTTTTACGAGCAGTAGTCGCTTCGATCAGTGCCGATATGTCCGGTGATTTATCGGTTAAATCGACCAACAGATTCGTTACATCGTTTGATGTTTTTACTAATGAATCTGGTATTTTATACAGATCCCTTATTAACAATCCCCACGCTTCATCTTCAGTTCCACCGACATAATCTGATTCCTTATAGTCAAATAGTGTTGTTAGATAGTTTAGGTATTTAGGTTCGCCTTTTTGATAGTAATAATATGCACTCATGATGGCCATCCCCTTTGGATCCGATGAAGCAACATGTCCGTTGGTCGCGATATAGCCGTCTTGACTAACAAAGAATCCTGACCCCATCACGCCACCGTTACACAGATCGGTAAATTTTACCGATTCACCAACAGTGACGTCCATACAAAAGACGTTATATATTTTAGAAACAGCTGGACTGTACAATGCTGCGATCTTTTCTGAACTTGCATCTTTTGAACTAGACGCTGCTGCTGACGCGATATTACTAAATAGCACACTATCCAGTAGTGTCCGTTGCGAAGTTATAAGTGCAACTGTTTTTGCTGTTTGTGAAATATATGCCTGTTCCTTTAATCCAAAGCGGATAGATGAAATGATTGGTTGGTATAATGTATCATTTTCGCTACCACCGAAACCATAATTAATAACAATAGTTACAGGTTGGTTGTTAATTACTGCAACATATGTAACGAATTCAGATTTGATGTGAACCGATGAATCAATTGCTGGCTTTAAGGTCCAGACTGATCTTAGGAAAATATGTCCATCAATATCCACTCTTTTTGAAGCAGTATTTTCAAATGAAGATGCGGTTATTAGTCCGTCGCTAAGAGCTAGGGGTTGCAGGTCTTCAAGTTGTGGTAGTTTTGACGTTTCATAGGTGGTATCTTGGTGGTACGTAAAGGTTAGCGCACTTTGTGAAGTTTTTGAATTAACAAGTGTTGGTGCTATTCGAACAATACTATATGGGCGATTTTCGGACACATCCGCCCCTAAAAACAAGTCGCCTTTTTGCGCATCTATCGCGCTAGTGTAAAATTTTTGCTGGTCAAATGTTATGTCGAATCCGTAGGTCGAATGAATCTTTAGGTTGTAGTCTTTATTGCCAGAAAACAAATCTGACACAAAATTTATACTATTGTTAATACTGTTACTTGTGATTAACTGATACTGCACTACTGTAACTAATAAAATAACTGATACGACTAACATCAGTATCAATAGACCGATGTGACGCTTGCGATAAGGCTTGGCATGGTGATGATGCAGTTTTACGGTTTTTGTCTTATGCACCACTTTATCATGACCATTTAATGGTTTTTCTGCCATAGATATCCTTTCTGGTTTAATCCGTTTCCAATATATCAGAAAGCTTATGCTTTTGTATATAATAAGGATTCTGCGTAAAAGTCTAAACAGTCTACTTCAAAGTAAAACCGCCGTCAACGGCTAAAATCTGCCCAGTGATGAATGAAGCGTCATCTGAAAGTAGGAACGACACGACTGATGCAATTTCTTCTGGGTTGCCTATTCGTTGGATAACCGATACATCGGTTGTCCAACTGGGGTCCTCGCCTGTACTGGCAGATAACGATGTATCAATCAGACCAGGTGCAATCGAATTTACGCGCACCAAAGGATTTTTGTACTTTCTGGCAAAAGATTTTGTTAGCGATATTACACCGGCTTTGGTTGATGAATATATAGCGCCATATGGTTCACCGATAATACCATCAACCGACGAAAGTGTAACGATTGAGCCTACCGACGACGTTTCTTGAATCAGACTACCAAGTATCTTTAATGTATTAAATGTGCCTTTTTGATTAACGTTAATTGTGCGATCTATGTTTTCATCGGTGATATCATCAATTCCGACAGGTAACGGCATTACCCCTGCATTGGCAACAAGGCAATCGAGTCGTCCATATTTATCTAATATAAAATCACGCAAACGCTGAAGTGCATTTTTGTCAGATATGTCAGCGGCACAATAGGAAACTCTGGATTTGTCATCAAATTCATCCAGTACTTTGTCGCCATCTGTCTCGACGGAATTCAAAATAACTGTATCGCCATTGTCGTACAGGCGATGAGCCGTTGCCAAGCCAATACCTTTTGTTGAGCCAGTTATAAGACTAATTTTCATCTCTATCCTTTATTATATCAAATAATTAAAAACGGTTATCACTTACAAATTAGCACTCTTGACATGAGAGTGCCAACTTGATAATATAGTAATGCAAAGCTATTTATGCTTCTGCCACGTTAATACTACAACGAAAGGAGAAATACAATGAGCAATCTTATAAAATGGGACCCGTTTGCAGAATTAAGCTCACTGCAAAAGCAATTTTTTGGTGATGATTGGGTATCGTCATTTAAAGGAATAGGTATTCCTACGACCGACGTCTACACGAAAGATAATGGACTAGTTGTTGAAGCACACCTACCAAACTTCGAGCAAGACGATATAGATATCAAAGCTGAAGGAAATGCATTGATTATCAGTGCCGAGCGTCACGAAAAAGAAGAGGATAAGAAAAAGAAATATATTGTTCGGGAAAGTTCAAGCAGTTTTTATCGTCGAATTGCCCTACCGGATAGAGCCAACACGGACAAAATTAGTGCACATCTTGACGACGGTGTTTTAAAGGTGGTTGTTCCACTGACGCCTCTGCCAGAACCTAAAAAAATCTCCGTTACCAGCAAAAAGAAATAGTTAGTTAAATACATAATAACTAATTCGTTTAGCTTGGCAATTTAAAAGAGGCTCCAACGGAGCCTCTTTTGGTTACATAACTATATATATTGTTGGTTCATGGTTGTATGTATCGTTTTATTAACCCGCATATTTCGGAAAAATAAGGACGCGTGGTACGCGACGGTAAGGGGTATTTGGGCGGAAACGCTAGAGAGAAGTGTGGAACCGACGGTTCCACAAAACTTCTCAACAAGCATTCCCGCCCACCCTAGATCACGACTCGTTCTGAGCGTCGCGGCGATCACGGTTGATCCACTGCCATAGGCAGGCGGCCAGAATTATGGCAATCGCCAATGCCAGTGCGCCGTGACGACGTTCGGTTTCCTCCAGTATGTATCGTATACTGGCAATGATACCGCCTAGAAGCGCGGCGATAATAACCAGGAACCCAACAACACTGTTAACGCGAACACGAATGTTCATTGTTCTCCTTGGCCTTATTTCCGCTTGCGCAGGAAAGAATGGGATAAGCCGGTACTCCGCCCGCTAAGCCCCATACGGCCAAGTGGAAAACGCAATAACACGCGTCCTCCGAAATATGTAGGTTGTAAAACTTCACCCGCCCAATATAGAAGACGAGAACAATCATATTATAACATTACTTATGTGTTTTTGTCAATATTGTCGTACTAACTAACCACTTTTGCAACATAAAAAACACCGCCTGTGGGGTGTAAACTGCACTTTTGGTATTACGGATCGATGTAACATGTTGACGCATCTCAAGCATCTGCCATAGAAGTGTATGAATACGGAAAGTTATCACATTTAGCTACTATTTTTAATTTATCTCCTGACCTACTCGCTTCGTAACTGCCTGTTTATCAAAAACGTCAATATCTATACCTATTTCTCGACATATCTTGCGTGCACTATCTTCACCACCAACATATTTAAAAACCTTTTGCACATTTTTATCATAGCGGTCGTCTTCAACACGCGGTAGCTCTTGATTGAGCAACATTAGGTCTTCTCTTGTTGGCGGTGCATAACCGTTATAGACAAACCTTATTACAGAGAATAGATTTGCTGCTTGATGCTTATAACCTTCGTGGTTTAATTTCAGTCGCCTCTCTTCAATAGACTGTAATGCACCTGGTAACGAAATAAGTTTGTTCTGCCAATCATTAGAGAAAATGTCTCTAATGGAAATTGCGTTGCCGTTTACAGTTAGTCCTACGTGCTTCCTGAGGTTATCGATGGCATTTGTGCCATCCATTAGATGAATATCAAAAACAAGATTGTTTGCAAAATCGTCCGGGTCTTCATTGTCAACGAATGACTTGATAAACACTTTATGTGTAGGTCGTTGAATACGTCCGTCATAAAAACCGAGACTTTTTAGGTAGGCAAGGTATTCCCCACTTCCTTTCGTAACAATTTGGTCATAGTCCCGTTGCTCTAATTTACTGTCTTCGTGAAAGTACCTATCGATTGCGTTACGTAGGCAACCTGCAATTAAGTAAACTTCTACTTCTTCTGGAAGGTTTTTTATCACAACTTCAAAAACTTTTCGTCCACGCTCGCCCTTGAAGTCAATTGGCAACAAATTGTTCATAGTTCAATATTAACTTAAAAAGACCCGATTGGGTCTAAATGTTTGAAAGCTCTCTGTTAGAAAAACGTTGAGGACTAATCAGTGCGGGTGATCCTACTCCGTTTTCTGAACTTCGAAGGACAAATAAAGACTTTGTATCTCGACAGTAATTTGATTTTGAAGAGGTCGAGAATCTAAGAGTTCTGTACCAATACCAAAATTAAAACCCCATACAAGCTAGGGCTTTAATTTTGGTGCAAGATATGTGACGCATTGCAAACGGCAACAATAGATGCTGTGAATGATTTTAAACTAAAAAAACTAGTCGAGGTATTCGGCTTGTCAGACAAGTTACTAGTTTTCGAGTAATTTTATCTGATTTTCTGTAATTTATATATCGTAGCCTTCTTCCCTGAAACCAACATGTTCCATTCCTTTATAGGTTTGAGGTGTTTGACCTTCTTAAAACTCTGTCTTGCACCTACGAATCCACTAAGTACAACGGCTATTCCATCAGGTTTTAAGATACGTGCCATCTCAATTACAAAGTCGTCATATAAAGAGTTAAAGTTATCAACTTTACCCACGTCATACTCACCCCAGTGTGGATCAGTAATAACCCTATCAATGCTATCGTCGTCAATAAAATTCAAATTACAAGCATCGTTTTCAGACCAACTAATTTTAGAATTTTCGTGTCTATTTGATAATATCTTGCAATCGTTGGCGATAACCCCCTTACAGCCAAAACCTCTCACTGCTTCATACGGTATCGCTCCGTAACCAGCGAACATATCAACTACTTTGTATTTAGCTTTTAACCCAGCCGCCAAACACAAAATATGGGCTAGTTCAGGTCGCAATTCACCTGACGATAACCTCTCTCGTTTGAACTTGGCTCTAGGTAGTCGCAATGTAAGAAACTTATTGCCTGATGATCTCTCGATAATGTAAAATTCATTCCTCGATAGATGTGAGTTTAGCTCAAGATTATAATCACATTTTATTGCCGTTTCTAGTTTGGCACGTTCAGCAGCGCTAATCTGACTAGGTTCACCGTCTTTAATTAGCATTAAGCGAAAGTATTTCCCTTCGATAGCTCTTTTGTCTAAATGCGAATGCTTATCGATAACCAGATGGGTATTCGTTAAATAGCGTAATTCTATAAGTTTTTCTCTTTTTAATGACGACTCGAAGACGACTGAACTATCGTCATGTTCAATAATATTTAGTTCGTCTAAACTGAAGCGCTTCAGATGTTTTACGATAATTTCATAAGTTCCAGCAGGAAAGGTCGAGAAATAACGGTTCACATTGACTTTCTCCTCAGCGTGTGCTACAATCATAGTATCACCATGACCAGATAAGTCTAAGGTTTCGACCGACCGCTGATGCTGGTCTTTTTGATTGTTTTGTATTCAATGGTATTTTTTAGTTGGTCAATACGAACGACATATCGCGAAAATGGTTTTAAAAGTTTTGAATACTTATTATTCGGAGTGAAAATATGTAATAGCTTATCATTATCATCCAAAAACTCCGCTAAACATGCAAAATCACCATCACCACTTACAATAATCGCTCTTTCGTAATTTTTGTATTGGATTGCAGCAGCGTGTAGCACAAGTTCTGCATCGACGTTGCCCTTAACTGTTTGTTTGCCGTTTTCGAAATATTGAACTGTCGGTTTGAATATTAGAATGAAGCCCGCTTTCTGTAATATCGTGTAAAGTTTTTGATTATTTGCAACCAACCCAATAAACATAAAAGCCTGGGTCACATTATATTTATTTTTCAGATATAAACGGAATTTTTTATAATCAATCATCCATCCTAATGAGCGCACGCCCAGATTGAGGTTTTGACTGTCAATAAAAGCAAAATTATTAATTGATTTATTATCCATGGAAGTATTATAACAAACAGAAACCAGATGACCTCTATTTTATAAACTTGAGTTTGTTGGTGCGGGTAAGGAGACTCTAACTCCTGACCTCTTCCTTGGCAAGGAAGCGCTCTAACGGCTGAGCTACACCCGCATGTACCTACGAATTGTGGTATCCCACCTTACGATGAGATTATTATTTTGGTGGCTCCTCCCAGGATCGAACTGGGGACACAAGGCTCTTCAAGCCTCTGCTCTACCGCTGAGCTAAAGAGCCACACTTCTGACTATTGTAAGCGAAACACCGTCACTTTTCAAGCTGTTATGGTTAAAATTGCTTTAGAAAATTAGATGAAAATGTTGTTTCAATTTTTTGATTACGAGCGAAACGCTCTTCAGCAAGTTCAATTAATCGAGTAACTAAATCGACAGACGAAACTCCACTAGCTCGCCAGTTATGAGCGTATAGACTACCTGGCATAGGATTGATTTCGTTAAAATAAACTATCTTGGATTTGGAATCAATCAACAGATCCACTCGAGATATCCCCTCGCAACCAACTGCCTTGTATGCTTTTTGAGCAATATTTAATGAGGCTGCATATAAATCATCTGAGATATCGGCCGGAAGTTCGCTATAGCCTTGCGAACCCATTTTTTTACCGCCACCAGTTTTTTTGCCATCATTAAAATATTTCGTATCAAAATCAAAGAATTTATGGTCGTGCGACAAGGGTTGTTCAACTAAAGCTGATTGTAGGGTTTCGTTACCGATAATTGGTACGGTGACTTCAATCAGATTGTCAACCGACTCTTCGACTAGAATTTTATCATCATAATATGACGCTACTTCAATCGCATTGATCAGTTCGTCAACATTACCGACTTTTGCAATGCCAATACTAGATCCTAGATGTGGAGGTTTTACAAATTGAGGAAATTTCAAACTGTCTGTTACTTTTTTTATAGTAGCTTTACGATCAGCCAAAAACTCGTTTTTAGAAAAATATACAAATTTTGACGTAGGAATATCATTTGCTTGAATCACCTGTTTAGATAAGACCTTATCCATAGCAACAACACTAGCCTGTATGTCGGCACCGACAAATGGGATGCCCGACATACGCAATAAACCCGTTAGGCTTCCATCCTCGCCGTATGAACCATGCATAGCCGGAAAGACAATGTCAACACGTATGTCTTTATTCTTCAATCCAGATTTCCTGAGGGTCATTCCACCATCAAACACCACCGATACTGGTTTGGATTTATTACAAAAATCTTCGAGAGAATCACTACGATACAAATTAATGTTTTTTAACTTGTTGTCACTAAACCATTTGCCTTTCTTTGTAATATAAATAGGTACGACAGTGTATTTTTTTGTAAGCTCAAGCGGTTTTATAATTGAAGTTAAAGCAGTAATAATCGAGATATCATGTTCGGTTGATCGACCGCCAAAAAAGACAGCTATAGTTTTACTCATAACAACAATTATAACATCTTAGACGAAATTATCGGTCCAGTCGTTTTGCATCAATACCACATCACCTTTGGCGACAAAAAGGTCTAGATTGGCATAAAATTCCAGCGGATCATCAACAACCAACAACTTACCACCAAATTTACCACTGCGTAAACCTTCGGCAATATAGTCAGTAACTGAGTTTTGCATCAATACAACAACATCGGCCACTTTGGCGATTTGTCGACCAATCTTTTCATGAACTTCGCGAGTTTTATTACCTTGTTCAACTAATCCAGGTGTGATATATATTTTTCGTTTCGCGTCTAGGTCTTTTAGAAATAATAGTCCGGCCTGGACACCTTCGCTATTGCCGTTATATGTATCATCAATCAACCATGCGCCATGAAAGTGTCGTGGCTGCATGCGATGTTCAAATGGTACGGTTGATTTTATTCCCTCAACTATTTGTGAAATAGTCAGGCCAACCGAGTCGGCAATGTCAATCGCCACCGTGATAATGCCGATGTTTTGTAATCCGAGCAAGCCGCTATGTGCAAACAAGGTCTTGCCTTCTTTCGTGGCTACAAATGTCGTTCCGTTAATATCAGTAACGGCATCACTTACTCGCCATCCGTTTGTACCGTGACGATCAAAAACTAACTTATCATCGTCGCGTACTTTTGTGGCAACCAAAGGACTCTCGATATTTTTATAAAGTGTTTTTTTACCTATATAATCTTTGATTTCAAAAATCGTTGCAACTGTACGATCAATCGTTACAAAACTTGATAAGTGAGCTTCATTTATACCGGTAATGATTCCCATGTCTGGTTGGGTTAATTCACAAAGATCACGAATATCACAAACCTGTTCTTCGCCCAGTTCAAAAATTATAATCTTTTCACTCCCATCCAGAGTCTGAGCAAATCTGCTAATACCAAGTAATGTATTCATATTTCCTGGAGTGAAGGCAACTTTTTTACCCTTACTTAGAATGGTGTTCAAAATCTCTTTTGCGGTAGTTTTGCCATAGCTACCAACAACAGCAATTTTGAGTGCCGGGTGGTCAGTAATAATTTTACGTGCATTGGCTATCATTTTACGCTGCCTAGGTTCTTGTAAAACTTTTTTCCCTACATATAGTGGAATGATTATTCCGTAGGCTATAGCTAAAGGCGAAATCACAAATAAGATGATGGCTAACGTAGCCATTAGTATATCCGACGCGGTAATCGATTTTATTAATAAAATAATCGTAAGTGTATAAATGGCAACTAGTATAAACCAAGCGTTCGCCAATAATAAACTGGCCTTAAGTGTATAGTCAAGTTTGCGCCGTTTGATAACTTTTCTAAAATCAACTGACCTATCTAGCCACTTTAAATAATCACCTACACGATATTCCGATCCTTGAAGCATATATATAATCACCTTAGGGTAATTAAAATTAAATCGCGTCCAATAATATCTCATGATAAAAACTTATCTATTTCATTAGTTACTTCATTAAAAGCATCAATGTAAACAAAATGTCCAACATTAGAAACGACAAATATGCGCCCATCAGATAGCAGATCTTTCATTTTATTAGCGTCACTAAGTGGCGTTTCGGTATCGTCCGCGCCCCAGATTAGAAGTGTGGGTTGAATAATTTTTGGTACTTCAGCAAGCAAATCTTCATTGACGACGTTGATGAATATTTGTTGCATTTGGTCGGCCTTTAAATAGTCTGTACTCCCTGCGGAACTATAAAGACGCCTGCGAAGTGCTGGCCGCAGTTTGTTTACGACTGGAATCGATGTTGCGAATTTGCCAACTTTAGCAATTAATTTATATAACGCTTTTTTTACCTGTTGATGGGGTTTGACGCCGGCAGCGCTAATCAGAATAACCTTATCAGGTTTAAGATGATCATTACCTACCCCCTTGATTACCACGCGACCGCCGAATGAGTGTCCAATGATTGCATAGACTTGTTTAATTTTTAACTTTATTAATAAATCTTGGGTTAGACTAACGTAGTTACCGATCGACCAATCCTCCGTAGGTTTTGGACTATTGCCAAAACCGGGGAAATCAAATCTAATTACTCTAAATTTCTTTACCAGATAATTACTCAGTTGATCAAATGTGGACAAATTTGTTCCCCAACCGTGTAGCAGCAATAATACCCTCCCAGAACCCTCGTCCCGGTATTCTAACAACTGATTATTTACGATAATTTTCATTGACTATTCTATTTATTATAGCCTATCGTGTTATTTGATACTTTCACCATTTAGACCATGTAGGATCGGGAATATGACATCTGGTTTAATAATTTTGCCGTTTGGCATTGTCGAAAAGGCGCCTGTGCCCAGAATCGGTAATAATTGCGGTAATCCTGTAGTGTCAATTTGATTTGTTAATTTATCTATCAACCACCACTTTCCTATTGAGTCAATATAGCCCAAGACTGCATTGTATTTTGCGTTATCAAGTGCGGCAAAAACATTGCGCGCCGAAGAAACAGAGATCGTATGTTCAGACGATTCACCTCCAAATAACAACATGACTGTTTTTCGTAGCATCTTGTAGTATACAATACTATGCGTAGCGAAAGTGTGCAACGCTTTGACGGAACAATAGGTGTGCTATATCGTTACGTTTTCGGATAACATGTATTTACTTAACAGTAGACAAATATTTGATTCGGCGCCGCTGTGATAGTTTACGGCACGCGCATCACTGTATTGCGCACCTATTTGATTAATGCCGTCAAATGCTTTCATTGTTTTTTTGTCGTACATTACACCGTTGACAATATTGTCGCCTTCAAACCATTTCATCCAAGCTTTTGCTAGTTTGATATCGGAATCGTCACCCGATATTTGATAGGCAACCAACCATGCCCAGGCCATGTAGGCTGCGTCGATTGGTTGCTGTGAATATAGTGGTACAACCGTATCGCTTTGCGACAGCCAGCCATCATTACCAATCGGACCGCGTCGCCTGTCGTGGGTACAGCATTTTTCAAGAAACAATAATGTTTTTCGGCCCATCCGAACGGCATGTTTATCACCATACACGAAACCGTAACGTAAAAAAGCATATGGAATTATGCCGTTACCGTACGTTAGTTTTGACTCTGGCCACGGCCAATTCTCATCGGTTTTATCAAAAAACAAAAGTAATTTATTGTAAAAATGTAATGATGTTTCTTCACCAACATATATCGCACCAAGTAGTGCATAGGCAATACCTCTCATGTGCTCGGTTTTGTCAAAATATGAAGTTATGTTTGTAATTAACTGCATAGCTTCGTTGTTATGAAAATTTTTTGACAATGAATAACCAGCCGCCCAGACGACTTGACCAATAGCATCGTCTGAAGCGAACCCTGGGACGAACCGCCTGCTAGAATCAACAAAACCATAAAAACCGTCCTGTTTTTTTGACTTTATGATATACGAAAATAATACTTCAGACTGCCGTTTGCGCCCTAACGCCAACGTTAACAACAATCCTCGTGTGGCATCATCGAGTGCATAACCTTCGTTAGGAATAATAGCTTCACCATCGGTATGTTGCCAAATACCAAAATCGTCAATTAAACTATCAAAATAAGGTGTCGAGGGAAATACTCCCACTTTTTACTCCTATATAATTTCCTTAATTAAACGCAGGTAAGCATCTCCGACCTTACTCCAACTCATCGTATGGCCAAATTTCTCGGCATTTTTTTTAGTTTTTGCCAATAGTGTTTTGTCTTCAATCAGTTTTATGACTTGTTCAACAATAGCTGACGACGACTTGAATGGGACCAGAAAACCTCGACCTTCTGCAAGCACTTCTTTAGCATAGCGATATGGTGTTGAAATAGCCGCCAACCCGCAGCCCAAGGCGTACGCCAAGGTACCTGAAGCCGCCTGTTCGGGGTCGTCGTGAATAGTCAGATAAATATCAGCAATCGTAAGATAGTCGACTAATTTTTCAGTTTCAAGATATTCGTTAATAAACTGAACATGATCACAAATACCCAGTTTTTCGGCAAGTTCTGTTAAACTTTCACGATACACTTCACCTACACTTTTCAAAATATCTGGGTGCGTCTGGCCAACTACCAGTAGCGTCACCTCTGGATGATGTTTAATTATTTCAGGTAAAGCTTTGATTACTAGTTCGATACACTTATTTGGACCAATAAGTCCGGTGATTAATAGATAAAAACGGTTGTCATCGAGTCCTAGTTCTTGAAGTATTTTTCCCCTGTCTCGCTGAACTGGTTGAGGTACGCCGTGAGGAATAACTTCAATATGATCCTCGCTGATATCATAAAAGAACTTTAATGTGTGTTGGGCATCTTCGGTCATTGTAATAAGTTTCGACGAACGCTCGCTGATTGTACGCATTACCTCGCGACGAACCTTGTCAGGTTCCGGAATTACAGTATGAAGAGTTGTGATAATCGGCGCTGAGAGGGAGTTAATTAAAGTTATTAAATAATCCCCCGTTGGGTCACGACGATTCTGACCTTTGTAGTTAAAATCTACCCAACTACCACCGAACAAACCGAATTCATGTGCCAGCAACACGAAATCGGGTTGCCATTCGTTCATGACTTTGGCCGCTTTCTTGTAGGACGCAATGCTATCTTTTTTAATTACAGAGACTGCGGGGTTACTGTACGAATAGGAGTCCCTGTTATCCTCTGCAGCGATTAAACGCCATTCAAAACTTTCATGACCATAGATTGCCTCGATTAAATCACGGCTATGTGTTGCGATGCCGCACTTCTTTGGAACATAGGAGCTAATAAGTCCTATACGTAATTTTCTTTTTATCATAGTCGGTTGTTAATTAACGGATGATAATTCTAGTAAAATTATAGTGAGGTGTTGGTATATAAATACTCACCTATTTATCCTTATTGTATTATAATAACACAAGATGAATCAAAAAGACATCAGAACGCGCCGGGTACATTTTACCCGCATCAATGGTGGTCCAATTATTAAACCAGGCCCTGGTCTTGACTGGGAGGCGGGTGGAGTATTCGCGCCCGCCGTTATTCACGAAAACGGTAAGTGGAAAATGCTATATCGTGCCTATGGCAAAGATAAAATATCACGACTTGGTTATGCGGAAAGTGACGATGGTATTAACTGGATAAAAGACAAACAACCTAGAGTTTTACCCGACAAAAGTTTGTTAGAATCCAGCGGGATCGAGGATCCTCGAATAGTAAGAATGGGGGATAAATACCTAGTCAGTTATACCGCATTTGCGGAAAACAAACAATATGTTAAGACAAAAATTAGGATTCTTGAAACTGACGACTTCATAAACTTCAAACACATAACTCCTTCGTTTATGAATCATTGGCGGGTAAACGATAAGGATGGTGTTATTTTTCCCGCAAAAATAAACGGTCACTATTTTATGATGCACAGAATCGAACCAAGTATCCAATTTAGCTTTTCTCATGATCTTAAAAGATGGTCAGACGCGGCTGTAATGTTGGCACCGTCAGCACAAAAATGGGAATCTGCAAAAATAGGCGCTGGGGCACCACCGATCAAAACCAGCATTGGTTGGTTGGCGTTTTATCATGGTGTTAGTAAAAATAAAAAATACTCTATGGGTGCAGCAATATTTGATAATAACTGTCCATCTAGGGTGTTGTACCGTCTGCCGTTTCCAGTGTTAAAGCCTGAGTTATTATACGAAAAAGAAGGTGTTGTACCGAATGTGGTCTTCGGAACCTCTGCAATAGAAGTTGACGGTAGGTATATATTATATTACGGCGCGGGCGACGATGTTATCGCTGCGGCGACGATTAATAAGCAGGCTTTATTGCGAGCCCTTTTACAATACCCAGTTGTTTAATGTGGTTATATTTTCGCTGCGCGTTTACGCTGGTTCGGATCAAGAAATCTTTTGCGCAGTCGCAGGCTTTTTGGTGTAACTTCCAGAAGTTCATCGTCTTCGATAAAATCAATACATTGTTCCAGACTTAAATCGGTAAACGGCGTTAGCTGTACCGTGCCGTCACTAGATGAACTGCGCATATTCGTCAAATGTTTTGCTTTGCAGACATTCATCTCTAAATCATCGTTACGTTGATATAAACCAACTATCATACCCTGATATACGTTTACGCCAGGGCCAATATACAGCTCCCCGCGCGCCTCCCCCATCTCTAGCGCATATGGTGTTGTTACGCCAGTATCGGTGGCAATAATGGCGCCATTACGAATTTTTTGTAACTTGGCACCTAGTTTTTGATAACCATAAGGCAAACTGTTCATAATCACCGTTCCCTTGGTGTCAGTCAGCAATAGATTTCGCAAACCAATTAGAGCGCGTGTTGGTAAAATATACGTCATTCGTGTGGTACCGCTAGCTGTTTGATCTTGTCTGACTAAACTTGCCCGACGAGTTCCTAATTTTTGGCTGATAACACCAATAAATTCTGATGCGACCTCAACCAACAGTTCTTCAACTGGTTCTTTTGTAACACCGTCTTCTACAATCGTTACAACCTGCGGACGGCCGACTTCAAACTCATAACCTTCACGCCTAAGGGTTTCTATCAAAACCGAGAGGTGCAGTTCACCACGACCGCAAACCTTAAATCCGATTCCACTCTCTTCAACCCGTAGGCTTACGTTGGTTTCTAATTCTCGTTTCAAACGATCGCCTATTTGACGAGAAGTATTAAACTGACCCTCTTTGCCCTTCATGGGGCTGGTATTTGGACCAAGATATATACTAATTGTTGGTGGTTCAATGTCAATCAGTGGTAAAGCTTGGGGTTGATCGCGATCGGCAACTGTTTCACCAATGTGTGCATCAGGAATACCAGTCAGCGCTACAATATCACCAGCAATTGCACTTTTTACCTCTTCGCGATTTAATCCACGATAAACAAACACCTTATCGATGCGTGAATTAATTTGCGTACCATCACGCTTAACCAGCGTTACGGGCAGACCTTTTTTTACAATACCCCTAGTGACACGACCGATGGCATACTTGCCTACGAACGAATCGTATTGCAAGGCGGCGACAAGAAGTTGCAATGAACCGCTTGATTCTACGTTTGGCGCCGGAATGTCGTTTATTATGGCGTTGAAAATTAGTTTCAAATCTGTGTGTTCACTTAGGTTATCGGGCAGTTCCCTCCAAGCCTTACCGTCTCGCCCAATAGAATAATATACTGGATAATACAGTTGACTGTCATCTATTGCAAGTTCTAGAAATAAATTAGCAATTTCATCGATTACTTCGTCAATGCGACGAGCTGATTTATCAATTTTGTTAATGATTACGACTGGTTGTAGGCCAAGTTCTAGCGCTTTAGACAAAACAAACTTTGTTTGCGGCATTGGGCCTTCCTGGGCGTCAACTATTAACAAAACTCCATCGGCCATATTAAGCGTTCGTTCGACTTCGCCACTAAAATCAGCGTGACCAGGGGTGTCTATAATATTAATCTTGTAATCGCCATAGTAAACGGAAGTTTGCTTGGCGGTTATGGTGATTCCTCGTTCATGCTCTTGATCGCCACTATCCATAATGAGCGTTTGTGTCATTTCAGCCTGATTTGAACGAAAAGTATTGCTTTGTTTCAACAACCCATCAACAATAGTCGTCTTACCATGATCGACATGAGCAATAATCGCTACGTTTCTGATGTATGAACTATCTTTCATAAAAAATATCCCGTTAGAACGGGTTCCTTATACTGAATTATATCAGATAATAAGAATTATTCAAGCACAGCGTTATACTGTAATTTATGCGTTGCTCTGTTATTTGGGGTCGTGTTATAATAATTTCACGGTATGGGCGCTTAGCTCAGTTGGCTAGAGCACCTCGTTTACACCGAGGGGGTCGGGGGTTCGAGCCCCTCAGCGCCCACCATGAAAAACGATCACCTATTGGTGGTCTTTTTTCATGACTGGATCATAGACAGAATCGAACTCCGTAGAAGCGAGCGTAACGAGCGAGGAGATCGTGAAGAGACTTTAAATTTATTCCGAGTATTAGTAGAAATTGATATAGTTGGGCGCGTATACTTTTAGTGCCCCCCTCCTTTGGATCTCCGGTTGTTATATTTATATGGTAGAATTAAAGTAACGATAACTATAAGTAAAGGGCACCTTAAATGAAAAAACTCAACCAAAAAGGCTTCGGCGTCGTTGAAATACTGATAATAATTGTTGCAGTGGGATTACTTGGAGTAGTAGGTTGGCTCGTATATGACCGCCAAAAGAGTAAGACATCCGATACATCAAATACACAGGTAAGTACCACACAAAAAGAAGAAGCCACCGTTACGAAGGAGAAGTTCCTTGAAATTAAGGAGTGGAGCGTAAAAGTTCCCCTGACTGACCAAATCAGTGATTTGTCTTACGAGGTAACGGGTAGGAACCTGAACTTGCATGATAAAAATCAACCCGTTATTAAGTTCTATACCGCTCGATTAAAGAAAGCGAATGGTATTTGCTCTGAAAACTACTTCCCGGTCAGTCTGAATAGAGGTATCGCCACTGACATACCAATTATGGGTGACGGACCCAACCCTGATGACACTACTTCTAATTCATACGGCTACTTCTATGACCATAATGAGATTAAGCCTGACGGTGGCAGAATCAAAGTAGGACTTATTAAAGTCGGAACTTACTATTACACTGATGCACTTTATCCGGGTGCTGCTTGTAGTAACTATAATGACGCAACCGCCGAAAGGGCACGAAACGAAGAACCTAAGGACGCAATAGTAGAGGCTGTTAAAGCAATGCAACCACTCTAGGTTTAAGCCCGATATTGATTGTATATATTCATAGGGGCTAAACGATTTTGTCTGGACCATTATTATACATTAAAACAGTAATAGATGTAGTCGCTTGACTAGCTAGAATACACCGTAGTTCCATAGCAGCCAGCTATTTTTTCACACTGTGATGTATTGCCCGACAATGAATCGGAAACCTGACTTTGGGATAACCTAAATACGTTATTGTAAAATATACATGCAGAGGTAATAACCAATATTAAAGTGATTAGAACAATGCCAACAATAAACACCGGAAATAATATTTGAAACTTTATTATATACATATCCTTGTGTTGACTATATGCCGTCTATCCGATTGTTTCCTCGCAATGTTATGCCCTACAAGCTATATTGAAAAGGTCAATTTTGGTGCGCGAGAGAGGACTTGAACCTCCACGTCCTTGCGGACACTAGCACCTCAAGCTAGCCTGGCTACCAAATTACAGCACTCGCGCGCATATGAACCTGTGATTATTTAAGGTACAGCGAATAGTATAGCGGACTATGGGGTTTTGTAAACATTACGACTGCCGACGGCCCAATCGAGTACGTCGCTGTACCTGTCGATTGGCGAAACTAGATTATTAGAATTATCGAATGAATGAGCGTTATTGCTGGTAACGTATGGAAATGTGGACTGGTATAGGCCTATAGCAGGAATGTCCGTTATCCATTGTTTTGCGAAAATAATGTACTTTGCAGTACGTAAATCTGTTTCCGATCTGGAACGGGCCGATGTCAAAGCGTCGTCGCTAATATCGTTAGCATAATTTGAAAAATTTAAACCCTGCATTGATCTTTGCGAAGAGTGCCAATAGGCGTAAACATCAGGATCCGCACCAATGTTTAATTGATACAGCAATACATCAAAGTTGCGGGGTTGTAGTACGCTTTGAAACACATTCTGATTTGCATCGCTTAGGTCAATAATCTTCGTTTCAATTTTGATACCTAGCGATCGCCACTGGTTGCTAATGATATCAAGGGCTCGTTCGAGTTCGTTATTTTTTGTTGTTACTACTGATAGTATTAGTTCTTTTCCGTCTTTTTCACAAATTTTTTTACTGTTCAGTTTCCAGCCGTTCATATCAAGGAGCCTTTTTGCACCGCTTAGGTTATAGGTCGGAATTTTTGGTAAATTTCCTGTTACTTGATTTGAAATTATTGGTAGATCCAGGGGTTTAGTTTCGTCTGGGAGTTTTTTGCGAATTTCTGAAGTGTTAGTTGCTAGTTGTAACGCCTGCCGCAATTTTATGTCTTTTAGTGTGTTGCTTGTTGTGTTCAATATTGCATATACACCACTTTGAATTGGTTTGGCTGAAACAATATAGTGCTTTTTATCGATATTTTCTAAATCTGATGAAAGCAAACCTGCTGCTGAATTTACCTCTTTTAACTTTAGGGCGTTTACAATTTCATCAGTCGTATTGTACACATGTAATTGAAAACGGGCCAAATTAGCCGTTCCTCCATGGTAATCATCATTTCTGACCATATATATAATCTTTCGTCCAGACTTCGCATCCATATCTTGAACTAGATTTAGTTTAAAAGGCCCGCTGCCAATCGGGTTTTGACTGAAGTTATTTTCCATGATGTTCACGGGATTTACCTTGCCTAAAATATGCTTGGGTACAATAGAAAACGTTAGGGCGTGTTCAAATGCGGCGTATGTTGATCGCAAAGTAAATTCAATCGTCGTGTCGTTGACGACCTTCGTGGAAATATTGGCCCAACCCGTATCGGTCGCATTCATTATTGGGTTTCTCATAAGTTCGATGGTAAATTCAACGTCATGGGCGGTTAGTTTTACACCGTCGTGCCATTTAACGTCGGGTCTAATGAAAACAGTATAGGTGGTTTTTTTGTCATTTATCTTGATGTTGGTAGCCAAGTCGTTATCCAGGTGTCCGGTTTTGTCATAATAAAGAAGACGAGAAAATAATAATCGACTAGCTGATTGTTCAGCGTTAGTTTTTGCGAAAATTGGGTTCAAACTTTCAACCGGACCCAGCACAGCCTCGGCATAGGTTTCATCACGCGCTGTGGCTGTTGTCTGATAATCCTGTTGATTTCCAATCAGTTGCAACCCAGTTGCGGCTATTAATAATCCCATAGCCAGCACCCAGAAAATAACGTGTCGCTGGACGTCGCGAACGCTGTCTAGTCTTTTGATGATGAATTTATGGGCGTGTCGAATGGTGGCGACTTCGGCTTTTTTCAAGCGTCTTGATAGATTCTTTCTATTAAAACCAGGCTTGGGCAGCCGATTCAATAAATCGCGTTTACCATCTGACATAAAATATACCTACTTAAATGCGGGCAAAATTAGCCCAGCTAATATCGATAAAACAAAAATGACCGCTAGGATGATTGTTACTTCGAACAAGTTTTTGTCAATTCCACGTCGAGTTGTGAAAAGCTCACCTGAACTTCCGAAGCCTGCGCCCAATGATGCACCTCGCTGTTGCAATAAAATCGTGAGGACCATTAGTACGGCAGAGGCGATTGTAACAATTTGTAGTATGCTATCTATATTCATCTTTTAAAACTCCTTATTGGGCGTCGTCTTTTGAAATAACAACTAGCGTTGCGCTTACTATATAGTTTATCAGACTTAGTATCATTCCAGTTAGAATGGAGTTGAAAAAGTCCATCGAAATACCTGGAGCTAGTTTCAAAGAGATATACACCATTAGTCCATTGACGATTATCATAAACAGCCCAAGTGTCAGTAGTATCGCCGGCAGTGAAAGGATAATAATAAATGGTTTAAGAACTGTATTGACAACTGAAAAAATTAGTCCAGCCGCTAAAAAACCGACAACACCAACACCAACACCAACCTGAATACTGTCATAACCGTTACCCAGCAACTGAACGGCAACCCATAGTCCCAGAGAATTTAGTAGCCATCTAATGGTAAAAATAAAGAGACGATTTGTCATATATCTCCATTAATTATACCACACGATAATCTACCTAGACTGTCTCGACCTGTTATAATCCGTAACGAACTTTTTGATCATTGAAGTTTTGCAACACCTCGGTTGCACTTAGCGCCTTACTAAAAACACGAATATCACCAATTCTTCCGGTATATCTATTGTTATCGCTATCCTTTCCGATATATAGTTTTGTAGTGTCAAAGGTAGTGGTTGTTGGGGTGGTTGTTCCAACCTGACTGACGCCATTAATATATAGTGCCGGCGTACCTGTAGTGTTGGTACCAACAATATTGGTCCATTGATTTAAAGAGATAGTTCCCGATTTACCAATCCATGACGCGTTATAGTTTCCCATCGTGGCGGTTGTATTAAGAATAGATAACACGTTTCTGTCACTAGTGGAAAATGAATTTTGAAAAATAGTACCATTTGAAGTACTTGTTTTATAGACCCACGTAGACAAAGAATAGTTACCCGTTCTTGTAACGGTACTGGTATAGCTGGAGTCAACATAACTATTTGCTGTACCGTCAAAGGTTAAAGAACCACCGTTTGCGCTATTGTATCCAACGGTGCTATATAGGGTTCCGATGCTGCCGTTTCCACTTAGATCGGTCCAAGTTGTTCCCGAACCTGGATAAGAGCCAGGGTTACCTGCATCTAAAAATAATTTTGGACAAGGGCCCACTAGCGGGGTGGTGTTATATATACTTGTGATGTTGTATGTCTGGGTCCCATTGGTTGCTTCTGCGCAATAGCCTTTTCCGCCGTTTAAAGCTCCTCCGTTTAAAGTCGTTGTTACGCCGCTGCTGGCTGTAAATGTTGTAGGGATTGTTTCTGGATAGACGTTGCCGTATGTTCGCGAGTTTTCCATGGCAGCGGCTACACCGTTCAGATCACTTTTCAGTTTTGCGACATTGATCGATTGACTCCAGCTGCTATAACTGACTATGGAAATCGACGCTAGGATACCGATAACAATGATGACTAGAATAATTTCAACAATTGTGAAGCCACTTGTGGTTTTGTTGATGTTTTTTGCTGTAAGGTTATTACGCATATGCTTAGGTAGGATTATAGCGCTTTTACGAACCCTTTTACAAGTTTTGCTTTTGATGGGCCGATCAATTTTACCATTTCCGTATCAGAAACATTTTGTAATTTACGAATACTTCCAAATTTACGGATTAGTTTTGAGCGAGTTTTCGGCCCAATACCGGGAATATCATCCAGCAAACTGGCGGTTTGTTTGGTTCGTTTTAAAACTGTATGATAGCTGACCGCAAAGCGATGCGATTCGTCACGAATACGCTGTAATAATTTGATTATATGGGTAGAATTCGGTAGATTTATTAAAATAAAACCATCAGAAATGCTACTGACACCGCCTAATTCTGTTAATTTCACAATATTCAACACTGCGCAAAATTTATCATTTCCAGAGCGTTGCAGGGTGTCACCCTGCAAGAAATTTTGAACAACAATCTGTTCCTGTTTTTTGGCAAGTCCAATAAACGGTATATCCGTTTGACCAGACTGTTCACGTGCTTGCAGTGCCGCTCTAAGTTGACCCTTGCCACCGTCAATTAAAACCAAGTCGGGTTTACCCCAGCCCTTTAGGTTTTTTTGGCTGAATCGTCTGGCTATAGTTTCGTTCATATTGTAAAAGTCGTTATTGTGTTCCTTACGAGTTTTAAACTTTCTGTACTTGCCCCTGTCGCTAACTCCATTAGTAAAAACAACCATACTGGCAACCACGTTGGTTCCTCCAGTGTGCGAAATATCAAAACCCTCTATCCGAGCCGGGATTTTTGATAAACTCAATAAATCCATTATGTCCCTAAGTGCTTCGTCTTTACTGATATCGAGAAATTCTTTATCACCAAACATAATTCTTCGTTGAAGTTCATGCAGATTTTGTATTTTATTCCGTATAGTCGCTGCGGTTTCAAAATTATGCAGCTTTGCAGCTTTTTTCATGTCTTGTTGCAAATCGAGAATGATTAATTTGCGACTACCTTTAATATAACTGATTAATTTTCGTAAATTAGCCTTATATTCATCACTGTTCATACCGACCGGCGACAACCCCAAATGATCATCAAGATCAGAAAGGTTCGACCTTTGCTTTGAGCCCGGAAGGTCGAACCTTTTTTTGGTGTAGTACGGGAAAACACGGCGCAAGTATCGAAGGGCTTTTTTGACAGCGAAGCCATTATAGTATGGTCCAAAATATTCCGCCCCATCGTCAGCTGGATTACGCGTAAAACTAACATACGGCCATTTGTTATTTGTATCGATTCGCACAAAAATCAATGACTTATCATCACGAAGTAATATATTGTAACGAGGCATGTATCGTTTGACCATCTCGGCTTCTAGAAACAGCGCGTCAATCTCGCTTTCAGTTTCAATCCAATCGGTATCGACAATTTCAGCCACCAAAATGCGAGTTTTAATATCCATATTTTGTGGATTCAGAAAATACTGTTTGACTCGATTTTTTAACACCGCGGCTTTTCCGATATAAATAATTTCGCCATTTTTATCTTTGTGAAAATATACTCCAGGCGAAATCGGTAGTGTTTTTAGTTTCTTGTTCAATTTCATATATAAAAACCGTTTACTTCAAGTTATATTATACTGTATAATTTATCCCACTATGATCCCATATGGGGATCCTCTACTCGCCCACAAGGTGTGTCGCAATAAAAGCGATATTTTAATAATAGTAACGACTCTTGAGGGGAATCGTAATGAAACATCAAAAAGCTCAAAGACGGATAATCGGGTTTCTTTTTGGATTATGGAGAATTTCACCGGTTTTAGCGTGGTTAATGGTAGCCACTCAGATTGCTTTTGCGGTTTTAACGAGGACGATTGCACCAATCTTTGTATCTAATCTGTTGACTCGTATCGCCAATGGAAGCGCTAATATGGGTGGCAGTGTTGGCCTGTTAATTGGTTACGCCGTGGTTCTATTTTTAGGAGATGTTGTTGCGTTCCGCGCCACAATGGCCATGGCATATATTGCTGAATCAAAAATGCAGGCAACGGTCGCGGCACAGGTTCTGAATCATCTGACTTCAAAAAGTCTGAATTACCATGCAAATCGTATGAGCGGCGGAATAGTATCGGATGCGAACAAACTGAATAATTCGATCGAACGTTTTTGGGATACTTTAATCTTTAATTTCATACCGATATTAACCACGGTCGTCTCAGTTTGTATTGCCCTATGCTTTATTCTTTGGCAATTCGCCGTTGTTTTGGCCGTACTTTCCGTGATAATAATATTTGTAATTGTAAGTGCTCAAACCGCCGTTGCCCCAATTAGTCGTCAGGTTGCCGAAAAATCAAGCTCGATGACCTCGTTTTTGGCTGATGTTATTAGCAATATTGCCGCCGTTAAGGCATTTTCTAAAGAGAAATCCGAAAACAGTCATTATAAAAAATTGATTGATGATTGGCGCCAGTCAAATCTTCGTGAAATGCGAAGTGTTCTAAAAATTACCGGTTCACACGGAACATTAATGACAATTATGAATATTAGCGCTTTTGTGGCGGCGATAATCGCAACAGAAAATCACGTTGCCAATATTGGCACGATATACCTTGTTATTAGTTACACTTTAAATGTGGTTTCTGAACTTTGGTCAGTATCGAGTACAACCAGATCATACATCAGGGTTCTTGGTGACGCAGGGCTAATGATTGGTACGCTCGATGAAGACATAGAATTAAAAGACCCAGTCTCTCCAGTCAAGCTTAAAGTTGACGGTGGCGATATAAAGTTCGACAAAATAATTTTTACTCACAGCGAAAATGATGACAAACTGTTTGATGAGTTCTCCTTAAGTATAAAATCAGGCGAAAAGGTTGGCCTGGTCGGCAGTTCCGGATCTGGAAAAAGCAGTTTAACATATTTGCTGCTGCGTTTTAGTGATCTAGACGAAGGTAAAATATTGATAAACAATCAAGACATCGCCAGTGTTACGCAGTCGGATTTACATAAAGCAATCGCATACGTTCCCCAGGAACCGCTGCTCTTCCACCGGACATTGCGAGAAAATATTGCTTACGGCAAACCATATGCAACCGAAAAAGAAATTCGATATGCCGCCAAACAAGCCAATGCGATTGACATTATTGAAGCGTTGCCGAAATGTTTCGAAACGTTGGTCGGTGAACGAGGGGTGAAACTTTCGGGTGGTCAACGTCAGCGCGTTGCAATTGCTCGTGCTATATTGAAGGATGCTCCAATTTTAGTGCTTGATAAAGCTACTTCGGCGTTAGATAGCGAAAATGAGAAATTGATTCAGAATGCTTTGGCAAAATTAATGGAAGGTAAAACAAGTATCGTAATTGCGCATCGATTATCAACCGTTGCAAAACTTGATCGAATTATTGTTTTGGACGACGGACATATTGTCGAACAGGGTACTCACAACGAGTTGCAAAATATCGATGGTGGGATATACGCAAAACTATGGTCACATCAGACTGGTGGTTTCATTCCAGAATAACAGTTAGATTGTTTATTTGTCTGTGGATTCAGGTTCGGGATTTTCTGTTTTAGTTGAGCCTTCGACTTCTGGCGATTCTTCGCCGTCTTCATCTTTGGTTGGAGTTTCAGCTAGTTCTTCTACTTCGCCCCCGGCCGCTTCGTTAGCTGCCTGCAGGGCGCTTGGCTCATAGACGTTCGCAATAACTAGTTCCATATCCTGATCAATATCCGCAAACTCAACACCATCTGGAAGCGTAATATCGCCAACAGATATCTTGTCGTCAGATGATTCTAGGTTAACAACCGAAAGTTCAAGTGATTCAGGTAGGTCGGCAGGTTTGGCTTTGATTTCGATATGTTCAATCGCTTGAAGTATAACCAGACCCGCACGTTCGGCTACACTTTCACCCTGACCAACCAAAACAATTGGTATGTCGGTCGTAATGATATCGTTTTGTTTAATGGTATGAAAGGCAACATGACGCAAGATGTGTTTCACGGGGTCCACATCAACGTTTTTTATGATAACAAGCTTCTTTTTACCGTCAATTATCAAATTAATCGGAGTATGCTTGCCTGCCGCGCGAACGATTTTTAATGTCTCCACCAGCTTGGACTGTGCCATAATTGGCTGATCCTGACCACCATACACAATACTTGGTATAAATCCACTTTCGCGTAATTTTATTAACTTCTTACCTTCTGCAGTTCTTTCGTCTAATTTCAATGAAATATAACTCACCTCTTTATCCTAACTCGGTCGTTAATTAGTAAATGTCAATATTCATTATAACATTTTTTTTCTTTAACATGTTAAGATATTAGGAGTATGATACCTGGATTCGACTTTGTGCAGTTTGCACAAACTGCTGGACCGATAGCTGCGCTTTTGTTTGTTGCGGCTGTTGTTTTTGCCGAAAGTGGCCTTTTGGTTGGGTTTTTTTTACCGGGCGACAGTATTCTTTTTACATTGGGTGTATTAATTCAAGGGACCAATAGTTTTACGTTGGATTTAAATATTCATCTTGCTGTTTTATTGCTTTTTTTGGCTGCTGTACTGGGGGACAATGTGGGTTACATGTTTGGGCGCAAGATTGGGCCCCATCTTTTTACCAAGCCTGAATCGTTATTATTTAAAAAAGAAAACGTCCTAAGGGCTCAGAGGTTTTATGATAAACATGGTAAAAAAACAATTATTATCGCTAGGTTTATTCCTATTGTTCGAACCTTTGCCCCATTAATTGCTGGCGTCGCAAAAATGAAACATAAGACGTTTATGTTGTTTAATATGATCGGTGGAGCACTTTGGACAGCGGGGGTAACATACGTGGGCTTCTTTTTGGGTAAAATGCTAAAGGATATAGGTGTCGATGTTGACTTGGTATTATTACCGATTGTTGCACTTGTCTTGATAGTTTCTATCACACCTACTCTTTACCAGGTTTTAAAAGACAAACAGCAAAGACAAGCAATTTGGAGCATGATTAAATTAGAATTGAAAAAGTTATTTACACGAAAGAAATAGGATATATAGTTGGCACTCAGCATAATAAGATCGAATAAAGTACGAGGGTCGCTTACAAAAAAACAAGCCACGATAATCGCCATCGCCAATCTTGTTGCCGGTGTTTTAATATTTTTTATTGCGTACGTTGGCGTAGATCAAAAAATTGGACTAGGCAAGCTGAATCAACCAGTTTTATCATGGATGCTTGGGCATCGAAACACAGAAATTACCGCTGTTACGAAATTAGTGACCGCCACCGCAAACCTTCAGGTTTTAGGAGTGATCGTGGGTATCATTTTAATCGTTTGGGTTGTTGTAAAACGTGAAGTATGGAGACCTATCGTTCTGGCTGCCGCGGTTACATTGGCCTCCACTATGTCAATATTACTTAAAAATATCACGATGCATGCTCGTCCACCGAAGATAGATATGATTCCAACGGCACTGAACGACTACTCTTTCCCGTCGGGACATACAATCACTATGGCGGTTTTTATATTGGTAATTGGCTATTTGATATACTCACGCCACTTTAGTGTTTTAAGATTATTCATCTGGATATTCATTGCGATGACGGCTACAGGCCTGATTGCATTGAGTCGATTGTATCTCGGTTATCATTGGTTGACGGATGTTGTTGGTTCTGTTGGGCTGGGGCTTGTTATTTTAGCGATGGTTGTGTTTATTGATACATTGGTCGCCCGTTGTTATAAAAATTGAATCTTTAGATTATTTTATTAAGATATTGGCCGGTAAACGATTCTTTTACTTTTGAAACTTGTTCGGGCGTACCTTCAGCAATAATATTCCCGCCGCCTAAACCGCCTTCGGGTCCCATATCAATAATATGGTCGGCAGTTTTAATTACGTCTAGATTATGTTCGATGATAACCATACTATTTCCGCCCTCTACCAGTTTTTGTAATATCATAAGTAACCGTTTGACGTCATCGGTGTGAAGGCCAGTTGTTGGCTCATCTAGAATATATAATGTTTTACCAGTTGCTCGACGCGACAGCTCGGTCGCAAGTTTGATTCGCTGAGCCTCACCCCCGCTAAAGGTCGTAGCCGGCTGGCCCAGTCTGATATAGCCCAACCCTACCTCGACCAGGGTGTCAAGTTTACGTGCAATGGAAGGGATGTTTTCAAAAAACTTTGCTGATTGTTCAACGGTCATATCAAGAATATCGCTAATGGTTGATCCTTTGTATTTTATCTCGAGTGCTTCGCGATTGTATCGCTTACCTTTACAGATCTCGCAAGTAACGTACACGTCTGGCAAAAAGTGCATCTCGATTTTTATCACACCGTCGCCACGACAATTCTCGCAACGCCCACCCTTAACATTAAAACTAAATCGCCCAGATTTATAACCACGAATATTTGATTCAGGTGTTGATGCAAACAATTCACGAATTGGAGCGAAAACTCCGGTATAGGTTGCTGGGTTTGATCGGGGGGTTCGTCCAATTGCTGATTGATCAATCACGATAACCTTATCAAGCAGGTTAATCCCCTCGATATTTTCATGTATACCCGGTACTACGTGCGAACGATGCAACCTAGCCGACAACTCCTTTGCTAATATGTCATTTATTAATGTCGATTTGCCGCTACCACTAACACCACTGACAACTGTTAGTACGTTTAGCGGGAATGACACATCGATATTTTTTAGATTATTTTCACGCGCACCTCGAATGGTCAACGACAGGCCCTTGATGGTGGGTCGACGTCTCTTTGGTACATAAATTTTTTCTTTACCTGATAGATAACGACCAGTGATACTGTCTTTATTCATCGATACTTCCCGTGGAGTGCCGGCCGCAACTATCGATCCCCCCGCAACACCAGCCCCTGGACCAATATCCAGTAGAAAATCGGCATTACGAATTGTATCATCATCATGTTCAACTACAATAACTGTGTTACCTAAATCCCGCAAATGTTTTAATGTCTCGATTAGACGATGGTTGTCACGTTGATGTAATCCGATTGAAGGCTCGTCTAAAACATATAAAACCCCTTGTAAGCCTGAGCCAATTTGAGTCGCCAAACGAATACGTTGAGCCTCACCACCGGATAAAGTGTTGGCCGCACGAGATAATTCAAGGTAATTTAATCCAACATTATTCATAAAGCTAAGCCTGGCGATGATTTCTTTTATAATCTGGGCGGCAATAAATAACTCTTGATCATCAAGTTTCAGAGAGTTTTGAAATAAGTCAAGCGCGTTATCAATATCTAAATTACAAATATCCATAATGTTCAGATCATGAATCGTAACAGCCAACACGACTGGTTTTAAACGCGCACCTTTACAGACATAGCACTGTCGTTCGCGCATAAAACGCTCGATATCACGACGCATGAATTCACTATCTGTCTCTTTGTATCTTCGTTCAAGATTTGGAATTACACCCTCGTATGCTGACTCATACATACGACCATTACCCAACCGAACCCTGTACTTCTGATCACCTGTCCCGTACAATACTTTGTCGAGGTTGTCTTTTGACAATTTTCCGACTGGCGCCTGTATGCTAAACCCGTGAGCCTTGGCCACCTCAGACAAACGTTTCATATACCAGGCATCATTATTAACTCGATTATACGGACGAATTGCACCTTCGGAAATAGTTAGATTAGGGTTAAAAACTAGGCCGGGGTCAACTTCTAACCTATTCCCCAACCCCGTACAGACAGGGCAGGCACCCTGAGGCGCATTAAAACTAAACAGTCGCGGTTCGAGTTCGGGTATATCTTCGTTAGGATGATCAAGGCAGGCATATCTTTGACTGTAGGCGGTCAGCGAATTATCGTCAGTATTCATTATTTCAATTAACCCGACGGCAATTTCAAGCGTTTGCTCGACGGACTGAGTAAGACGACCCAACGCATCAGCTGATAGCGCAATTCTGTCAACCACAACTTCAATAGAATGTTTGTAGTTTTTATCCAAAACTGGAAATTCATCAAGCGCATATACAATTCCGTCAACTCGAGCTCTGGCAAAACCTAATCGACTATATTCATCTGGAATATGCGCAAACTCGCCCTTTTTGTCCTTTATGATTGGAGCCAAAATCAATAATTTCGAACCATCCGGAAATTTCATAATTTCATCAATGATTGTTTCGGATGTACGCCTGGTGACGGGTTTGTTGCATATTGGACAATGAGGAATACCAATACGAGCAAATAACAGACGCAGATAGTCATAAACTTCTGTCACCGTTGCAACGGTACTGCGTGGGTTGTGGCTGGTTGATTTTTGGTCGATACTAATGGCTGGACTAAGTCCGGTAATCTGATCGACGTCGGGCTTTTCCATCAGTCCTAGAAATTGCCTGGCGTAACTGGACAAGCTTTCGACGTAACGACGCTGTCCCTCGGCATAAATAGTATCAAAAGCCAGACTTGATTTACCCGAACCAGACAGTCCCGTAATAACCACGAATTTATTACGAGGAATTTCAACACTAATATTTTTTAGGTTATGTTCCCGAGCGCCAACAACTTTAATTACCTCTGGCATAATCCAAATATTATACGCTGGTTTGATGCTTTTTAATAGTGTTGCTGTTAATTATACTGATCGGCTGGCATTATACTTTCCGCCCATAGTTGTAGTTCGTGTAAAACAAATATCTTTCCTTCATCGGTGGTTGTAGCCGAGATTTTCATTAATTCACTGATAAATGTAGGCAATTTAGCTTTTATTCGTTCCGAACGCCACTTTTCCCATCTGGCCACGTCTTCTTCCGATAAACTTTTTGGAAAATTGCGAGCCTTGTAGTGCAACAACAGAGAATCAAGTCGTTCGTCAGTAAAGTTTGGATGAAAATCGGCCAGTTCGTTTTCAGCCGTGTTTCTAACCTTTTCGATACGTAGCTTATCACCTTCAGATACAAATCCGTCATATAGTTGCGCTTCAGGATCGGGCGATTTTTTAAAATCTTCACGATTTTCATAAATTGTACGAATATTTTCGGCAAAACCAGGGGCAGATAACAGTATGTTCTTGTTTTTACCGACTCTTACCTTATCCAATTTAATTTTTTTCCATCCATCACCACCAGCTAATACACCCATCGGAGCAACTGCTGGTGCGCGATTGTATTGCATCTCCTTGACTGGTAATTTTACGAAATCGTCGGCTTGACGCTCTTCCCAGGTGGCGCACAATTTCTTGGCAAGTTCTTTGGAATTCATGTTTATAAACGGTGTCGGATCATAGCGCAAATCGTAAACAATCACGTTGCCGTTTTTTCCCGCCGTAAGTGGAAAAGCAACGGTGGATTTATTATATTGAGAATCAAATCGTCCGCTAACATAAACAAATGGTTGCTTGTTGTCGAGGTTAACAAGTTTTTTTACCTCGTTTTTGCCGCGTATCTTAAACAGATAATCATAGAGTTGAGGTTGTTTTTCGTTGACGAGTTTTGCTACTGATATTAATGCCTCTACGTCGCTTAGCGCATCGTGGGCCTTTAAATGGCCGACCCTATTTATTTTACTAATTAATTCGAGTCGATTTGTAGCTACGCCTTTTTCGTCAACAGGCCACTTGATACCGTCGGGTCTTAATGCCCTAGCCATGCGAACGACATCCAGTAAATCCCAGCGAGAGCGGCCGTCTTTCCAGCTCCATTCGTAAGGATCATGAAAATTGCGCCACAATAAGTGGCGGATAAATTCATCATCAAAACGAATGTTGTTGTAACCAACAATAATAGTATCTGGGATAAATACTTCATTAATCAATATCTTGGCAAATTCGGCCTCGGAATAACCTTCTTCAAGGGTGTGTTGCGGAGTAATGTCGGTCACCATTACCGCTCTTGGGTCTGGTAGGGTGTCGTCATTAAGTTTGACCAGGATGTTATAAGGTTCACCGACTTGATTCAGATTCATATCAGTCCGAATGCCAGCAAACTGCATAATCCTAGCCTCACGAGCATTCAAGCCACTAGTCTCTAGATCGTAAAAAAAGTAGGTTTTAGACATTGTGTATTATTATATACTTATTTTAGTGGCATAAGAAATTACAAAAAAGCATATTATAAAATATGTTTCATTTTTAGAAGGTCCGTCCTTCTAAAAAAGGGTTTTATTTTATAATATGTTTCACTGGGACTGTTGAGTGTTGGGTTTTTTGGTTCTGAAAACTGATCATTGATTACCGGGCTATTGTTCGACGAATGTGAACTCTTTGTCGGCAATTCGGATGGTACTCTTGTCGTCAGCACCTTTTCGTCGAAGGTCGTGGGCAATACCTAGTTTATTTAATATATCACGCAATCGATTTACACCTTCGTAATTGTCAAAGTCGGTTCGTCTGGCAAATTTTTCTATCTTTTTGCCAGTTACATCAAAACACACTTTTCCGTTTTCTTCCGCCCTAGAGACACACCAAGCCTGAGCGATTTTTGATTTGTTCAGGGATATTGTTTCGATCTGTTCGCTTGGATCGTTTATCTGTTCGGTTAACTGACGAGATTCTATTACTTTTTGGCTTAGCGCCCTTAATACCTCTTTTATTCCTTTGTGTGCAATTGATGAAATTGTGTAGACTGGTGTATCGCCGGCAACAGCCCTTACGGCGTTGGTCTGCATTTGGACTATATCGTAGTCCAACCCATCTGTTTTCGTAAGAGCAATAATCTCGGGTCGATCCGATAGATCTAGTCTGTAATTTGATAGTTCTGACCGAATAGTTTTATAAGCCGATGTAATATCGTCAGTATAGACGTCTACGAGGTGCAGTAGGACCGCTGTACGTTCAATATGGCGCAAGAATGCATCACCCAAACCTTTACCGTCACTGGCGCCCTCAATAAGTCCAGGAATGTCTGCAACCAATAGACTGGTGTCGTCAATATCTGCTACACCTAGATTTGGTGTAAGTGTTGTAAAAGCATAGTCTGCAATTTCAGGGCGCGCATTACTAACAACGGATAGAAATGTGGACTTACCCACATTCGGAAGGCCGACCAGACCAACATCCGCCAACAATTTTAACTCTAGTTCGGCTTCAAATGTTTCACCCTGTTCACCTTTTTCGGCAATTCTGGGGGTTTGGCGCACTGACGACTTAAAGTGAGCGTTGCCGAATCCTCCATCACCTCCGTTGGCGACAATGACTGTTTGACCATCCTCGACAAGATCTGCGACTATTTCGTCGTCTTTTCGTACAATTGTACCAATCGGAACCTTAACTACAAGATCTTCTCCCGCCCCGCCGTGTCGATTTCGTTTCGACCCGCTGCTTCCAGGTTTTGCCTTTAGTTCTGGTTTGTATCGAAAATCAACCAAGGTATTAATACCACTGTTAGCAACAAATATAACATCACCGCCTTTTCCACCATTACCGCCGTCAGGTCCACCTTTATCAATATAAATCTCATGACGAAAACTAACGGCTCCATCGCCGCCCTTGCCTGCACTAATAAATACTTTGGCGGTGTCGACAAACATATTAGGTTTATTGTATCAAAATCACCTCTAAATTAACAGAGGCGAATCAATTTTATGATAATAGACAGCGGCTAAATTCCAATAGCCAGATTAATGTATGTACAGGTATTGGCCGATATTACCAGCAGGAACGATACGTCCAGAAACTATATTATAACCGCCGCCCGGAACATAGGCGTTCATCTCGCTGATTTCCAGGTCACCGTTCTGCAAGACTTTCTCAACTATAGCGACGTGACCCCAATCCTGAATAATGGCCCCCACACTTGGCGTGCCGTTGACTGTGTATCCGTCATTTCTAGCACTTTGAGCCCAAGAGCCGGCATTGCCCCAAAAATCACCTACCCCAAGGCCAAGTTGTCTTCTACGGTTAGCGGCATATAAAGTACAGTTACCGTGCGTATAGTGACCATCGTCAGGAGTTCCGTATGCAATAAACCAAGTATCTCCACCAAGACCAGCACCCCTACCAGCATAGAAAAAAGTGAAGGTGTTTACAACTGGTGGCGCAACATAGCCTGGACGTTCGTTAGTCGGTAGTTCCGCCTCTGGCAATAAAATACTTGTATTTTGAACCAGACCACTTGTTTCAAGATCATTTAATAGTATTAGGCGTGTCTTATCGACCTTGTATTTTGCGGCGATTGAATCGATTGTATCGCCTGCCTTAACAGCATGAAGAACCCCATCAAATGGAAGAATTTTAAGCACCGATCCAACAATCAGCGTATCTGACGTTAAGTTGTTCGCCCATTTGATAGTATTTTTTGAAATGCCATTCTCGGCCGCCACAGAATCGACCGAATCACCCGCCTTGACAGTATAGCTAATAACTGTTCTATTGTTATTATTAGATTCAATAAGTTGAGGTTTAGCCACACCGTTAGCGTCGGATTGCACGAACTCGCCTTTTACCTTGGCTGATATCGCTAGGTTGGAAACAGATGTAGCAATCGGCAAATTAGCTGCCTGTGCAATATTTGCCGCCAAGTCGGTTGCAATCACGTTATCCACCGAAGTTTGATCAATTTGACTTGTTGAATAGGCATTTGAGCTGGTCGCTAACGCAGAAGAACCTTGGGGTTGATGGTAACCAATAAAAACCATTGAAATAATAAGTACAAAAGTACTTGCATAAACAGCAATTACTGAAGATTTCAACTTAAACTTCGTCCTAGAACGAGTTTTCACCTGGGTTTGCTGTTTATTGGCAGTAATTAATCTTCGAGCAAGGCTCGTCATAATCTTGGTACGAATTATCATTCTCCCGCCAACTGCATTACTACAGAGGCGTCTACCCTACTTTGTCTTTCTTCTCGCAAGAACGGGGCACATTTCGACCATTATATTAATTAATATTAGTTCTAGATTGTTGCGCCCGTACGACATTTATTGGTAGGCTCATTAGTGATTCGTATTTCCCACCCGATGGTTTAATTTGTTAAACCGCACCAGTAGACGAAGTCACCAATGTGCTGATAAATAGTTTATCAATTATTGCGTTTTATGTCAATTTATGGTGCGCTACATTTTATCTTGCAGTGTTTGGTAATATTCGCCTCGTGTTCGGCGTTAGTTTTGGCAAAATACGTCACATCATCGTCCCCGCTAAGAAAGTATAGGTAGTCACTGTTGGCCGGGTGAGCAACCGCCAAAAGTGCGGTAATACCAGGTACGGCAATCGGACCTGGTGGCAGTCCAGTACTGTTGCGAGTATTGTACGCTGAATCTAGGTTCGGATCCCTCGCCAAACCGGTTTTATCGGCTATGTATTGGTAGGTTACGTCTGATCCAAGCGGCATACCTAACGATAATCTGGAATAAAAAACTTGAGCAGCTTGCGTTTGATCCGCACTGGGTTGTTGCCCTAACGGACTTATAATTTCGCGCTGGACTATTGAGGCAAGGGTTATTCCTTGGTATAGATTTAACCCATGATCAGAAAAACCTTTAACCAAGTTATTTTCCTGAATTTTTGCATAAAATTCCTTAAACGTGCCCTTTAATATTTCATCGACTGACGATCCGGCATTAAAATTATAGGTTTCACCATAAATATATCCTTCCAAGTTGGCGTCTAGTGGTTTGGCGGAAAATAACGGGCCGTCGTATTGTTGCTGAAGAGCTGTTTTAATTTCGGAATCAGAAAAACCGGCTCGTCGCAAAACCGACGTAACATCAAGTTTTTTTGACGCGGGTTTATTTGTATTATCTGTTAAGGTCGCACCTGGATAAAATGTAATTGTAAATTTATCTACCGAACCGTTAACAAAATGTTCGACGATTTTTGCTACCGGCTCTGCAGGTGATAGGCGGTATGTTCCAGCCTGAAGAACCTTATTTTTACATGACAGTCGTACATAAATATCAAAAGCCGTGGCGCTGCGAATAATTGACTGTTTTTTGAGTTCTTTGCCTATTTGTGTTGATGTACTGCCCGGGGCAACGGTAATTTTCGTTAGATGACTAATATCACTGCCGACAGGTGAAAGTTGAATATTGTACCATATAAGCCCGGTGGTGATTATTCCCGAAATGACCACTAAAACAACAACTAATGCTCGTCGCACAACTTTCTGCATTGACCGTTTCTGTGATATCTTTAAACCGCTGGGTTGTCCGTTAATTGGTTGTTGTTTATGATTTATGATTTTTTCAGTCATGTTTCGCCTCGAGGTAATCCTGAAGAATAACGGCCGCAGCCTGAGCGTCAATATCTGCTCTTGAATATGGTTTATTATACTCTGTCAATTGCTGTTCGGCGATAACACTGCTTAGGGATTCATCTTGAAAAACAACATTCGATGTAATGTCTGATAGTTTAGTCGAAAAATCTTCAACAAACCTGGATTGTGCCGTTGGTTCGCCAGCTTGATTACGAGGATAACCAATAACTAAAACGTCAGCTTTTTCTTTTATAAATATCTCGGCAATAGTCTCTACTTCGCTGCCGTCAACTTCAACGGTTTCAAATGGCACCGCAATTCGAATGACGCTATCACCAACCGCCACACCTATGCGCTTTTCCCCCACATCCAAACAAACAACGGTAGTTGACTTAGGCATCTGTTAATACAAATTCAACTTCAATTTTGTTAATATCATCCGGCACTGTCGTCACCCAGAAATATGAGAATTTTACATCTACACTAACGACACCCTTAACACCTTCTAAAAGTGCCTGTACGTCACCGTAATGTTTGCCTTTAACTTGTTTTTTGACGGCGTCTTTATTAATATTTGGTCCAATTTGACCAACTGCAGCTATGTTGACGGAAGACCCTTGGTCGTTTTTTAGATAACCTGACAGCACAATTTTATCGATACCGTCCATATATATACGTTGATCGTTGCCAATCTGTTTATTAAGTGAGTTCCTTAAGAACACTTTTAGTTCCGATTTTGCAATAGCGGTTATTGAAAATGTTGTTGCTGAAGTTAGCGTAGCTTTTCCGCCCGTCGCCTCAGCACCAACAACTGGCGCCGATATGGCAGCGGCACGATCGATTGTAAAGCTGTCACCTATTACGACTTCACCGTTGACAAATTGTTTCTTCAATTGCTGTTTAGTGGCATCGCTAGATAAATCAACCAGTGCCTGGCTGGCTTTTTGAACATCCAGTGCTGTGACTACAGTTGCCATTCTGGTCGAGCCACCGGTCATAGCACCACCGTGTGCATAAACAAAACCGCCTACGCCGGTAATTGAATAATCGGATGCAGCGATATTATAACTTGTGCCGGACTGTTCAGCGACTACCGTAACGTTAGCCGTGCCAGCACCGGTTCCATTATTTTGACAAGCAGCGGCCGAACCGCTTAGACCGGGGACTGTTACTGGAGCGGTATTAACAAAACGTTCACCAGAATCAGCTACAAAAACCGTACCAATCCCCAGAGTAAATGGATCGGGACTATCGCAGTTTGTGATTTTGATTGTGCCGGTAGCTTTTTCGCCCAAGTCCTTTTTACCAGTCGCTGTAAAATCAACACTGATGTCTTTTTTAAGTTGTTTTACGACGGTTTGGATAATATTCTTACTAACATCAGTTGCCGCAGTACCGCCCAGGTTGACGGCTATGCTGACAGGGGCGGCTTCGGTTTTAGCGGTTATGACCACTTCTGCAGCTGGCGCAAACCATATCGCCCATACCAGAAATACAATAAACAATATCGCAGCCGCTATACCCAGAAACAACTTTTTTCTAAACTTCAAGAAATTCGGTACTTTGACGTTATTTTTTGGTGGAGTTTTTATAGGCAAGGGCTTGGTCGAATCCTTTTTTGCCATAGTGACGTATTCGGGACCTTCGTCATCAATGTTAATACTACTGATATCGTCTGATACGTCATCACCGTGTTTGTAATCGGTTGTTTTAACCAGTTCACCTATCGGTAATTGCGATCCGTCAATAACGTCTTCGCCGTCATCAACTTCGAGTGCGGCGATTTCGGCAACTTCGGGTTTGCTTTGCAGGTTTTTTGCAACCGGAATTTTGGCAGTCGCCGACAAAGCAAATAACGCTTTGTCATTTGTAATCAAAACAATACTTTTTCCATTTTGCTTTGCCATTCTTGAAAGTAAACGTAAATTAACAGCGCTTTGTAAAACCCCGGTACGTTTAGGTGGAACAAGTGCGACAATTTTTTCGTGACTGGATTTTATTTTGCCAATAATCGCAGTGATGTCGTCTTCGGTGTCGATGTAAATTATGTCTTTGTTCATATCAAATTCTAAGAATCCGGTTTAATTTTTCTTTAATTGTGTCGCCGTCACTATTCCCAACAATTGTATCATAGCCAACCCTTAAAAGACCCATAGCGGTAATAAGTGTATGGTCATTTACCAAACCAGTCAGATCGGTAATTCCAACAACTTCTGATGGCTGAATGTGATGAACAGTTGGTTTTTTCGTGAATGGCAAATCTTTGTGCCAATCTTGTTTTTGCAAGGCGGCCACTAGTTTTTTTAGGCTGGAACCACCACCACATAAAAGGATTCGATTTGGTAAATGGTCGGCCGAATTAAACTCACTTAGGGCTAATTCGACCCCGGCTATCCAGACTTCTAGGGTTTTATCGATTGCTGCATTTACTTTTTCGGCAACGCCCGGTTTGATTTTTTCGTTTTCAATATTTACTTTTAATTTTTCGGCATCATCATACGATATTTCTAATTCACTGGCAATTGTACGGGTAAAGCTGCGCCCGCCAATGCCAAACATCTTGGTACCTTCGACGCCACCGTCATCGACCACTGCGATGTCGGTTGTGCCACCACCAACATCGGCTAGAATTGCGGTGAAGTTACTGTTGGCATCATTTCCCAACACACTTCGACTAACGGCAAATGGTTCTGCGGCAACCGCCAACAGTTCCAGCGATAATTCTTCAGCCACTCGTTCCAGGGCACCGATATGAACCATCGGCGCAAACGCAGTATAAATCTGAACAGCTACGTCATGTCCCTGAAAACCGATCGGGTTGCTGACCTTGTAGCCATCAATATGTATGCCGACAAGCGCACTATTCACAAGTTTAATCTCTACATCGACATTGCCAGTTTCAAGTGCAATCTGTTTTTGCGCTTTCGCTTGGGCGCGCTCTTGGACTTTTTCAATGATAAACTCCATTTCGGCTGTATCAAGTGGTCGGTCGGGTTGGGGCCGACGATACCGAATAGTGTTTGTAATTCCCTTAACTAATTCACCAGCGATACCGATTACGACACGTTTTGCCTGTAACCCAGCCTGACTCTCGGCTTCGGATAGCGCATCTTCACAGTTGCCAACAACCCCGGAAATATCTGCAATTGCACCGGAATACATGTCGCTGATCTGTTGATGGGTACGGCCAACGCCAACTATCTTTAATTCATCACCATCAAGTTTTGCTATTAACGCCTTAACATATTCCGTTCCAATATCAAGGGAGACGATGTAGTCGTTCGGTGCACCGTCTTTTCGGTTTTTCTGCAGTTTTTTAAATACCATAGATGTTACTATTATATACTAATGGCGCTTGTGCTCACAGCGAATTTTAGACTAACACGGCCTTGATGCGGCGAACGCCAGCAGAACTTGATTCTTCTTTGGTGATTTTGAATTTTTTTCCACCTTCGTCCAACCGCCCGGTGTGTTCGACATGAGGGCCACCGCAGATTTCTAAACTAAATGGTTTTTCGTTACCATCTGCACCTATTTTGTAAACTTTAACACTGTCGCCGTATTTATCACCAAACTCTCCGAATGCCCCCATGTCACGAGCTTCATTTAGTGAATATTCTGCAAAACTTACCTTCAAATCTTTGGTAATTTGATCATTTACAATATTTTCGATTTGTTTGATTTGTTCAAGAGTAACCTTTTCACCCCAAGAAAAATCAAAACGAATGCGTTCTTCATTGATATTACAGCCTTTTTGAACGACAGTTTCACCCAATACAATGCGCAAGGCTTGTCCCAATAAGTGTGCTGCGGTGTGATATTTTTTATGAATATCAGTTTGACCAGTCAAACCACCCTTGAACATTCCCTTAGAGGCGGTTTGACTGCGGGCTCGCTGTTCGGTCATTTTTACATCAAATTCAGCCCGCCAGTCTTCGGATAGATTTATATTTTGCTTGAAAGCTTCTTCAACAGATAGTTCGATTGGAAAACCGTATGTGTCGTAAAGTGTGAATAATTCCGCGCCCGTTAATCCATCATTAGTAAACTTACTTAGTTCGCGCAAACCTTTTAAAAGCGTCTGACGAAATACTTTTTCTTCCTTTACGAGTATCGCAATGACCTCGTCACGTCTTGATTTAACTTCAGGATAATCGTCGGCGTATAAATCTGCAATGACAAGTATGACTTCTTGCAAAAAGTTCTGCTCGATTCCTAATTCGAAAGCAAAACGAATGGCGCGGCGAAGAAATCGACGCATCACATAGCCTTGTTCTTTGTTGCTGGGGGCTACACCGTCAATAGCCAGGAAAGTAGCTGCTCGCAAATGATCGGTTATTACTTGCATGCTCTCGCGATGATTTTCGTATTTTTTGCCACTGAGTTTCTGTAGTTTCTCTATAATAGGCCAAAATAAACTTACTCTGAACATGTCGGGGTTATCAATTGCAGCAGCCGAAATTCGCTCTAAACCTCCACCAAAATCAACGTTTTTACTGGCTAGTGGCTCAAAACTGCCATCGTCCAAACGTCGATATTGCATAAAAACCTGATTGCCAATTTCAACAAAACGACCACTATCACTGGTTGGATGAGCCAATCCGTACCCTTCGGCGTGATTTTGAGGGCCAAAGTCATAGAATACTTCGCTATCAGGTCCACATGGATCGCCGATCGGGGTTTTGTCAATACCGCCACCCCGCGACCACCAGTTTTCCTTGTCGTCATAAAAGAAAATTCGCTCACCAGGATTCATGCCGCGTTTATCACCGTCCGATTGACTACCGATTTCGACAATATTCGCAGTGATTCCTTTTTCTTCAAAAACTTTCTGCCAAATATTGGCAGCTTCGTCGTCGCGTGGAATGTTGTAATTTTTATCACCTATAAAGGCACTGATATAAATCCTATTTGGGTCGAGTCCAATATTATCTGTCAGAAATTCAAAAAACCATCGAATTTGTTGTTCTTTGAAATAATCACCTAGGCTCCAGTTTCCCAACATCTCGAAAAAAGTGGTGTGTCGACTATCGCCAACGGAGTCTATATCTTGTGCGCGAAAACACGGTTGACTATTAACTAGCTTGACACCATCTGGATGTTTTTTCCCCAGCAGGTATGGTAAAAGTGGCTGCATGCCACTGCCGGTAAACAGAGTGGTTGGATCATTGTCGGGAATTATTTTGGAACGAGAAATGGTCGTGTGACCACGACTAACATAAAATTTTAAATATTCGTTTCTGATTTGTTTTGCATCCATCTCTGTTGATTTTAGCATTTTTTTAAACTATCAGCTAGATAATAATGCCACCACCCAGGCAGATGTCGCCGTCGTAAATAACGACGGATTGACCAGGAGCGATTGCTCGTACTGGATTGTCAAGTTTGAGGGTAGCGGTTTTGCCTTTTAGGATTAATGTGGCATCAATTAGCGGTGCTTGATGGCGTACTCGAATCTGATATTTCCCATCACCAGGCGCTTGATTAATCCAGTGCAAATCAGTCAGATTGATTACTTTCTTCCACAAAGTATCATCATTCAAATTGGTCGTGACGTAAACTTCGTTTTTATCCATATCTTTGCCAACGACATAATAGGGCATTCCACCACCTAAATCCATACCATGACGCTGGCCGAATGTATAAAATATCGCACCGTCATGATGACCCAAAATCTTGCCTGATTTTTTATCAACAATATTCCCAGGTTTTGAATCAACGTACAAACTTAGAAAATCACGAATTCCAACCTGACCAATAAAACAAATCCCCTGTGAATCTTTTTTAACAGCAGTTGTCAGCCCGCGTTTCACCGCCATTTCACGTACCCGTGGTTTAGTAAATTCACCGATTGGAAATAATGTTTTACTCAGCGCCTCGCCAGTAATACGATACAAAAAATATGTCTGATCCTTGTTTTTATCGACTGCCTGCAATAAAATTCCATTTGTTTTAGACGTAGAGCTAGCCAAATTTGTAGTGATTTTTGACGAAGAAACACTGTTACTTGGCGGCAATTCGTCGATTGCCTCATCGGAAACCCTGGAATCCGAGTTTAATAAGGCGCCGGGGCCCTGATTCAACCCGGCATGAAGCAGTGACGATGAGGCAATAGGCGAATTGCCCTCGAAACGCCCCACTCGGGCGTAATGACCGGTTGCGATTAAATCAGCGCCGTCAGCCAGTGCTGTGTCTAGGAATAATTTGAATTTTACCTCTTGGTTGCACATGATATCGGGATTGGGTGTCTGACCGTTTTTGTACGCATCTATCATGTAATCGACAACTTTGTGTTTATATTCCTTTTCAAAATCAAAAACTTTAAAATCAATACCTAATTGTACCGCAACCCGTTTGGCGTCAGCCAAATCGTCAGCCCAAGGACATTTTACGCCTGGTAAATCGGTTGTCCAGTTTTTCATATAAACACCGGTGACGTCATAATCTTGCTCAACCAGCAGTGCTGCAGTTAATGACGAGTCGACCCCACCACTCATCCCGACATAAACTTTTAACTTTTTACTCACGACCATATGCCTGTAATATAAAAGATGGTGATTTTTATAAATTCACCAATCGCCAACCACCACCCGTACGGTGTTAGCCACCACCAAAATGACCAGTCCTTATCACGTAGAACCGGATGATTCAAAATAACAACATCGTGTGTCCGTTTATTAAATTCCAATCCAGCCCGGCGCTGATGATACCCAGAGGTCACCAATATAACTCGTTTGATACCATGTTGTGTAAATATTGTTTGAGCATTTTTGGCATTCTGTTGAGTCGTTTCAGAATATTCGTCCAGGTATATGGCAGATTCGGGTACGTCAGATTGAACTGCAATACTTTTCATAACAGAGGCGTTGCTGGGACCGGTCTTGTCTAGTGCCGCGCCAGAAAAAACCAATCTGTCCGACCAACCATTTTTGTATAAAGCAATCGCTTCATTTACGCGACCAGCCGTATCACCGCCACTTACCGCCACAATTGCATCCACAACCTGGCAATTAGTCTTATCGCTGGGTTTTGAACCACAGCCAGCCAAGTCATCGGGCTGGAGGTAAAAACTTAACCCGACAATAACTAAAATTAACGGAAGAGAAAAAATAATAAGCCATTTTATCATCGATTGACCCGTTCATATTCATTTTTAATAACTTCAATCATCATTTTGCTAGCAAGCTTTATATTTTTGGACGTAGACAGATGACCCAACGTAATCCTAAGACTGCCGTTGATTAACGTATCCGTAAGTCCAATTGCTTCTAAAACGTGTGAGCGTGTTGCGTAGTTTGCCGCACAGGCACTGCCAGTTGAAACCAATATACCCATTTTTTCAAGTAAAAAAATTAGCCTCTCTCCGTCCAGACCCGGAAATGATATGTGCAAATACCCAGCCAGGCGGTGTTTTCTGTGACCAGATACTACAGCGTCAGGAAAAGCTGCGGTTAAAGAATTTTGCAATTCGTTGCGTAACTTTGCCAGACGGTCCGATTCATACTGACGATGCCGGCTAACCATTTCAAGAGCACGTGTAAAACCAACTGTTCCGGCAACATTTTCAGTCCCACTGCGCAGCCCACGCTCTTGCCCACCACCAACTATTAGCGGGCTTAGTTGAACATGACTAGCCACCCACAGTAGACCAACTTGTTTTGGTCCATATATTTTACCCGCATTTAAGGTCAGCATATCAACTTTCAAACGGGCAACATTAATGTCAATTTGCGAAGCCCCTTGTGAAGCGTCGCAATGAAAATAAATCGGTGTCTTGTCGCCCCGTTGCAGTCGAGAGTCACGTTCGTTTTTTATCACCGCAGCAATATCACGTATCGGTTGAATCGTACCCAGTTCGTTGTTTGCAATGGCAACACTAACCAGTTGGGTATCGAGTCTAATCGCAGCCTTTACAGCGTCGGCCGACACTAATCCCCGCTTGTCTGACATTGCGAAAGTGTGGTCATGAGCCTCAGCACTAGCTAAAACTGCATGATGTTCGATATTCGAAACGACAACATGACCACTGATACCACTAAATGCCAAGTTGATGGATTCAGTCGCTCCGGCGGTTATAACAATTTCACCAACCTTTGCACCAATCAAAACAGCTAGCTTTTGTTTAACGGCTTCATAATCGCGTCTCACTAAAACGGCTGGCAGATATGGACTGGATGGGTTGAAAAAGTTGTCGCTGTAATAAGGCTGCATTGCAACCAGCACTTTAGGGTCTACTGGTGTAGCAGCAGCATGATCAAGATATATTAACTCCGTGTCGCCCATTCATTTATTATATCAGTTATGCCGCCAGCCGATCTTCGGCGCGACCGTGATTTGGGTACATCTGGCTAACGACAAGATCGTGATATACTTCTATCGCAGTCAAAAAATTAGCTAACTCTTGACCAGAGATAAGTGTGTTTGGGGTACTAGGGTGACTACTTATACGCAACACTCCTTCGGGACGAACTTCGTAGTGAAGTGTAACCTTATGCACAGACCCCTTAGCATCAGTTATTTCCTGGTGAAAAAACCAGCTGACAAGATTAGCTATACGTTGATCGAGAAAAAATTCTCGGCGCTCATTTGGTTTTTTGTCGCCAAATATAGTCGACCCGATTTTGCTTTCTTGGTCCCGTAATATAGCTTCCGTTAACTGCTTGGGGCGACCCAACGACGATCCATCTACGCTAAAAATAGCTTTTGCAACAGAGCGGACGAATGAATTTCGGTATTCGCCACTGGTGGGATGTATGAACTCAGAGTCTAGTCGATATTTTCGGGCACCCAATATACTGTCAGCGATTCTGTATGATTTTTTAATGTCAGGATGAATCGGCGATACTTCAACAGTCTCACCAGCGGTAAACGCTTGTGAACCTCGGTCTTGTGTGTATGGTATTTGAAACTCGTGCGACATGGGCAGACTTTTTTAGACCTCTGGTTAGGTTGGTATGCGTTTAAATTTCTTCGCTGTTCGTATGGTGGCGAAATAAGACTAGAGTTTAAACAACGTTCGAGCGTTTGCGGTGGTAATGTGTGCGATTTCATCAAAAGAGATTTGACGAAGCACGCCGTTATACTCGGCGATATCCCTCACATATGCTGGTTCGTTTACTTTGATTTTACCACGCAAGGGGTTAGGGGTCAAGAACGGAGCATCAGTTTCTAGTAATAATCTATTGATTGGAATCGAAGCGAACATTGATTTTTGTGATCCATCCTTCGTAAATGTGCTGATTCCGTTTACGGCAACGTAAAGGCCACGACCCAGACCTTCCTTAGCGCTATCAATCGTGTCTGTAAAACAATGAAGAACGCCACGAATTTGTCGTTTATCAGATTTAAAACTATCTAAAACCGACCAAAAATCATCAAACGCATCACGAACATGAAATATAATCGGTAAATCATATTTCAATGCTATTTCGATCTGTTGCTTCAAAACTCTAATCTGATCGTCTCGCGAGCTATTGGTATAATGGTAATCTAACCCAACCTCACCAATCGCAACAAGCTTTTGCAAGCCGTTTCCTGAATAAATGGAGTCGATAAGAAGGCCTAGGTCACCAATACCATCTTTGGCGTGGTATGGATGAATACCAATGCTTGCAAACACTCCGTCGTGTTTCGATGCAAATTCTACCGCCAGTCGCGAGTAGATTTCGTTGGTTCCCACGCAAATAATTTGAGTTACACCAACCTTATGGGCTCGTTTTATCACGTCCTCAGGATCAAGCGTATAATCAGGTTCGTGAATGTGGCAGTGGGTATCGATTAACATCAATTAGGTCTTTGGAGGGTTAGGGTTTGGGGTGTGTTTGTAAATCTTTGGAAACAAGACACCTTCTGAGGATATAATTACCCCCGTTTCAAATATGTTATGAATCGCATGGGCTGTGTCTGGCAAAAACGGTATTAATAAATCACCAATTTGCAGCAATGAACCAACGGCAGACGTTAACACCTCGGATAAATGAGTTTTCGCTTCGTTGTCTTTCTCAATTTTTTTGGCAATCTCCCACGGTTTTACGTTGTCGATGTACTGATTCAAACTGCGCACCATCGCCCACACATCATCAATCGCCTTATTAAATTCCAGTGATTCCATCGATCCATGATAAACGCTCATGTCGTGTTCGCCATGTGTCACATCACCAATAACACCCGACTGATACCGCGTCACCATACTGGAAACACGCGAAACTACGTTGCCCAAATCATTAGCAAGTTCGGTGTTATAGGCGTTTTCAAACTTCTCCCAGGTAAAATCACCGTCGTCAAGTGTTGGGATATGACGCGAAAAAAAATAACGAAACGCATCAACACAATACTCGTCAATAACTTGAATAGGATCAACGACATTACCGACGGTTTTACTCATTTTTGAACCACCAACGTCTACAAATCCATGAACTAACAGTTTTTTTGGTAATGGCAACCCGATACCTAATAACATAGCTGGCCACAGTCCAGCGTGAAACCGCATTATATCTTTTCCAAGAACTTGCACTTCCGCGGGCCAAAATTCTTGCCACTCTGGCAAATCAGGATATCCTAGTACGGTTATATAATTTGACAGAGCATCAATCCAAACATACATAATATTGTCGGGATCATCGGGCACCGGTATACCCCAGCTAAGGTTTTTCTTGGGACGTGAAATGCTGACGTCTTGCAGTCCGTCTCTGATTAGTTCCAGAAATTCTTTTTTACGAAATTCGGGGATAATTTGCATATCTCCATCAACAACAGCCTGCCTGACCTGGTCGGTAAAAGCACTTGCTTTAAAGTAGTAGTTTTCCTCACTTAGGCGTTGGTATGACTGGTTGTGGTCTGGGCAGACGCCATCATTGGCGGTTGCGTCTTTGTCTGAAACAAAGGATTCACATCCAACACAATACCATCCTTCATATTTTCCCTTATAGATATAAGGTTTCAAAGTTTGCCATATATGTTGGACCGAACTGATATGGTGTGGGTCGGTTGTCCGAATAAAGTCAGTATAGCTGGTGCCGATTTTTTTCATAAGAGTTTCAAAGTTGACATATGTTTTGTCAACATAAGCTTCAGGGTCCAACCCTGATTCGGCTGCTTTGGCGGCAATTTTGTTGCCGTGTTCGTCAGTGCCCACAGAGTATCGAACTTCGTGACCATTTTGTTTTTGATAACGAGTCCAAATATCCGCCAACAGATAATCCATGGCGTTGCCAATATGGGGTAGCGCATTCACATACGGAATCGCAGTTGTAATGTATAATTTTTTTGCCATGGTTCCATACCATTGTAACAGATTAACAAGCGGTTTCGTATGACAAAGTTATCGCCTTATTGTTTCGCCACTACTATTCGAGTCAAACGAACCCAGTCATCAATAGTCAGTGTTTCGGCCCGGACATCTGGGCTAATGTTTGCGCGGCTCAAAACCGTCTCGGTCTTGTCTTTCGTTATTTTCAAGCCGGCAGCTAAACTGCTGCGAAGTTTTTTACGCCTGGACGAAAAACCTGCTTTTACCACACCAAAGAATTCTTTTTCGGTTATGTCTGAAAAAAGTGTTGTTTTTCGAGTTTTTAAGATAACTACCCGACTGTCCACTTTTGGTTCCGGCGTAAACAACCTAGATGGAACGGTATCGCCCAACGAAACTTCAGCAAAAACCTGAGCACCGACAGATAAGATGGACATTTCCCCAGGTTCGGCCGCTAAACGCTGGGCAACTTCTTTTTGAACCAGTAACACCGTAAGTTGCGGTTTATTCGATGCGCTCATCAACATTTGGATAATTTTTCCGGTTATATAGTATGGGATATTTGCGACAACTTTATAATCTTTTGGCAAAGTAGACAGATTGAACTTTATTATGTCCATACATACAACTTCAAGATTATTGCCTGGGAATTGCGGTGGAAGTTTGTTGGCCAAATCAATATCAAATTCAACCGCAATAACTTTACCGGCCCGTCGCAGAAGTTCACTTGTCAACGTACCAAGCCCGGGGCCAATTTCGAGTACATTATCTGAACTGCTTAATTCGGCGCAATCCGCAATATATGACAAAGTTGTACGATCATGTAGCCAATGCTGGCCTAACGATTTATCTGGCCCAGACACTATCGATAGACGTCCGGCAAAACAGCTGCACCGCAAACTGGCCAAGGCTGCCAACCACGTCGAACGTACGTATCTCGAGCCGCTTGATCTTGTTGAGCCGGGCTTGCATCGGCGGGATCGTAAATACCATATTTGTTTGCCCAGGTATTGTAGCTAAATTGGTACGCCCCTCGATAAAGAGGGTTGTTTTTATTTGCATAATTACCGCCCGATTCACACGCTCGGAGTTTTACTAACGCTGCGCCAAAATCACCATCAAATGTTAACTTTGCACCAACAACTTCTACCTGTTTTTGATATTGTTTGACCGTTAGGCTGGCAATTTCTTTTCGAGAAACCTCATCGCCATCCTGGATAATAACTTCATAGGTCACACTTCGACTGCCTTTTTCGCCAGGTGTAACAATTTGATGATAACCAATTTCTCTATCAGCATCTTGGATTCTTTCGATTTTAAAGTCAACAGGTTCGTCCACCGTGATAGTCTGTTTACCCTCGCGCCAAACCCTAACTGCAAGACCTTCGATCAGTTGCGTATCTTGACTTATCGATACTCGGTCATCCTTACCAAGTTTAATACCCTTTTCTGCCAACATACCACCGACCGTAGCAGCCTGCGAACGAGCTACTGCGGTTTTTCCATAAAGCGTAAAGGTAAATGCTGTCGCTCGATCAATCGTTAGCTGAAGACCGGCGCCATTAATTAAATCGTCTACTCGATCAAGAATCGTATTGTCTTCGGGATAAAGTATGATTCCGGCGCTTTTTGCAATCTGTTGTGCGGTTTGGTAAGGAGTAAAAATTTGTTGACGAATATTGCCATCAACGACCAGGACCGGCCTTGACCTGTAAATGTTTACCCGATAATCGGACGCAACTAGTTTATCGTCCACGGCTGGCTCTACTAGATCCCTACTATCAACAAATATTCCAGCCTCCGTAAGTGCGTCGCCAATCGTTGAAGCCTTAGACAAAATCACTTTTTCGGTACCACGATCATATATTGTAACGAGACGACCATTTTGCGATTCGTTGCCGGTATCAGCGTAAGTGATATTGGACGCAGTAATTAACGCTATCGATATCAAAAAAACTACCGCAACTATAAGTGCGATCAGTGGTAGTGTAAATTTTCGAATCAAACTATTCATAGAATCGTTTTATACCTAAAGGTATCGTCTAATTATATCAAAGAGTAGCTATTTTCACTAGCAGCACAAGGTTGACGTTAGTGTAACTACCTAGTAACGCGAAAGCCAACACTTGTGTAGACTCCGTTGGACGGTTACTACCGTCAAGGCAAGTATGCGGCACAGGGTTCAACCTTGAGTGACTAAATTTTTTCTAAACGAGCGTATTCGGAATTTAATTTTTTTGTACGTCCATCGTCAAATCGAATCATCAGCGCTAAACCATCAACTTCGAGTATTTCACCATTGCCAAATGTGGCCGAACGAACGTGTTCGCCAGCGGTAAAAATTTCATCACTATAATATTCTTCCTTGTGCATTGCGTGTGGTATGGACGGCACGGAAAGGTTAACTTTATTACCCATATCGGCAATAAATCGAGACATGGTATTATAGGCACGTTGTCCAAACTGCATCCTACTTAGGGCATAAGTTAAATGCAACTCTTCTCTGGCCCTGGTCATACCAACGTATACTAAACGTCGCTCTTCTTCTAGTTCATCTGGGCCAGCCTCGTAAACCCTAGAATGAGGCAATATGCCCTCCTCTACACCTACAATAAAAACTACAGGAAATTCAAGTCCTTTTGCGGCATGTAGGGTCATTAATGTGACTTTTTGGCCATCACTATCAAGATCCACGCTAGACATTAACGCTACTTCTTCTAAAAAATCAGCAAAGGTTGGGAAGCTCTGAGCATCTGACAATAGTGCGCCAATATTAGCTTCGCGTTCTTCGGCCGCTGGGCTGCCGTCGGCAATATAGTCCCTATATCCTGTCAAATTCAATATTTTCTCGATCACCTCGGCTGGACTGGCTGTGTCTGTACTAGACTGTGCGATGCGTAATTTTTCACCAAGTGTCGACAGGGCACATTTTGCTTTCGCCGTAATAGTACTGGTTTGATCAATATTTTTTAGGGCTTGTATTATATCCATACCGCTACCAGACTGCCAAATCAAAAACTTTTCAAGACTCATTGCACCAACCCCGCGGACCGGAACGTTCGCAATACGACTAAAACTCATACGATCATTGGGTTGATATATTAATCGCAAATACGAAATTATGTCTTTTATCTCTTTTCGATCATAAAACCGAACACCGCCAATAATTTGGTATGGTACATGATAACGTAAAAAGGCTCTTTCTAGGGTGTAACTTTGTGCATTTGTACGGTACAATATCGCAAAATCACTAAATTTTCTGGCCCCTATTGCCACATGTGACGAAACCCTTTCTGCTACCAGATTGGCCTCTTCGGCCTCATCACAAAGTCCATGAACCTGAACCGGTGACCCCGAACCTGCGTTTGTCCACAATTTTTTATCGGTCCGTTTAGTATTTTTCGCAATAACATTACTGGCTGCATCAAGAATATTGCCAGTACTGCGATAATTTTGTTCCAGTTTAATGACTGCCGTTCCCTTGAAATCTCGCTCAAAATTAAGAATATTAGTAAAATCGGCCCCGCGCCAACTGTAAATCGACTGCCAGTCATCGCCCACGACACAAATATTTCTGTTCTTGTTAACCAATAATTTGATAATGTTGTACTGAGCAGCGTTCGTGTCTTGGTATTCATCTATTAGTATATGACGGAACTTTTTTTGCCATTTTTTGCGCACCGATGAATCATCGCTTAGTAGGTGCACCACTTCAAGCAGTAAGTCGTCAAAATCAAGTGCACCAGCTTTTTTGCGAAGCTCTTCGTACTTTTTATAAATTTTGGCTACATTCTTTTGATAAGGAACCTGCGCGGACGCTGCATATTGTTCGGGGTCAATCATCTCGTTTTTGGCGCTTGAAATTGTGGCGCTAACTGATCTGGACCTTAACTCGTTGTCACCGATCGACAACCTTTTCATAACTTGTTTGACCAACCCTCGCCTGTCGTCTTCGTCATAAATAACAAAATTCTTCGGCACTCCAATAACATCACCGTCAATTCGCAGCATTCTGACACAAATTCCGTGAAAGGTCCCCATCCATGGCATAAATCCCCGATGTTCGCTGTTTTGACTCAGTAATCCACCCAACCTCTCCCGCATCTCGCGAGCTGCCTTGTTGGTAAATGTCACTGCCAGAATTTCATTTGGCGTAATCCGTTCATGGGCTATTAGATATGCGATTCTGTGAGTTAGTGTTTTTGTTTTTCCACTTCCAGCACCAGCTAGAATAAGAAGCGGTCCAGATGTTATCTGCACCGCTTCACTTTGCGCCAAGTTTAGCCCATCGAGTAAGTCCATTAATGCCTATTATAGACTATAATATCAGATTACAGTATCGGCAACACGTATTTATACACCGCAATCCCAGCCCCAACACCTAGGATAATCAGAATAATCGTCAAAACCACCCACGACCAACCCGACTTCTTTTTGTACGGATGCACAAGCGATTTATGGTATGAGTCAGTATCATAAATCGCGCCCGTGTCTTGGTCGCCACTACTTGGTTGTTCTTTATACTGTTGGGATATCGAATTTGGAGCAACCGATTGTGTCTGGTTTTCATGGGGATTTACAGTATTGACTAGGGCCTTGGCGGCGTTTGATTTATCGGAATTTGTCGAACTGTCGCCAGATTCAATAGACAACAGATCTCCTTGCAGCTCTTCGGGCAACGAGGTGTCGATAACGGCTGGCTTTTCTTTACCAGTTGGAGTTTCTTTTTCCTTCAAATCGTCTATGTTTTCTTGCACATCAGCTTGTTCGAGAATCTGTTCTGTTTCTTTTGCCACTTCTTGATCTTCTGGCTCGGTTGAAAAAGCGCCAAGCGGCCTTTTGTCGACTTTAGTACCCGATATAAATGGCGATTCCAGTGGCTCGGCAGATTTTTGGTTTAGCTGAGAAGTGATATCGTTACTGATTTTATCAATGTCTGTATCGCCTTTTTGATCTTGATTGGTGGTGGTATTATCCGTTGTATTAATCTGATTACCTCGATAGTCTATTGGATCTGGCCAATTATTAGCTTCAGCGGGCAAGGATTGTACTTGAGAGGGTGTTAAGGTAAGGGGTAGGGTTGGAATAGGCGTTGACTCAGGTGTTGATTTCAGGGCTGGCGGCGACGTTTCGGGCGGCTTTGAATCGTTTTTTGGTTCAGGTTCGGGTTTAGATATAGTCAGTGGCGTTCGACGCATATTTGACGATGGATGAACAACGTCCATAAACCTACCAGACCTACTAGACCTTTGTTGATTTATGATTGTTGGTGATGTTTGACTTGCAACTTGTGTCGGTTCGGTAACAGTATTAACTGGGGTTGCAACACCTTCGGATACTACCGACGAACCAGGATTGGCCAATTTTACCGCTCGATCTATCTCATCAAAATCAAGATCTTTCATCATTCACCTTGATCCTTCTTAGCCACAGTCGAGCTTTTATGAGCTTTTTTTAATATTTCATTAAACATATTGGCATTCAAACTTGCGCCTCCCACCAATAATCCATTGATTCCTGATATTGCCAGATAATCAACTACACTGTCTGCCGTTACACTACCGCCATACAAAACTTGAATAGACGATGCAGCTTTTTCTCCATACAGATGTGTAATCTGACTGCGAATTGCACGAACCGCCATCGCCACGTCGGTTGGCGATACGTCTACAGGTGTTGAGTCTTGACCGGCGCTAATCGCCCAAACAGGCTCATAAGCGATTACGACCATCTCAAGCTCTTCGCTAGTAATATTTGCCAAACCACCCACTAATTGATCGTGTAGGACGTCTTTGGTTTCGTTATTGGCATGTTCCCAAGCAGTTTCACCAATGCAAAGTATTGGCCTAATACCATTTCGCACAGCTGCTGCAACCTTATTTCGAATATCCTTGTCGTTTTCGTTAAAAATATGTCTGCGCTCTGAGTGGCCGACTAGCGCAAATTGCACAATACCACGTAATTGCGTGGCCGAAACTTCACCAGTATACGGACCGCTATCACGCCAGTAGAAATTTTGAGCCGCCAATCTAAACTGTTTGGTGTTTACCTGTAAACTAAGCGACTGAAGAGTTAAGGTTGTTGGCGCCAATACAACTTCGACATCTCGATGAGTTTTGACCAGTTTCGCCAATTGATGCAAAAACAAACTAGCCTCGTGCATGTCAAGGTTCATTTTCCAATTAGCAATTATGAGTCTCTTGTCGTTTTCCATCTGTTATATATCGATTATGTTTATCTTTTTAGTTTACCCTAATTACATTCAAGCGTCCAGTAAACTTTTAATCCACACCTCAATCTACACCCTTGACCACAAAATCTTGCAAAGCCCTGCAAGGTGTCTTGCAAGGTCTTGCAAGGTGACACCTTGCAAAATTACAACACCCCCCATCCTAGGAATTGTGTATTTAAGCTTATTTTTGCAGGGTGTCACCTTGCAAATGGTGGTTGATGGAGTTACACTGATGACATGCCAAAGAAAAATAGCTTAAAACTATATGGTTCTGATCAATACTATCACCTATACAACAGAGGTGCTAATAAACAAGATATTTTCCTGGAACCAGACGACTACTACTATTTCCTAGGTCTTTTCAAGCGACACCTTTCATCTGGGATCGAGTTCGACTCAAGTGGTCGCGAATTTCCAAAATACGATGACGAGGTTGAATTAGTGACATTTTGCCTGATGCCCAATCATTTTCATCTGTTATGCTTTCTGAAGGAACCGATCGGAATTGTTCATCTGATGCGAAGCATTATGACCGCATACACCATGTATTTCAATAAAAAATACAAACGTTCGGGCAAATTGTATGAAGGAGTTTTTCTGGCTTCACGCATCGATACTGACACCTATTTATGGCATATCAGCCGGTACATTCACCTGAACGCAATGGACACGGGGTTTGACTACCTAAATTATAACTATTCGAGTATTGGTTATTACCGAGGCGACAAACATGCCGACTGGCTGCACGAAAAACGACTGGTCGAGTCTGCTAAGGATCGGAGCGAATATATGGAATTTGTGGCCGATTTTCAGACTATGCACCAAGACATGGGATTGCTTAAAAATATCCTTGCCGCTGAATAAAAAATATATATTAATTACCGACCCGTATCTTTAGATTGCAGGGTGACACCCTGCAAATGCCGATAATCTTACCGCGGATTGGTCACAGATAATGAGTTATTTAATTTGGTGATCTCACCGGGAATTGAACCCGGATTGCCAGGATGAAAACCTGGTGTCCTAACCATTAGACGATGAGACCATACCTCTATTGTAACGTAATTTTGGTTCAATTCCGCGCCGGGAATTGCCCACCCATATTTGTCTTTGACAAATTGGTCGGGCCCGCCTCAACTCGGTGACGTTCGTCATCCGTGTTTCCGGCCTTGCAGACTGCCGACGTGGCAGTCTTCACCCGGATTGCCAGGATGAAAACCTGGTGTCCTAACCATTAGACGATGAGACCATTACTTGAATCGCCAGATGATTGTAGCAAAAATTATAATTTTTGAATAGAGACAACACTTACATATAAATCTACTAAACACGGAAGGCGCTTGGTTGATCACCCCTTAAATCACTCAGGGTCCAACCCTGAGTGATTAGAGCGTAGGATAATATGTTTGTGGTTAACGGTATTATATGGTATTAAGCATTGACATTTTGTTGTTTTTGTGATAAATTAGCAACATCAGTTGTCTGATGTGTAAAATGGGAGTTTTACGGGATAACGGATGTTCGTTAACAAATCAGATCATTACAGTGCATGTCTGAACAGGACCTGTTCATAATCTCTCATATCGACGAAATTATTCAATCTTCGAGTTGTCAGTGTTATGGAATGATAAGAGGTAGTCATAACTACATCGAAGAATTCCAGAGCATCTGACAGCCGAAGTTGAATGATTTTTAGTCAGAATGTGGGAATTGTGAACAGGTTCTAGGATACGTACTAAAGTATAGAATTTCAATTATCTTCTGTTCTGGGTAACACTTTGACGATTAGCGCAGTCGTTAAAGTGTTACCCGGAAACGGGCACGACCAACAACATGTAGTATATGTCCAAGTTTGTCCGTCAAGCAGGAGGAGAATTGTAATAATGTCCACTCGAAAAGTTGATAAAGAAGCTGGCGAGGCAATCAAAATCCTCGCTGACCTCAGTGACGCCGCTGATGCGGCCGTCAGGGAGTTAATGGACGCCAGGAACCGATATCTAGATCAGTTGAAGCAACTCGAGCATGGCGCCGAGATTGCAGCCCAAGCCATCGATGACAAGATCAAAGACATCAATGAGCAGCTCGGGCAGTTCGGGGTCAATGTCGACACGCCGGCCGTAACTGCGGACGACGAGTCGACCGACGGCAAGCCTGATCCGGCACCCGCCGACCCGGTTTCCACGCCGACAACGCCGGCCACACCCGTGGTCGACGAGGATTCGGTTCAGCGCCTCAAGGATGAGATCAAGATCCTCATGGATGAGATCGATCGCCTTGAGAGTGAGGTGAGCAGCCGCAAGCTGACCATTGGGAGTCTCAGGGATGAGACGACCGAACAGAGACAGACGATCACCGACCTCCACAACAGAGCGGAACGAGACGAAGCCGAGATCCAGCGCCTCCAGGATGAGAAGATCACCCTGCAGCGCGAGCTCGAGGCTGCGTCACGAACGTCAACCAAACCCTGCTGGGGCTGGCTGGCGTGGCTGTTGGCATTTGTCGGCCTCGCTATTGGAGGCTGGGCGGTGCTGAACTGGTCGGGGAGTATCTTCCCAGACCGGCACGGCGTAGTCATGGGATTAGTCAGGAACATCGCGCTTCTGGCGATCCCGACAGCCAGCTTCCTTACCGGAGGAGCCATCGGCTCCTACATCGAAGGAAGAAGGAGGTAGTCGAAAGACTACGGGGTGTGTAGAGACCCGGCTCTCATCGTCGTTCAAGTCGACGCACAACCCACTAACACAATCGGGATGGCCCCGGTGTGCAGATGCCCAAAGTGGGCAGAAAGGAGGTTCTCTGTCATGGAGAGCTTCCATCGGTGGTCCAAAGGGGCCATCCTGGCATGGATGACAGTTGGCTTCGCGACGCTGATCCTAGCGGTCAGCGTGATTGCCAGCAGCTTCATTGGCCACTCAGCCAGCGACGCAAGTTCCCATCCATCGTCGTCGACCACGACGACGACAACTGCTCCGGATCACGGAGTCGACTTGACAAATCAGGCAAAGAAGCAGCTCACCGTCAAGGTGGGCGACCTCTTGCCAAGCAAGGCCAAGTGCAACAGAGATGAGTTCATCGCGAACTCGTTGTCGAACCGCAACTTGGTTTGGTCGGACTCTGTCAGCACGCCATTCAGGTCTTTGGACCCAAGTAGGATGATGACAGAGGTTCGCTCCGAAAACTGTGGCAACCCCACAGTGCTCGACATGAACGTGCAAGCCCTATCCGCGATCAAGCTAGGCGACTTCAGTGTCGCCGACGCCAACCCGTGGATAGCAAAGTTCCTTCACGAGTCGAAGGGCGGTCTTCGGACCGCCTGGTTGACCAACAAGGAGGAGCAAGGTGACAAGATCTTTGTCACTGGCGAGATGCAGCAGTACGCTGCACTTGTCAACACCTTGCTTCTGAGATTCCACAGCATCGGCATCGTCACCGAGCAATCTGTGACGAACTGGCACCTCCCTGGTGGAGGGTTGGTGGCAGGTGAGCTAGCGCGTGTCGTTCTGAACGACACACAGGAAGGCCTTCCGGTCCTCCGGCTAGAGCTCACCGAGAAGGCCCGTGGCTGCATCATTGTCATAGGCTTCAACGTGCTAGACAAGAGGTGGGAAACGTTGCCCTGTGCAACAATCCCACCGCCGGCGATATCGGTTCCGGGTCAACCGGGAACGCCGCCAAGTCACCACCACCGGTCGTGCCCGCCAGGCACGACCGGAACACCGCCGAACTGCCTTACGGGGAAGGATCCAGCAATGGATCCTGCGTCGCAGGGCAATGCCCCAACGGGGGGTGGACAGAACCAGGACCCCGGTCCTGGCCAGTACATCCCCCCCGGGAGCATGATCCACCCGCCAGCGGTATCGAGGGTCAACCCCTCACCGCCGCAGGTGGCACCGCCTGCAGGATCGCAACCCGACCCTGCGCCGGCACCAGCGGTGGAGTCAAACGCTCCACCGCCGGACGATCCGGCGACAGGCTGTACACCCCCACCGGGGTTTACAACCTGCTGAACGAGCGGGGGGTGCGCAGCCCAAAAAGCTGCGCACCCCAAACTCGAAAAATCTATACAGTACAGTATCACCGAGGAGCCTCCTCTGCTTGAACGCCCTGCGTTCGCAAGAGTCGAGACCCCCTGTGAGTCCTTTGCCCCCACGGGCATCCTGACTCGACGTGCACGTTGTAATGATCTGATTTGTGCGTATTTAATAATTCGGCACCGAACAACTAACTATTTTGTTTTACATGAACCTAACTTAATTAAATTTGATTTACGCTGCGAGGCGAATCAATTTGCTATTTAGCGAAAAGGAGAACTCATATAATGAGTAAATTAATATCAATCATAAGACGCGCCCCCAAGCGCACCAGCGCGGTAATTGCGATAATTGCAGCAGCAATAATCGTTCCCGCCACATTGTTCGCATGGGGACCAACCCGTCCTACATACACAATGGCACATCCTGCCGATCACATCACGTTTAACTCGATTACCGACAACCCAAATATCGGTGATGAGCGCAATTTCGTGGGGATCCGTGAAACTGGCACAAATAACCTTTGGTCAGACAACATAACTGTTCAAAGTGGCAAACAGTATACGGTTCGGATGTACGTTCACAACAACGCTGCATCTAACCTAAACCTGGTTGCCCAAAATGTAACAGCAAAGTTCAATTTGCCAACAACAACCGGAAAATCATTGCAGGTTAACGGTTTTTTGGACTCAACCAACGCTACTCCAACTGAAGTCTATGATCACGCTATATTTTCTAGCGCATCGGACTTTAACTTGTCATATGTAAGTGGAAGTTTGAAGTACGAGAATAACTCGTTCGGTCCAACCGGCATAGCCCTTCCTGCAAGTATTTTTACTAGCACAGGTGCAAAACTTGGCTACACAGCTCTTGATGGTAAAATCCCTGGTTGTATCCAGTACGCTGGTTATGTATCATTCACCGTCAAACCCCAATTTGCTCCAGTGTCTAAATTCACTATGAGCAAAATGGTCAGTAAACATGGTGCTAATAAATGGGTTGAAAGCTACGCCGCACAACCTGGTGAAACTGTTGATTATTTGATTCAGTATAAAAATACTGGTGAAGTTCAACAGAATAATGTCACTTTCCGTGACACACTACCAGTTGGCGAGACTTACGTTGCTGGTTCAACTACCTATGGTAATTCCCTACATCCAGCCGGAATCAAGGCCAGCGATAATATCGCTAACGGAACTGGTATAAATGTTGGTTCATACGCTCCTGGTGCAAATGCATGGGCTATTTTTAGCGCCAAGATTGCAAGTAACGGTCAATTGCCAGTTTGCGGCAACAACAAACTTGTCAACAATGCTAAAGTAACTACCGGTGGTGGTTCAATAGAAGACACTGCTGATATTACCGTCACTAAAAAGTGTCTACCCCCAGCTCCAGTCTATACTTGTGATGCGTTAACAGCTGAACTTGTTAGCGAAAATCAGTATAAGTTTAATGGTAAGGCAACCGCCAAAAACGGTGCCACAATCAAAAACTATATATTTGATTTTGGTGATAGTTCAACCAAGACTGTTACAAATCCTATCGGCATTTTGCACACTTATGCCGAAACAGGTGCTACATACACAGCCAGACTAAAAGTCGCTTTCAAAGTTAGTGGTTCAACCAAAACCGTTACAAGCAATACTTGTAAGGTTAGTATTACTGCAGGTCAACCTCCAGTTACTCCACCTAGCCAAGGTGAACTACCAGTTACTGGTGTCGGTGCCGACATTTCTGCATTCTTGGGTCTTGGGTCAGTGGTTACAAGCATTGGTTATTACCGTGCAAGTCGCCGCCGATAATATTAAATCCTAAACCCGAGTCTGACCGCTCAAATGTCCGAAGCGATTCAGACAGAACAAATAACCCCGTCGTAATGGCGGGGTTATTTTGTAATAAAATAAATGCAAATCTAAGCGTGAATCTTGTCCAAATCAACACCAACTTTTTCTGCTAAAACCTGGATGTATTTCTCTAATCTATTTATCTTGTGATCCATCGCCGTCATTTCTTGTGTGTAGGAATCAATTTTCGCCGCATAACCATCAATAATGGATTCACCTCGTCGAAACGTTGATCAACCACTTCGAAACTTTTGTCGACATTCGCAAAACCCTTTTGCATGTATTTGAACATCTTCGTGTAATGATTGTCGCTCATGCATTTAATTACTGCACCTGATATACTTATAATATATGGGTAAGAATAAGAAAAAACGAAACAAAATATACACCGGCGTTGATGCGGCGGTAACAAAACCAATTATCACACGAATCTCGGCCGTCAATCGCAACAAACCAGCCCAGTGGTGGTTTGATCATAAAAAGGTCGCCAGACCGGTTCTAATCACGGCAGGTGTCGCTTTCTTTATGATTATCATTATCGCCCAAATCATTCGCATCGCTTCTGGCGGATAACAGCTCAGGAGGCGGTACCACTTTGCAGGGTGACACCTTGCAAATCCTTGCATATACCCCTTTACCTTTATAAGGGTGGGTGTGTTTTTACGCTACAGTGCTGAAATGTGTTGCAGGGTGACACCTCGCAAAGGATGGTTAAGAGTTGGTGGTTGTTTCGGGTACTGTGGTGGGTGGTATTTTGGGCGTTTGGTTAGTTTTCAGTGGGAGGCGGAAACCGAATGTACTGCCTTTGCCTTCGACGGATTCAAACACGACCTGTCCGCTGTGGGCGTCAATCACCTTTTTAGCCAAGTAAATACCAACGCCAGTGCCGTCTGGTCTCTGAACTCGGGCATTACTGGTGCGATAGAATTTGGTGAATAGTTTTTCGCGTTCGTTCATTGGCACACCAATACCCGTATCTTTGACCGTAAACAAAACTTCCCCACCTTCAACCGACAACTTAACGTCAATTGACGAATTGTCGTGTGAATAATATATGGCGTTATCAGCAAAGTTCATAACAACCTGACGCATTTTACCTTCGTCAATATCCAGTATTGGGAAGTTCTTAGGTGATTTATATATAAATTTCATATTTCGCATTGTTGCATTTGGCCGCAAACCGTCAATTTCTTCACCAACAAGTTTCGACAAATCAACTGCAGTTTTGTCGATTATAAATTTACCGGTCTGGATTCGAGATACGTTTAGGAAGTCATTAATCAAATGAACCATCCGTTCGCTGCTCATATAAGCTTGGTCTAGTAACTGTTTTTGCGGGTCGGTTATCCTGCCAGCGTCACCCTCTATTACCATACTAATGTAACCTTTAATACTAGTTAGCGGCGTACGTAGTTGATGGCTGGCCATACTAATAAATTCGTCCTTTATTTTATCCAGCTGGCGAAGTACTGCGTTACTAGATCGAAGTTCCTTAGTAGCATTTGCTATTCGCTGTTTCAAGGATTCATTTATTTCACGAATTTCATGAACCGCCAGTGCATTTTGAATAGCAATTATCAGTTCGTTGCGAATTGTGTTTAACACTTTTAGATCACGATTGGTATAACCGGATGTTAAATGGTCGCCCAGACACAGGTATCCAATTAGTTTATCGTCTTGGACTAATGGCAGCACTAGTTCAAGTTTATGACTTACCATCATGCGCCTGATTGAATCTTTGTCTTCCAGCAACGAGGCTACTACCACACCGTGGCCTTCATCGGTTACTGGGACACCTATTGAGTCGACATCATGTTTTGGTAATTGACCGTGATGTTGGGTACCAGCAGTTATAAAATGGTTGTCTTTTGTGTAGATATAGAAAAAAGCTTGCTCGGCCTTTAGTGTTGTGCCGATTATATATCCGACCCTTTCCAGTAAACCTCGCAGACTGGTTGTCACATTAAGTGCTTTATTTAATTTTTCAAAAAAATCATCGGTATTATAGTTGTCTTTATAGAAAATTTTGTTAGTTAATTTGTCGAAGAATCGTTTCAATGGCTGGAAAATGAACGCTAACAATAAGCTGATAGCAACTCCGCTTATTATTTGCTCTGTGCTCGTTTGGCCGCTATTGAAGGCTGTCGAGATCGCGAATGCAATAACTAGATATATTCCGGCTAAAATTGCCAATACGAGAGTGTACGTAGCACTTCTGACTAGGGCAAGTCTTATATCAAAAAGACTGTGTTTTACGATAGCATAAGCGGTAAAGCCAAAGAAAATAAATATCGAATAGTCGGCGAAAATGGAATACTTGTCTAAGTCCCATAATGCAGGTAAAAACACGTTAAAAATTAAATTAACTACTAGCATAAATCCTAAACCAACCAAGAAATATGTTATTTTTCGTTTCTCAATTTTTGTAATATTGAAATACTTTTTTATCATTAAAATTAAAAATATTATAACTTCTAGTGTCAGGACCAAGTAGAGAAAATCAATCCCCGAGCCGTACGTCAACGAGACAACGCCGCTTTTAACTTCAACACCCCTAATAATTAAATCGGAGCAAGTGGATATTATAAAAAATACGAATCCGACAATTGATATCAAAAAGGACAATAAATAACGGTTGCTATCCCGTTTCGGAAAGTATAAACCAAAAAAAAATAACGCTATCGAGGCTAACGCCACGAGACTGTACGATATTCTATTCAAATATAAAGCCAGCTGGGCATTAGATAATATACTGCTTAATTCGGTAAGCGAAACTACTATAGAGCAAAAAGTTATCAGAATCGCTAGTGTTTGGTTTATCCTTGACGACTTGTTGGCAGAAAAAACCCAAAAGGCCATCCATAATCCGATTATTGATAACATGACAGGCGATATATAGTTCACGACACTACCTTTTAACCTTAATCAAATGGTATTGCATTATTTTATTAGAAAATAAATGATATTGAGCCAAAGTAGCTATCGTACTCCTAAGAGTAGTGTCAGAAACCAACCCTATTTTATTGCAGGTTTTATCAAATGGATAAAAAACACGACCAATTTTGTATATCCTTTTTGCTGATGGAATAATTTTATCATTAACATTTGTATCAATTAAGCCCGTAAAGCCGGCGTCTGTTAAATCATTACGAAAGTCGCTAATCTCTGAAATATTGGGGATAGCCCATCCAGCCAACCAATCATCAAGCTGGATTTGATCTGACTCCTGTATTGACTTACTGTCCAAAAAAGCATCGGAAATAGCCAAGCTGCCACCAGGTTTTAAGATTCTATACATCTCTTTGACAAAATCTGCTTTTACGTTTGCATAACACATGCTTTCCATTGCATATATCTTGTCAAAAGTCTCATCGGGGAAACCCGTACTACAAAAATCTATTAGCTGAAAATCCACCAAGTTGTCAACTTTTCTACTTTTGGCGTTTTTTGTAGCTTGTTTAATCTGTTTTTCGACTATGGTGATACCTGTAACTTTTACCCCGTAATTCTCCGCTATCCATATCGCTGACCCGCCAACACCACATCCTGCATCCAACACAATGTCGTTTTTTTGAATTCCTAGTGCTTCAGCGGTTACTTTGTTCTCGTTCAATAATGCTTCGTGAAGATTCTTGGTACCATTGCCCCAAAAACCATAATGCATGGCCAGATTTATCTTGTTCATCCACAAGAAATTGTATGAAATTTGGGTTGCGTCAAAATATTTTTTCGTAACCTCTTTGGTGTCGCTAGCCATAGTTATTGGAGCAATACCTTCCCTATTAGTAAATACGGCAGCCACAATAAAAACTCTCCATCGACAATTGCATTCGTAAAGAATTCCTTACTGCGTACTTTTGAATTTAGATAAAAGTAATAGATTGCATATGGGACAGTTAATAATAGCGCCAATGAGTACATCGGTAGCATGTTGCTATACACGCCCCAGATAATCAATAGGCCCGAAACGATGTTTAGTGCATTTAAAAATTTCATAGCCCCATCTTCGCCCAAACTAATCGCAATCGTTTTCAATCCGCGTTTTTTATCACTTTCAATATCTTTAACGTCACAAGCGGCATTGCTAATAAAAATCCTAACAAAATAAAATACGAATATCAAGATAACGGCGGCGTTAATTGGTGCAGAATAATAAACTATCAACAAGATAACCATTAGGGCATAAAAAAATGCAGCGATAAAGCTCTTAAACCCAATGACGTATTTTGTCATATTCTTAAACAGTACCGTATAAAGTATCGCTATTAGAAAAATAAGGACGGCAAAAATAAGCGCTTGAAGGCTAGAATAGTATAAAATAAGTCCGATTGAAACAATCGAGCAAATAATAATAATCGGATAAAAATTTTTAACATATTTTTCCATGACCTTTACTCTGACCGGGTTAGTCAAAGTATCGTGACCAGATTCGTCAGATCGATTGAAAAGATTTGCTGAAAATACACAAAGATATATCACAACCAAAAAACTCCAAGTTACCGATATATTTAGAATCACCGCCATAACATATAAAGCAACGACGTCACCAAGGGCTAAAAAATGACCGCCATAAACAAACTCATCCCAGATTTTTTTCAATATAATTTTTATATTCACGTAGACCGATTTACCGCCAGTTTTCATACCTAAATCATATCATATATATAGGTTATGTTCACCTGTCGTATGTTTGAGTTATTGTTTCGACTCCACGTACAGGTCTTGGACATTTCAGCATTCAGCGGTTCACGGCCATGTCGTATAAATTTAACGCTACAGCAGCCGATTGAGCCTGCATGTCACGAAGTGTATTACCGGGGGCGAGTGGATCCTCAAGGCACCGTTTTGAATAAAATCCCACCAACGCGGCAAGCAACTCTATACTAAGATCATCAAGCCATGGAGCAACATCCACACCACGCCTCGACATGTCGGTCAAAAACTCCGTTGCGCCAAATCCTGCAGGTGCAAAAGATGCCCAGTTCCAATCGACAAATTTTACCCGTCCAGATGATGAGTTGTAGGCTATGTTGTCACTACGAACATCGCAATGTCCAAAACAGTCATTCGGCTGCCCTATAAGTGCAGCTGCCCGCGCCGACAAATCAACAAGAGCTTTTTCGTCCTGTAACAATACCTGCATTTTGCGAATTATTGGATGCAATTTTGCAAGCGATTCGTCCTGCACCATTCTACTGTACTTATCTTCAAGCTGTCTTCGAGTTTCCTCATTCTGAATCATCAAAGTCAGTCCGTCGTCTAGTGCAAGCTTATCCCTAAAGTATGGATATAGGTTTAGACTATCTATGGTATCTTGGTCAAACTCAATAGTCTCGAGTTTTTTGGTTGCATCGACTACGACCTGGATATACTTCGCCTGCTGGTCTGCGGCTGATGGCAAAGACCATGACCATCCGTCCTCGACTCGATAACTAGGCATCAAAAGAACGTGGTTATCGGCAACCAATTTTCCCCATTCTGGCATAATATCTGGAACTGTTTGCCTTAGAAGTTTGGCGCATTCGTATTCTTTACGAAGCCATCCCAACTCCTCTACCCCGTCACCTGGAAGCAAGTCATGGTCAACCTCTTTGGCAAAGATCCATCGGTCTGCATATCCAACTAACGAACGGCGGTTACGAGAATAACCGCCATTAACACCAACAACCTGGATATCGTCAGCACTACATCCCAGTTCAACAGCAGACACTGCGCGCGCCTTGGGTGATATAGTGTTGTCCGTCTCTGTTTTTAATTGCTCCATGTTTATGATTATAGCAAAAAGAAAATCCAGTCGTGTGAAAGCTTTATCACAGTCTCCACAAGAACGTCCTGTGAAACCTTAATTTTTAATAATCTTGGATATTTTGTTTTTTAGAGTTTTGTAGAATAATAGACCAGTTGCAAGGATTAGGATTATTAGGATTATCCAGATGTGCAAAGATAGTTTTCCAAACAGAATAACGTACATGTATGGTATTAACCAGGCAATGGCAGATATGGTTATGCCAACTTTTAATTCTTTTTTGTCAATTCCCTGGCTTTTATTTTCTCTTTTTTCATATTTTATAATCGATCGCCCAACTCGATAATAGCCATAATACAACGGCACCGCACTACCAAAATACAAAATACAAAATATCAATGGATTAACATGGTAGGTCTTTTCAGATATTGCTATAAAATTCTGCAGATAGACAATTACTGAATTAATTAAATCCACCGATAATTCCTAACTATTCCCCCATGGCTTGCATTTGGACTTTTCTGACTCGAGAATGATCCAATTCGATAAAGAAAACTCTTTGCCATTGACCAAATGATACTTTACCGTCAACAACATTTAACGTAACACTAGTAGGCAAATATGTAGCCAGACAATGTGAATGACCGTTTTTGCATTCATCTATCCCACACATATTGACTGTACGAATGTCAAAATCATTATGACCGTAATAAATATCTTTTTTGGCAATCTCGCGAAAATTATTCTTGATATCTTCAATTAACAGCGGTTCGTTCTCGTTCACGATTACTGCAGCCGTCGTGTGAAGTGTTTGAATATTAATTAAACCATCCGCTATGCCAGATTCGGACACAAATTTACTAACCTCGTCAGTAATGTCTTCAAATTCAAGACCACCTTTTGTTTTATACTGTAAAGTTTTGTTTTTAATAATCATTTATTTATCCTTGTGAGTTATTTTGCCTTTTTCAATTAATCTGTCTAGGGCTATTTTAAACCATATGGTGTATTTTTCCGGATTTTCAGCCATGTCAACTTTGAGGTCTTTGACGTTCATCCACCTATAGTCAGCAGTTTCAGTTTGGACCGGGTGGACCTCTCCGTTATACTCTCCGACTAGTGTCGTACAGATTTCATTTTCCGAACCAACGTCTTTGTATTTTTCTTGATATTGAAAACGGTCCGCTATTTCCAAAGTGCAAGTAAAACCAAGTTCTTCAACTAGCCTTCGTTCGCCCGCCTCCACATAGCCTTCATTTTGAAGAGGGTGACTTGAACAAGTATTGTCCCAAAATAGCGGCCATAACATCTTGTCGGCACTCCTGAGAGTAGCTAATATTTCGCCTTTGCTATTAAACACTATTATCGCAAATGCTCTGTGAAGAGTGCCGTCGTGTAAATGCGCCTCTACTTTATCCTTAAGGCAAATTTCATTATCTTGTTCATCAACTAAAACTACCTGTACCATTTATTTTTCCCTTTCGACGATATATATTACCAATTCTTTGAGTATATCATTATACCCGTTACGAGGAAGTTCTTCTAGTGCCCGAAGCGAGTTTTGGGCAAATAGGTCCGCCGCGGCTTCGGCTTGTTGGAGTGCATCGGTCTTTTTGACTAGGGCCGTTACCGTTGATACATCGTTGTCGGAAATATCTGCCGACCCTTCCAAAAGGTCGCAAATAGTTTTTCTGTCATCTTGCCCCAACTGTTCAATTGCCGACAGGATAATAAAATTCCCCATCTTTTTTTCAATAATATCTTTGCCAATTTTTTTACCAAATTCTTTTTCGTCACCAAATATATCCAGTACATCATCCCGAATCTGAAAAGCCATACCCAAATTAAAACCAAAATCACCAACCAACCATACCTGATCATCCGTGGCGTCTGCACAAATAGCCCCAGCTTGACAGCAAGCTTGTAATAAAACGGCTGTTTTTTGACTAATCATTGCATAATAATCGTCCTTGGTGATTGATTTGTATCTGTTTTTGACAACATAGCCTTCGTCTTCCCGTCCAGAACGTTCAAACAGTATGTCTTTAATTTCGCCGTCAATTATTGTTTTGAGAGTTTTTCCGTAAAGATCAACAAGTTTTGAACCGTTCTTAACCTGACTTACGCCGGTAAAAACAGAGGCTAGGTATGCGAAAGCGGTACATTCTGCCATAGATTTGCCAAACTTACTCCAGACCGTGGGCTCGTCTCGCCTAAATTCTGAATGGTCGATAACGTCATCAATAATTAATGTTGCATTGTGAAGTATTTCAATGGCTGCGGCGGGATAAAATAGGTCAGCACGATTAATGCCAAAAAGTTGTCCACTTGCCACCACCAGAGCGGGTCGTATTCTTTTTCCGCCAGATTGGCATTGATAATAGACCATATCAGAATTGATATTTTCAACATCACGGATTAACAACTCTTTTAAGACAGGTTCTATAGATACGCTGATTTCGTTTAGATATTCTTTTAGATTTATGTCCGACATATGAACCTCATTTAATCTGTAAAACGGTTTATTTAATTTTATGTCTATGGTAATTGTTCGTTATTTATTATACCATCAAAGTATGACAAAAATAGCTATCATCGAAGATGACCCCGTCATTAGTCAGATGTACCGAATGAAGTTTGAGGCGGACGGGTTTGATGTACAGCTTGCAGTCAATGGCAAACTTGGCGTCGACTTAGTCAAGATTTACTTGCCTGACATTATTTTACTCGACCTTCAGATGCCTATAATGAACGGGGCAGACGCACTCGGGATTATTCGCCAACATGATTGGGGTAAAAATATTCCTGTCATTATCCTAACCAACATGGGTGAAGAGGAGTCTCCAAAACAAATTCGCGCTCTTGGTATTCATAGTTATATCGTAAAAGCCAACTTCACCCCCAGCCAAGTCGTCACCCGAGTCAAAGAAGCCCTAAATATTACCTAATATCTAATTTATTGATACAAAAATGAAAATTGGAATAATCGGTCCTAATAAAATTTATGACGCAGATATTGATGAACGAAAAAGATTACTAATTAGTGTTGCGAAAACCATTGTAAAAAGCCATAACGAGATTGTTCTTACTCCAGATAAAGATTCTTTACTAGAATATTTTGGCAGTCAATATTTAAAATCGGGTGGGACCAAGATTAGGTTGGTTATCCCCACTAAAGAGCCGGACCACAAGGATTATTTGAACACTAAAATCGGAGAGGTTGTTGATTGCACAGACTAGGACAGACAGGCAGATGAATTTAACCGACAATGTGATGTTTTTGTCTGTGTGGGATATTCTTGGGGTGCGATGAAAGAAGTCGCCTGCGCACAATACTTTAACAAAAAGAAGATATATGTTTTGAAAGAATTCATATCTGGAAAACTCCCGACGGAATTAAACTTTTTGGTGGAATATATAGGTGTTAATCCATTGATTTGACGACTTCAATGTTTATCCCGTACTTTTTATTCAACCTTTTTATCCGAGAATATATGCCGGCTTTTTCAGGGGGATTGTTGCAGACAACCAAACCAACCTCGGCATCCACCCGCCCGTCTTGTGTTGCGCGAATAAAGGCTTCGGCCGTTGAACCATACTGCCTGATGTTAATATTGCTATTTTGGGACGATATATTTCGCTCATTTCTAACCTTTCTTTATGTCCTGCTGGCCTTTTTTGTCCGCTACGTTTCTTGCTGACGAAATAACATTATCAAAAAGGGCCGCAATTGTCAGTGGACCAATACCACCTTTTGTCGGTGTGATTGTTAAATCTGAACGCTTTCGAACATCATCGCTTAAATCACCGACAATTTTGCCATGTTCAGACGCTGTTCCGGCATCGACCACCGTTGCATTTTGGTTAATCATGTCACTAGTAATCAAACCCGGTTTACCGGTAGCAGTTACGATTATGTCGGCTGTTTTTAAAGTGGTCGATAAATCAGTTTTACTATCGCAAACGGTCACATCTAAGTTGGCGCTTCTCCACAATTTGGATAGTGGTGCACCAACCAACCGTCCCTTACCTACAATTGCAATTTTATTATTAATCAGTTCAACGTTGTACCCCGCCAACAACCAATCAATAGCCATGGCTGTAGCTGGCGTAAACGTTGAATTACTACCCAATCCATCGACATCTTTTTCGGCTGCAACTGCAGTCAAAGCATCCTCGGTTAAATCTGGGTTTGACAGTGGTAATTGTATAATGATGCCATGAACATTTTCATCACGATTAAGTGATTTGATTTGGTTTGGTAATTCAGCGTCAGACGGGTTAAAGATATCGACCTCAATGCCAATATCTTTACCGTAAGCTGACTTAAGCCGTACATATACATCAATCACCGGATTATCACCCGTCCGAACAATCGCCAAACGCGGAACAACCCTCCACGATTGACGAAGCGCCCGCACCTGTTTTAATTGACGCTCTTTTATATATCCAGCCAATTCTAGACCGTTCAAAATCTTCATTAACCCTAGTTTAGCAAATATGTTACAGATGGTACAATTGGTATATAAGGAGTTATGAATGTCGCTTGAACAATACTGGTTTACCAACCCTTCCTTGCTGCCAAAACCGACAGACATACCCGATGATTTTATTGCATATAATCCATCCGCCATTTGGACAACAGAGGATAGATACGGAAAAACTCACGACATTCTGTATGCCCGCGTAGAACCCGACCGTTCATGTCCAACCTCTTCTCACCTTGGAAAATCCCGCGTTTGGCCTTATATTATTGATGTTTCTGATTACTCTAAACCCTTGGTACCGTACGGTGACGCTGAAGAGAAAATGGGCGAAGACCCTGCTCTGACACGTATCAACAGACGGCTTGGTAATGGAGCTATAGAAAGAATTTGGTTGTTAAGTTGTGTCGACGCACGACCATTTCCCGATAAGCCCGATCACGTAAAAACCCTGCGAACAAGATTTTATACGGGCACCAAACTTGATTCTCTTGAATATGTCGCTGAGGGACCAGAGTGGATGAAAGATATTCGTATCATACAGGATGGTTCTGATCCAACAAAACTCCATATATATGGACGACCTAAACCAGTTGAATACAGTGGTAATATCACCCACACTACCGTTGCTGGAATTGATATGTTAGACGAACAAGTGATTTCAGATGCACCATATATTGACGAGAATTTGTTTCCAGTTGGCAGTGGTGTATGGGGTGGCGTTGGTGATGTTATCGACCTAGGCGCCGGTAAGCATATATTAATTGCTCACCGCGCCCACGGGACAAACTCGAATGATAATGGTCTTCATTACGAAGCCGTGCTTTACCAGCATAATACTCAAACAAAACGTATTGCAGATCTGGGCATATTAGCTGCGGCTAATATGTTTCCGTCGGGAACCATCAAAGCCAATGACGCCGTTGATCTTCATGATGTCGTCTTTCCAGGCGGAGGCTATAACGGCACCCTAAACCACGTTACATTTGGGGTTCGTGATGGGTCAATTGGAATAGGTGGCGTCCAAAAGAAATAACATCACATAAAGCGTCTTGCTATTGTACAAACACTAGTTGCTAATATACAATAAGCATAAGTATGAACGAAGACATAAACGATTTTGAGAAGTTTCGACGAGTTACAAATTATTTAACTGCAGCGCAAATATTTTTACAGGATAACTTTTTATTGGAACGACCGTTAACTGCCGATGATATCAAACCGCGACTTTTAGGTCACTGGGGTTCGGGACCAGGTGTAAACCTGATTTATTCACATCTTAATAAATTGATTAAAAAAACTGGTCAAGAAATGATGTTCGTTTTGGGACCGGGCCACGCCTTCCCCGCCCTACAAGCCAACTTGTTTCTGGAGGGTACGTTGGGTAAATTTTACCCCCAAGCACAACATACTTACGATGGTATTGGTTACATTTGTCGAAATTTTAGTTGGCCATACGGTTTTCCCAGCCACAGCAACCCAGGCACGCCTGGCGTAATCCTAGAAGGTGGTGAACTGGGTTATTCATTATCAAATTCGTACGGTGCAGTACTTGACAACCCAAATCTGATTGTTGCCTGTTTGGTTGGTGACGGCGAAGCTGAAACTGGCCCGGCAGCCGCCGCCTGGCATTTAAACAAGCTGGTTAATCCAAAAACAAACGGCACAGTATTACCTATACTTCACATGAATGGTTACAAAATTTCAGCCCCTACGGTTTTTGGTCGTATGAGCGATGACGAATTAAAATCGCTTTTTTGGGGATATGGTTATGAACCTCGAATTGTTAGTGGCGACAACCTGGACCAACAAATGGAAGACGCTCTTACTTGGGCTCATGGTTTAATATGGAGTATCAAACATTCCGAAGAAGAACTTGTCGCCCCCAAAATGCCAATGATTATCATGCGCACCTTAAAAGGAATGTCTGGTCCGAAAGAAGTAAACGGTCTAAAAATTGAAGGCAACTGTCAGTCGCATCAGGTAGTATTGATGGAAGCAAAAACTGACCCAAAACAATTAGAAATGTTGGAAGAATGGTTAAGGTCGTACAAAATCAATGAACTGTTTGATCGCGAAAACGGATTTGGTGATTTCGTTAAGAATATCGTACCTGAACATGACTTGTGTATGGGTATGACACCTCATGCGCGCGGTGGCGATCCAGTCTATAAACCTCTTATTTTACCGTCAGTCGACCAGTTTACCGAAGACGCAACAATTCCTGGAACAATTGGTTCCAGTAGTATGATTCAAACTGGTCTGTATTTAAGTGAGGTCTTTAAATTAAACCGCGAAAATCATAACTTTAGGTTTATGTCTCCTGACGAAACCTATTCAAACAAACTGGATGGAATATTCCCTGAAACAGCCCGAGCCTGGGTATGGCCACACGAAGATTGGGACAAAGATATGGCTGCCGATGGACGAGCAATGGAGCTGTTAAGCGAACACAGCCTGCAGGGACTAGTCCAGGGCTATACATTAACAGGACGACATTCGGTTTTTGCAAGTTACGAGGCGTTTATCCAAGTAGTATCCAGTATGATGGACCAATATGCTAAATTTTTAAAACATGCCCAGGAGTATGAATGGAGAGGGTTGTTTCCTTCGGTAAACTACATTTTAACAAGCTCTGGGTGGCGCCAAGACCACAATGGTTTTAGCCATCAAAACCCGGGTTTCATTGACGATGCACTAAAACGACAAGGTAACTTTGTTGACGTATTCTTCCCTGTAGACGGCAACAGCACACTTGTGACGCTTGATCATATGTTGAGTTCGACCAGGCGAATTAACGTCATGGTGGCTGGAAAAACAATTGAACCACGCTGGTTGACTCCTGATTTATCCAAAATACAAATGCAGGACAGTATGATGACCTGGGATTTTGCAAGTGACGACAACCCTGATGTTATTCTGACAGGAATCGGAGACTACCCGATGAAAGAAGTGATGGCAACGATTACATTGGTTAAATCTGAATGGCCAGACGCTCGCCTGCGTTGCGTCAACATAAGTTCGTTAACCAGCAGCGAAGATAGTCACGGTTTCGGACGATGTGGTGATTATGTTACCGAGATGGAGTTTAATCGGCAATTTACCACCGATAAACCAGTTATTTGTAACTTTCATGGATATCCAGAAACGCTAAAATCTATTTTGTATAATTACAATGTCGACCCTGAACGTTTTGACATCCGAGGCTACCTTGAACAAGGCAGTACTACTACCCCATTTGACATGCATGTACGAAACAAAACCAGTCGTTATCATTTGGTAATTGCTGTTTTCGAACGGCTGGCTGCAGCTGGTCGTATTCCAAAAGAAACAGCGCAAGATATCATATTTAAATACCAAAAAAAGATTACAGAAAATACCGAATACATCAAACAAAACGGTATCGATATGCCCGAAATAGATAATTGGCTGTGGACCGCTGAATCAAGCGACCTAGACCAAGAATCACTTGCTAAAATCGTCGAATCTACAATCGACGCATAATTATGAAAACTGTCCGTATTACTTGTCCTGAATACCAATTTGAAAATCTGAATTTAGACAAGGTCAGTAAATGTATCGATGATGCATTGATTGAAAACTTTGCAGGTAAAAATATTATTTTGCGCGGTATTCAGTCCAAGAAGCACGGTTTGCCCAAAGATCAAATTGTTCGTCAAATTCAGGAAACTGGCTACGACAGAACCGGTTCAGATGATATTAATGCCGTAAATGTTAATGATCGATACATAGATATTTTTGGCCTCGCCTGTGTCGTAAAAAGTCCAATTACCCTACCGATCCTGGAAGGTTTTCATAAATTTAAGCCTAAATCACTCGAGTGTCCACAGTTACAGTTGGATGTTTGGATGATTTATGATGCAACAAAATTAACAAATGTAGAATATTTTCACGACCACTACAAAGTGATGGCGCGCGACGGTTATGTTTTTAATAACCCCGAACACAAACAAGATTCATTACTAGGCATCCTGATAATAGACTAACAAGATACTAATAAAGGTCGAACCTTTTTCTTTAATCAAGAGGGTTTGTCAAGAGGGTTCGACCTTTTTCGAGGTCACCGTTTCGATTGTTCTATCGTTAACTACGGGATATTCAGAAGGATGATGCCCTACTCTATAAGACTTTAGTTTGGCCAGTAAAGATGCCGGGATTCTATTTTGGGTTATGGTAATATCTGGAAAATAAGGTTCTAGACCCAAGGCAACGAATAGGGCGCTTAGTGGTTCCCATATCCAGTTTTGCTCTTGCCACTTTAGACTGTCAAGATCTGAAATCGTGATAAATATTACAACCACGACAGATTCAATAACGGGCAGAACGATCAATGATATCCACGAGCCATCATTAATAGAAAACGCGGAAAGGATGGTCAACAGTGCCAATGCAATAATCGTTATCCATTCATAAGGTTGCATTTCGTCTGCAATCAAAAACTCAACTTTTTCTCGAAGTTTTATGGCACTTTCCAGATCAGACATCATGGCCACCTTGGCGCCTTGTTCGGTATCGTTTTTCGCCTTCGTAGATGAAACGTATTCATAGATCTTCATAAACGATTCTTGAGTTATTTTAAAATCACTTATCCTAGTATCAATCTGCAGAATTAGGTATTCGTCGATTAGACCTAGTAATTTTTTACTGTAAACGTCGTCAAATGCTTTGGAGTAGTTGTAAAGTGAAATCGTTACGCCATCTAGTTCCCGCAGAGATTCTCGCAATGACATAATTCTGTCCCGTCGATTAGATATCGAAAACGCCAAGAAGATAGCGAACATGAAAACGATAAATGTGTTTGCATAGGATATCCAGTTGGAGTAACCTCCTCCTTTTATGGTTATCGTCATTATAAGAAATGTAATGTAACTGCCTAAAATTATTAGGTATTTTGTGTTTCTTTTCATGTTATAATTTTATCATATAGTCTTATAATGGTGAATTTGCAGCCTATTTTTACAAGGATTGGTATAAGTTTGTCTGATGGAATGAAAATAGTTGCAGTATTGTCGTTGGGATGAAAGCCCAATTCTTCACCGTTTTTTATTATTTCTTCATCCACAATAACCTCAACGTCGATCGACCCGCCGTGAAGTAGGCCAAAAATTGATACCGCACCTGGCGCAACACCCAAAGTCTGTTTTAGAGTTTCACTACTGGCAAAACGTAACCTTTTGGAGTCCAGTTTTTGCCTAATCGCCTTCAGGTCCAACCTTTCATTACCATCCATTACGACAAGAAATTTTCGACTGCCGTCATCTTCTTGAAGTAAAAGATTCTTGATTGGATTGATGTCTTCGGGTAGATTTTTTAATTCAGCAACTGTAAAAACTGCCGGATGATCCATCCAACGATATTGTATCTCAAGCTCATTAAGAAACAGTAGTATATGTTCTTTCATTCCGTTAATATGGCTGTCTGATGATTGTTTTTAATTTCGATGGGTCGGTGCGACGTGGGTCGCCCAAGTATATTTCGTTGTGGTGTTTGTTGGTATTGTCTAACTTTCCGCCCTGGGTTTTAATAAACGAGTGAAGTTCTGTAATCGTTGGTCCTTCGTCGCTGTATGGACCAACATACATCACCTGCGCAGATCGTCCCTCTTCGTAGGCCTCAAAACGAACTTTGTTTAATGCTTTCGGATTCTTTTTTTCCGATACTTGTTTAACGGCGCGCTCAAATAAACTTTTGTCAACGACGTCCGGTTGCATAATCATAGCCGTCCACAACCAGTTGCTTTTGTCCTGTGAACTGAAATCGTTCATATCCTCTGTCCACCATAAACCTTCAAGCGGCATAACGCCAAAATCAATTCCCTGTTCAAATTTACACATAAATTTAATAGTATAAGCCACTGGATAAAGCGCCTGAATGGCGTCAATATATTCCTGCGATGTATTCGGATCACCACGACCGTCAATCATAATAAAATTCATTTTTGGAACGTTTACCGTAACCTTTTGCCCCACCATTGCCTGATACAACTCTTTAAGTTTTTTCTTGTAATCAACCTTATCCATAATTCTATTATATCAAAAAGACTTTTTGTAAAAATACGTTGGGGTCACATTAAACACTTGGTTTGACGTGTAGTTAAGCGGTAATAGAAACCTATCTATGGCGTCTTTTTCTGTCTGCGTGTCAGCTTCTATGAAAAGAAAGGGTGACTGTTTTTCAAGAATCCTCCTCGCCCCCTTTAGTACGCCTAACTCATTTCCTTCAACGTCAATTTTAATTAGTGATATTTCTTTATCGCCCACCAGAGTATCCAAAGTAATCATCTTTACATCCTTTCCTTCGGTGGTTTTTGTTAAACCAATGTTGCTTGCAGGGCCCGGTATAAGTGAACATCGCCCATTACGACTCCCGGCCGCTGCATTAATAACCTGTACCTTACTGATTATTTTATTGTTTTTGATGTTTTTTTGTAGTTTCATGAATGACTCTTTGTACGGCTCTATCGAGATTACCCGTTTACAATTAGTAAACTTCGCAAAATATACTGTGTGATTGCCGACGTTAGCTCCTACGTCAATAATGATTGTCTGCGGGTCTAGTTTTTGAATAAACTCCAACATCGAAACCTCGTAAAAAGTACCTGTTTCAGATATCACCTTGGTTATATGATCATCATCAAAACTATCCAGGTGAATTTGGGTAGACTGATAATCGAAGTTGAAAATCATTGGTTAATTATACCAAAAACCAAAGATAAATTACCCCCGTTTTAGGTATAGTCTTACGATGCATTATTTTATGAATGTATATTTTTTTAGAACGTTGCGACCTCGGTGTCTAGTTGCGAGTTATCGCTTTTGTTGTCTACGTCGGTTGAATCAAGGATTTTTTCGGCTGATGTTAAGTCGTTCGCTGAATTAATCTCGGGGGCTGCTTTTACATCAGCGGCAGTAGGACTTTGACTAACACCAGTTGCCGAATTACTGTTGGTGGATTGTTGAGCGTTGTAAAAAGTGTACCCGATATATCCCATTATACCAATTATAGCCACGATCAATACCAGTTCGATAATCGAAAAACCAAATTTGTGTTTATAACTACTCATTACTGACCCTCCTGGTTGTCTTGGTTTTCTGTCGAGCTGGTCGTACCTTGGACAGATTTAACGCCCACGATAAGGTTTTTTACAGCGGTTTTGTAGGCTTTTAATGCTGCCCTTTGTGCTTGGACTTTAGTTTTGAAAGCATCAATAGCACCTTTTGGATCCGCTCCGTCACAGGTAAAGGTTACGCTGGTTGATTTTACGTCAGCCACAGCCGATTCGGCAGTTGCTTTGGTTGTGTTTACTTCGGCCACCAAGACATCATAGTTATCAAGTATCTTACCCTTTTTCAGATAAAACGCTTGAACACGATCTGATATTTTGGTAAAGACCGCAAGTTGTTTTGTGCCACGATCGCTAACACGAGACATGATGTTGTTAATATTTGTTTCTCGTTTCTTGCAAATTTCAAGCTTTTTATCCGCTAGTTTAGCACGAAGTTCGTTTTTTTTTGTCAGATAAGTTTACTAAAACTTTTGATTTTCGCCCACCAGTCGTAGTTTGTCCTTTGCCGGTGTTGGCATCTTCGGGTTGATTATCACTGTCCGTTGTTCTTGATTCTGTTACGGTGTTCTGGTTACCGTCTTCACCGTCGGATATGGCGTTAACTGCGATAGGTATTGAAATCGCAACCGCTAACACTAAAATACCGATGAGGATACCGTGTTTTACAAATATTTTTTTCATAATTCATGTTTCCTTTTATGGTTTACATATCTAGCTTATGATTATGTAGTGCGGTTGTCAATAAATCCTTGACTTCACTGGATTTTACTTGTAACGAATTTTCTAGGTCAAATCCGTCTTTATAAAGATTTTTTGCCAGTTGATAGCCTACCGTGTAACCTAACCAGCGACCCTTGTCTGATTTGAAAAACCAATCGCTGTGATTATAGTTCTTGTTTTCCCAATTATCTATTGCATCCGCAAGGACGTCCTGCGTAAAATCGGCTTGCGACCAAGGTGGTACCCAACCAGACTGTAGTTCTTCATACAATGTTGCCAGGCCTTCGCTTAATATCGATCCCCCAAGACTATCGCCATATCCAGCATTTTGCCATCGTGCCATGTGGTGAAGTTCGTGACTGACCGCTGAAACCAGTTGTTGTTCGTCAATCTCCCAACTTAGTAGCGCAATCATTGCTTCGTGCCGATTGTAGCAATTTCCACTAGGATATTTACCGTCAATACATAGTCTGGGCATATCCCGTATGTAAATAAATTGTCGAGCATCCTTCATGAACGGCGCAAGTTTTTCGAAAACTTCTTTGATTATACTGATTACCAAATCGGGTACCGACGAATCCGAAAAACTTACAACCGTAATGATTAACTGCTTGCCATTGCTGATTACAGTTTCAGAGATACTGGTTTTCATAACCTAATATTAACATAACAAATATTAAACTCTAGATGTATTGTACTATTATTTGGTTGATTTATAACGCCAGTGCCAGGGTTCAAACGATAGTCCAAAACTGTTATCTTGGGGAAATGATAAGAAAAAGTTGAATTTGTTGGCGTTTTTAGTTAACCATTCGTATTCGGGCGTGTATTCAAAGTCGGTTGGATTACCGTCGGTTGGTAGTCCGTCAATATTTATAAAATCTAGTGCTGGATTGCTTGATACGCAATGTTCACTGTAGCCAGGTATTGCCGCCAGCGTTATAGTTTTTAACACGTCAAAATCATATATTTTTAGAGTCTCCAAAAAGGTTATTGCTTGGTATGTGTTAGAACGATAACCTGAATCAATTAGTAGAGAGCGCCCGATTTCAGATTGCATTGAGTCCGCCATTTTTTTATATGCGTCGTAGACAGTCTTTGGGACATACTGAATATTTGTGTGTGTCTTTTTAGCTTTTAAATAATATGATTGCTTTTCTATTTTGACTAGATTGTCTGGTACAGGTTCTACGCCCAGATAGGGACCTTTAAAACCGTAAATCTGTGGTTGAATTGCAAAAACTCTGTTGATAATTTCAAATTCATCAGTGCTTAGTATCGAACGTAGATATTCCAAATCTATAATGGGCACAGCGTCATTTTGTTCCTTTACCTTGTCTACTTTACTCAGTATTGACTCTATCAGTACCTTGTCTGAATCACTAACTATAAATTCGTTTTTTAATTGTTTTATCACCACTTAATCATATCAAATTAAAACGATTATTGTGTAAGGTTTTGTCCAAATTTCTTTGCATCAAAAGTACCGTCCATTGTGACGGTTAGTACTTTTTCACCCGCTGCCTCTAAAAGACTTTTCAGTTCACGGCAGGCATGAATACGTTCCAGCGATTCTTCCACATCCTTTGGATCAAAATAAGCAATCTTTCCACGACTCGACACCCTATCTTGTAATAGTTTTGCTTGATCGTGATCGTCTAAAGAATCAGAAATTTGAAAGAAAACATGAATAATTAAGTCATTGGTAATTTCTTTGAATTGGTTATAACGTTTTTTCATCATTTTTTTACCTGCTAGTTTGTTGGGCAACGAACGCAAGTAGTCGTGTACAAGAGTTTTATGCATAGGGTCTGAGTCAATCACGACAACCTCATGCTTACGTTGTAATTCTATTGCGAGTTTGTGGGATCTTCGTATTTTCTCGATAAAATGTTTGTCTTCGTCTAGTGACGACTCATCGATACCTTGCGCGACAAAACTTTCGCTCCAAGATTTGTCCGGCCAATTAATAATGTCGGTGCCACTAAACACAAACCATCCCATATCTAATAGTTCATTGGTGATCGTACTCTTACCAACACCGTCGGGACCAAATAGAGATATAATCATGCCACCATACTATTATATTTGTTAATAGCGTCACAAAGTTTTTTGGCTGCCGTAATATCATAACCATCAAAAGTACTTAGTCTTCGTGTTTCTATAGATGGATTTT
>Ga0172369_10000212_pt1 | contig 83055 bp, 115 predicted proteins | sample LakKiv25m_FD_114539 | JGI IMG/M metagenome (GOLD analysis project Ga0172369, IMG submission 114539) | Freshwater microbial communities from Kabuno Bay, South-Kivu, Congo - kab_022012_11.25m | ecosystem: Environmental > Aquatic > Freshwater > Lake | place: Democratic Republic of the Congo... | reverse complement strand
ACCTCTCCAAATTCAGGCATCATTTTACAAGTAATCCGGCAAGCGCTATCCATCGCCCCGGTTTTTGCCCATGAAATACGTGGGGGGCAAGCCTTTGTATAGAGACACAAGATATTGTATGTACTTGAGTCAAGCGGATACGCCTATTTTGATATTCCTTCCTTGAATCCTGCCTTAAATGACATATCCTGAATGGTAGACTCACGATACCGCATGGCCTCCTTGCAATCAGAACAGGCAGCCATGCCCAGCAGACAAGAGATCAAAAAACCACCGAAAGCAGAAATAGGAACAATTAACAGGAGCCACCAAGGATTCATTCTACACCCCCCATTTAGAATTTGGTCGGCCCTCGGGGATTCGAACCCCGGACCCCATGGTCCCAAACCATGTACTCTACCAAACTGAGCTAAGAGCCGACGGGCCGGGATTATGGGCTCCCGGCAAGCCCATTAAATTAGGAGGATTAGGATTACTCTTGCCAAAAGCTCACCAGGGGCCAACCACCTGGGCCTTTGACCAGCCATGGCCACTTGAACCTCTATGGATCATTAATCATCCTCCTTACTCATTATGCCCCTATTATAGTCAATTATGGAATTATGGGCAGGGGTATTCCTTTAAGAACATCTGTAACTCCTTCTGGTCCAGAGCTATCACTCCTGACCAGCTTTGTCTCTCCGGTTTTTGGGTTATATAGCCATCTATCCAAAACCGTCAACCCAAATGGCCGAGCTTGAGCCTTTACATAAATAGCAGTCTCGCCACCTGGCATTGGCAGACAATCCACCTGGCGGATCCCACAGCCAGATAAAAACAAAACAAGACAAATAAAAAACCTATGATTCATTGGTTCCTTCTACAGCGGGAAGTTCTAGAACCCCTCCGCCCATCTTCATCCCCAGCTTAAGGGCCACCTGGAGCTCATCGGCAGTGAAATCAGAAAGATCAATCCTTTGGTTGATCTGGACATTCTGGGCATTGATGTTGGTCTGCTTGACATTGATCTGCGGTTCGCCCCAGAGCTTCATGTGTCTGCCGAGAAGTTCCCTAGCCCGGATAGGATCAACCATCTTGACATCGACCAAGCGTCCAACCTGTTTCCTGTCCTCGCCAGTTCCCACCCACAACTCCTTGACTTTGAACCCCACCACAGCCTGCCGGGCAGCCGGGGGCCACTCATGTAGGGGTTTGAGACATTCATTCTCGTCATAGATTTCACCCACATCGAGATGGGCGATATCGTCCAGGGCAACGAGTAGCCTGTTAGCCACCAATGCCTGGTTCCTGGCTCTGATCTCCAACAGGGCGTCGACAGCCTTCCTGACCTGGGAGCGCTGGAGCATGGAGCAGCCAATCATAGTTGCCACAACCTCAGATGCCCCACAACGCCTTGCTGCCAGCTTGGCACTCATATCAATCATATACTCAAGTGCGAACTGGACCTCCTGTGGTTTCAGACCATCTAAGACATCGCCGAGACACTCTTTGTCCTCATCGGACAATTTGAATCCCTCAGCAGCCCCTGTGACAATGGGCCTCAGTCTACACTCTGATCCTGTTGGCCTACCCATGGCCCTGGCCGGGAACCGCTCCTTGGCCGGTAGTGCCTCCCTCCCCCCATTGGGGTTCGGGATGCCCCTGGGTCTGCCCCTACCTCTCTTGGGTCTGCCCCCATTGTTCCTCTCTGGGGGATATGCCCTTGGTTCACTGGTATCCATGCCTTTATAATAATATGGAACCGGTCAAAACTAAAGACCTAAAAATGCCCATTTTTAACTACCTGAGATCATTTGGAAAGAAATAATCAATTATCATCGATCTATTGACACTGGCCTCCTCACCACCACCTTGGCTCCGGTAATGGCATATCTGACAAACTCATCTCCCATGACCGTTGCATCAACAAACGTTGGGTGGGCCGAGCCGACAATCAGCCTGGTCTCATTACAATCCCCTTATCCCATATTCATCACAAACTGCCCAAAGTTCATCCTTGTCCAATTTCGACTCCTTGATATCACCCGGGTCACAGCCTTCCCATGGCAGAGTAACCAGTTTACGGTTTCTTTCGATGATGTCCATGTTATCCCTGACCCTCTGGACCAACTTATTAGAGCCTTTCCCTGTTAACAATTTGATGGCCGTCTTGATGCCCACTCCCTTGAGGCCCTCGATGTTGTCAGATGGGTCGCCGGCCATGGCCTTGGCATCTACCCACATAGACGGGGCGATGCCGAATTCGGTCATGAAATGATAGTGGGTGTAGATATCGTTTTTGCCCGGCCGATGAATCATAGTTGATGGTCCCAACAGTTGATACAGGTCATGGTCAGACGAAACGACGATATGTTTGCCTGGGGATTTCGTCAGGACTCCGATCAAGTCGTCCGCCTCATATCCGTCACAGAAATGTTGGTTTGATAGACCGATTCTGGGCAGAATATCATTTCGCAGCAAAACCATCTGACCATAGGCATCGGCAACCTCCGGGGGTGGCTCGTCCTTGTTGCGATTGCCCTTGTACTTCGGATAGAAATCCTTCCGCAGCGACCTGGGAGAGTCCCAACAGAAACACATCTCACCTGGGTATCTCCCCATCAGACCCATGACCTGTTTCAAAAAGCCGAAAATCACTCCTGTGGGCTGTTCGTTGTGAGTTAGACCATAATGTGTATAGGCCACCCGATAGACGATATTATGGCAATCAATGAGGATCAATCAAAAATCCTCTCTTCCCGGAACACTGACTCCAGTTCCTTAATCCTTTTCCAATAGGCCATGTTGAACGAGCAGTTGTACTTTGCCATGGCTCTCTTATATGAGCCGGTCTTTCGTTTCCACCTGGCAATGGCCCGGATAGCCACCTCGGTCTGAACATAGATATCCTGGACCGGCCATCCCCTATCCTTGATGACGTATTCATGGATGCCCCAGGGCAGGTGGTAGCGGCCGACCTTGCCGAACCTGAACAGTTTATTTCCTTTGCTTGATTCAATAGAGGCGACTGCCAGGGCAAAATATTTATCGACTTTGTAATGCTCAGCCATAGTCTTAGTAAATGCTATCCAATCCGGGCGGATCAATCTTTTCGGTGGTTCGGGTTGGCTGGCCTGGACCGGGTTAAGGGTTAAGAGTAGAAAGCAGATGAGTAGGACCCTCAGAAGATACCCATTGGCGCCAACCCCTTATGTTTAATGGCCATGATTTATCCTCCTTGACCTTATTATAGGGTAATCCGAGAAAATCGCCTAAGATAATAATTATTAATTTTTATAAAATCTATTATAATAAGGAATAAGGAGGTGTTAACCATGACCCTGCTCAACGAACTAAGGAATGGAAAGAAGAAACCTGGACGCCCGCCCAGAAAATATACTGATCTGACTCCACATCCGCTCAAGGCATTCTTCGCCGAACTGGGGATCACCCAGGTGGCTGTGGCTGCCAGACTGGGGATCAACCCATCCATCATGTCCCTATACCTGAGCGGGCGGATGGCAGTGCCGAAGGATCATGAGGCTGCGCTCCAGGGTTTGGCTGATGATCTGCGGACCGAGATGGGGTAAAAAAGTGAAATTATTTTGGCCTATTTTCACCTAAAACGGATAACTAATTGATTTCATTAATAAAGATTTTTCATAAAAAACCAAGAAATCTAAAGAAAAACCTTGACTTTTTATAATTATAATTTATAATATAATTAAGATTAAGGATTAAGGAGGTTGGATGGAGCGAGGGCCAAGGCGGCCGACATAGACGGGGGGACGGGAAGAACAGGCAAGACACCCGATATCCAAAGGCGCAAGCGCCCCCCGACCGCAGCCGGCGACAGAGGCAGACGGAGCGTAAGGCACAAGATCAGCAGCCAGGTGGGGACCTTAGCAGAGGCCGCCGGCACCCGGAAGGGGATCAAGGTAAGGCCAAAGCAAAAAATCACCGCAGGATGGGCCAGACCCACCGAGGGTGACCGGGACCCGATGAACTGCTAACGGTGCCGGTAGGATGAAAACCGAAAACAATGGCAATAAGGCAGGAACAAATTTAACCCATAGATCATTATTTGAAACGAGCAGAAATGGCAGGTCAGGATAACAATCAGAACGATGGCTCAGTATGGGCCGGCAAATTCTTCCGAGATGACCTGCCATCCCCGGCTGGACGGCCGGGCTGATGAAGCCAAAATAAAAAAATGAAAGGGGTAAGACAATGAACGAAGTCCAAGCCAGAAAAGCTGGTTATGTATTCACCGGCGCCTATTCCCATAACAAAGAAGAAATGAAGGAACGGGCCAAGGTAGAGCGAGCCAAAGGCAATAAAGCCATGGTGGTAGATGTGCCCACGAGTAAGTATAGCCGGGGAAGCCGGAGCATGGGCTATTCGGTTTACTTCATCGAATCCGACCTCAATAAGCAGTTCCGGGAAGCCAAGGCCAAGGCCATCAAGATCCACCAGATCAAGACCGAACTCGAAAAGGCCAGATACCTGGTCAAGCAACTCGAAGACGAACTGGCCAGCCTTCAGACCAAATAAAAGGAAGAAAAATGATTCCCTATATCTATGATCCGTGGCCAGTGTATCTTTTTCTGTTAGGGCAGATCATTTGGTAACTAATCCTCCAACGTCCACAATCCCGTGCGGCCCCTCATGGCAAGGCTTATGGTGCATTCACCAAGGCACAATATAGGGGTTTATCAATCTTCAACCATATTAGGAGAAACAACATGGACAATAGATCATTTGTATCAACCAGGATTGGATTGCTGATGCCCGAGGAACTCAGATTCATCAAGGAAATCCCCATCGAGTCCCGGCGGGACCGCAGCGGGCTGATTCCGGGCGGGGTCATCCTGGCCCGACATGAACCGACCAACAAACATTCGCTCCAGGACCTGTTCGAGAAACTGGCCGAGGACGGTGACATGCAGGATCGGTATCAGATGGACTTCGACGCCGACAAAAACCAGATCAACATCATGTTCCGCAGGAACGGGAGGTAGGATGATCCATCTCTACAAACACCGCGAAGGGGGTAAGTTTGGAGCATTGGTAACCGACAAATACTTAGTATTTGAACATCCACATCGGTCACCTGCCCTGCTTATGTCTTGGAAGGAAATTGAAAAAATCAGTATTTCCTGCCAAACCAAAAAAGAAGCTGTCCTAACTGCAGAAAAGTTATCTAACAAAACTGGTCAAGAATTGGCCCTTCATAACTAACCCGCCTGACGATGGCCCCGTGGCAGGGGCCGAATCCCCGGACCCTTGGAGAAAGGGCCGGGGAAGTGGGAGCCAGAAAACTTAATTGCCAATGACACGATAACGAGATCGCCTAAGAGGGTGACGGACGCGCAGAATGGAGCAGAAACCCAAGTACCGAGCTATTCCCGAATGGCCGAGCGCCGCAAGTAGGGACGGGGTCTTCGGACTTAATCATCCGGTAGGGAAAGGGTAGAGCAGACAGGTTGGCGGAAAGGCGGGCGGGCTGTTGAGCCCTGTAAAACGCTGCAATACCGGACGCCATGCCGGTTTAAGGATGCGAACCCACTAGCCTTCAACGAGCCGGAGATTCTTAGGAGTAGGGGTGAAACCCATAAAGGAAGCCCGGAGGACAAGCCGGCATTGGCAATTAAGTTTTGTAGCCCCCAAAAACCTCAAAAGGAGGTCCGAAATGAGCAAGTTCAAACCCAGCCCATACCAACAGGCGATATTCGACTTCGTCAAAGATGGGCAAGACAGCGGGATCATCGAGGCGGTGGCCGGGTCAGGCAAGACGACCACCATAGTTGAATCCTTGAAATTCATCTCCAAGGACAAACAAATCCTTTTCCTGGCCTTCAACAAGTCCATTGCCGAGGAACTCAAGTCCAGGGTGCCGAGCAACGTCAAAGCCGCCACCTTCCACTCCACCGGCTTCGGCGCCTGGATGTCAGCCAACCGGGGCAGCCGGATCAGGGTCGAGTCCAACAAAGTCCGGGACCTGTGCCGGGACTGGATCGGCGAGAAGGAGTTGAAGGACTACATGGGATTCGTCATGAAGATGGTCGGACTGGCCAAGGGATTCGGCATCGGCTATCTGCTCCAAGACACCATGGAAACCTGGATGAATCTCATGGATCATTTCGATGTGAATCTGAATACCGGCAACGGCAGGGAGAAAAACAAGGAAATAACCGAGGCCAGAGGAATTGAGCTGGCCCGGATGATCCTTGAGAAATCCATTGATGAAGCCGAGTCAGTTATCGATTTCGACGACATGCTCTATATGCCCCTGATTCGGAATTGCCGGTTCAACAAATACGACTTCGTATTCATCGACGAGGCCCAGGACACCAACGGGGTTCAGATGGCCCTGTTGAAAAGGATGCTCAAACCTGGTGGCCGGTTGGTTGCCGTCGGCGATCCCCACCAGGCCATCTATGGATTCCGAGGCGCCGACTCCGAGGCCATGAGCAGGATTGAGGAGGACTTCGGCTGCATCAACCTGCCCTTGTCTGTCAGTTACCGTTGCCCCCAGGCCGTAGTCAGGGCCGCCCAAGAATTCGTGCCCCATATCGAAACCTTCGACGGGGCACCCGAAGGTTCGGTGGAGAATCTGGATAAGTATGATCCCAAGGACTTCCAGGGCACCGATGCCATTCTCTGCCGGGTGACGGCCCCATTGGTCGAGGCCGCCTACGGGCTGATCAAGCGGCGGGTGGCCTGCCGTATCTTGGGCCGGGACATCGGCGTTGGATTGGAGAATCTGATCAAGCAAATGAAGGCCAAAGACATCGACCACCTGGAAGAGCGGTTGGACGCCTACCTAAACCGGGAGATCGCCAAGCTGACCAGTAAGGGCAAAGAAGACAAGGCCCAAGCAGTTGACGACCGGGTAAGCACGCTCCGCTGCATCATCTCCCACCTGGACGAGGACAACCGGACCATCGACAATCTAATCCGATCCATCCAGCAGTTGTTCACCGATAACAACAAGGGGCTTTTGACCTTGGCAACTTGCCATCGTGTTAAAGGGTTAGAATTTCCAAGGGTTTTTATTCTTGGAAGAAACGAATACATGCCAAGTAAATGGGCCAGGCAACAATGGCAAAAACAACAAGAACAAAATTTAATCTATGTTGCCTATACCAGGGCTAAAAGAGAGCTGTATTTTCTTCCAAATAATTTCCTCTCAAAAGTAGTTAAAGATTAAATTTTATCCTTGCCTAATAATTAAAGGTATTATATAATTATTAGGCAAGGAGACATTAAAATGCTAACCACTAAAGAAGCCGCAGAAAAACTCGACCTAAGTCCAGGCAGAATTCATCAACTAATCAAATCTGGACATATCAAAGCTACAAAAAAGGGAAGGATGTATATCATCCAAGAAAACGACCTAAATAAAGCCTCTTGGAATCGTAAACCAGGACCGCAAAAATGACTAAATTCTATGTCTATTTCTTGAGAAGGCCAGATTATCCCGACCCCATGGATAATAATCTATCTTGCCCTTTTTATATCGGCAAAGGAATAAACGGAAGACATAGAGAACACCGCAGAGAAGCAGCAGCCCTACTTCATAAGTCAGGAAGGAAAACTCACAAGGTCAATATCATCCACAAGCTCTGGAATCAGGGGTTAGATTTTGAGGAAGATATAATTGCCCAAAATCTCAGTGAGCAAGAAGCTTTTGAGTTGGAAATAGAGGCGATTTCACTATATGGAAGGATTGATAATGGAAATGGATGTCTAACCAACTTAACAAACGGAGGTGATGGCGCAGCTGGATGTTTTCAATCCCCTGAAAAAAGAAAAAAAACTAAGCATTGCCAATAGTGGTCCTAATCACAGAAATTACGGAAAATCTTTGCCAGACAAAACTAAAGAAAAAATCAGAAAGGCAAATAAAGGAAGACCAGTCACAAAAGAAGCAAAGGAGAAAATGAGCCTTGCCAAAAAAGGAAAACCAAACCACCCACAAACTCCCGAAAGCCGAAAAAAAATAAGTCAAGCCAGAAAAGGAATTGTTTTCACCGAAGAACATCGCCAAAATCTAAGTAATGCCCAAAACCAAAGATTTGCAAACTCACCATCTCCATTTAAAGGCAAAAGGCATACCAAGGAAGCCAATGAAAAGAACAGACAAGCTCATTTAGGAAAAATCTTAACGCCAGAACATAAACAAAAATGCGGTCGCAAAGGAGATTCCCATCATATGTACGGAAAACATCACACAGAGGAGGTGAAACAAAAAAATAAGAGATAAAAAGAAAGGAAAGCCATGGTCAGAAGCAAGACAGAAAGCCTATGAGACAAAATATCTATAATCGTAAAAACTAAGGAGAAAGCCAAGTGAGATCGTTCTTGTACAAACTGGCCCGGCTCCTGGGGGACATCAATGCCGTCTCCCGAGGACCGGAGACCATGGCAAAGAGAGCCGGCCGCAGGGTCGTAGGAAAATTAACGTCGAGAATTTTAGGGAGGTTATTTCGATGAGCAGCTACGAAATCTTCAAATCCGGCCCCAGGAAAAGCCAGCCCAAGACCCTGACCGACAGGGTCGTCAGGTACTTGGTAGAGGGAATGGGGGCTATCGAGCGGGGTAACCGGGGCCGATATCGCTGGTTCACCAAGTCCGGCGGCAGGAACTACTTCGTAGGGAAGGCCGGGGCGGTCAGGGCCGGCCACACCATCTCCAACTCCATCAGCCTCACCGACAGGATCCACGCCTACATGAAGATATGGGAGAGGAAAGATGACAATTAAGTCCATTGATGCCATCTCAAGGGGTAAAACACAAATCAACCTCACCGGACCAGAAGGAAACATCTTCTATCTGATCAGAGTTGCCAAGCACTATGCCAAACATTTGAATCTCGACTTCGACCAGATCCAGAAGGAAATGATGTCCAGTGATTACGAAAACGCAATACAGACGTTTGACCGGTATTTCGGGGATTATATCGACCTTTACCGCTAACCAGACCGAATCCCGCTTGGAGGAGCGGGAAGCCCGGGTGGGAGCCCGGACCTGATGATGGTCAGAAATCAAGATCGGAGGTAAACAATGAGCATGAAAGGCAAAGCCAGGATTACAGCGGCGGAGGCCCTGCGGGGCATCGCCAAGGTCAAGAAGATCCAAGGCCAGCTCCACGTCCTCCGCACGACCACAACCGAGAGAACCCGGGACTGGCAGCGGGCGGTGACGAGAACATTGGCACAAGTCCTGCCAGACTGGAAAATCAGAATCGATGGTAAGACCATAACCCTGAGGCCATCATGAGTGCCAAGACACTGACTGCCGAGGAGCTTGCCAGGATAAATAGGTTCTACTCCTGGACCCCGGACCAGAGTATCTCAACTATGTTCCGCTGCCTGGTTCATCCGGCCAGAATCCTGATGACGGAAAAACAGTGCATGGCCAGAGCCACCAAGTCGGACATATTCCAAACCGATTGCAGCGGCAAGTGCCCCCGTTGGAAACATTACCGCAAGCTGGCCAAAAAGAACCAAAAGAACCAAGAACCATTGGCATATCCGCCCCACAGGAGGATCCCATGACCGAAGCCCAAGCCAATGACCATTATCTGAGCCATCAAAATTTAATCAGAAAGGCCGCCTGGGATCGATGTCGGAGAAACCCGAACCTGGATTTCCACGAACTTGAGGCCGAGGGCAATCTGGCATATTGCGAGGCGCTCCATACCTGGAATCCTGACAAAGGCAAGTTCTCCACCCACCTGACCTGGCGGCTGCGCCATCACCTTGGGCGGGCCAACAGCCAATCTATCGACCACAAAAACCATACCACAACTTTGGACGATGGCCTTCAGGTGGCCGACCCCAAGGCCGGAAGCGTCTGGTCGGCTCTGGAGAATCTCGGGTCCGAGGCAAGGGAGGTAGCGAGCCTGATTTTGGGATCATCCGGCGAGCTGGCAGACTTCGCCACGGGAACGGTCAAGGTCACCCAAGGCCATATCCGGTCTGCCCTACGGAGCCGGGGTTGGAGCTGGCGAATCATTGAGTCTGCCATGACTGAGATCAAGGTCATGCTCAGGGGTTTATGAATTTCGACTATAATAGGGACAATATGATAATCACCATCGACAACTCCATCCGCATCCCTCTGGCAGATTTACTGCCGGGGGCTGCGGATGAAATCAAGCTCCGGATGGCCTTCAAGAATCCGGCCTATGTCGAGGCCCTGGGGAGGCTCAGGGCCATGGGAAAATCTGGCAGGCCAGGGGTACCGGAGGTCATCCGGGGCTGGCATCAACACCATGGGCAGTTAATCCTACCCAGGGGTGTGGCATCAGATATCATTGCCATGTTCCCGGAGGCCCAAATCCAGAACCGGACCCGGAGACTGCCTGAAGTCCGATTTGGGTTCGACGGTTTGCTCAAGGATTCCCAAAAACCAGCCGTCGATGCCATACTAGCCCGGAGATTTGGAACCATCCAAAGTCCGACCGGATCCGGCAAGACGGTCATGGGTCTGTTTTGCATCTTTGCCCGCAAGCAGCCTGCTCTGGTGGTGGTCCATACCACTGCCCTGCTCAAGCAATGGGTCGAGCGGGCCGTTCAGTTCCTTGGAGTCCCGGAACAGGAGATTGGCATCATTGGCCAGGGCAGCAGGACAGTTGGGCCGAGGCTGACCATTGCCCTGGTCCAGACACTCAGGAAATGTGTCGCTGAGGTAGCCCCAAAGGTCGGGCATATAATTGTGGACGAGTGTCATCATCAAGCCGCCACGGTTTTTACCGAGTCAGTTGCTCCATTTGACTCAGCCTTTGCCCTGGGACTGTCCGCCACCCATAAGCGTCGTGACGGACTGACCCCTTTGATCTACTGGTACATCGGACCACTGGTCTATGAGGTGGCCCGAAGCACCCTAATCCGGGGTGGCGACATCATCCATGTGGAGCCGGTGATCCGGGAAACGGATTTCGAGCCCAGCCCGGACATCGACCCGGTTTGGCAGCGGGCCAAGCTTATCCAAGAACTGACGCAGGACCATAAAAGAAACACCATGGTTGCAGAGGATGTTGTAGAAGAAGCAAGAAGTGGACCTTGTATAGTCCTGACAGATCGACGGGAGCACGCCGAGCGACTTGCACAAATAATAAACTCAATCAGGTGGTATCGTGCCGGAAGTAAACAACCAAGAGCTGAAGCCTGCCATGGGAACATTCCCAAAGAGGCCCAGGCCGGGATGATCCAAGCCATGAATGATGGCCGACTCCAAGTGCTAGTAGCTACTGGCCAGCTCTTGGGCGAGGGGTTTGACTGCAAACAACTAACAGCCTTATTCCTTGCAACCCCCATCAAGTTTGAAGGACGATTAATCCAATACTTAGGCCGAGTAGCCAGGGCAGCAAAAGGCAAGACCATGGCAAAGGTTTACGACTATGTGGATGTCAACGTCGACGTCCTGGTTAAAGCATATAGATCCAGGGCCAGGGAATACAAAAAACTATCCAGGTTAGCCAATAGACCGACCCCAAAGGAGAAAAACAATGATCAGACTACGGGATGAAGTAACGGAAAATAATTGGAAGGATATCAAGAAAGCCAGGCGAGAAAAGAAACAAACCCAGCGACAAGCCAGAGCCATCTGGCTCCTGGAATTGGCCTGGTGTCTGGCCATCGGCCTATGGCTCGGCTACATGTTCGGAAAGGCATGGTAAGCCCAATGAAAACCACAATCATCCTTACAGCCCTGCTCTGCTTCAGCTGCGCAACTTCACCGATCCCTCCAACAAACCTTACACAGTTGTCATTAGAGAGTTCGGATAGGATAAGGACTGGCAGAGCAAGGACTGGCCCAACGGCAGACCAACTGAACCAGCAATTTGCCGACTATGACAAGGCGAAGCAGGAGTATGAAAATTCTGCCAGCTACAAGTTGAAGGTGCTGGCAGTCATGCCCCTGCTCGTCTTGGGCGGGGCCGCAGCCGACATTCCATACTACAGGTACGGATATTACAACGGCTTCCGGGGCTATTATGGCTGCTGGGGATACGGCTACTTACCCAGCAAGACCATCGTGACCACCAACCCTATCGGTGGTGGGTCATACCAGACCGTCATCAAATACTACAAGTGAGAACACCATGATCAAAATCCAAACGAGAATCGAGGCCAAGCGCGGCTGTGGCTACCGTAAACCAGGTGGTATCTATCTGGTTGGACCACCCACTGGACAGCCATGTTGTAAGTTACCATGGCCGTTGACCACATGCCCTTGTTGCGGAGCCGGGATCAAACCACAAGCCGGGGCTGGACATGGGTGGATGTTCACAAATTGTTCTGGCCAGATGGCTATGACGAATATCACGACAAATGCCTGAATAGTGACTGGACAAAATCCTGTCCGTTATCAAGGCCGGAAACTATCGACCAGATGGCCGGGCTCATCTGGATCGGAGGGGCATTCTATAAAACCCCAGAGGATTTCTTGTCCGAGGCCAGAGAACAGGGCATCAGCCGTAGAATCAGCACTGTGCCCAAAGGGTTCAAGCCAGGTAAGACATGGGTTCTGCTAGCCCACCGGAAAGTGATCAAGGGCTGCAGTGAACCGCCTCCTGGATCTGGAGATTTGGTCTTTACCCCAGCCATCTTCTCCGTCTTCAAGCCCCAGGCCGTCGAATATGTGACCAAGGGCGACGAAACCCAAGAGGAGCTGGAGCGGATCGTGAAGCGGGGGTTGACCCCGGTTGAGGTCAACCCAAGAAGAGCGTACAGGTAAGTGTTCAATATCGTCTCATACCTCCGGGACCACCGGATCGACTTCGAGGGACCAGACCATGGTGGTTGGGTCAATGTCCAATGTCCGTTCTGCCGCTCAGCCCAGACCGGGAGCAATCCGAATAAGAAGTACCTGGGCTTCAATCTGCCCAAGGACTTTCTCAACTGCTGGCGCTGCGGCCCGCACTCGGTCGAAGACTACATCATGGCCGTCGAACGGTGCGAATATCACATCGCCTGCCAACGGTCTCAGGAGTATAACGACGAGCTGGCATGGGTAGCAACCCCAGTCCAGAAGCAGGCCCAAGGATTATCCGGCAAGTTAGACTGGCCAGCCGGGACCCTGCCCATGCAGGATGTCCACAGACGATACCTGATCTCCAGGGGTTTCGACCCCGAACACCTGGAGATCAGGTACGGGCTCATGGGCACGGTCAATGCCGGGGACTATGCCGGACGGATAATGATCCCCATCTTCGTCAATGGAATAATGTGCTCTTATCAAGGTCGGACCATGACCAAGGGAGTTGAACCCCGATACAAGGCTTGCCGTCGGGAGCTGGAGCTCATCGACCATCGGGAACTGCTCTATGACCTGGACAATGCCCATGGTGATACCGTAATGGTGGTAGAAGGCGTAACCGATGCCTGGCGTCTGGGGAACGGAGCAGTGGCCACCTTCGGCACCAGTCTGAGCAGGACCTCGCCCCAGATCATACTGCTCCAGAGGTTCAAGAAGGTATTTGTGATCTTCGATGCCGAACCAAAGGCTCAGACCAAGGCCAAGTGGCTGAGGGATCAATTATCCGTGCTTGGAATATGGGCAATTAATGTCAGATTGAAATCTGGTGATCCTGGGGATATGACCCAGGAGCAGGCAAAAGAATTGAGAAAGGGGCTGTTAGAATGAACAAAGATAATAGGTATAGATATTCAAAGACCTGGACCCCTATTAAGCAAAACGCCCTAACTACTATAATAGATATAATAATGCGGGTAGCAAAATCATCAATGAGAAGATTCCCAGATTGGTGTGAAAGCTATTTTAAGTATGTCGATCTTCACGCTGGACCAGGATTACATAGTAAAGCAGGGAAGGGTAGCCCAATAATAACTCTTGAATTAGCAAGAAAACATAAAATAAAAATCGAAGGGCTTCTCTGTGAGATAGATGATTTATGTAGAGGATATTTAGAAAAGAATATATATCATCTTAAACAAAACAATAACATTATTCTTTTATCAGATCATAACAATATAGTTATTCCAACACCAAAGAAAAAAGTCTTTGGTCTCATTTACTCTGACCCAACAGACGAAAAAGGCCACCCAATAAAACTACTGAATGAATATGCAATCAAATGGCCAAAATCAGACATATTGATCAGTACCGCTGCTAATAAATCTGGCCTCAAAATGAACCTTACAAATAAAAAATCAAGCCAAGAACAAAAAACCAATGGAGATTATCAAATAGAATAATCAATCAAATCAAAAAAGAGTTCTGGTTTGTAAGAGAACCAGAAAAAGGAGATGCTCATCAATGGACTTTGCTACTCGGGTCAAATTATCAAAAATGGCCGAGCCTGCCAAAGTTCCACAGGATTAATTCACCAACTGGAAAAGATATAATGTTTCTACTTGACCATGCAGAAAAAGAAAATGAGGAGATTAAAAATGAAATTAAGCGAATTAAAAACCAAAGAGCCGTTTTGCAGCCTATTCAACATCCAGCCAGAAATCCTGTCCGCAATAAAAGAGGACATGGAAATGAACGGGTACGACGGCTCCCAGCCGATAATAATCTGGAATAGAGTTATAATTGATGGCCATACTAGATATGAAGCGGCAAAACAAGCAAATATTATCGAAATTCCGATCTTTGCCTATGATTTCGATAACGAACTTGATGCTCTCCAATATGCCATCCATAACCAGCGGAACCGGCGCAACCTGACAGAAGCCGAAATCATACGCTGTGTGGAGGTGGTGGATAGACTAAGGGAAAGAGGACAAAATCTCAAAGAATACCCAAGGGACAATAAGGGACATACAATTAAACCAGAAGTCCCGGAAAATTTAGGTTTAAATATTCCGGGCAAATCATCCGCCCAGGAAACGGCCAAGATCACCGGCCTGCCTGAATCCAAGGTCCATCAGGTCCGGGCCGTGGTCTCGGACCCAGAGGCAAGGGAGGCCGTAGAATCAGGCATTAAATCCATCCATAGGGCAGCCCAAGAAGTCAGAGAGAAAAAGAAACAAGAAAAAGAATCTAAACCCAGGCCGACTTTCAACCGAACCAATGAAAGCATCGAATGGGCATTATGGACCTGGAACCCTGTCACTGGCTGCGAGCATGGATGTCCATATTGCTACGCCAGGGACATTGCCAAAAGATTCTATCCTCCAGAGATCGGATTCAAGCCGCACTTCTGGCCCGACAGGTTAGAAGCTCCAAAGAATATGAGCACTCCAGTAAAAGGTTGCCTCCAGGGTGAAAAGACCGTATTTGTATGCTCAATGGCTGATCTGTTCGGAGACTGGGTTCCTCAGGAGTGGATTGATCAGGTCATCAAAGCAGTCAACAATGCCCCTGACTGGGATTTTCTCTTCCTGACCAAGAACCCCAAAAGATATCTAACCATCAACTTCCCCAAGAATGCATGGATCGGTGCGACGGCAGATACCCAAGCCCGAGCCGACACTGCCCATGAAGTATTCTCTGAACTGGCTAAGGCCCAGAACCGTCCCACAGTTATGTTTTTGTCAATGGAGCCTTTATCCGAACAAATTACTATCTCTGAACCCATACCTTATGATTGGTTGATAATCGGCGGGCGCAGTGTCTCCAGCAGCACACCAGCCATGCAGCCAGAATGGAAATGGGTGAAAAGTCTTCTCTGGCAGGCCGACCAAAATAAAATCAAGCTCTATTTCAAGCCAAACTTGACCGTAAGACCGAAAGAATATCCAAACCAATAAAGGAGAGTAAAAATGAAGAAACTGGTAATGGTGATGTCAGCATTGGTGATGGTCGGGTGTGCCTCAACAGGACACAAGATTGACCAATCAGCAGTGGGCCGAATCCAGAACGGGGTAACCACCAAGGCAGAGGTGATCAGTCTGATCGGCAGCCCGGAGATGATCACCAAGAAGGGCAACGGTGACGAGGTGTTTGTCTACCACTACACCCGCTCCTCGGTGAAGCCGGCCACCTTCATCCCGTACATCGGGGCATTTATTGGTGGAGCCGACACCCAGCACCAGATGACCAATGTCACCTTCGGCCCAAACGGAATCGTCAAGGACTACTCCAACACCCAGGGCGGCATGGAAACCAACATGAACCTGAGCGCCGGGGACCGGCCATACACTCCAGAGGTCGACGAGGGCAAAAGGAAGTGAGGCCGGGCAAGCCCCATAGATCCAACTCCCATATCAGGGCAGGCGAGCAACGTCCGATATGCGACCGGGTCGGCAGGCTGATTGACCCGGGCTGCCCTGACTGGGAGTTCTGTCTGGAGGATACCGCCCTTATGAACCTTGACCGGGTGCCGTGTGATCGGTGCCCGGCTAAAAAAAATATTAGGTAAATCATTAAAAAACTATTATTATATATTTAGCCTTTTAACCGGGGCATTCTCTCAGCCTTTCCTCTATCCCCAGAAGTCCTGATCAGACTTCTGGGGACCCCACCTTGCTTCCGGCAGAAAGGTCCATTCTAATAAACTTAAAGAAAGGATCAGAGAATGAAAGTAATAAAATTACCGGTTAAAAGGAGAGGTGGATGCCCCTTGCCGCAGAATCCCCTGTTGTCCAAAGCCAAGATTTTGCAGTTCCCAATAAGAAAAACACTACGCGCACCATCACCTCCACTCTTTCCCATTCGCCCATACGAAGAGGTCTGCTAACCAGCAGAGACAAGGAATTCTTATCCATCCTGTCTTATGCCTGTGAAGATGGGATATGCCAAATTCCTCACCAGGAGCTGGCTGAACGTATGGGTCATTGCAAGGCCCAGGCCATCACCAAGCGACTTCAACGATTGGAAAAGCTCGGCTACCTCAAAAGGGAAGGCAACCATCGGAAACAAAAAATCCACCTATGTGAACTCCCAGAAAATGACCAAGATTTATCCCTGACCATTCCTGAACATATCTGGATGAGGGGTGACCTGTCCTCATCCCAGAAACAACTCATCACTGTGATCCTGGCCTTCCCCAAGGTCCAAGCCAAAAACTGGACCTGGTGGCCTGACAGGATCGGCATGGACATTCAATCATACAAGCTGAATCTACGCAAAATCATCTTCAAAGTCAGTCCAGAACCCTATAAGACTTTATATGGGAACCCTATAAGACTTTATAAAGAACCCTATAAGACTTTATATGCCTTTTTTGGTAGAGAGGGTGAAGACTTTGGTCTAGATAATAACCTTTCAGGTTATAAAAGGGTTTCACCCCTATCATCTGAAAAACTTTCATTTATGGAGGATAACAAAATAATGCTCCAGGAAATAAACAATCCCCAGGAATACGATTATCGTAAAGCTGGATATCTAAAAAGACCAATAAGGTCTCAAGAAGATGGGCCGGTCCCAAACGATATCATGATCGAGCTCGAAGAAGAAGTTTTCTCTCATAAACATCTGACCACCCATAGATCACACCCACAGATATTCAAGGCATCTAAAATTGTAAAGGCCCTTAGAAGACCAGGAGGCCTATCTACTTATCTTGACAACCCTCAGATAGAGCAAATCATAACCAACCTATCAACTGGCCCGGCCAAACTCAACCCCAAAAATATCAGGGATGTTATTTATAAGCAGTTTAACGAAACCGAGCGTATCGAACTCTATCAAAGGATATCTGACAGTATGTCGCCGGCCTGTGGTGGCAAGGGCAAAACTATCTCCCTAGTTGATTCTGTCTATACAAAATATGCCGCAGGATTCAGCCGCTTGGTCTTGGTTTGGCTTGTAAAACCAACTCCCAAGACCACAGCTATTACCAAAACGCCAGTGCCGCCCGATCTCGAAAAAGCCGTAGCCATGACCAAAGCCAAGCTACCAAATGCAGAGCACAATTACCTGGTCAGGCAGCTCAAGGAAATGAAAACCCATTGGGACTTGACCATTGTCTCCAAACTGGCCAACCTGTACAAGACCAGCTCGACCTTCGAATCCTGGATCGGGCAATTTTTGGAATTTGCCTATAATAAGACAACTAAGGACCACCCACTCCATGCCGGATGGCTTAACCCCGGATTCTGGGCCTTTCAGGAGTGGGAGAGAGAATGGCTCAAGGAAATGGAGTTCCAGTCGGACCAGAGACAGAATGGTGATCAATTCCGGCAGCAGCAGGAGTTCAAAGACAAGATTGAGGAGGCTTGTACTGCGGCCTCGGAATATGGGGAACAGGTGCTGGATGATCCGGCCTTCGGGTTCAGCCCAGAGATAGTGATGGCGGCCAAGGCCAGGGGGATGTATGGATATAGATAAGCGATGTAAACATGGGACCAATGACCATTGTGATTATTGTATGGACAGGGGCCAGCAAACCAGTTCTTCCTGGATCAACAGTGGCGTTTTGTAAGGACGCTCACATCAATGAAATCGAATGGGAGGCAGCAAAATCATGGTTGGGGAGATGACCAAGCCCAAGGTTTTCAGGTCCATGGCGGAGTTTCGGCAGCATTTCTTTCCTAAAGAAGTCAAGAAGGAACAGAAAGCAAGAAAAATCAAAACCATCTTTGACAAACCCAAATTCACCAAGAAGCAGGAGCAAGACTTGGCCAGAGAGATGGGCTTATGACAATCCAAGAACTTCAAGAAATGGTGGCGAAGTTCCGAGACGACCGGGATTGGGGCAAATACCACACGATCCAAAACCTATGCCTGGCCATCGCCTCGGAAGTCGGAGAACTATGCCACGAGGCCCGCTGGGGAAGCCTGGATATTGAAAAACTACGCCTGGAGATGGCCGACATCGCCATTTTTCTCATGTATTTGGCCGATGTCACCGGAATAAATCTTGAATCGGCTATAATAGACAAGATTGCTAAAAACTCCATAAAATATCCCATAGGCCAATAAATGGAAGCAAGCTATAATTATGACGATTTCATAGCCCGGAAACATATCCGGGCCAAGGACACCGGACTTGAGATTGATCGGGATGAATTAAATCCTGGCCTGTTCGAGTGGCAGAAAGATATTGTAATCTGGGCGCTGAGGAAAGGCAGAGCCGCACTATTTGAAGGCTGTGGTCTCGGCAAGACCGTCCAGCAGCTCGACTGGGCCAGGATAATCTACGAAAAGACAGAAGGGAATATTCTCATTCTGGCCCCATTGGCAGTTGCGAAGCAGACCCAGAGGGAAGGACTCAAGTTCGGGATTTCGGTTACCGTATGCAGGACCCAGACTGACGTCCAGCCAGGGATCAATGTGACTAATTACGAGATGCTGGAACATTTCGATCCAGGCAAATTCGTTGGAATCGTGCTCGACGAAAGTTCCATCCTCAAGTCTATGACGGGAAAGACCAGGACCAGCCTAATCCGTCTATTCCAGCAAACCCCGTACCGGCTTTGCTGCACTGCTACCCCAGCCCCGAATGACCATATGGAGATCGGTAACCATTCCGAGTTCCTGGGGACCATGCCTAATGTCCAGATGCTGGCTAAGTTCTTTGTGAACGACGCCAGCAAGACCGGGACCTGGCGACTCAAAGGCCATGGAGTCAAGCCGTTCTGGGAATGGGTCAGCTCCTGGGCGGTGTTTGTCACCAAGCCGTCGGACATCGGCTATCAGGACGATAGCTTTGACCTGCCGCCGTTGAATATCAACAAGGTGGTGGTCAGCGCCCCGACTGACTACAAGCAGGGGTTTTTCGGTGGTAATCTCGGAGCCATGGAACTCCACCGTAGGGGCCGGGTGACTGCCCCATATCGGGCCAAGGCCGTTGCCGATCTGGTTAACTCCAATGACGAGCAATGGATGGTCTGGTGCAACTCGAACTACGAGGCCGATGAACTAAGGCAAACCCTGCCGAAAGTCACGGAGATACGAGGTGGCGACTCGAATGACAAGAAAGAATCAGCGATCATGGATTTCATTGGCGGCAAGACCAGGGTACTGGTAAGCAAACCGTCCATCTTCGGGTTTGGCCTTAACCTCCAGATATGTCATAATGTCGTGTTCGCTGGGATGTCGTACAGTTTCGAGCAGGCATATCAAGCCATAAGGCGGTTCTGGCGCTTCGGCCAGGAAAGCCCGGTCAACGTCCATTATGTAATGGACATGAGTGAGATCGGGATATTCGACTCGGTCATGGAAAAAGAGAGGAAGCATAAGGAGATGGAAGAGAACATGGTCAATTTCATAGATTCGGAGAAGGAATTGAAATCCATTGGCTCGACCTTGACCAAGGTCCCGGTAAATATGGGTTCATTGACCGGGAACGATTGGGAATTAAGGCAGGGAGACAGCATCAGGCTGGTCAAGGATATCCCTGATAACTCGGTCCATTTTAGCATATTTAGTCCTCCGTTTTCCAACATCTTTGTCTACTCCGACGACCCGGCCGACATGGGCAACTGCTTAGATGATGATGAGTTTTTTGATCACTTTCAGTTCCTGGTCCCAGAGCTGCTTCGGGTCACGGTCCCGGGCCGACTCTGCGTCATCCACTGCTCTGTCCTGCCGATATTTAAATGGAAGGAGGACGTGATCGGCCTCAAGGATTTCCGTGGCCAGATCATCAGGTTATTCCAGAAGCATGGCTGGATATTCCATTCTGAGGTCTGCATCTGGAAGGACCCGGTGGTGGAAATGCAGCGTACGAAGTCGCTGGGATTGCTGTACAAACAACTGAGAAAGGACAGCAGCCAGTGCCGGCAGGGCCTCCCGGATTACCTCGTAGTGTTCCGAAAATGGCCCAATTCAGTGAACGATATTCAACCAGTGGAACATACCCCGGAGACTTTCGATCTCCCCTTATGGCAACGTTATGCAAGTCCAGTCTGGTTTGATATTGATCAACAAGAGGTCCTTAATTACCGATTAGCTCGTTCAGAGAAGGACGAACGGCATATCTGCCCACTTCAGCTTGGAGTAATTAGAAGGTGTCTTAAAATGTGGACAAATCAGGGCGACTTAGTATTATCTCCGTTTGCCGGCATTGGGAGCGAAGGGTATGAGGCAATCAAGGCTGGTTGCCGGTTCCTTGGACTGGAGCTGAAGCCGGAGTATGTCAAAGTTGCTGCCGACAACCTGCGGGCAGCGGAAAGGATAAGCAAAAGACAAAACCAGGGATTTTGTCTGTAACTCAATGTCCGACTTCACCCTCCAACCATCCACAGCCTTCCTGGAACGAGCTATCGTCACGGCTATGGTTGTGTCCGACCGGGCTTTAAGACGCATCAGCCTGGACTACAAGCCCAGGTTTATGACGGCTTCTTTTTCTGCCACGGTGGCCGGGTGGTGTTTGGACTACCAGGAGCGGTATAGCCGGGCACCTGGGCCGGATATTCGGACCCTGTTCGAGTCCCACCGTAGGAACGGCATGGGTGAAGACGAGGCCAGACTCATAAGTCAGTTTCTCGATTCGATCAGTAGAGAATTTGACCAGGAAAACTTCAATGAACAACTCGCCATCGACGAGGCAGTCAATTATTTCCGAGAGCGGTCCTTGGTCTTACTCAAAGACGATCTTGAACATCACCTCTCAGGTGGTAATGTAAATATGGCCCAAGCCGCCGTCGCCGACTTTATTGCCCCATCCGGACATATCCAGATGGGGTTTGAGCCTCTGGCCGACATGGAGGGGTTGAGGTCAGCATTCGAAGACCCCAACACCCTATTCAGCTTGCCCGGGGACCTGGGCAAGATGCTCAACTCACTGGAGCGGGGCAACTCAGTTGCCGTGGTGGGCAAGTTCAAGGCTACCAAATCATTTACCAGCCAGTACCTCGGCTTCCATGCCCTGTTCTCCGGTCTCAATGTCGCATGGTTCGACTTCGAGATGGGTGGGCGTAGAATTAGGCGCAGAATCGCCCAAGCCCTCTGTGCCATGCCCTTGAAAAAGATTGAAGGAGTCATCTGGGTACCGACATGGGATTGTGTCCACAACCAGACCGGAGACTGCTCCAGACCAGGACGGACCTGTATGATTGGATTATTGACAGGGGATAAGAGACCAGGGCCGGGCTTCGCCCCTCCTGGCTATGTCCCATGTGACAATCCCCACTGTCCAGACCGGGCCATGGAAACTTGGTTTACCCAGAGGCAGGCACCGGCGGAGCTGGGCTGGCGGACGGCATGGGCTAAGTCCCAGGCGGTGGCTGGTTCTATCATGGGGGCTCGGCTCAAGGTCCAAAGCTGGCCCAAGTTTTCGGCCGGATTTAACGACATGAAGGCCGTGCTCCAGGTCTGGCGCCATCTTGAGGGATTCAATCCAGACCTAATCATCTGCGACCAGCCATCGGGTATGAAGCTGTCCGGCAAGGGGGATTTCCGGCACCAAGTGGACGAGTTATGGAAGAACCTATGCGCCCTGCCTCAGGAACTCCACTGTTTGGGCATCTATCCGTCCCAGGCCGGAGGTAAGGAGGCCCAGGAGCGTAAGCGGCTCAAGGACAGTGACGTGGCCGAGCACGCTGGCATTCTGGGCCATGTGGATTGTTCGTTGAAGATTGACATGGACGATGATGACGAGGTGGCTGGACGGGCATGGTTTAGCCTGGGGGTGGAGCGGGATGATCGGTCGCCCCAGAAATACTGCTGCGTACTCCAGTGTCTTGATCTTGGACAGCCTTGTATGGATAGTAGATTTCAATGAAATTGAGAAATTGACTATAATAAGACATGAAGACAATCGAACAAAAATTATTTAAGGCCCACGAGCTTCTCAAGGAGGCGCTTTTCTACCTTGATCCAAATGGCCATGCTCATTTTATTAACAACCTCATGGAAGCTCAAAACAGGCCGAAGTGGAAGGGGGCGGTAGTTGATGCTGCTAAAAACAAAATCTCTTAACCAAAGGAGAACAAAATGAATCTTGACGAACTCACTATTGGTGATGCTAAGAAACTCGTGAAAATGTTCCCGCCTGAGGCCCAATACCTCCAGACCAAGGCCACCGAACAAGAAATGGCCGAACCTTGGCAGTTAGGAAAGAATTACCTGATCCGTACAGTAACCATGATCCAGACCGGCAGGTTGATCAAGGTTACTGACAAGGAACTGGTTATTGAGGACGCTGCCTGGATTGCCGATACTGGCAGGTTCGCAGATGCATTAAAAACTGGTAAATTTAATGAAGTTGAGCCGTTCCCCGATGGCCAGGTTATTATTGGCCGTGGGGCCATCATTGATGCTATTCAAATTTCCGTACTGCCAAGGGAGCAAAAATGAACCTTGCTATTTTAAGAACTAGCCTCAGTCATCCGAGCCGGAGCTGGAGATGGAGCTGGAGCGGGAGCATGAGCGGGAGCCTGAGCCGGAGCAGGAGCAAGAGCAAGAGCTGGAGTAGGATCAGGAGCATGAGCGGGAGCAGGAGCCTGAGCTGGAGCATGAGCGGGAGCAGGAGCCTGAGCTGGAGCCTGAGCTGGAGCGGGAGCTAACCATGCCCGACTACCAGGAAGCCAACCAAGAGATACTCGATGCCGCCCGGGACCTAATCCTCAGGTTCCTGTTGAAGGGTGAAAAGAATCATCAATATAAGATAGTATGGACAAAAGAAAGAAGAGAAAAAATGAGGAAAAGCGCAAAAGAGGCAGCAAAGAAACGATTAAAAGATAGTCAAGGAAGGTTTTGCAAGAAAGATGATAAATCGAAATAAACATCCATGAGTTCGGTCTCTGGACCCCGGAGCTGGCTTGCCTGGCCCCAAGGACGGCATATAGATGAGCGACTGCCCCTGGTTTTGGATTGCTTGCTATGAACAAAGATGCAAATTCCTGACCCAGGCCGGCTACTGTGAATGTCTTGATCTTATAAATGGAAAAGAGTGTCCTTATTTCGGCAAGAAATGCTCTTATCATAAAAAGAAATGATAATCCGAAAATATAGTCAAGGGCAAATGCCCAGATTTGGCATTAACCGGTGGTCAGATCAATATGGACTAATCCTATTTTTTTATTTTCCGATATGGGTATATTTATCTTATTACTGGGATTGGTCAACCCATTGGATGTTATTCGGATTCAGAATTAAGACCGCATGGTTAGGATTTGATTTTCAAAGGATAAAATTTGACACCACTATTGATCTTACAAAGCGAATCAAGGGATTTTTAAAATACAGGACATTGGCATGGGGGTTATTACGTTCCATTTCCATTATATACGGAACAGGCTATAAACCAATGGGCGAGCAGGATCATCTTTACTCCATGATGGATTTAAGGGAGAAATAATGCCAAGAGTGAAGATCGTAATCCAGAACAAGACCGACTTCAACGCCGCCGTCGGCAACATGATGTGGCTCCGGGAGATCGGATGCAAGGCTCGGTTTGCCCTGTCCCCGGTCATGGGAATCCTTGAACCGGCCCAGCTCTGGGAATGGATGAAGGCCGATGGCTTATTCGATGTGGTTCTGAATATTCAATTACACAAGCTAATTTCTCTACCATGACAGTACTTATCAACAAATGGAATGGGAGTCGATTCGAGCACCAGGATTGTCGCTGCGACTGGTGCGGGAAACTTGGCACCATCAAGGTTATTTCAGTAAAATGTATCAGTTTATCCATTGGCTCACATCTTCGCAAGATTTGCAAGAACTGTCTGCTTGCCATGGCCGATGAGATTGATAGAGCCATACTGAAAGATAAAGATCCGGAGAAATTATATGGCACGACCGTCTTTTGATGAATATTTCATGTTACAGGCCAAACTTGCCGCCTGCCGATCCACCTGTAACTCCAGACCACAAGGTGCCGTCTTAGTCAGAGATCATAGAATTATTGCCACCGGCTACAATGGAGCATTGTCGGGACAGAAGCATTGTAGTGAACAACCTGTATCTGGGTTTGCAATAGATGTAATGGCTCGGGCAGATATAAAGATCGTGTCTGGGGTCCATACCCAATATGTAAAGGAATAGGAAGCCAGCCCTACTGCCATCGCCGATACTCTGGTGTCCCGGACTCCCAAAAAGACCGGGCCTGTGTAAGCTCCCATGCCGAGGCCAATGCCATCGCACAAGCCGCAAAACTGGGGGTTGCCATCGAAGGAGCCATTCTCTACTGCACAACCAGACCGTGTATTCCCTGTACCAAACTTATAATTCAAGCCGGCATCCTGGAAGTTTTTTATGAATTGGATTATGACGAGCCAATCCAGAACGACTTCATGGCCACTGTCCTTAACTGTAAACAACTGATTATAAGGCCGGAGATAGTAAAACTGGCCCAGGCCATGCTCCAACCAGATACCTCAAGACGCAGGCTGGCCAGGACCGAGTGAAAATCTATTTTGCAGGGAGAAACAAGTTTTCAGCCAAGAGACACACCGAGACAGAGTTCATGATGGGTAAACGTCTACTCTCATTCTGGTTCCTGACGGGTGGGTGGCCAACAATGAAAATATTTGACCTGATCAAAAATAGTTTTCAAAATTCTGACACAAATCCGCTATAATAGGGATAAGAAAACAAAATCAAAAAGACCTTAACCAAAGGAGAAGAACCATGGCACTGGACACCAGCAAGTTCACCTCAGACAAGGACGCCGGCGACGGCTACCGGGATTACCGGAAAGCCTGTCAGATGGCGTTCGACGACATCAACACCGTCCTGGAACCCAAACCCAAAATTAACAAGATCATGGCCACCAACGTCATGCATGAACCGGTCATCGAGAAGATCGGCGCCTGTGTCGGTGAGGATGCCGAGGGCAACCCGATCTGGACCAACGACCGGGCCACCAAGCTGAAACCCGAAACCATCGAGCTCTATTCCTTCCTGATCAGCGCCGAGGGCATGGCCCAGATGGGGTTTCAGCTCCCGGCTGCGGAGCCCGAAGCAGAAGCCCAGGCCGAAGCCACCACCGACCCCTCCGCCCAGGAACCGGCCGGCCCCAAGTTCGCCGAGGAGGGCCAGGAGTGCCCCGGGTGGGTCAACAAGACCGGCCCCGATCCCCGGTACAAGGAAACCTGCGATGCCTGTTCCCGGGTCGAGGCCTGCGCCGCCCAGGTGGCGAAGCCCAAGGCGGCGGCTAAAGAAAAAAAACCGAAGGAGCCGAAACCACCCAAGGAAATCAAGGAAGTCTACAGCAGGGTCAATTCTGTCTGTGACTGCCTCAAGGAGGGCCAATCCTTCACTAAGGAATCCCTGGCCAAGGCTGCCAACGATCTGTACATCCAGCATGGTGGTAAGGACAACATCAAGGAATCATCCTGGGCAGTCAACACCTTTCTAAAGCCCCTACTGCTCATGGGAGCTGTGATTGAGGTCAGCGGTAACTACCAAAAGGCATAATGTCCATCAAGTTGCTTAAAAATGGTCTGACTGTGAGAGGGGACAGTCTGTATTGCCCCCTCTCCTTCAGCATTGACTCATATGGGAATTGTCTGACTGATTGTTGGCATTGTTATTTCCGCAATCTAAATCATGTATGGGGAGAAGATTTAAAACCAGTTGACATAGAAGAACTACAAAGAAAACTGGTCAATGGTTTAAACAATAAAAATCCTAAGACTTCATTGGCACATTGTCTTGCTAAAAAAAAGACTTTGCGCTTTGGGAACAAAGCTGACCCATTCCAACAGGCAGACTTGGAATACTCAGCCAGCGGAGAAGTTCTCAAGATTTTAAGTAGCCTCCAATGGTCAACAGTGATCCAGACGAAATTTACAGGAAATATGATTCAGTATTTCCAAACTATAATTGACGGAGGAGTTTTCATCATAGTTCCTATAATCAGCCCAGGATTCGAGCAAGATTGGGAAATATTAGAAAGGAAGAGAACTACCCCTCCAAATCAACGGCTTGAGCATCTTATTCAATTCAAAAAACATGGACTTTCTGTTGGAGTTAATGGAGAACCCTTTATTCCTGGCTATCATACAATTCAAGAATTTGAAGATACAATAAAAAGACTAAAAGATTCTGGAATTAATAGATATAATACATACAACTTTCATTTCAATGCCTTTGTAGCTAAAAGGCTCAATTCAATAGGAATAGATATTGAATCAATATGGTTCCACAATCAGGATTCTCAGTGGAAACCAATCCTACAGCAAATGATTGACTTGGCTAAGAAATATAACATAATTATAGGTTGTCCAGACTTTGTCAATTCAGGAATCGATTATCATCAAAATTGTAATACTTGTTGCGGGGTTGATGTTCCTAATCCAACCACTTTCAATACTCACACATGGACAAGGAAAATTCAAGAAGATAAGGACCTTGAAGACATATTAAAGGAAACTTGGGATGGTGTGGGGGATTATGACCAGGGCCGAAAAGTTCTGTTTGGAGAATCATCAAAATTCTATACTATGAAAGATTCAGGAGTTAAAAAAGGACTTTTGTTTTGAATACTCCTGTTGAACTATACAAGCTGGGAGGGAGGGATTTTTTAGTTAAGCGGGAGGATTTGGCTTGTCCATCACCAGGACCGTGCTTCAGTAAGGTTCGGGGACTTTATCAACATATGAGCATGCTGAAACAGTCTGGAATTAATACAGTGGGTTATCTTGAGACTGCTATTTCAATGGCTGGGTGGGGAGTGAGCTGGGTTGCCAAGGAGCTTGGCATGGAAGCTGTGATATTTGATCCACAGTATTCAGATAAACATCCTGCAAAGAAAATCCATGATTTCCACAGATCAAAGTGGCAGGAACTTGGGTCAACAGTCATAAGTATTAAGCCATTTATGACTAAGGTGAATTTTTATATTGTAAAAGATCGGCTCAAGGAATTTCCAAATAGCAAGATGTTGCCACTTGGCTTACCCCTCATGGAAACCATGGATGAGACTGCTGCTCAAGTCCAGTCCACAGACATATCTGAGATTTCTACCATAATAATATGTGTCGGAAGTGGGACAATATGTGCTGGTGTATTAAAAGGTCTATCAGATAATATCAAATCTCCTGCAGTCATAGGGGTTATGAGCAGAACTGGAAACAGAAACCAAAAAGAACAATTCATAAGATTAAAATCTGGTACAGTTAAAAATGGGCTATTGAAATGTGTTGATTTTAGATTGATAAATCCTGGTTGGGAATACATAGATAGAGAACAACTAAAAACACCATTCCCTTGCAACCCATATTATGATCAAAAAGCTCTAAGATTTTTACTTGATGGCTATAATAGGATTAAGAAACCGATTCTATTTTGGAACATTGGAGGGCCTAGCAATGAGGAATAGAGAAGAGGCCATTTCTTCCCTTGAAAATATTTCTGTAGTCCATGAATCTCTTGGGGAAGAAGTGGAAAAACTTCGGCGATTGTTGTATAGTCAGAGTGAAAAAGAAGAGAAGAAATTAAAAAATGACAAGGTAAAAACCAGGTTTATTGTGGAACCGAAAATTGAAGATTTATCAACATTAGGAAAGTTTAAAGACTTGGAAGATATATTTGATTCAAACATTTCTAATTTTATATATCCCCTTGGACCAGGAGAAGGGATTTCGGACTTGGGCAAACCAGTAAACATAAGAAATCAAAGGCAACTTGCTATTTTCAATTCGTTGTATTACAAGGTGTTATTACGTGGAGAGGGGGTTTTTAGCATTCCGACCTTAATCATGAGAATAACCCCTCAGTTAATAAATTATCCAGACCTAACAATTGCAATGGATATTCAGTTAAATAATCAATGGTATACTGGATTAAATCATTTGTCCAATTCATTATTTGCCCTGGGGCATCCTCCTAATAAAGAGGCAGTAATTACCAGGTATAAATTTGTAGGTAAGACAATTTTATGGTATCGGTTTACTGATACTTTTTTAAAGGAATTTAGCAAACAAAAATCACTTATTGGATTTCGTAAAGTGTTAAAAAAATTTGGAGTAACCATTGAAAGCGGGTTTCTTGGTGGAGGGCTTGGATTACTAACTAACTCTATTCACCCATTGTTAAGGATAGAAGAATAATGAATTATTGGGAGCTAAGAAAAGTTGTATCAAAACTGGTGCCCAGACAGCTCCGCTTTATACAAGACCAGGTCAAGGACACTATAAAGGAGAAGGGCCGGAAGTTGAACTATCACCAGTTCAACCTCAAGACCCAGGAATGGGATAAGCAGGAACGGCTCCTGAATACAGAGGAAATTTCCAGCTTCCTTGAAGTCAGCCTCCGTGCCCAGGCCTGCCCTATGCCCCTCAACTTAGATGTGTGGGATGGCCTCAGATGTGGATATGGCTGTAAATACTGTTATGCAGATAGTTTCCGCCATTCCCTGTACACTTCATTTTTCGACAATTCAAAATCAATTGGGCTTCGACATTGTAATCCAGATTATTATAAATCTGAATTAGACAAAATATTCAAATATAGGGGCCAGAAAGTTGAAAATGTTGATGAACGAGTTAAGGCCATCAGCCTTGAAATCCCAATGCGCTTTGGAATCAGGTTTGAGGACTTCCTTCCAATAGAAGGCAAAAAGGGTATCAGCCTATCAATGCTTAGGTATCTGTCTGAGAATTCATATCCAATAATGATCAATACCAAATCCGATCTTGTTGGGAGAGATGATTATGTAAAGGTCATGTCAAGCAATAAAGCAGGGGCCGCTGTTCATATTACCATGATAACTTCTGATGATGTAATAAATAAAAAACTTGAACCTGGTGCCCCAGCATTCAACAAGCGCATCTGGGCAGGAAAACAGCTGGTCTCTGCCGGCGTCCGAGTTGTAGCCAGGATAGAACCCTTCATGACATTTATCAATGATGATCCAGACAGATTATCAGAATACATATCATCATTAAAGGATTCAGGAATAAAACATGTAACTTTTGATACGTACAGTTATAGTGCCAAGAGCCCAACCATAAGACAAGCTTTTTATTTACAGGGCTATGATTTTGAGCGGATGTTCACCATAATGAGTGATTGCCAATGGATCGGTTCACTTCTTCTTGGAAAATACATGGATCTGTTCAGAGCTGAGGGATTAAAGTGCTCAACATTTGATATGGGGAATGTTCCAACCAATGATGATCCAATCTGTTGTAATGTAGGAGATTGGTTTGATGGTGGCTGGAATCTCGGTAGTATAGTTTCCATGGTCCGGTTCATAATGTCAGCAGGACGAACTGTCGGCTGGGAAGATTATCATAAATACGTTATGGAAAGTGGTGGCTTCCTTAGTAACAAGCTCGAAAATGAAGTCAAGGAACTTTGGAACCTCTCCGGAAATCCGGCCTATTATCCAGATTGGGCACCATTTATAGTATCTACTGGAATTGACCAATTTGGGAGACGGTGGAACTTTGATAACTCAAAACAGGATTTCCGAGAGGAAATGATTGGGAGGTTTTTATAAAACCCACACTCCCCTACAGGTATTTTAAAACTACCCCAATTTCAATGTGTTGTATTTGTTTTTTACAAGGAGAAAAATATGAGTCTTAACCCAAGTTCTGATCCGGGGAATCGACTAAAAATTGAAAGATTGTTCGCTACTGCTGCTGCCTTGGAACAAAGTGGGCAGCTAAGGAATACTATTTACTGTTTTGGAAGAGTTATCTTCATAATGAACGGAGATAACACAGTGCTCCTGAAGTTCATCATCCCTTCCAGAATCCCACCTTTTCAACAACCTGTAAGTTTCCGAGCCAATGATTATGAATCAGGAAGATTCCTAGAGGAAAATGGAAAAGTCATTTTCTTCCCTGGTGGAAACAGGGATGATGAATTCACACGTTCCAAGAGCTGTAAGGCACCTGGATTAACCTTCCAAGAGGTTGATGATATTTGGAACAAACTTTGGGTGAAGCCAGAATCAACATTCTTAGTCTCCAAGAAAACCCTGACCATGATTGAGGACAGGCTATCTCATCTGGAGTTCCAGGCAAATAACAAGTCCTTGATTATAATCCAAAGAGATATATTCTCTGGGACAACCATAACCCTTAACCGAAAAAAAAGCACTGGGTTAGATATTCATCAACCTGACAAAATTACAAAAGATTTCGGACCGATTGGAATTAGGACTGGTGACTTTTCAGCCTTATTTTCTTTTCATGACCTTATTGAGTTTGGGATTTCCTCCAAGCCAGGGTTCATGACCTTGAAGGCTGGGGAAATGGAAGGGGTTATTGCTTGGTGCATCTATGATGAACTTGGAACTTTGGAGGTGATTGAAGATGGGAGGAAAGAGCAGGAAGACCGGAGGAGTAAGCAAGGCTCTGATAGACCGACTACTATCAGGAAAGTCCCAGCCATGCCACCAAAAAAAAGATAAAAATCCCAAGAAGGAAAAAAAGAATAGGGGCTTTGGCCTTGATAAAAAAGAGTGAATATCTTCAGCTGTTGAAACAGTTCCAGATAACCCCAAATTTCTGGTGTTCAGAGGAATACTTTTCCAAGGCCAGACTTCAAGAGAGAAAGGATGGGAATTGGGTTTACATCTGTGATCCAGCAGCTGGAATTACAGTCTTCCCCCCCATAAATAGAAATCTTGGGACCTGTCCGATTAGACCAGAGAGAGCTTGGGATAGGAAGTTCTGGTCAGACTTCCCTGAGTATTTCCCAGGTAGATTTTATAGGCCGAAATTCCTTGATTTGGAATACATCTATGACCCAAAGAGCTTCTTGAATATGGAAGGGGAACAATGGGCAGTATTTAGGAAAAACTGCCGCAAATTTCCAGCCAGACATCCAGATTGTTTATATGTTGAGCCAGGTCCTGAACATAAACAACCCATACTTGATCTTACAAAAGATTGGCTTGGAGATAAAGAACCCCAAGACTTTGAAGTGATGATATCATATCTTTTATACGGGGAAAACCGTCGTATTCTTATGGGTGATGGCCTGATTTATGGAATCAATGTTTGGGATGAGAATTGGAACAGAATAAATTTTAGATTCTGTATCTGTAAACCAGGATCATATTATATCAGTGAATATATGAGATTTCTATTTTATACTGATCTTGCTATAATAGGAAAGGAAAAGCTGGTTAATGATGGGGGTGTTTTGGACAATCCTGATCTGAATTTTTTCAAAGATAAATTGAATCCAGTAAAAATAAGACAGATTTTTTCATGGATAAAGGAGAAATAATGAACAGACAAGAACTGCTCAAGGCATTAAAAGCAACAACACCTGGCTTGGCGAAGGGGGATTCTTTACTCCCGGGCTCAGACAGCATTGCATTCCACAATGGCATGGTCCAGTCATACAATGATGCCCTGTCAGTGTCATATCCACTGGACTGCGGGGTCGAGGTCGTGGTCAAGGCCGCTGAGATGATCAAAGCCCTGGAAAACATGAAAGGGGAGACAGTGGAAATCTCACTGGATAGCCAGTCACTGAAGATTTCCTCGGGAAGGTCCAGACTATCCATGAGGATGCTGGAGAATCCCCCGACACTGGGCATGCTCGATGCCTTAGGGTTGGAGGACCAGGACTGGGATGAGCTGCCATCCAACTTCATGGAGGCCCTGGCCCTCTGCCTTCCGAGCACATGCAGGGACATGGCTAGGGGTGCCCTAGCCGGGATCAGGGTTGAGCCAGGCTGTATGCTGTCTACGGACAACTTTAGGGCCACGTGGGTAGACCTGGGCTGGAGACTGGCCGGGATCACCATTCCCCAGCCTGCGGCAGCCCAGCTGGTCAGGCTCCAGGGAATGACCCACGTAGCCGTGGGGCAGGCCTGGGTTCATTTCCTGTCCAAGGATGGGGCAGTGTTCAGCAGCCGCCTACTAGCCACCGAATACCCAACGGATGGGCTGAAGCAGGAGTTCCCGGAAACATCAGGGGAACCATACCAGTTTCCCGATGGGATGTCCGAGGCTGTCTCCAGGGCAGGGATACTGTCCAGTCTATTGGATGACAACACCGATTTCATCAGCATATCCGAGCATAATGGGATGCTACTGGTCAGGGGAGAGCGCAGCTGTGGCACCATTGATGAGGAGATTCCCATCCAGCCTGGGACCTGGCCAGCCGGGGTATCCATCAACATCCAGCCCGGGCACCTGTTGGAGATCATGGCCAGGTGCAGGACATTCACCATGGAGGGCCGGCTGGTCCACTTCCATGGGAAGGGGTTTAACCATATCATGGTCACGATAATCAAGGATTAATTATTTGGGGCTTCTGCCAGATATCATTGATGAAAATTCGTCTGGAAAAAACCTGGATTCGCTTGCCAAATCCAGGAAAATCAGACAACAGTTCGTTGCTGAGTTTGGAGAAGTTCCCACATCAATTCTGGTAAACGATAGACGTGACCGGGCTTTGGATTTTGTAAAAAAACAACAAGGAAGGGACTATAAAACAATATCAAGGAAAAGAAAGAAAGGAATAACCACACAATCAAAAGACGAAATTGCTGCATGGGAAACTAGTGGACGAAGCGCGTCCAAAGGAGCCTTATCTGCCTTCCCACAAAATGTCGGACGCACCTTAGTCAAATTCTATTGTCCAAAGAATGGCATCGTCTACGACCCGTTTGCCGGACACAATTCCCGTATGCAGTTAACCTACGAAGCAGGACGAAATTATATTGGCGTTGATATAAGCAAGGAGTTCATGATCTATAATCGGCAAATTCAGACTATAATACAACAACGTGGTCTGCTAAAATCTGAAAACACCATTACTTTGATCGAAGGAAGTTCGTCAAAGGTTGATCTACCGGACAACTATGCAGATTTTACCGTAACCAGTCCACCTTACTATAACATTGAATATTACGGGGATGAACCGGAACAACTGGGCAATGCCAAAACCTACCAAAAATTTCTTGAATTAATAACCGATCACGTAAGGGAAAATTACCGTATTTTGAAACCTGGGGCTTTCTGTTGTTGGAACGTTAATGACTTTATCAAAAACGGAGTTTATCTGACTTACCATGCTGATTTAATTCCTATATTCATAAGTGTTGGATTTGTTCTGCACACCATTTATATTATCGATTTAGGACTGCCAGTACAGGCAGCATTTGTCCAAAATATCAAAAAAACCATGAGGTTCCCCAAAAAACATGAATATATACTCACTTTTCGGAAACCATAAATGAACTTCTGCCACCTCCATCTTCATTCTGAACATAGCCTTTTGGATGGGTATGGCAATGCCGCCCAATACGTCGCCAGGGCCGCAGAGCTTGGCCAAACCCATCTCTCATGCACTGACCACGGCAACTGCGATGGTCTGCTGAAGTTCCAGAAGGCCTGCCAGAAGCAAGGTATCGTTCCGATCCTGGGCTCAGAGTTATATATTGTCCCCGACCTCAGAAAGAAAGAGGATAAAAAACGCTGGCACATAACCGTCCTGATCCAGAATGAGTCCGGGTTTCGGAACCTACTCAAGATGTTGTCCATCGCCAACCTGGAGAGCCTCCACTACCGGCCCCGGGTAGACCCGGCCACGACCCTGGAACACCGGGAGGGGCTGATGTTCATGTCGGCCTGCCTCAATTCGTTCATTAACATGCCCCAGGGCCTTGATCTGCTCCTGGAGCTCAAAAAGACAAATCCTGTGGCCCTGGAGATCATGCCCCATAACATCCAGGGTCAGGCCGAGTTGAACCTGAAAAAGATTGCCCTTGCCCATGAATACCAAATCCCACTCGTTGCCACCAACGATTGCCACTATCCACTGGCCCACCAGCACCAGACCCAGGAGGTGCTACTGGCAATCCAGCGCAAGGCCAAGTGGACCGATCCGGACCGCTGGAGATTCGGTTTCACCGGCCTCCACCTCCGGTCGGCAAAGGAAATGATACTGGCATTCCGGGAACAGGGAGCAGTGGACGATGCCACAGTGGTCTATGCCATGGATCAGACAATGGCCTTGGCCGGTCTATGCAACTATACCATCGACAGGGTCCCGGTCGAGCTGCCCATGGCCTACGGCCATGAGGGCAAGAACGAGACAGAACTGCTATGGGAATTGGTCAAGAATGGATTTGAAAAACGTATTCCGAATAACATCAATCCAGGACCATATCATTCCAGAATCGAAGAGGAAATGTTCCTCATCTGCCAGCAGGGATTCCAACGATATTTCCTAATCGTCTGGGAATTGATAGACTGGTGCCATTCCAAAGGGATAATGACCGGCCCAGGGAGGGGTAGCGTCGGCGGGAGTCTTGTTGCTTATCTACTTTTTATCACCGATGTTGATCCTATTAAGTATGGATTGATCTTTGCCCGATTCATTTCCCCAGAAAGAACGGACTGGCCGGACATCGACATGGATTTTCCAAAGGACCGCCGGGACGAGGTCAGGAAACATCTGGATGATTGCTACGGCAAGTACAATGTGGCCAGTATATCGACTTTCCTGACCATGAAGGGCAAGGCGGCACTCCGGGATGTGGGCCGGGTCTTCGGGGTCGATGTCGACAAGGCTGCCAAGTCGGTAATCGACAAGCCCGATGGCGACCCCAGGGCCGGCCACACCATCGAGGATTCACTGTTCCAGTCCGAAGAGTTAAGGAAGTTGAATGCCGAGCATCCCTATATAATCCAACTGGCACAGGAACTGGAGGGTCAGGCCCGAGGCTACGGGCGCCATGCCGCCGGATGTTGTATATCGGCCTCCGACCTCCGGGACGGCGGCCATTGCTACCTAGCCACCAGGGACGGGTCGCTGACTGCCAACTGGGACAAGGATGACGCCGAGCACATGGGCCTCATGAAGCTTGATATCCTGGGTCTATCCAACCTGTCCGTACTCAACTACTGCCGGGAGCTTATTAAGCAGAACAAAGACGTTGATATTGAGTTCGACAAGATTCCCCTTAATGACCCAAAGGTATTCAGCGAGATGACATTAGGCCATTCGGCCGGCATCTTTCAGATGGGAACTCCACTGCTCATCAAACTGGCCAAGGAAATGGGAGTTAGGGAATTCAATGACATTGTCCTGCTGAATGCCCTGAGTAGACCTGGGCCACTGGGCTCCGGGCTGACCGATGAGTTCATTGCCAGGAAGAAGGGTCGAAAGCCGGTCATTCATATCCATCCCAAGTTGGAGCCATATACGAGAGATACCCTGGGCATGATTCTGTATCAGGAGCAGGTCATGTGGACCATGAACAAGCTGGCCGGCCTGTCCTGGGGAATTTGTGACAAAGTCCGCAAGGTCATGGGCAAGAGCAAGGGTGGTGAGGCATTTGAGAAATTCAAGGGGCAATTTGTCCAAGGTTGTACCGAACAACAGACCCTATCCCCAAACGAAGCCACCCATGTTTGGGATACCCTGGCATCTTTCGGAAGCTATGGGTTCAACTTCTCCCATGCCGTAGAGTACAGCATGATTGGCTACTGGACCGGGTGGCTCAAGTTTAACCATACCCTGGAGTTCATGGCATCCCTCCTGACCCACTGCGATGAGAAATACAAATCGACCTATGTTAACGAAGCCCGGAGACTGGGCCTGACCATCTCACTGCCCAGACTCGGAAAGTCCAATGCTACCAAATGGATTCCAGGTAATGGTGGAATCCTACTGGCCCCATTCACCGAGATCAAGGGGTTCGGGACAAATGCCGCCCAGAAGGTGGCAGCGGGTAAGACCGGCAATGCCAAGAAGCCCGCGACTAAGAAGAAGCCGGTGGCTAAGGGCGTCAGCCAGACCAGGGGATTCGGCTTCGGGCTGGAATCGGAGCAGCCCCAGGCAGTCCCGACCCCGGTTCAAAGACAGGGATCAGCCATAGACGAAATGCTCCGGGCAGTCGGGGCCGACGGCCGGGCCATGACTGAGCAGGACTGGCAGGTAGCCCAGCAGTATTTCTCGTTCAACATCAGGGACAAGGCTGGGCGGTTCAAGGAATTGTTCCAACTGACCCCGGCCCTGGCCAATGCCAATGAGCAGGACTTGCTTACCTGCAATGTCAATGTCAACCTGATTAGGATAACCAGATACGTTAAGAAGGTTGACTGCTCAGCCTGTGAGTTGAGACAACAGGCCAGGGCACCGGTCAACCCATCCATAGGCCGATACAATATCATGGTCATCGGGGAGGCACCTGGAAAAGACGAGGATCAGCACGGCATCGGGTTCATTGGCAGGGCTGGCTCCGATATCCTATGGCCGGAGTTGGCCAAATACGGATTATCCCCGCTCATGTTCCATGTCAGCAACATCTGCAAGTGTTATCCGGGCAAGGTCAAGACACCGGGCAAACGGCATATCGAGGCCTGCCGGCCCATCCTGGAAGATGAGATTGCCAATGTTAGACCGATGGTGATTCTGGCCTTCGGCAATACCGGCAACCAGTTCTTTCGTGGTCTAAATTCAGGAATATCTGACCTCAACGGTACTACCGAATGGTCGGACAGATACCAGTGCTGGGTCTGCTGGAGCCTGCACCCTGCCGCCGTGCTCCATTCCGGGGGCAACCGAGTGGAGTTCGAGAAGGGGATCAGGAATTTCGCCGAGGTCCTGAGCAGGCTCGGGGGCGGCCGGGTGAAATGGAACTATGGCAATGTCCAAGGAGCATGCTCTTACGGTGGACGCTGGGGAACCGACAATGGCAACTTTGTGGAGTGCGAGACCTGTGGAATCTGGGATCAGTGTGCAATAGCGGCATCGCAGGCGGATTGGTCTTTTTATAGAAATTCCCGAAACCCACTATAATATAATAAGACAAGGAAGTAAGACCATGGCCGGTAGCGACATCATCACCTTGGAATATGTCGAGCTCTATGACGAGCTGGAAACCGAGAAGGCATACTGCTTCCGGTTCGACGACGACAATGTCGACGAAAGGATATGGCTACCAAAGTCCCAGGTCGTGGACATCCGGGAGACCTGCAACGAGGTCGACATTCCCCTGTGGCTGGTCGAGGCCGATGAGCTGGAGGATTATGTGAAATGAGTAACAATAACAAGGGCCAGATCAAAATGGTCCCACAACCTCAACCTGCTAATATCTTGGCCCAGATGACTGTTACAGCATTCTCAGACCGTCCACCAGATTTCCGGTGCTCTGGAGATATAGTCACTGCCTTACGACTTCTGGCCATCGGACTCCAGGCTGTGGCTCAAACCGTCCAGCAGCAGGCTACCATGAACCAAAAACAGGCTGACCCAATGGATAAAAAACGGGAATACCTGGGACCAAGGAAAGATTAAATATGTCCCTCCAACACATACGACCCAAGACGCTCGACGAGTTCCACGGCAATACCAGCTTGAAAGCGGCGCTTGTCTCCAAACTGGATATCAAAGACCGGCCCAGGGTATTCCTGTTCCATGGTCCGTCTGGCTGCGGTAAGACCACCCTGGCCCGGATCATGGCCAGCGCCTATGGTTGTGATATGGACAAGGATTACCAGGAATTCGACATTGGTGATGCCCGGGGCATAGACGATGCCCGCTCCATCAAACAGAACATCCATTATTCCCCGATTGGTGGTCCGGTTAAGGTCTATGTGCTTGATGAGTGCCAGGCATCAAATCAATTCTTCCAAGAGGCACTACTCAAGGTCCTGGAGGAACCACCTAAACATGTAGTCTTTATTCTTTGCACCACTGACCCAGGCAAGCTCAAGGCCACGGTCAAGCGCCGCTGCCATGACTTCCAGGTTCAACCATTGACCAACCAGGAGATGGACGGGTTCATCAAGATGACCCTGACCCGAGAGGGGCTGGACGGCTATCCCCAAGAAATCATCACCGAAATCGTCAAAGCCTCCCAGGGCAGCCCCGGCATTGCGATGAAGATACTCGACCAGGTGATAGATATGGGCGGGGATGCCAGCCAGATAATGGAGCTGGTACGCCGGACCCAGGTGGCCGAGGCATCGGTCATCGACCTGTGTCGCTCCCTGCTGGCCAAGGACTGGAACGACTGCGCCCGGCAGCTCCGGGCTATGCCGGACAAGGTCGAGATTGAGTCGGTGCGCCGGGCCATACTCCGGTATATGAGGAAGGTTTTGCTCGGGGACCGACCCAGCCCCCAAGCAGCCCAGGTGATCATGATGTTCGAATCCCCTTGGTTCGACGGGGGCCTGGACGGGCTGGTAGCCCGTTGCTGGATGGTAATGAGATGAAAAAGATTATTGTATTAGCTCTTTCCATTCCGTTTTTAATAGTAGGAATTGCATTTGACATCGTCAAACTACCAGTTATTATTATCTTTTCTCCAATATGGTTTCTTTTATATATCATAGATGTTCTCAATGGTGACGAGGCAGAATTCATTCCATTTATATTGGAATCATTATTTATAGGATTATCTATGTGGTTTGAACTTGTTGATCTACCGATTCCGACTTGGATGGATTTATAAAAAATCTCAAAACCCGCTATAATATAAATAGGAGATAACCTATGGACTATCCATCAGACCTTGCCATACAGAAACACGCCTTGGACACCGAACTCCTGGATCAGGCCCAGAGGATGTTCAAGTACAGCTCGGCCCATGCCCAAGCCATGCTCAACCGGGATAAGGCCAAACAGTCCCTTGATATCACCAGGGCCAACCTGGACGCCAGCATCCGGTCCGAGCTGACAGCGGCCCAGGTAAAGTTCACCGAGGCTGTGGTGGATGGAAGGATTAGGATATCCCCCACTTACATCCAGGCCCAGGATATTTATCAGAAGGCCGAGCACGAGGTCCAGCTCCTTCTTGGGGCGGTGATGGCCATGAATGCCCGCCGCTCAATGCTGGAAAATCTGGTGAAGTTGTTCCTTGGGCAGTATTGGTCAGAGCCCCGGTTGGAGGGCCGGGGCTTGGCCCCCGACATTGCCCAGGACGCCACCGAGCGGGCCATTATGCAGGGGCCACCGCCAGTACCCGAACAACCTAACCCAGAAGTTAAAACCCAAGGTCCAGTCTATGGACTATCACCGGTACCGAATCCGGCGCCGGTGATCAAGACCGAAGCCGGGCCAGGGTTACCCCCTCAGGCCCCGGCACCTGGAATCCCCAAGCCACCGCCCTTGAAAAGGCCGACACCGAAGACAACGGAATAATTATGTTTGACCTGATAACGAAACCTCTGGCCTGGATAGCGGCAATAATGATCGGCCTGATCTTTTGGTGGATCGTCATTCGTCTGCTGTTCCGGGCCTACTACAAATCACGCCTGGAGTTCCATCAAGAATACCAGAAAAGGAGAAAAGAACATGCCGACCCCAAGAGCACCGGGGGCACCATCTCCGATGGGTAACCAGCCCCAGCAAGAGTATGATTACAGTCAGTATATGGGTGATGCAGGCCAGCAGGTGGCCCAGGAATCCCATCGCCTCAAGGACGGTGGCGGCGGCAAGGACATCTGGATTGCCGAAGCCATCGGAAACTTTCCCAAGTTCAGTCCCAAGGGGCCAGATCAGGGATCCAACACCTACGTCGTCGACATCATTATGGCCCAAGCCGGTGAGAAACATCCCATGGTGGTGGCCGGGAGGATCAAGCCCGACGCCATGGTTCACATCTGCTGGGTCTACATTCACCGGAACCTGGGGGCGGGCCAGGGCTGGTATATCTGCCCGGCTCGGACCTACGGCAAGCGCTGCCCGGCTTGCGAAGAACGGTCCCGGATTATGGCCAATGCCACCCTGACCGATGACCAGGTCAAGAAAGCCTGCGAGCCGTTCAATACCGGCAAGCACCCGATGGGTATCTACAATGTCATCCAGCATACCAACCCGCAATACATCAATTGGTCTGAGCCGGTCATGTGGTGGCCCATCAACAATTCCTTCATGGAGGCCATTCTCCAGACCAAGGCCAAGAGTGACGCAGTCATGGAAGGCACCGGCTATATCAACTACTTCTGGCCCACAGCCGGCCCCCAAGGTGGTAGGCATATCAAATTCGACGTCAGCAAGAAGGGCAAATACGACGAGTATCTGGGTCATACTTTTTATCCCCGAGCAACTCCAGTCCCTCCCCATGTCCTGACCCAAGCTCGGTGCCTGTCCGACTTCCTATATATCGGAGACGAATCCATCCCATTGGCCCGGCGTTTCGACTCCTTCTATGAGGAGATCAAACAGGCTGTCGAAATCGTCGCCGAGGGACAAGTGGCAGCCCATGATGCCAGGATGGGAGGACAACCGATTGGTTATGGTGGACCGCCTCCTGGTTATGAAATGCCCCAAGTGCCGAGTCAGCCGGCCCCGGCCCTGTTCGGGACCCCGGCGCCGCAACGGGGTATGTTTGCTGAGTGTGAACCATTCGGGAGCAAATATGACAATTTCGACGAGTGCCAGACCTGCTCGGTGCGGGTTGAGTGCCATGCTGTTTCTGCCCCGGCTCCTCAACTAGTTGTAGCTCCTCAGCCCATGGCCCCGGCTCCTGCGGCTACGGCAGCATGTGCTCCGACATCTCCGGCACCTTCAGTAATGGCCCCGAGTCCGGCTCCTTCGGCTCCGCCGCCACCGGTTGCCCCGCCTCCTGGCGGCCCGGTGCCGAGACGGAAGGTATAATGATTTATCCTGGGACCGTTAAATCGGGAAGATTCGCTCTGGGACTGTGGCCCCGCAAGACTCGGAGGGGTAAGTGGGGCGACTGACCTCCTCTTCCCAGGAACTTTTCTTGGAGACACTTAATGGGAAAGTCAATAATCGAAATTGTCCTTGAACTTCTCGACATCGCCTTTGATCTGCTCTCTCAACATGTCCAAGGTGATTTTACAGACTCTCTGGTTATGCTACAAGATACCATTCAACACATTAAAGATGGGGCCTTGGAAGAATGAAAAGACCAATAAGCATGACAGGAGTAACCGAGGAGATCGAAACAGGCTGTGGGACCCTATATGTTACCATCAATCGCTCCGATTCATATAACGAGGTCTTCTGCCGACTTGGAAAGAGTGGCGGATGTTCGGCTTCATGGCTCGATGGCATCAGTAGATTGATAACCTTTGCTTGGAATTCAAATACAAAGATGGAGGCTATCATCAGGGCATTCACCGGTATCCAATGCCCAAGCCCGAGACTCATTCCGGGGACTGAAAACGGTATGGTCCTCAGCTGTGTTGATGGGATTGCAAAAATCCTCAAGCGAGTAATTCCATGACCAAGACTCTTTCCGAACAAATCCAAGAATCAGCCAAGGCCGCCCCACAGGAATGGGAGCGGCCAGTGGCCTTTGACCAAGTGGTCTCGACCGGCAGCACGCTCCTTGACCTAGCCATCAGCGGCGGGGTGGTGCCTGGGGGCGGGCTTCCTGGTCAGATAATCGTCCAGGTTTACGGCCCAAACTCCACAGGTAAGACCACCCTCATGGCTGAGGTCTTAGGCCATGTCCAGCGGGCCGGGGGCCAGTTCAAGGTCAAAGACTCAGAATCCAGACTCAATGCTGCCTACTGTCACACCTTTGGAGTCAAGATCAACCAAGGCGATATCGAGCGTAAAGGTACCATCACTGATATGTTCGAATTTCTTATTGGTCCTCTGGAAACCAAAACTGTAGGGGCATCAAAGATAACCAAGCGAAATACCGATAAGGCATGGATACCAGACCCGACCAATATCAATATCTATGCCGTAGATGCCCTTGCCGCTACTGCTTCTAAGATGGAGATGGAACAGGGCGATAAAATGGGCCAGAAGCGGGCCAAGGACTTCTCCGAAGGATTCCGCATGATCACCGATCATATCTATAACCATAACATTATTATGTTCTGCACAGACCAAGTACGAGACAATGTTGGTGGATATGGTGAGGCCCAGAAACCCGGCGGTGGTAATGCTGTAGGTTATTATTCCAGCTTGCGGATCAGACTCAAGAAGACCAAGGATTTGATCAAGGAAGTCCAACTTCCTAATATGGCAAAGGCCGAAAAACATCTATACGGAATCGAGGTCGAGGCATTCATTAAAAAGTCATCACTTGACCGGGCCTATCGTACAGCTACTCTCAGATTAATCTTCAACTACGGACTGGATGATATCGGCGCCAACTTGGAATGGCTCAAGCAGCATGGGACCATGGCCGAGCACCCGACCGACCCGACCAAGAAAGCTGGTTATGTCATTGGTGACAAGAACTTTGTCAGCCTGGACCGGGCCATCGAATATGTGGAACAGAATGATCTAGAGGATGCAGTCCGGGAAACGGTAATTGATGTCTGGGGTCAGATTGAGGAACAGGTCAAACCCAAGCGCAAGGAGAAAGTGAGATGAGTGACCCAGTTCCCCTTATGGAGAATGCAGCGTCCAATCCGATGTGCTCAAGATGTCTCGGGAAAATATCATTTGTTCGCTCTCCCGAAACTGGATATTTAGTCGGTCTCACCTGTGAGAACTGTAACATCTTCTGGCCGTTAATCCTGTCAAGGTTCGAATGTGATGATTAGATCACACAAGGGAGTTGTTCCGGGGGCAGTATTTAGAAAATCTGTCTATCGAAAACCACCCATGACAAAACAAAGAATACTGAAGTTCATCAACAATTTTCCAGAACTTAAATTGTGGTATGACTCAAATAAGCATAACAAAGGAGTACGGGTTGAAAAAGCCCAAGAACTCCAAAAAGCCAAAGAAAGAAGAACTGATCACCCAGCTTAGAATCTCCTTATCATCTGAGCAATGGTGCCTATTGATCCAACTCACCGGCCGGGAGCCCAAAGATACCCCAAAGGCCAAGGCCAACTACCTAAGCGGATTGTTCCATAAAAATCGCTGCCATTCCAGTCGTAAGGCCATCGGTAGAAATCTCCAACAATGGATTTGCAAGAAAATAGCCGAATTTACAGGTTTGAGCTATGGCAAGGACGAAGACATCGTCAGCCGTGAGGGAGGACAGACTGGGTGTGATGTCCGCCTTAGCCCCCAGGCCCGTAAGTTATTCCCCTACTCGATAGAATGTAAATCAGGACAGTCATGGGATATTCCAGGGGCCATCAAACAGGCCAAAACCAATCTATATCCAGATACTAATTGGCTGGTCTGTCTTGATAGACCCCATGCCAAGCCTGAATCCAGGGTTGAACCTATAATAGTAATATCCGGGGAGTTATTCTTCAAGATTCTTCACCGGTGTGGGGAAATAATTGATCTAGATAAGGATTAAAGCTATGCCAGAAACCAAGAAAATGATCAAGAAGCTTCATAAGATCAAAAACGAAATGAACCATGTAATCAGGAAATTGAATGAGGATGATGACCTGATTATCAATATCGACCTTCTGGAAGTTAAGGCTGAAGGCAAGCCGGCTACTATTCATGGATTAGAAATAACGATTCTGAAGGAAATATATTGAAGCTTACTCCAATCAAGGCAATAAGAAAATGCTGTATTGAATGCTGTGGTGGACATCATAAAGAAGTCCGAGAATGTAAGATGAAATCATGTCAGCTTTATCCTTACCGAATGGGCACTAATCCCAGACGTAGTGGCATAGACGGAAATCCCCGTTTTAAGCAAAAAATCGCTAACTTAAATTAGGAAATAATTTTTGGAAATAAGAAGATGATAAAGAGCCTGACCATCAGAAACTTTCAGTCCCACAAGGATACAAAGCTGGAATTTGTCGCCCCCGGTGTCAACGTCATTGTGGGTAAATCCCGAAGTGGAAAAACCGCCATACTTCGGTCCATTCGCAAGATTCTGGAGAACCGGCCCATAACCGGTGTCGAACGCTGGGTCCATGGCCAGGACCCCAAAAGTGTCATATCTATTACACTGGAGACTACCGATGACCATGCCGTAACCTGGCAGGGGCCGAATCCCCAGAAGTACATCGTTGATGGAGAAACCTTGGCAGGGTTCGGACAATCTGTTCCTCTCCAGGTATCCGAGGCCCTGAACCTAAGTGAGATCAACATCCAGTCACAGCACGACCGACCATATCTGCTGTTCGATTCCCCAGGTGAGGTGGCCCGGACCCTGAACCGGGTGGTCAACCTTGACATTATCGACACGGCCCTGGCCAATGTGACGGCCCTTGCAAGACGGAACAATCAAGACATCCGAGCCCGAGAGATTCGGCTCAGGGAGCTCCAGGAGCTGGAGGACGGGTTCCCGGACCTGGAAGCGGCCGAGGAGTTTATTTCTGACTTGGAACAACAGGAACAGGAGATTGGACAGAAGCAAAATAAAATATACGGACTACGATCAATCCAGGATCGGTTATCAGGACTAAGAAACAGACTGACAAAATGCCGGGTACCAGATGGGGCCGAGGACAGAGTCAATGCCATGGCTGACAAGCAGACCGATCTGGAGCGTAAGCAATATACATTGGTCATGCTCCAGAGAATCCAACAGAACTTATCTGGATTCCAGGAGCGGTCGAAAGCCCTAGCCGTGGTCCTGGGGTATGAAGGTACGGTGAGCAGACTATTGGGGAAGCAGACCCAGATCCAGGCCAAGCGCAAGTCACTAACTCGTATTCGAGGCCTCAATGAGTCCATTCAAAGAGAAAAACAGGGACTTTTGTCAAAAATGGCTATAATAAGGCAAGAGGAGCAGGAATTGAAAAAGATCATGCCGCCAGAGTGTCCGCTCTGTGGTCAAGAGGTAAAGAAGTGATTTTTACTGCCGACTGGCACCTTCGAAAGAATCCTCCCCGGTCAAGAACTGATGATTACTGGTCTGTCCAAGAGCGCAAACTTCGCTTCATTCTCAAACTGGCCCAGGAATCACCCCCACTGTTGGTAGCTGGGGATTTCTTCGACCAGCCAAGGCCAGGGCCATTTCTTGAGTGTTGGACCATCAAACTACTAAAGGAATATAATATTAGACCGATAGTAGTCCCAGGACAGCATGATATGCCAGGACATAGTCTGGATCAATTACCAGATTCAGGGCTGGGAGTATTGGCCGCCGCCGGGGTAATTCATATCGTCGAAGAATTTTCTCAACCGGTAATTATTCCGACCGGGACCGAAATCATTTGGGGGTGTGCTTATGGACAAAACCCCCACCCGTCAATGAACGATAATCAGCGATTCAATATTCTTCTTTGGCACTACATGGTCATTGATTCTCCACTATGGCCCGGGCAGATAGCCGACCACGCCTCTACTATACTAAAGAAATTCCAACAATTTGATCTTATTGTCACAGGTGATAATCATCAGACATTTACTGTTCAGCCAGATAAACCAGGAGATAAAGGAAGATTCATTTCTGGGGGGACCGGGCGATGTCTTGTTAATCCTGGTTCCATGATGCGAATGACGGCTGCCCAAGTGAATCATTGCCCATGTGTTTTCAAATGGGAGTCCGGTGAACTGGAGCAGGTTTTTTTGCCCATCGAGAAGGACGTACTTGACCTTACCGATTTGGAAAGGACTCAAGAGAAGAACGGCAGAATATCTGCTTTCATAGAAAGTCTTGATAATCAATATGAGATCGGGCTTAGTTATAATAAGAATCTTGAGGAACACATGAGAGTCAATGAGACTAATCCCAAAGTCCAGGAGATCGTATGGAGGAGTCTGGAAAATGACAAATAACATCGGCCAGAAACTGCTCCAGATGAAGGAGTATATTGAAAAATCCAAGATTGAGGCCACCAGAATCGAAGGCCAGATTCAACAACTGGAGAGCCAGCGGGCAACTGAATTTGGGTGTCCAACCGATGCCGAGGCTGAGGAGTATATCCGTGAGTTAGAGACTGATGTAGCCAACTTGGAACAGGAACTTCAAATCGGAATTAAAGAAGTTGAAATGGGGCTGAGATGGAGCTGACCAAGCGCCTACGCCAGCGCTTAGAGCAAGAGAAAGGTAAACTCCAGCAAATACAAGCTGATATTGCCCAATCTAAAACTATTCTGGGCCAATACCAAATCCAGGGTTTTGATATAGAACAGGCAGCCATAATCCACAGGACCGTTGCACAACAGACCCAAGAAAGATTGTCATGGTATATTGACGACCTGGTCACAGCTGCCATCGAGGCGATATTTCCAGATGATTCACCAAGGTTTAAATTGGAATTTATTCAACGTAGAGGTCGTACTGAAGCCGATCTATGGTTAACTGATTCCCAAGGAAATAAAATTAAGCCATCGGATGACGATGGAGGGGGACTTGTCAATGTAGTGGCATTTGCCCTACGCATTGCTCTCTGGAGCTTGACCAGAACTACCAGACCTGTGATTGTCTTGGATGAACCTTTTGTTTTTCTTCACAATCGCGACGCCCATGCCAGGGTAGCACAAATGCTCAAAACAATAACAGAAAGACTTAATCTTCAGATTATTATGGTTACAGGTGAAGACGAATCAGAAGAAATCATTGGTGCTGCCGATAATATATTCAAAATCATAAAAAAGAAAGAAATTTCAGCATTAAAAATATTTTAACCTGCGGCGGCAAGGCGCTGGTGAAGCGGGAGGGGGAGACCATGGAATACGTAATTTTTCTCGGAGGCATTGTTGTAGGGGCTTTCTTGGGCCTATTTCTGGCCGGCTTGTGCATTATGGCGCGTGAGGGGGAAACCGAACAGGAGCGGTGGGAGCGCCTCTGCCGGGAACTCAAGGAGGGTGAGCATGAGTGATGACCTCCTAACGGGTATGTTTGACGACTTCAAAAGGGACCTAGATCGTTTACACGCACTATGTCAGACTGGCCAGCAGTCATTGCCATCAGCCTGGCGAGAAGCTCAGAAATTAGCCTCACGCTATGCTACCTGCGCCATGATGCAACTCATCATCATGTGGAAAATTGAGCATGGCTATTATGAAGAGAGCAACTCGGATAACCAAACGGAACTCAAGGAGGGTGAGCATGAGTGATGGAGGAAGTATGAATTTGAATAAAGTGCATGGTTTAATTTGTATGGTTGGAGGATTAGTAGCTGTTATTACACAAAATCAAGTATTGGCTACAGTTATGTTAGCCAATGGTTTAATTTGCTCTATATGGTATTTAAAGGATGATGATTAACTGTCTTAAATCGACCCGCACCTGCAATCAAACCGGAGAGGCGAGGAATAATGGATAACTGCCCATATTGTAAAGCAGGAAATCGTAAACAATTTTCTCCTGCCCATCCAATCGTATCATTTGGATGTGGTACACGAATAGTTCAAATCACGGATAATCGAAACCGAGTGGAGCGATCTACTCGGTGCTACGAAGCCGAAATTACTGCCCTCAAGCAACGGCTGGTAAAGGCAGAGGAGTTGTTGCGCCGTTGCTTGAGGACGGTGAAATCCTTTTTACAACATCCCAAGTGAGACAACAAGCTATCGTCTTCATCTCCTACACCCCAGCACACCAAAAGATGAGGACAAAAAAGTACCCATGCGCCAAGTGCGGCACCATGAGGACTAAGGCGGAAGGAGGAACCATATTTGTTCTTTGCGACAAGTGTTGGAACGAGAAGTATGCTCAGGGTATTAGAGGACCAGACAAACACTATCAAAATACTTAACGAGACACTAGTCCGCTTTATGGAGGGTAAAAAGAGATGGAGATTTTGGAAATAAATCGTAAGGAACTCATAACGGAAATTACCTGGGGTATTGTCTACCTGCTAGCCCTTTCAGGCTGGGTATATTTTCTCCTGGCCATAGGAGTAGGATTGGCGCCCGATTACGGAGTTGGATACGTAACCCGCCGCCAAAATACTGGGGTATTTGAGGTTATTATAGGAGGACTAATGGCCGTTCACGAGTGGGTAACTTGCGACGTTTGCAATTCATCCGGCAACTTAAAACAACTGGATCGGGGAACCTTTGAAGGCTCCCAGACGGCTGCAGCTGAGGCCGATTGGCTGATAGGTCCATCGGTTGATATTTGCCCAGATTGCCGTGCCGGTGCGGATATTGCTGTTTGCACGAACCCTGCCCGGGTGAAGGAGACATCATGCTCATCAAAATCAAGTCATGGATTAGCGGCAAAGTGATTCATACCATTGAGGCCGACAGTATTAAATTGGCAGTTGAGGCTTTGGTGAGGCAAGGAAAGTCCCTGAACGGGGCCAACCTGGATGGGGCCAACCTGAACAGGGCCAACCTGGATGGGGCCAACCTGTACAGGGCCAACCTGGATGGGGCCAACATGTACAGGGCCAACCTGAACGGGGCCAACCTGTACGGGGCCAACCTGAACGGGGCCAGAATTGGTGATTTACTGTGCCTCAGCGAGCTATCAGACGCTACTGATTTAGCCCCGATGATTTTCCAGGAATGGACTGCTAACGGTTTTAATGCGGCAAAAGAACGGTTCGGGCTTTACCAAGTGTTAGGCGAAACCAAAGCCCTCATAGCTATAGCCCCCCGGTTAGTCGGCGGATTCTGTTTTATCCTTCATCGCCGGGAAATCTGGTGGTGGAATTGGTCATGCCCATCGCCGGATACCGTTCCGGTACTCTGGCGGGAATCCGATGTCGGTGATTAACTTTCCACGGCGCCCCCTGTCTCCGTGGCTGCTCGCTGAGGCATGGCAAGGAACACGGCAGGGGCCGATAACCCCGGCCCCAACTTTTTGAGAGGAGGAGCTATGAATATCACGGTAAAAGGCCAGCGCGATATTTCTGTTGTGGATTTGCCTACTGATTTAATAATCGATGATCCTGTATTATATCTTGAAGAAATAAGGGCAAATCTTCTAAAACTGGCTCGTAACGAGAGGAGAAAAATTATGAATGTTACAATAAAAGAAATAGTCAGGGAATACCTAAAAACTCACGGGTATGACGGGCTGTATAATTTATCTTTCGGATGTGACTGTTGCCTAGAGAATTTAGTAGCATGTGAGGACCCGGAGGAGAGATGCTGCGCAGGGTATAAACATCCTGATCCTAATGGCAAATATGATTTTATCATCAGACCGGAGAAGTTATGAATTTATCAATAGAAGATATGGTCAAGGATCACTTGGAATCCCATGGATATGACGGCCTATTTAATGCCGACCTTGAATGCGGTTGTCTCTTAGAAGATTTAATGCCCTGTGGAGAACCTGAACTACAGGAGTGCTGTGCAGGGTATAAACATCCTGCTGATCCTGATGCCGATTATGATTTTATCATCGGACCGGAAAAGCCATGACAGTTTCCCGGCACTTAACCCATGCGGGCCGTGACCGGGGATTAGCCGCAGACTAATCTAGCGGCGAGCCCAGGCCGATATAGTAGCCCCGGAGTCTGCGGCTATATCAATCGCTATATGCGAGGATTAACCGGGTGTGAAGATGGGCACAACCGGGGCCGTATCACGACACGGCCCCTTTCCAATCCAAACCACTATACCGCCGATAAATGCCTAGTCGACTGGGGACATTTGGTTAGGCGGCTGCCCACAAACAGGAGAAATCCAAGATGTCTAGATTCTTTTCCTTCACCAGCGATCCAACTCGGCCAATCCCAGACAGATTCATTTATTTTAACTGGGAACAGCGCCAGGATTTCCTAAATGGCAAAATTAAGGAGGATTCTCCAGACTCACACACCTCAACCGCCCATTATTATGGGTATTCTGCTGACCAAGAAGATAATCTCAACAAATATAAGTACAATCCATTGACTGGTGTTTTCACAATTGACCAGATTAATAACGAGATTAATGACTCGGCTGAGGCTAAACAGTGGGTAAGGAATTTAGACTTTACGGTCATTGTGAAGCCCCTTGTTATCAAACCTATCATACACCCCTTCAAAATCCACTCATCTAAAATTACTCCCGAGACAATAGCATTACTGAAGCAGTGGGCTTCGGTCCGGGAATCGATCTGGGAGTCAATCGGGGTTTATCTTTCTTCATTTTTTGATATTGAATATCAATATGACTTTTCCTCTGCCATAAAGCTCTGGAAAATGGGCCTTGTACCCTCATTTGATGGCAAAATCTGGAGATTACATGGAGAAGAAAAGGCTGAGGTGTTATGGGAAGAGCAATTGCAAATCACTCAGTAAATTGTGGTAAGCGGCCCCTTTCCAATCCAAACCACTATACCAAAGGAGATTTCTATGCCAGAATTTGTGGTCGAAGTAACGACTAAGCGGACATATGGCCCCTATAGGTGCGCCACCATCGAGGATGTGTGGGATGCCATGAAGGCCGGCGACCTGAAAATGGAGGGCCTAGAGGTTGAATGCAACGCCTCCGTGATAGTCAAAATCAAAGAAGTGGAGCCGGAATAGAGCTATAATCCTCTCCGCAGTTAGGACAATATATTCGTTTGGGAGTAATTAGAAAATACCAATTGCCGCACCCGCATCGGAAGTGTTCCCCTTGGTGCTCAACCGGAAGTTTGAAAATACCCTTAACTGTTCCGCAATTAGGGCACTCCAAGAATTGCGTCCCAGCAGGGGCCACGGCAGCCCAGACGTTCTGGCATGAAAGACAAATAGCCATGCCGCTAATCCACTTATCTTTTCTATGGTCTGCTATGTTTATGACGGTCATAATCGCTCCTTACATTGACTTTATTTTATTCAAGTCGCTCAACAAATCCCGCCAGGCAAAACCATCCGGCGATTTGTGGTCAGCCCGGAACCAGTCCAACGAGAGAACGGCATAGGCTTCATCAACATAGCATGAGGCAAAAGCCGGTGTCATTTTGACTTTATCGCCCCAGGTATAGTTGAAGAGGTTCCCACCCGCATCATACTGGCAACAGATGGTCAGATGCCCGCCCCAGGAATAGGGCCGGCTCTGCGGTCCGCCGTGAACCACATCCCAGACATTTTGATCCTGAGCCGACAGGGGCAATCCAATCCCTGTAAACACTCCACCGAATAGATGAATAGCCGCTTTCATCTGCTGCATATTGGTAGGATTAACTGCAACAAACGCCCCGATCGGGTGCCCGGCGATACTATCTGAGCGCCACCATTTGAGAAACTGTAGCAAATTCAGGCCGGTATCAAAGCCGCCAGTACGGTCATAATAAGTCCGCTCTACCATACTGTCTGGCAAAATACGTTCGCGCGCAGCCATTGAGGTCCAAACCTGTATCATGTGGACCGCCCCGGATACTACGCAGCAGGGCAACTCGTCGTTCATGGCCATGGTAAACTTGCTCATCTTGACATAGTTGTTGTCCGCCTCCGGGATCGGCGGGAGCTTAGCAAGGTCCAGGTATTTAGACAGACGCAGCATACGCCGGTCAAATTCAGGAAGGTCTTTTCCGAGCCGCCGGTCCATCAATAGGCTCCTTCCAATAAACAGCCCTTGACCACAAACCAGAGCATGATGGCCAAGGAGAAACAGAAGAAGAACAACGTGACCTTGTAGCCTCTGGACCTCAGAGGACCGTCTGGGGTGCGCTGAAAACGAGACATTGTGGTAAACCTCCTGCCCACCTGCATCTGATTTCCCAAGAGAGCCCATCTTTGATCCCGATGGCACATATCATAACCTCCGAATCTTTCAGGTCCATGACCCCGGAAATGATCTGGGCTCCAGTGATCTGAGAAAAGGCGTTCATTGCCGCTGGTGACATTTGCACCAGGAAAAACAGGGCGGCAATGAGCGCCCGGAGAATCATGGAAGAGCAATCCCCCTCTTCATAGCTGCCACTTTGACCTCAGGCTGCTCAAACAATGCCTTAATCTGATTAAGGACGATCTGAGCCAAGGTTACCTCCTTATCCATAGCACACCCTGTGGCAATCATGGTTCCCAAACCATTCAAAGCCTGGTCAGCGGCACTCAGAGCCAAGGGGATACCTACAGCCAAGATGGGCCCAGCGGTGGGGATAAACTGCACCAAGCCCTGGAGAAGGCCATAGTATGCTTGAATCTCAGCCCGAATATTAATAGCAGTCTGCAAAGATGACAGTCCTTCTGGAGAACACGGCTTTTGAAATATGGCACACCCACTCACCAGCATCATTACAACCATCACCGCTACCACAATCTTTTTCATAAATCCTCCTACGGTTGAGGGTCATTGGGAGGCGTTTTTGTCGTATTGGCCAGTAGACCAGCCGCCCCAGCAACTAACCCAATAGCGAGTAAAACAAACTCCTTCCAATCTGTGAAACTACATTGCCCCATGGCCAGGGCCACCGTGAGCCCAATCACGGCGATTCCGATAATGGTGGTTTTCGGGTCTTTCCAAATGCCTGAAAATAGGTCCACATCACACCTCCTCATAACACACATCAGGAATCAGGATGCCCCACTGGAACCCTCGGCCATTTGCCTTGCCCCGGCAGACGCCCCATTTCTCACCCATGGCCTCTACTGTTCCCCCCTTGCCGTCCGAGAAAGCAATGTGCCCACCTGATTTGTTGCGCCACAGGAGAAGTGCCCCAGGCGTCCTGAAGGCCCGCTCCAGTGTCACTCGGATCACCTTCCCAGACTGCATATCCACTAACCATTGCCCAGTCCAGGGATCGGGGTTGTCTGAGTTCGGAGCCAGGGCACCATAAATTTTTCCAGTGACTTCCTGAACCACCTCAGTTGCAAACTCAGCACAGTCGGTCTCTCCATGATAGTCATCACCTTGTATCAGCGGAACATCGGCCCCATATTCGTATTCATCGCCCAGATGTTTTGCAGCTTCGCTCAATAGATCATTTCCCGTAACCATAGTATCCCTCCTAACACAGCGGTTTGAGCCTCCCAAACAGGTGAAAACGAAATGATTCATTTGTTAACCCTAAACCTTTAAGGAGACGAATTATATCGCTTCTTGCTACTATTAAACAACTCATGCCGTTGATTAAATGGCATTTGGATGAATATTTCCAGGTTGCTAACCCTGCTCTCCACGCCACCCACCCTGTCGCAGAGTTTCGTTATGGCTTCAAGAATTTTCGTATCTCTCTGAGACCCCTCATCAATAGCCTTATGAATCTCAACCTTTAGGTCCGAGATAGAGTTAAGAACTGCCCTATCCTTTTCAATGACCAGCCAACCGATGATTCCCAGGAGAACGAGGATTAATGTACCAGTAGCAGACCAGATGATAGTGTTTTGTCGAGCAGTAGTATCGGTTCCCATACTTATCTACTCCATACGTAGTAAAACCTTATGGCAAATTCGCTGTAGCTTTCCAAGTTCCAGGATTACCAGCCGCGGTGCAATACCACTTTGGGGGACTTCCAGATGAATTTGAACTACAGCCCCAGTCGGGAAGCGGCTGGTATAATCTCCAGTCAAAGTAAAAGTATCGCCATCGGAATAAGTGGGGGCTGCGGCCAATGGAATCATAGTAACAATCTGATCTTCAATGGCCCAGTTATTCAACAACGCCGCCAGCGCAGGGACTTGAACATAAAGACTTTGAAAAGCCGCATCAAGTGCAGTGGCTGCATTGTTGAACTTCGTGTAATCGCTGGGTCCATAGGCCCCGTAACTGGGCAGGTAGAGCCAATTATTGGGAGTGTAACTTCCTGCCATTGCAGGACTCAGAGATACCAAGAGCAGCAAAACTGCGACAAACTTTTTCATCGATCAGTCCTCACCAAGCCATATTTACACAACCATCATGGCCAGCAGACCCGCCAGCAGAACTGCCAGCGCCCCCGTCGCCTGAGCCGTCACTATGGACGTACCCTAACCCGACTCCGGGAGAACCATTAGCAAGACCAGGAGCGCCCCCGTGAACCGTAGTCGTACCATCCGCGCAAGTGAACGTGGTGTCCTGTCCAACTATCCCTGGGCCACCAGTCACCCCGCCTGCGCCACCAGAACCCACAACTACTTTGACAATCTCTCCAGGGACAATGGGTATGGCACAGATGCCAAGGTCGCCGTTGGCCCCGGTCGCTCCATCGGCGCCACCACCACCGCCACCTGCACCCCGCATAACCAGTTGTACAGTCAAAACAGATGCCAGTACGATCCAGTGGTACGTTCCGGCATTCATAAAAATCGCTGATTTGCGGTTTGCCTGGCTATCATAAATATCCCCGCCAGCCCCATTGTAAAAACATCCCAGATAAACAAAATTTGCACCAGATATGCTACTACTATTGCCCCCGTAAGGTAAAATAATCAGAGAATCCCCAGCAGACAGGCCCATATCAGCCCCGCTATATGTTATAGTAGTTGCGCCGGCGCCATCATCGGAATTTGCGGTAATAGTTCTTGCCTCTCCTCTTGAGGATCCCGATAGAACATAAATCTTTCCATATATAAATTCATCTTTAGTAAAACCATAATCGACGCCAGTAGCCGGGGTAGTATGAGTTCCACATTTAATTACTTGGCCAGCATCTTCCTTAACCGTGACAAAAGGCATCGCCTTTAGAACAAAATCAGTATCGATATCATCTGCAATAGCAAATAGTGCATAGAGTTGAGAACTGATTTCATTACCAAACAGATTGTCGGCAATGGCCATGGCGCAGGTAACGTCCGCAGTGACTGATCTCTGTTTTTTGTCAGTCAGATTGAAGTCCAGGTTTTCTCCAAAATTCAAGACATTGGGGAAGCCATTAAAGAAAGTACTGGCTGGACTATCGGCGCTGGCAGCAATCTTAACCGTCCCGGCGTCAACCCGGATGATAGGCAGATCACTGCCGACGCCACCACCGCCAGTCTCCAAAATGGCGGATTCGATAAATTGAAAATCTTCTTTGCAGATAGGCTGATCGCCAGCTAAATCCCATTTGGCATTAGGTAAATCACTTAGGGCCATTAGGTTTCCCCTTGATATCGCATAAGTTGCAGGGATACGGTGTAATCGTCCGGATTCAAACTGATCTCCTTCCTTGTTACCCAATAATTCGTAATTGTATCATGCAGAGTAGGAATATTGACGCTCACCGGGTCCAGTAATTCCAGGCGAGCCCCCGCTAAATTCATTCGGACTGGTTCAAGACGTTCATGAACACTCAGAAATTTTAAAAGCAGATCAGCCTTAGATTTGACTATGGCCCGGTCTTCACAGCACACCGGACTATCCCAAGTAAAGTCAAGTCCTTGGCCCTCTCCACCAGTCTCCTGGGTTCCAGCCACGTAAAACAGAGATGGGTTACGACTATTCCAACCATAAATAGCGGTGACAAAATCGCTAATTGATTCCAGGTCTAGGGTTTGCTGGGCTTCATAAAGATCGGCTGAGGTTAGTGTTTTTACAGAACCAGATGGCGGCGTGCCAGTATAGGGCACAATTTTAATCTGGCCGGCGTCAACAAAAATCCAGTAGAGGTAGCGTGAGCAAATTTCGATCAGGCAATCCATGATGGGAATGCCCAGGTTGGCGATGTCATTGAGGCCGAAGCGGTTTTCCCTTTTACCGCCCTCAAAATGACAGTGGCAAATATCATTAGGAACTGCGGCATAGGCGGCAGCCAGGGCTGTGGCGTGGACATAACTACTCAATCCGGCCAGGTCAATCAAATCCTCAATAACTGCCAGGGGGTGCCTACCAACGACATGCTCAATGGCCCGGATGAGCACTTCGCCACTCAAATTAAAATCAGGGTCATACCCTGGGGAAGGTGAGAGATCAGGGGAATTGAATTGCACCATGCCGTACTGCGGATATTTTGTCAGGGTTTGAGTGTAACTTCCAACCACCTTGCTGTCCGGTTGGGCCACGTTATCCACATAGACCGGCCCAATGTTATCGAAAGGCCAGCCCGCCACCTGAAAAGTCTGGTCATAATATTTCGACCTGATTTCGATATCGTCAAAATCTATGGTCCATGTTTCTGAAGTCGTAACATCGACTCCTAACCGCACTTTGTCGATGCTATATGCTGCCAAGTCACCAGCATAACTCAAAACCTCATCACCGTTGATAAAAATCTTCACAAATCCATTGGTTGCCGCTTTAAACCATACGCCAAACGACAATGGAACTTCGGTATATCCGGCGATGTTAAATTCAGTATTACCGCCCAAGCTGCAATAAATAGTACCATCACTATTAATTGCCAAATATAATTGCGAACTGCCACTGCTGTTGACTATTTTTAAAAACTTTGTATTTTTATCAATATAAGTCGCTGGAACCACAGAAAAACGAATGGAACCAGTGATAAATATTTCAGAACTAGACGATGCTGCAATAGCACCATAGGCATACTGAGCCGTATCTGTGGCATCTGCGACTGTTCTAAACGCATGGTTACCAGTTATGCCAGGGGTAACAATTTCAAAGGTGCCCCCATTGCCTACTACTAACTGGTCTAATTCGTTATAGTTATTATTTTCAAAGTAGGCAGATTTCATTACCGAAGCCGGTGACCACCCAACAACGCGTTCAGCTTTCAACAGAAATTCCCCAGCGATATAGGGATTTGGGGAACCATCAGCATTTGGCAAACAAATCCGTTGATTCAGCTTTTTTGTAATAAAATCTTCAGCATAAACCTCTACCGTAACATCCCCCACGGCACCGTCATCATCAACCCCAATCCCAGCCGGTCCCCATTTGCTAATCACTCCCTGGTACAGTGTAAGAAAATCAGTCCAGTCTCGGTCAAACCATGGAGAGGCACCGCCTTTATACCAACCCAGAGCAACCTTTATCATTTTGCCATACCATTCTTGACCTGTTAGGAAAAATGACGATTTGCTGGGGGAATATAGCGGTGCTGGCGTGATGCCGTCCATTTGCCGATTGTTGAGCAGCAGACCATCATAGCTACCCGCTACTAGTTCATCAAACGATTTAGGGACCTCAAGCGTGATAGACCCGGCCTCCTCTATATCCTCCGCTAAAGTAAATTCGCCCAATAGTTCAACATCTTCAATGTAAGTATCCCGATCCTTGCTGTGATTCACGTCGCAGGCATAACCTTGGAGAGGATTTGTTGTATCACCTGGGCTGTCGGTTGCATAAGCGGTAAAACTATTTGGCGCCGAGTCATAGGCCCAAGCCCGGTACGCTTCCAGTGTGAGCTTGAATTGATAATAGGGTGTGATGTTTATTGACCCACCTTGGCTGACGGCCGTATAGGAGGCTGTGACCAATTCGGCTGCCGTAGCGGCACCCCGGAAATATAATGTCATGGTAAATCCAGGACAGTTCCAATCCCAGGTTAATACCGCCGGCGACGATGCTACTTGAATATTTGACTGGATTGTCTCTGATTCCCAGATCCCTCCGGTAAATGGCTGGCCATCTCCCTCCACGGTGTCAAATGATTCTATGCGGTCCGGGATCAAAAAATAGGTATGTATAAATGAGCCATTATCATTGACCCCGTTGGGCCAGTGATAGGACAGAATAGAGATACGAATTGACGGTGTTGCCCCGATTGACAAACCCTCATAAGTAGTCCATTCTGCCGATGGCGAGGTGAGCATTTAAACCTCTTCAAAAACAACATCGAATGAATATGTATAATCACCATTAACAAAGGCCGGCTCGGAGTTCGAGGTGGGCGGCCCCATCATTTTGACAATGGCATCCAGATTTGTGCCATCTAAATATAAATCGATCTCACATTGGAACGTCCACAAATCCCAGAAGGTATCTCTTTGTGCTTTGCCAACATAAGAAAATGACAGATTAAATACTTTTTTGACTGCACCTGCGTAACTTTTAAGAGTTCCGTCAATAGTACGTTTATTATTATCAGTTTCTACATACCCCTCTTCGTGACCATAGTCGCAATTTTTGGCAAACACATATGTTGACGGCGATGGATCGCCACTGGGATAGACAATCTTGCCGCTAGCCATGAGATTTCCCCAATATTGCTTTTCCGTGCCGCCCAAGTTCCCGGTTTAGCGATTTTGTTATCATTTTGGCATGTCTATCATAATCAGATTGCTTCATTTCCTGTTTCGGATGAATCGAGCTATTGACTGTTATATAGATTGGGGTATTGCCGTTGCCTTTACCGGATGTCTCCCGGTTCACAATATCTCTCCAGCCCTGAGCGGCCCAGGCCGGGAGAATCGTTTCCTGCTCATGCACCCTCCTGATCCCAGTTTGAGCCACCTGATAATCACCACCGGCAGAACTTTTTATTGTTCCGGCAGCCATAGTTCCCGCAAACGCAAGAGCCCCCCAGGCAACTGCAATAGGAATATTGATCGGCCATGGAAGAGCTTCCATAACCGAACTGTATCCGGCTGCCGCCGCGTTAGCGGCATCTACCAGTATTTTGCCTTTAGCTAATTCGGTTATTAGAGAGATGCCTTGCATCCCATAAGTGACCATGGCCCCATATCGGGCCGCTTCCCCCTGTACCCCCATTGCCGTCATAAGGCCCTGGGCGGTCCCCCAAATACTGGTAATTCCAGTGGTCATAGAACTAAAGTCCGACTGGTACTGATTCAAATACTCAGAATTAAACATCTCTTGATTTTGATCAATGATCTCTTGCTGCATCTGCCCATAAGTATTCAAGTCTCGAATATCATCTTTAATGAACCGTTCTTGTAATTTTTGTATCCCTCCCATGTCCTTTAACTGACCTTTGTACATTTTGCCCATCATTTTATCATACGTTGTCAACCCCTTTATATCATCTCCCCAAGCCCCATACTTTTCATTTTTCAGACCTGCTCCAGGAAGAGTGAATCCTGTCTTTTCAGCCCTCTTCACAAAGTCTGGTTCTCCCGCTCCCTTCCCAGTCCCAAAAGGAACAGACCCATGGATTCTCACAACCAGGGGATTCTGATCAGTTCCGAGCTTACCTGGACCTTTGTCAAGAAATGCTCCCCAAACAGTATCAAACAACTTAGTTGTGCCCATCTTCCATAGTTGTTTGATAAATGAATCTCCTAAATCAGTGAACATTTTCGTGAAATCGGCCTTTGCTCCATGAATGGTGTCTACAAAGGCCTGGCCACCGGTTTCCCCGATGTAGGTTTCAGCAGCATTCATGGACTCTATAGTCCAAGTAGCCAGTCTGGTCTCTGATGCCTGGCTTCGATCAAGTGCTCCTTTCTTTAAACCGCCTTCAACACCCAACCGCATCCAATTTTCACGTTCTAATGCATACTTCTTTGCTTCATGGGTCAGTGCCTGACGAGCTCGCAATTCATCTTCAAGGTAAGAAAGGTACGGTTTCTCTGCCACCAGTTTTGTAATGGCGAGTTGGGCCAGATCATTCTCAATATCTAAAGACCGTTGTTTGAATCTGATCTGATCGCCCAGAATTGGGGTAAGACTGGCAAGAGTATCTATGTGCTGTTTATCCAAATTCAAAATCTCAGTGGCTTGCTCTACTTGCTTCATAATTCTTTGACGATTGTAATAAGCGTCGATCTTTTCTTTAGCCCCGGCCAGACCGTTGTAGTCCTCAACATCCTTGTCGTATTGTTTCTTGAGTTCAGTGAAGGAATCACCGGAGCCCTTGGCCATTTTCAGATCAAACTCATCCTGAAGTTTTTCCATCTGGCGTGTGGCTCGCTGCTTGGCCAGGATTTCCACTTCGGCCTCGGTATGGGCACGGTCTGAAGTCTTCTTGTAGATTTGCTCTACCGTCTTAACGTAATTGGCCTCGATCTCAGCCAGTTTACCTTCGGACAACCGGGCAATGTCCTTGGTCAAAGTATCAAACAGGGAATTGAGGCGGTTGATCTCGGCCTCGGCGCCCTTGCCGCCGCCGCCTTTTTCTACACCTGGGGGATGTGGTTTAGAAATAGTTTGTGTAACTGCCTCTTTAGCTTCTCCATATATCGGTATTGCTTCTCCACCCGGGCCAGGAAAAAATCCTGATACTCCAGCCCGTTTAAGTTGTTCAGTTTGTGCCGGAGTTGAGAGTTTCCTTGGCTTCGGGGCTTCTTGTGTCAAGGCGCCGAAACCAAAATCACCTTGACTACCGGCTCCAGCAACAAGCCATTTTGCTGCGTCGCCAATTGGTTGAACTACAATCTTTATGGTCCATTCTGCGATAGTGCTAACAATCTTGTTTATGTCCCGTAAAACAGCAAGAATACCATCTACAAGGTCTTTAACTCCTGCCCAACCACGTTGAATGTAATTTGCAATAATATCCCCATTTTCTCTTAAATAGGTATTCATATCTTGCAAGACTTTGACTATCTCGAAATATATTCCCTGCATCCCCTCTCGACCAATATATTTCAAGTTACCTGAGAGCGTGGTAGTCTGGGCTTCGAGAGTATTCTCTATCTCTTTGGCGGCGGCGGCAATCCCAGGCCATTGATCTGCCAAAAACTTGAGCAGGGTCCCGGCTTGCCTATGTTTTTCTACTATCTCCTTCCAAGCAGGTCCGATCCTATCAGCAAGTTCAAAGGCAATAAGGGAACCAGCCCGCTTCTGGCCGTCCATAAGACCACGAATCTCTTGATTGATCTGTAAGGTAGTACTCTGACCAGCGGTAGCCAACTTAATTTTGTCAACTAAAACGCCCAATGAATCAACCTCGTCAAGCCTGACGGAATATCCTTTCTGAACAAGGGCATTATACCCAGTCATTAAATCTTCAGCAGAGGCAAACCGCTTTGCATCTTCCTTTCTGATTTCTTCATACATGGCCTTTGCGTAAGCCGTATTTTGCTTAAACATTTTTTCAAAAGAACCCTGACCTTCTTTGGCTAAGTTTGTCAATCCACTGCCGATCATAATGGTTTTAAGGCGAAAATCTTCCATTGCATTAACGCCACCACTTACAGACTTATATAATACTGTAAATGCTCCTGCTACTGATAAAGTCACACCGACCATCGCAGCCAAATGAGAAGCAGTTGCTTTGGCAACACCACTGACATTACCTAAAGTGGATTCGGCATTTGTTCCAAACGAACGCATCTGCTGCTCGGCAGTGCGCAAGCCTGATGCGTCTACTCCGAGCGTTGCCTGTAATGGTCCCAAATCCATCTATTTCTTTTCCTTTGGTCTAGCCAACGCCATCATGATCGCCTTCATCTCATCCACCGACTGAGGTTTGTCCGGGAGCTTCTTACTGGTCTTCGGGCCAAACAGCATAAAGTCCTGAAGTGTGGCCCTGGTCCACTTACCATCTCCTCGCTGCATTTGGATGAGATTGTGGAGCAGGAGGCAGACCTGGGCCATCCGATAATCAGCTCTGATTTCCCCGATTGGTTCGATTTTGTCGTAGGCCATGACATCGGACATTTGCTCCAGGGTCATGTATGGGAGGATAAAATCCGGGTGCGAATATCCGCACGCCTGAGCCAACCTATATTCGAAGAGCCGCCCGGGGCGGCCCCTCAGTTTTTTACTTTCGCCTCCTGATCCTTAATCCGGTTCAGTCTCATGGCCACAGTGGCGATCTTGTCGAGCTTGGCAGCGGTCATGTTCTTGGCAATCGTTTCCCAGTCACCCGGCTCCAACAGCAGGTTGCCCTTCTCGTCACACAGGGTGCAGGTTGCCAGCTTGGAGGGCCAGTCATCCATAGTGGATTCAACGGTGGTCTCGCCGGTAGGTTTCCCATCTTCCAGGACCGGGACCTGCTTGGTTAGGAGCTGGGAATATTTGGAATGTTCGTGAGCGTTCATCTGGCGGACAAAAACATGATCCTTGCCCAAGGAAACTTTTTCGATCTTGAGTTCTTCCTTTGCCAATAACTGTTCTTTAGAAAGAAGTGCCATGATTAAGCCTCCATGAGGTTATAGCCCGTGATTAGGGCCAGTTTGACTACGAACCGCTGCCGGAGTTGATAGTGATCGGGCCACTGATCTTGATCGTGACATCGGCCATGACCAGTTTCTCATCGATGGTTAGGGGATGTTCAGTAACGAGACCCTGAAAATGAAATGAGGTATTCTCAGAGTCCGGCAGGACGATCTCGTAATTCTGAAGATCATCGGACTCAAAGTCGTCCCTCATAATCTCGAAGGTGTCCCGCTCAAATTTCACGGTCAACTTGACACTGCCAGCGTCCCGCAGACCACCAATAAAAGTCCGATAGCCGCCCGTGGTGTCCAGGTCAGTTGTGTCAATCGTATCCCGCTTGGAATCCGGCCCGGCAATCTTCATGATCTGGGCAATCTTCACCCATGCCGACCCGCTCCAGCGGCGAAACTCAGTACCGACACCCACAATATCAGCCATTATCTGCCCTCCTTCCTATTTAATATAATAAGGTTCTGCTCCTGAACCTAAGATTAATATTATGTCCTCATCAGGTCGAAATTGCAGACCCATTGGGACTTGCCATTCACATCCTTACCGAGAGAGAATGGCTCCTGGGAACATTGGATATGGATATAAAGGCTGCCGTTTACCGTCTGGCCGGTGATGTTATGCAGCTCATCCTTTATCTGATTGATAAGGGTACCAGCATCGACATAACTATTATTCCTAACCTTGATCTGAATCGAAGGCTTGTAGATGTCGTTGCCCTTTTCTAATTCCGATTCGGGCTTGAAACCTGGAGTATCATAAATAGTCGTACAATTTGCCGGTGAGTCCGGCTCGAAGCCCACAAACAGATTAGTACCAAATGTGAGGCCAAGACCAGCGTCTTCAAGAATATCCTTAATGTCACTTGATGGAGGTTGCACTGTTTATTCTCCTCATTTCCTGAGCCATTCGTCTGGCATCAGTCCATGGTTTTCCTTCATTGCCTGTACCTAATGGGTCGTCTTTGTCTGGCCGCCTGAGGAAGTAGATGTAAAAGTTCATCTCGCCACCTTTGCATTCTCCCAGATGATTTGGAGAATCTTATCCTGGTTACGGCGCAGAGCTGATTGAAAGAACTTTGGGCCAGCACCGGGCCGCTGGAAGGCTGCCCCTATCATTTCATGGACAAATACGGCGTAATTGGCACTGAATCCGCAGATGACCGCAGGACCTGCCGGAAGATTAACCGGAATGGCAAACCAGCTCGCCCGGAGATCCCCGGTATCAACCGGAATCATAGGTATGACATTATCCATCTCCTTGCGGACATGGGCTACAGCTAAGAGCAGGCCCTTCAATGATCGTCCCTCAATTTCCTTGATGGCGTAGTTTAGATTAGCTACAACTCTGTTCAGCCCACGAAGATAGCTCATAAATACGCCGCCCGATGGAATGCATTGCCCCTTATGGTCGGGGTTTTATCAAACTTTTTTATCCGATAAGCCGTCGGGATTGTCTCCGGGTTTTCCTCCTGTGATGAGTCCAAATCATCCAAGGTTCCCAGGAACAACATCCCATCGACATCGACGTCCTGGGCAACCTGGACATTGGCCCTGGAAACCACATTCTCCCCCTTGGCATCCGTGATCACCTCGATGGTGTCTACCCAACGGCAATCTATCTCGACGGCCTCATCAAAAGTATATCCTCCGTACCCGTCTGGAGTTGGATTACCCCAATAAACCGCCGTCTGATTTAGATTTCTTTCTGGGAAGACCATCGCTATCCCCTATTCAAACGATGCAACTGCATAAATCGAAGCCTTTTTCATCCCGACCACCTGAGCCAGGGTACCGGTAGTGTCCAACATCTTCACCATCTGGCCATAGCTAGTGAAATCCAAACCCTTACCAGTTTGGCCCTGATAGCTGATATTGGCATCCTTAGCGCCTTCACTCTTGACCTGGAGTTCCAGGGTCGAGGCCAGAAGGTGGGCGGCCAGCCACCGCTCAATCTCCTTAAGCTGGTCATCGGACAACCCAGACGAACCCAGATGCTCCGTGACCATCTGATTTGCGGCAGTAATGAAAGTGTCGAGCACACCATCCGCCCTTGTCGTATCAATAATCTCTTTCAGCTCGTCTGCTATAACCCGATTGGCCATTGTTTTGCTCCCATAAACCTATAATAAAAGGTTTCCGATGAAACACCTAAGAACGATTTTTCTGGCGGCTTTTCCAAAGTTTTGGGTCTATAAAACTCAAAATCTCACTATTCCATTTCAACCCAAGCCATTCGATAGTTTCGTAGAGCTGTTGGTAGTCTCCGTCCACCATCCGTTCTGGCCAGACCACCTTGACATTGAGCCCTTCCTGGATCATCTCCACAAATCGCTTTTCGTGTTCCCTGATCCACCAGAGCCACCCGTCACGTTCGGTAGCGGCACCTACTGCTCGCTGGATTTTTCTGTCTCTAAATGCTCGCATGAATCCAGTATTTAAACAGCTATTGACGATGTCTCCGGAGCGGCGACGAACGATAATCCATTTAGCGTTAGGAAAGGCATGAACCCAAACAGGCCAAAAAAGACAAGATTTCGCACCCTTGTAAAAGAGCGGCCCGGACTTATATCCCTCGTCCATAAATACCTGTTCGACTCTGGTCCTCCAGTCATTCGGGATGAGCAGGGCAGATATGTCTGGCAATGGGTATTGACCAAGCTCATCCATTCCCAGGCTACGTAGATACGGCTTGGTAATGGCTTCCCTTATTCTGTAATTCTCAAACATACCCTTTTTGTTATGACGATTTGGGCCAACAGTGACACCTCCAAAGGCCCCACAAAGAGCAATACTTCCAGCAATCATACTCGTCCCACTCCGAGCACAACCAGTAATAAGAATTGGATCCGGAAGTTTCTCAATATTCGTCATCTTTAGGAACCTCGTATTCAGTACCACTCCAAAGTGTCCCACCTGGGATATAAATCATTCTACTTGATTTCCAAATGGAATGCATCATGTCTCTCCATTTTCTCTTTGGCGATACTGCTGATACAATCGCAACAATCCCATGGTTTTCATATTGAGCTGCTATCTTGGCCATTTTTTCTAAATGTTTTTGGCGGCCGGCATCAGTGAAATCCCAGTTATCGGTCTCAAGGCGAACCTCATCACCGTCGACAACTACCGCAGCAATTCCAGCAAGGGAATATTCCCTTGCAAGACCTCTCGCATAATAGGTCTTTCCGGCGCCGGGCCGGCCAGTGACAAGGATGACCATTAGAGCCAAGCCCTTTTGACCCAACCGGTTTCACATTCATGCACCCTAGGTCGTCCGTGAAAACAAACAATTCTGGTGCCCGGAGGAGTACCGTGACGACACTCCCGCTTGAATGATTTGATGGACTGAAAAACATCCTGAATCGGGACCCAGGATTTTCCGGCTGCATTCAAGGTTTTTGAGATATAATCTTGTGGACTTCTATAAGCCGGGAGCATTGCTTTATTAAATTTCTCATAGATAAAATCACAAGTATTCCCTCTCCAAGCTATTAAGCCTGCTGCCATCTCCCCAGCGGCACGGTTCTTTTGATTCCATGGGCGCAAGCCATAAAGGTCACCACCAAGAAAGGCAAGTTCGTCAACATTGTCAATAATGACAGTGTCCAAATCAAAATAGATCTTTAGACCATTGCCGAGCAAACCAGGTCTGAATATCTCAATCTTTGACCACCAACCAGCCAGGTCATCCCTGAGCTTAAATATCTCACAACCTGTTATTCTATCCAGGTCGGTCAGGCAGATAAATCTAAAAGGGACCGTCAAATTACGCTCCAACATTCGTTTCAGATTGATTACATATTGAGCATCAAAGTCCCCACCGGTCTTAAGCACACAAACAACCGTGAATTCCTGGCCCTGCTTAGGTTGAGAAATAGGTACCTTAGCCAGCCTATTACAACGAAGTCTGGCCTTGGGCAAAAACAGCTTCCCGGTAGAAGATGTTTTTACATCTATCATGGTTTCCTGTGGAGGAAGGACCGGCCGGGTAATGTTGTTTTTAACTCCAGCGATCTTCTCGATAGCCCAAGCTGCCAGATAATCACTTGATAAGTTCAAGGTGTTCTCTGCAAAATAAGTATTATTCCAAGTCTCCGGTGGACAGGCAAATTTCTGGAATTTCCTCATATAGAAGTCATTCCACAATATTAGTGTTTTCTGGCCAAGAACCGTCGACATAATAGTCAGCCCGGAAGGGAACCCAAATACGGCCTTGGCCCCACGAATCATACCAAAGAGCTGTTCAAGGCTTGTCCTCCCGGTCATATCAACAGCCCCAGGTATGGCCTTGATCACTCTCTGGACTGTAGTGTTGTCCCGATCCCAGCGCTCTCCGGCAACCACTGGAGTCAGCCCGGTTTTCTTGGCAATGTTATTTACAGAGTTGACCAGTTCATTGATTTTGAATTCCTGAACCCAATATTTGTAGGTACCCTGGAAGGCAAAATAGAAGATCATATAATTGCCATACTTCGTCAACATATTCTGCCGGAACCGCTCTTGCTCCAACGATACAAACATCGGCGGAATCCACTCGCATTTCAAATCAGGATCAACCTGCTCCAAAGACTCTCCAACCCGAAGATGACCATTGTAGGCAATAAAATAATCAAACCCGCCTACATTTTGGAAGATGGTTCGTCCAGGGCGCATATACGCCTCTTTCCAGATGGGCTGCAAGGTCGGGTCTGAGCCATCTATATTGATACCGGAAGAATGAACAAATGGGAACATTTCCAAGAATGGAAAAGACCTCCTGTGTCCATCATATTTCTTTTCCCTAGGACAAACTACGGCAAGATCAGGAAGTCCCAAGCCCTCCCGCTTAAGAAAAGCCCTCATCTTGACAATCGCCCAATAAGAATCACCCATACCGGGTGGTACCAAAACAGAAGGACGACACCTGGGAAGTTTGACCAGTTTAAACAAAAGTTTTGATTCTATGGGTCGCTCTATCGACTCAACCTTGAAGCCAGCATTCGCAAGCAATTCGTGAAGCTGCTCCTGGGAAAAGAACCAGATGTGTTCAAACCGCTTCCAATGGTGTTGCCCAGCCTTGTCAAAATATCTGGGAAAATCCAAAAAGCAGATACCCTGCTGTTTGGTCACCCGGAGTAGTTCAGAAATAAATTTGACAGGATTAAGAACATGTTCCAAGACATCATGGCAGACTACCATATCAAAATAATCAGTGGGAAAATTGATGTCCTCAAATCTGGCCCGGTAGACAAATTCCTCGTCGGCCTTGCCAGCATAGTGATACTTGCCAATCTCGCAGCCATAGGCTTCTGCCCCGAGTCTCCGGGCCTCATCAACGAAGGCCCCGGAGCCGGAACCAACATCGAGGATTTTCAGCCCTGCCTTAACTCCATAATCATTACAGCGAAGGCCAGCCAACTTCAGGTCGTGGGTATAGTCCTTTGCCTTGTAGCCTGCTCCAACGGGGGCATATTGGGTCTGGTAATACTTGAGGTATTCCTGCTCGTCAATAAATGGCATCTCCAACTGACGGATAATGCCACAATCAGTACATCTGCCCAGGGCAGTAGATTCATTCTCGACCTTGGAAGTGACCCCTTCCCGGCTTACCTGATAGACTTGCCGATCTACTGTCTCAAAATTCTCACAACCACATACACAGCTTATTTTACCCATGGTTAGGGTTTCCTCCAGCGCCCAAGATATACATCCCACCAGCCCAATTGCCCAACCTCCTGACCGATTTTTACCAAGTCTTTCTCTTTACTGTAGACCTGTTGGTCGACTAATTCCAGGCCAGAACAAAACTCCCTGATCATCTCATAGCTGTAAATACGATGAGCATTAAAACATATACATGGTCTCTTGCTGATAGTGGTGCTGAATACTAAATTCCCTCCAGGCTTCAGAACCCGGACCCACTCAGCAAATGCTTTTGCATCGGCCTTCATATCCAAAGAATCACCATAACGACCCAAGCCGAAATGTTCCAGCGAACAGAGACTGACCACAGCATCGAATCCATCGGTGGCTAGCAACAACTTGCCGGCATCACAGACCAAACTCGTCTCCCCCGGCCCCATGGCCTCCCGATGACGAACATCAACCGAGGCGATGTCATAGCACGAAGTCAGGCCCAAGACAAAATGCCGGTATGAACCAACATCCAGGACCCTGGTCGGCTTGCAGGCCCTCAAGGCATGGGCAGCAAAGGCGCACTCATAATCGACAAATGACTCCGGATGATCGCCGGAATCGTCCATCTGGTTTGCCAGAACCTCAATCCCATTTGGAGGATTCTGAAGTAGGTAATTCAATGCCTTTGTGTATTCAAGCCGGTTCATATAAAGGGCAACCCTTCTTTCTTGAGGCAGATCGTAGTAGGAACCCCCATGAGATAGATCGCCCATAAACTTTTAATCCCATCCTGGGGGCATACCTACCGCCTGTAAATGAATCAACGATGGACCTCCTCTTAGATAAGCAGAAACAATATCCTTCCCTGCTTCTTTCTCGCTTCTTGGGGAAAACCAAGCAATGTTTTTGAATAACCGAGCAGTAGCCTCAAAGTCCAAAGGTCTGTGGGTCGGCCCGTGGGTGTAATATGAGTCATACCCAATGAGCATCACCGGGAGGTTCTGTTCGTCAATATCTATTTTCACAGCTTCGAACGGCCGCTCCAGAACGAAAGGGGTCAGTGAATAGACCACCGGCCTCATGCCACCAATGGCCAAGCCAGCAGCCACCCCGATTATGCTCTGCTCAGCAATGCCAAGGTTCCACCAGCGCTCAGGCCATTTTTCACGAAATTCATCCATTTCTTGGACTACATCTCCAGTTATAAGAACAATTCTTTCATCTTTGGCGGCCAGTTTGACGATAGTTTTTCCGAACTGAATGCGCATGGTTAGCTCCTCAATATCTCTCATAGACAATGCCATTGCCCTGGCCACAGCACTTGACTAGATGTTTGTTCTTCCCATAGGCGATTTCCTGCGGGATGCCGTCGGGGAAAGCTGAGCAATAGTTGTCCTCAGTGGACTCCTCTTCGCCAAACCATTTGACACCCAGATAATGTTTACACTTTCTGGTATAGCAGGTGGGTTCTATCAGCATTATCCTCTTCCTAAAATCCCGCGAAAATAGGTTTCCACTTCGGCAGGTAGACGTTTTGTACCAACCTTGCCATAGCCCTTGTTAGTATATGCAGAAAATGATTCACAGAATGCCTCTTCTGAGTTCGTTTTTGAGTATCCGCTGACCTTCTTAGCAAATCCTTGCTCACCCACGGTTCTCCAAATACGAACCCAATTATGAACTCCTCCAGATTCCTTCTCAAGTCCGACTCTTGCCGAATATAACCCGTGACCAAGTTCATGACGAAAAGTCCCCCTAGCGTCTGGAGAAGCATTGAACTTACCAATAGTAAGTGAGTCTTGACCAGTTTTGCCTATACCTGCATTAGCTATTTTAAAATAGATAGCATCGTATTCTTTTCTAAAACACGCTCTTGTTCCCATTGGGATTTTATCGTTATCCCAAAGAGCTCCCATTTCTTTATCATTCAAATGTAAATAACGAAACACGCCTCGGTTCGCTATTCCCCCAACTTCATCACCTTTCAATAGATTTCTTATTACGGGATATTCGCCGATGAGTCTGGAAGTCTCAGATCCAACTAAATTGGTATATTCCACAATCTTTTTAGATTGATCAGCAGTCAATTTATCACTATGAAAAATACCGCCAAAATTACTAATCATACTTTTCATTTGCTCGGTTGCCTGAGCAGTCTCTGAAACAGAAGAAATTGGTTTCCATTCTGAACTTCTACTCTCTCATCCTCCGCCACAGAACTGCCCTCCCCCTGGGCCGGCAGGGTTGTGGCAGGGGTTACTGTAGTCGGTATAGCCGCTGCGTAGGATGTGGAAATTGAGCTTGGACATATCAATATATCAACTGCTGCCTGGTATAACCCAGGCTGGCCATAAATGGCAGGATAACAGATGACATGTTCCTCAAATATTCCACCTCGGCCCACTTTGCTCCCAGGACAAGTCTAAGACCATCGAGGTCTTTATTTTCGTACATCCACTTGAAACGATTCCCAGGGGTTTGATTTTGAGGTTCCCATTTATGAGCCAGAGAATGAAGCAAAGGCAAATGATTGTTTGGATCAATCCCAATATGAGTCAGAGTATCCCTCAACAATGCCGCCTTCTGCTCCACGGTAATGGCAGCATCCACCGGCAGGAACTTGACATTTGGGTGCTTGGCAAACTCAGTGGCCATTGCCACGAACCCGTCAACAATGTAGAAATGCCGAAGTTGGGGATGCCGGGCCTCCCTGGTCAGGATAGCCGCCATGGGGTCCCGGACTGGAATCACCGTCTTGAAGAAGTTGCAGAACAAAAGAATGGTCTGGAGCGGGAGTGAGCGCAAAGTTCCCAAATTGGCATACCAGCGCCGGAAGAACTCTCCCTCGGACCAGTTGACGTGCATATTCAGATTTCGAACGATGGGAAAATGGGTATGAATGATGGTTGGTTCCATCAAGGGATTGTCATATTTGTGCTCATGTCTGATATCGGTCCCATCCGGTCCCAACTCCTTTTCCAAGACAAACTGAAGCTCCCGATTCCTGGTAATGAAGTTCCGCAGAAAATTGATGGTAAACCAGGTCCCCGTATGCTGGACCGACGGGACAAAGACAATGTCAGATAATTTCATGCCAATTCCTCAAATGCCTGCTTCGACTGTTCGGGATTCAACCAGCAGGCATGCCACTTGGGCACATTCTCCATGAACGATACTCCCTTGCCCTTGACGGTCAGGGCAACGATCATGGTAGGCCCAGGGTACTTCTGAAGTAGCGCATCTTTCAATTCCTCTATATCATGACCATCGACCTGCCGTCCTTCCCAGCCAGTAATAGCAGCCAGTCCGAGCTCCCGGACCCCTCTGCAATCAAGCACCTTGTCGCAGAAATCCGATCCCTGGATGCCGTTCCAGTCCACGATGACCACCAGATTGTTCAGTCTGAGTCTGGCAGCTATTAACATTGATTCCCAGAGGGTCCCGGCCTGACACTCGCCATCCCCCATGACCACGAAAATCCGGCCCGGCTCCTTTTTCATCTTCTTGGCCAAGGCCATGCCAACGGCGGTGGGCAGGCCATGGCCCAGGGAACCGGTTGTGGCCCAGATGCCGTTTGCCGGGTCCCGCTCCGGGTGACCACCGAGTTTGGGATTTAGGCCCCGTTCCCGAAGGACCACATAGAGCGGCCAGCAGGCGTGTCCTTTTGAAAGTATGAACCGATCATCTGGCCCCATCACATGATCGAACAGGGCAATTAGAATTTCCACATAGGAGAAACAGCCACCATAGTGATATCCGCCATTGGCCGCCGACAAAGTTATTGTATCCCATCTTACCTGTTTCGAGCGTTCGTTAAGCATTACCCCTCCTTGATTAGAGGAAAATAATTGATTATATCCGGGCGATCTTTCTTATTGGGAAAATCCAAGCCAGGAACGGGAAATGGTCCAATAGCAGGTTTTATATCGGCACCGGCCAGATCGTTGCGAAGAAAACTCATCTCCAATAGTGGAGGGAAAACATGACCATCAACTTCCACTGACGGAAGAGAATTATTAACATGAATATGAAAGCATTTGTACCAGGCGTTCATCCAGACCATCGCATGACCGTATAGTCTGAACAATTGCTCATTTTGTCTATCAGCCAATGATCGATATAGCCTGGTGAAATACGGTGATAAGCCCGGTCGAGGCTCCAAATGGAGAACATGAAACTCGACGATTACCTGACTGAATCGCAATCTATTAAATGGAATCGCCAATAGCGCTTCCCATTCTGCCCACTCAACATCCGCCTTGAGAATTGAATCGGGATAAGTATTCCAGGGAATACCACCATCTTGCAAATGACCCCCAAGACCAGTTCTTTCAAAACAAAATCTTTCGTGATGAACAGGAGGTTTTGAAATTGTCGGATCAAACAAATGGGCCTTGGCCCTGGGGAATAGTCTCAGAAAATCCAGCTCAAATTCAACATCGTCCCCGATACCGAAACTATAAAGATTGTCGGCCAAGGCTAAATGATCCATGGAAACTACATAACCACCATCACCTTCGTTGCCAAGGCGGCCCTTGGTAATTGGCAGGTCATAGACTTTGATCTCTGATAGGAAACGATCAACCATAGATGTTCTCCAATTCCTCCAGGGTCACTGGTTTGGTTCCCCGCTTGCCTACCACAATTCCGGCGGCGATATTGGCCATGTGAGCAGACTCCAACAGGTTATGACCAGAACAAAGGCAAGCCGCCATAACTGCCACCACAGTATCACCGGCCCCGGAGACATCAAATACCTCCCGGGTATCAGAACCAATAGCCTCCGTCTCCTGCTCATGGACCAGGAGCATCCCCCTAGCACCCATAGTCACAAGAGCATTTTTAATTTCGTGCCTGTTCATCAGATACCGGGCCGCTAATTCAACTTCTTTATCTTGCATTCCATGAAGTTGAATGCCAATAGATTGAGACAACTCTGACAGATTTGGTTTTATAAGACTTGCCTTGCGGTAAATGTCCCACTTACTCCGTTTCGGATCCACCAGAACTGGGATTTTCATGGCGTTACATGTTCCGATTAATCTAAAAGATAGCTCGGAGGACAAAACCCCTTTGTTATAATCTGACAACACTACCACCCCAATATTTTCAGAGGCCAAGACCATAACTACATCAGAAATCAGGACATCATAACTACCATCCCAGCCATTAAATTTCTTCTCTTCGTCAAACCTGAGAAGCTGCTGGCCATTGGCAATGATACGGGTCTTGGTAGTAGTGGGCAGGGTTGGATCAATCTCCAGATGGTCAACAATCCCGTTATCGGACAGAAGTCGACCGAGACGGTCACCAAGCCGGTCTGACCCCCTGACACCAAACAGCCAAACCTTGCAACCAAGGCTGACAAGGTTCAAGGCCACATTACCGGCCCCGCCCAAGGTGTATTCACGGGACACGACATCCACCACCGGGACCGGGGCCTCCGGGGATATCCTTGAGGTCTCACCGAGGATATACTGGTCCAGCATGACATCCCCGACCACCATGATATTACCACCGATATTCAATACAGACCCCGCTTGAGCTCGTAGGATGAAGTCCTGATTGACTTATGTTTCTGGTTACAAACCAAAACAATGAACTTAGCGACCTCAGCAGGATCAATGAACTTGACTCGGTCCCTGCGGTCGGCGGTCATATCAGTGCGCATAGCCCCAAGGCTGATGTTGACCACCCTGACCCCGGCCATGGTGGCGTCATATTGAAGGGTCTCGGAGAATGCCGCCAGTCCGGCCTTGGTCGCTGCGTAGACAGACTCACCCGGGCCTCCCGACTGCCCAGCCAACGACCCGATGTTGACAATCATGCCTTTTCTTGAAACCAGGGTCGGCCACAGCAGTTTGGCCAGGATCATGGGAGCGGTAAGGTTGACATCCAACATTTCCCTGATCTGTTCCGGGGCGATATTATCAATATTATCGGCAATCCTCACCCCGGCATTGTTAATCAAAACATCAACATTGCTTACGGCGAGTTTTTTCAGCAATAAAGGAGAGCGGAGATCACCCATTATAACATCAGCAGCCGGAAATCTGAGACGTAGAAAGACCCCGTCCTTGCGGCAATGGAGAATTAGGTTATATCCGGAATCTGAAAATGACTGTGCCAGTTTCAGGCCAAGACCTCGATTGGCCCCGGTTATCAGTACCGTCTTGCTCATGCCATCTCCAGGATGACCCGGCCGGCATTGCCCGACCTGACCATATCAAGAGCTTCATTTACCTGTTCCAGTGTGAACCGATGGGTGATAAACTGGTCCAGAGACAGTTTCCCGGCCTTGAATAATTCCAGGTAACGGGGGATGTCAATATTTGGGTTGGTTAACCCTCCTTGACTGTCCATAACCGTCTTGCCACAGTATTGGTTGCGGAAATATGGAAGATTCAGAGCATTGCCATGGCGGGGCTGACCGACCAGAATTAAACGGCCACCGGGCTTGACCAGATCATAGGCTCTCGAAATAACCCTGCAATCACCAGTGCAGTCGATGAAGACATCCACTGGACCTACCTCATCAATTTCGTTAGTGAATCTAGTGGCCCCAGCAGCAAACGATTGATCTTCCTTGAAATTGCAGATGTCCAGCGCAATGATCGGGTTAGCCCCTACCAAGGCTGCTCCCTGGATAATGTTGAGCCCTACTCCCCCGCAGCCGGCCACTGCCACCGATTCCCCAATCTTGATCTTGGCCTCATTGTTGACCAAGCCAAGGGCTGTGGTGACGGCACAACCCATGAGAGCAGCTACAGCAAATGGAATATCTTGGGAAATCTTGGTCAGTCGATTTTCACTGACCACGGCCATTTCATTGAAGGTAGTAACCCAGCCACCACCGACCGTTGGACCATCAATATATTTTGGCCATTGATATCTCGGCGGTTTTGCCTCAATTCCTTGACCCTTCCTCCAGTGCATGACCACATAGTCACCGGGTTTCACCTGAGTCACCCCAGGACCGATTTCCAGAACCTCGGCTCCACCCTCGTGTCCGAGCAGATGAGGAAGCCATTTGTCCGGTCCTTTGGCCCCAGAAATCTCCCCGATCTGGGCACCACAAATCCCACTGGCATGAACCTTAACCAAAACCTGCCCTACATCCAAAGCAGGAATCAGAAGTTCATCTACTACAAGAGGTTTGTTAAGTTCTGTAAGAATTGAGGCCTTAAATTTCATATCTATTCCTTCACCCCATACTTCTGCCATCCCCTAGCCTTGAGACCGTGGAGTTCCCATAGGCTATCGAGGATTCCCTTATGGTTGTCAGTCAATGCTTATTTCTTCTCCACCACCTCACCCATGTCCACAGGGCTGACCTCCTCCTCTGCCACCGCCTTCAACCCCAGCCTGAAGAACTGCGCTGTCGGGTCTTCCACCCGGGTCAGTTTGCGGCGTTCGATCACCCCGGCCTCAGTTTTATTTTCGATTACCTTGAGGGTGTCCGTTTCCACCACAACTTCTTTGCTTCCCACGAGTCCGGCGTCCTGCCAGACGAATCGGCCATCTGCCAATCGCTTTTTGTAATCGGCGGTCTCTTTAGGGTAGAGGACAGTGACATTTGCCAAATCAGCTATACTGTTGATATGTTTCGAAAATCCTCGCATGATCACATCCCTCCTAACTCAGCGTGTAATACCGCTCAATCTTCCTGACCGTGGCCAGGAAGGGAATTCCCTTGCCGTACTTTTCCAGTTGGTTGATCAGCACCGTGGAACCGGTAAAGATCACGTGTTGCGAATCATCCTTCATAAATTGCACCGTCAGGTACCGGGGAGAATTGTTTTTAAATTTGCTCTCGTTCACCCGGTAGCCGGTGATCAGAATCTCATGGTTAAGAACGCTGTCTATCTTGACCTTGTCGCCTGCCAGGGGCCGGTCATCCTCGGCAAAATCGCTAAACCGCCTGGCAGGAATTCCAGAGTTCATCGATCCCCAAGCTCCTCCTAAAGTTGTGGGCGTTGGCCCATTTGAGCCACCCCAGGGTAGAGGCCAGGGAAGAGCGGAACTGCTCCAGGGAGAGCTTTCCCCAGGCCAGCAAATCCGGCAGTTTCCGCACTCGGGCCTTGACCCGCTTGGCCGTAGATTTGCGCAAAAGCAGATATTTGGGGAAATGCCGGTATCCCAGGAAGTCCACGCCCCGGCCCACCGGAAAAATATCCTCCTTGCTCAACCTCAATCTGAGGCGTTCCACCAGGAAGGTGCGGATGCGCCCCAGGGCCTCATGCAGAAACCGCTTGTCTTCGTGAAACAGGCAGAAATCGTCGCAATAACGCACGTAGCCTTCAACTTTCAGGTCGTGTTTCACCAGCCGGTCCAACTCGTTCATATAAAGGTTCCCGAACCACTGGCTGGTGAAGTTGCCGATGGGCACGTTTTTCCCGCCCGGCACGCTATAAACAATGTTTCGTAACAGCCACAAGGTGTCTGGGCATTTGATTTTCTGCTGAACCAGGACGAAAAGAATATTGTGGTCAATGGAGGGGTAGAATTTCGAGATGTCGCCCTTCAGGCAATACCGATATTTTCTCACCAGTTTCATCGTCTTACGACTGCCGGCATGGAGGCCTTTGCCCTGGCGGCAGGCATAAGAGTCAGCGATAAACATGCCGTCCCAGATGGGCTCGATGACGTTCATCAAGGCGTGCTGGACGATCCGGTCAGGGTAGAATGGCAGGCGGTAAATGGTCCTGGTTTTGGGCTCGTGGATAACCTTGGTCCGGTACGGCGAAGTGCAAAAGGTCTTGCCCGCCAGGGACTCCCTGAGATTGTCAAGATTTTCAGCCAAATTCCGCTCCACCCGCTGCACCGCGTTCTGCCAGGACTTGCCCCTCCGCGCCCGGGCAAAGGCCAGCCTGAGATTGTCCAGGTCAATGATGCGGCTGAAAAGGTTGCCGTGACGTCTCATAGAAATTACCCGGGGTAGCTTCCGCCGGGGCTACTAACTCCCCCGGGTCTCCGCTTGGTGTTTTGCTGCCCCGTTGTGACGGGGACAACATGGCCGGAAGGTTCAGCCAGGAGTTTCGCACACCCTGTCTCCGTGCACCTGCGAGTGCCGATATTCGAATTCGTATTCCAGCGATAGTTATTCGCATTCCGGCACCGGGACCTGCAATTCGTCCCATTATTCCAATTGCCGCCCGCCAGGAGCTTACCCATAACCTTCCAGCCAAAAATCACGCCCTCGCGAGGCGCGTTGTCATGTTACCGCTTTACTCCGGCTCCGCGCACCCGCGAGCGCCGATATACGAATTCGCAGCCCAGCGAGAGTCACCCGCACCCCGGCACCGGGACCCGCAATCCGCCCCATAAGCCCAAAGGCCGCCCGCCCGGAGCTTGATGTCCCCATAAGAGCCCTGTTTATAGAGAGACCCCTTATTGCCGCCAGGATCAACCCATCCCCAGGGCGGTTCGGTATGGGTCATGGCCAAGTCCATTGCGGCGTTTGCTGCCCCAGGACTAACATACTCAAGCCGGGCGTCCGCCCCGTCATCATAATTGACCGCCACACCGTTGACTGCGGCGTTGGCATCATGTTTGATCGGGAGCAGATAGTTGGGATCGTTGCTCAGAGCCCAGGAGTCTTTTCCGTGAATCGTATTGTTAATGAGGAATCGGTATGGTAAGGTAGCGTCGTAGTCGAAGTAGAGCGGCAGGCCGGTGGCCGCCCCCGCATCGTGTTTGACGATAACCTTATAATTTGTTCCAAAGGTCAGTACCACGTCCGCCGCCACGGTAGCCAAATTGCTGCACAGGTAAGGCGTCCCATCTACCCCAAACTTGACATAAATCGGATTGCCTCCGGGGGCCGCAGCGTGGTATAGAGTGGTGGTTTGCGAAGCCGCCACATAGGCTACAGCGCCACGGTCGAACCGGTAGGACTGGTCCTGAAGCCATTGCCATATGACCCCGCAGCAGTCCTCGCAGCCAATATTACTAATCATGCGGCGGCTGGTCGTGTCTACATGTCCTCCCGTGGTAACGGGGTCGGCCGATCCAAAGATATTAGTTTTCTGATTGCTGCCCGCGGCAATGACGGCAAACTCGTCGTCGCTCAGGAGCCGTTTTTTCACCGCCGCCAGGTCGTCAACAAAATCCATCCAGGTGCGGGTATCGGTGATGGTCGCCCCGTAAACACTGGCCGAGGTAGCCCCGGTAGAAGATTGTAGGTAGATGTCCACCCACACCCGGGCCGACTCCGACCATACCATCCCCTCAGGTTTGCACCAGGGGCGGTGGTTGAGGCACCAGACCGAGGCCGGGAGAATGGCCTTGACCGCAAAGTCTGTCAGTGTATGCCCGGCAATTGTGCCTACAGCCACACACAGGGTGTGGAATCCGCCGATCTTCCGGCTGTCATCCGCCGAGTACCCCGCTGGGAAGGTGGAATTGAGACTCACCTTAATCTGACCATCCTCGCAGACATAGACGTAATAGTCCTTCCCTGCCTCGATGACCCCGGTGTCCAGATAATCGGCCACGGCGAAGGTGGTGTCCTCATCCCAGCGCAGCATCGTATGCTGATTGCCGTTGATGATTTTAATCATGGTCCCTTCCCGGATGGTCAACTCCGTTTGTGAAGCCGCCACCAGGAATGGCTTATATAGGGCCGATAGATCGGGAAGGAAACGAGCATCGACAACACTGCGTCCACTAACCAGTGCCGGTCTCATCTAACTACCCTCCCCGACCCCAAAGATCAGTTGCAGGCAATTCTCGGTATAGGTTGGGGTGCCTTTAGTGACAATCAGAGCATATAGCGTAGTGCCGGCGGCGGCCTTGATGGGCATTTCAAATCCCATATCCACCACTGAAGCGTTTGCCATTACCTCATAATCGGCAGAGAGGATTTTGATGGTCCCGATCCACTTGAGCCAATCGGCGGTAGTAATCGATTCGGCAGCATTATCAGAGTAGGTCCCGGCCAGGTCAGCACCGAAAATAAAGACCAGCAGGTCAGCATTTTGCTTAGCAGCGTCCACTAGCTTCAACCCAGTGACCTTCCCCTTCCCCTCCGCCACCCGCACTGCCCCGGCCAGGGTGAGTTTACCGCCCACAAAATCCTTTGCAGAGAAGGCGGCGGCGGCGATGACGGGAGTGACCACAATGAGGTCAGACCAACGGCCCACTTCGCCAATGTGGGCCTCCCCGGCAGGAAGGGCGGTGGTAACCCCTAGGCTAGCTAAAGCCTTTTTCAGAGCAGTTATAGGATCGTAACCCCAGCCAGCCGCAGAATAGATAAAACCATCCTTGGTATCAGTTTCATAGAAGGTCGAACCAAATCCTCCCGTAGTTGGTTTGGAATCGATATTCAATCCTATCCAATGACTAATCGGAACGTCTCCAGTGTTGCCCAAAAGTTTAACCGTCATAACACCCCCTCCAATGAAACCTTCCGGAAATGGGTTATAGCGCTTTCTTGGCTCGCGTTCAGTATTTCGATTCCCAGAGCAGAAGCATCGGCTGCAATGGCTGGGATTCCTTTCAGGAACCTGTTGTATGTTTTCCTTGGGTGCCCGTGACCCTTGTGCCAGTGTGTTGCCTGGGAATTAGAATGAGACATATCAAATCCCAAGAGAACAATCTGTCTGGCCCCGAAATGGGCAGCCAGATTGATGGCCGCCGCTCCGGAATTGTAACCCCATGACAACTTACCAGGATTTGTCCCAATGCCGACCTTCTTGGCTCGATCCCTGGGCAAGTACTTTATGCCGTCCGGGTCCAGATAGTCGGGGCAGCCAAAACAACAGCCCACCTTGAGGTTCGGCCACCGGGCCATCCTCTCCCGATGGACCAAATACCAGGAACAGTCCCCAAACAGGCAGACGTCGATCCAGGTGCCAATCTGGTAGGCATTGTTCACCCCGATGACATGTTCCCCATGAATGGGGGTCATGTATGGGGAATAGGTGTCCGGGCCATGCTCCCCAGACCGGACCCTATCAACCACATCGTTCGGGATACCGAACTGCCTTGGCATGGACGGGCCGCCACCAATGATGAAGCAACGGCCGCCATCCCACATCCTCGGGGCGGTCCAGGACATTACCCCAGATTCTCCACCAGTCGTTCGGCATCGGCTAAGGTCATCGGCTTCTCATTGACCGGCTTGCCCTGACCATCCAGGACGTTGTACCTGCCAGGGCCTATGGTCGAGATGGAGTATTCCGGTTTGACCGGTTCTACTGGCTCAAACCCTGGGTCATTCGGCAGGTCGTCTGGATTGACTGGGACGATGGTATCCCGGAAAACCTTGGGGATGTCCTCGGGGCGGGCCATAAATGTCTGCCCCGGCCCGATAACCGTCTTGTCCCGGAGAGTCAGTTTGCCGGAGATTTTCCGCCACCTGATTTCACCTTCTTTTGCTTGGTTAGCCATAAGTCACCTCAACATCAAATCAGACGGGGCATGATTAGCCTTGCGTCTGGAATTATACGGAGCCGTGTACGATACCACAACTGCCGTCGCCGGTTGCCCGCACCTGGGGAACCGCAATACGAAGCACCTTGTACTCCGTCGGGCTCAGGCTGGAACCGACCTGCCACTGAACGACCTGGGTGGCCATGCCCTGCACCAAGCGCACGGTCTGGGTCAACATCTCGACCAGGACCACGTTGTTGGCCGGCAGGGTGTCGATGACTTTGACTCCCTTGATACCTTCGATCTCCAGGATACGGGCACGAATGGACTTCGGGTAGCCGGCAACGTAATCCTCGCCCATGACCGTCTGGTAGGCGGTGGGGATGTAGAGCATCCATGGACCGTAATGGCGGTCATTGACCGAGGCCTGGATCATGCCCAAAACGTCGGCCAGGATATTGGCACCGGTGTCGGCGCTCCAGGCCGTCCCCAGAGCATAGGTGTTACGACTGGGGTGATCGAGGTAGCTGTAAATGAAACCGCCGCCGAAACTGAACGGGGTCTCATCGACATTGAACAGCATGTGCTCCAGCTTGTCGTTCACCACCCGGGTGGCCTCGGCCACTGAGTCGACATCCAGGGGATTGCCCAGACGCCGACTTGCTTCCAGGGTACGGGAGCTGATGCTGAAGTCACTGTGGATCACCGGAATGGGCAGGTAATGGGTGTTGTACTGCACCCGGTCCTTACGGCTGCGCACCTGCGGGTCCATACTCACCTCAGCCTCCATGGCCTCGTTGATGGAGTGATACTCCAGCACCGTGGTGCCCATGGCATTGGTGAGGTTGTAGACCAGATTGTTGTCGATCAGGTCTTGGATGCCACCGAGCCGAACATGGGCGGCAGCCTGGACGGCTTCGTCCAGCTGCTTCCACTCATCCCTGCGCAGGGTGCCGTAAACCTGGATGCCCAGGTGTTGAAGCTCATCCCGGCGGTAGACGTGGTAGCTTTCTTTTTTCTTGGGGTCGCCACCCTTGTAGACGGTGAAGTAGGTGTGACCATCCTCGCCCAAGGTGGGCCGCATGAAGGCCGGGTTGATCCGGCCCTGCTCGGCGATGTAGCTCGCCAGCTGGCCCTGGACCTGGCCCTTGCCGAAGAAGTCGACATTTGCTTGCATATTATATGATCCTCCTTTCACTCAGTGGCCTTAGACCACTTCGACGATGATACGGCCGGTGACATTGGTGTCGCCGCCGGAGCTGGTGGACCGGTCCACAGCCTCCTTGGTCTTGGCCACGATGGAGGCCGGCAGGTCCTCAGTGGCGGAGTCGCCACCCTTGATTTCCTTCAGGTAGCCGTCCCCGTTGGAACCCAGGAAATCGCCGATAGCCACATTTTCGCCATCAGCCAACAGGGCGTAGACTTGATCACCCTTCTGGGGGTGCCAAACCCGGACCTGCTCGCCGGCAGCGTAGTTGTCGCCGATTTCATCGCCCTCAAGCTCGTTCTCCAGGGCGAACATAGCCGCTGCATTGCCGTTCCGGGTGGCGTGTGCCCGTAGGAGGCCGGTGGTCATTTCTTCCACCAGCATGCCCGGGGTAATAGCCGCATTGGCCGTAATTTCCTCGATGTTGGGGTTCTCCCCCTTCAACAGAATGGTGTTAGCCATACTTATTTCCTCCTTTGATCCCTGGCCTTATTCCACGCCCGGGGGATAGACTGCCTGAGACTCATGGCCGCCACGATTGACTTGCGGGACCGGGCCATTCAGGCTGAAGTCGGTGGGCACCTTGATGGCCCGGGCCAGGTCATCCAAGTCCTGATCCTGCATGGCCTCCAGGCGATCTTTGGTGTACACGTCGGTATTGGCCAGGATATGTCCGATCTTCCGTGCCCGCTCCTGGTGGTAGAGGCCGAGACCGTGCTGGAAGACCGCCCGGATTTCCGGCGGTGCCAGGGCCAGAAACTTGTCCTTGTCCCCCAAGTCGTCCTTGAGAACTTGGATGGCCTCTTGCTTGGTGGTGGCCTGGTCGGCGTTGGCCTGCATGGCATCCAGCTTGCCTTGCAGCTCGTCGATCTTGGCTTTCAGTTCGGCCTTTTTCTCCGTGGAGGTCATCAGGATGTCGATGTCGGCCTCCTCCATGGCCAGAAGCCGCTCACGGTGGTCTTCGGAATAGAGACCGGCCTCGATGAGCATCTGGACCTTTTCCTCGCAGCAAGGCTGCTTGTTGTTATTCGGCATCTTGTGCCCTCCTTCATTTATGTTTACATATTCGGTCTTCTTCACAACGGGGATGGCCTCACCGGTGAATTCGATCTTGTCATCCTTGATCTCATAGTCCCTGCGGAAGGTGTCACCGTCCGCCATGGGGGATGGTTGGTCACCGCCCTTGGGTCTGACTTGGTAGATGAAATAGTCATCGTAGCACTCAACCAGGAAATGGACCTTGGTATCAGAGTCCATCCGGTCGAGTTTGGCCTGGATCTGGCCGGCCATATCCTGGTGGCTCATCTCATTGATGGTGATCGAGAAGCCCTCGGCAGCCAATTCCTTCACGTCGGGGTGCTCCCCATTTGCGACAAATTCAAGCACTTTTGGCACCTCCAATTCGGCATCGAACTCGTCGTTCAGCAACCGGTACGCTTGACGCCGAGCACTGATCCGCTGGGCGGCAGTGATGTTGGCCTGGGCACCCCGGCCCCCGATGACGGCCCGCAGGGCGGCCTCGTTCAACTTACCAGTTTTGGGATTGACCACCGGGAACATCAGCTCACCATAGTT
>Ga0172369_10000210_pt1 | contig 83580 bp, 80 predicted proteins | sample LakKiv25m_FD_114539 | JGI IMG/M metagenome (GOLD analysis project Ga0172369, IMG submission 114539) | Freshwater microbial communities from Kabuno Bay, South-Kivu, Congo - kab_022012_11.25m | ecosystem: Environmental > Aquatic > Freshwater > Lake | place: Democratic Republic of the Congo... | reverse complement strand
GACCTGAAGTGAAACTTCAATTTCATGCAAGGATTTTACCTCCTTTTTGCTCAAATCAGAGGTAATCTCCTTTCATGAGAGAATATGAATTTTAGCCAATCTTTTTACACGACCAAGAAATTAGTAAATTGGATTATGATATTCATAAAATTCTGTTTCCAAATATTGATCCAATATATGAAGATTTTTGCAATAATAGAGGTATTGATCGTAAAATACTTAATCCAAAATGGGTAAATGCAAAAATTGATGTCTTAATTTTGTGGTGTCATATTTATTATAAAAAATATATTTTTATAACTAGGGATGGAAATTTTAAAAAACACGAATCTGATTTATCTTCACTTTCTTTTAAGAAAATTCAAATAAAAAGCCCAGAGGAATATATTTCTGATCGTACAGCTTCTGCCAATTTTTCTAAATTGCATACCTGAGCTTGAATTGAGAATCATGAAAAACAACGTTGCGTAAAATTTTTACTAATATTCATTTTAGGTTTATTTCAATTTACCAACTCTATTTGTTTGTAACTGTCTCTAAGGTAGAAAAAGTATAAGTTCTCTAATAGGAATTATATGTTAAGAGGGGAATTCTAAAAAGTATATATTCAATAAGAATAAAAGTTCTAATTTCGGGAATTAAAGGAGGTTAGCAAGATGAAAGCAGCACAAATCAGAAAATATGGAAGCAGTGAGGTTGTTGAGATCAATAATAATGCACCGGTTCCGTCCATCTCGCAGGGTCAGATCCTGGTTGAGGTTTATGCAGCAGGGGTTAACCCCGTAGATTGGAAGATCCGTGAAGGGTACATGCAGGAAATGGTCCCCCTGAAATTTCCGGCAACCCTTGGAGGAGATTTTTCAGGAGTAGTTATTGAAACAGGTGCCGGAGTTTCGGAATTCAAGAAAGGTGATGAGGTCTACGGGCAGGCCAGCGCTTTAAGAGGCGGTTCAGGATCATTTGCGGAATTTGTTTCCACCGACACAAAAGTCGTATCACGAAAACCCAAGAAAGTCGATCATTTGAAAGCTGCTGCATTGCCGCTTGTCGGTGTGAGTGCCTGGCAGGCACTCGTTGAGCATATAGGGCTTTCAAAAGGAAAGAAGATACTCATCCACGGAGGCGCTGGAGGTATCGGAACAATGGCCATCCAGCTTGCGAAATATCTGGGAGCGTATGTATCGACAACGGTGAATGCCAAAGATATGGAATATGCCAGGGAACTCGGAGCTGATGAAGCTATCGATTATAAGGATCAATATTTTGAAAAGATGTTGCATGGTTATGATGCAGTATTTGACACGGTAGGCGGCGAAACTTATGAGAGATCATTTGCAGTTCTCAAAAAAGGTGGCATAATAGTTTCGATGCTGGAACAGCCCCGCCCGGACTTAATGAAAAAATACGGAGTAAATGCCATAGCACAATTTACCCAGGTGAATAATGAGCGATTATCCAGGGTAGCTGAACTTGCGGATAAGAATATTTTAAAAGCCCAGGTTGAGAAAACTTTTCCGCTGGAAAAAGCCAGGGAAGCTCTTGAATATTTACAAACCGGGCATCCACGAGGTAAGGTTGTCTTGAAAATAAAATAGTAAAATAGAATAATAATTGATGAAGCAATCCCCTATAGAATACTTTCTTGGTGGGGCCTTAGAATCACTATATATATGTAAAAAGTAAATATATACGTGGGGTTAAAACATGACAAAAGATATGACTTTTGAAAAGACTATGGAAGCTATGAGCAAAATGTCTCCCAATGAGACAAATGCCAGGATAGCAGAAATAACTAAAATATGTATATGCGGGAAATGCCCAAGTTATAAAGGAACAGGAGAAACAAGATTATTGTTCTGTGCAACAGGGAAAAGTGCATTAATTCAAAAAGAGAAGGGCTGCGTGTGCCCAGCCTGTCCGGTCACAGAGAAATTGGGTCTTCGATGGTTATACTATTGCACGAAAGGATCAGGCAAAGAGCAGGCTGGTCTGTAATTCCTTATTTTTAGTCATCATGACAGCTCATCCAAGCGGCAGAAAATTGGGGATACATTTGCTGCAACCTCCTGATCCAAGAAAATGCGAGGGAATAAAAGTTTTGGGTATATCGGGTTCTTCCAGGCAAAAACCAGGGATAAGTAAATCTGAAAAAGTATTAATAAAAGCACTCGATATTGCAAAAAGCTATGGGGCAGTAACCAATTTCATCCGGTTGCAGGATCTGAAGATATACTATTGCGAGGGCAATTATTCAACGAATCCAGGTTTTTGCACTTATCCATGCCAGAGTTCAATGAAATATGAAGACGATCAGATGCAAATAGTTTATGATGCCATTCTGGACACAGATATCATGATCCTGGCTACTCCGATACGATGGAATAATCACTCTGCCCTCATGCAAACTTTTATCGAGAGAATGAACTGTATCGAAAATTCAGATGTGTGGTTCGGGAAGCGATTGATCAATAAGAAAGTGGCGGGACTGATAATAATCGGCCACGTGGACGGAGTACAGCATGTTGCAGGGAATCTAATGAATTTCCTCAATTGGCTGGGCTTCCATATGCCTCAGGATATGATCGCTTCCTGGGTTGGCCCGAACGATGAAGATACTACAAAGGATTGGGAAGAGATCCAGGCCAATCCATATACTCAGGAAGATCTGGTGAATATGGTATATGGTGTTCTCAAGCTTGCGTATTACTTAAAAGATGGTGATCAGTATCCGGAAGAACATAACCTGATCGGCGAAAAAATACTATAAATGTTGGAAGCTCTCCCTTTTGAATCCTTAGATAAAAACACAGTTTTTTTGAACTGGATATAACAAGGTTATTATAGGACGAATCAGATAGGATTTAATAAAGCTGGATAGGAATTAATAGAACAAACGGTTTTCGAAGCATGTCAAATTCAAAAATCAAGAAATTGATAATCATTGCAGTAGTGATCAGTATATTGTTAGTAAATACCGAAGCTGCATCTGATAAGACTTCCATTAAGGTTAAATCCCTTATGTTAAAAGGGAAGATCCCAATAATAGTTATTATGAAAGACCAGGTTTCATTAATTGGTCTCTCCAAAGAAAATGTCGTTCCTTTATTGAAGAGACATTCAACAAATAGCCAGAAAAATATTGCTGTTTTTTTGATTGAAGAAAAAAAAGCAGGTAAAGCGGATAAAATAAATCAATTCTGGGTATTGAATGCAATAGCTCTCAACGCAACACCAGAGCTTATCGAAAAGCTCTCGGCACGCAACGATGTGGAAAGTATAGAACTTGACTCGCAAGTGCATATGATTGAAGATTATTCCATCCAGGTTTCCCAGGGGCAGATTGATAATGCAACGAGTGAGATCAAAAGGATTAATGCTACGAAAGCATGGGAAATTGGCCTTGATGGAACCGGGATTAATGTCTCAGTTATTGATACGGGAATTTATGCAAATCACTCTGATTTTTCAGGTCGTGTGATAAAGTGGGTTGACTATGTTAGTGGTAGAAGCCTGCCGTATGACGATCACGGGCATGGGACTCATGTTGCAGGCACTGTCGGCGGGAATGGGGCTGGTGGAATTACGACAGGAGTGGCTCCGAATGTGAGTTTATTCGGGGCTAAAGTTTTAAATTATCATGGGTATGGCTATACAAGTAATATCATAAATGCTATAGAGTGGTCTGTTGATAACAAAGCGGATATTATCAGTTTATCCCTGGGTGGTGATCGCGATCCAGCTATGAAACATGTACTCAATAATGCAATTAGCGCCGGGGTAACTGTGATAGCAGCCGGGGGGAATGACGGGCCAGGTGCAGGAACAATCCTTTTTCCCGGAGGTGAAAAAAATGTAATTGCAGTTGGGGCAGTAGATAGTTCAGATAATATCGCATCTTTCAGCAGCAGAGGTCCAATAACAGTCGATGGTGAAATCCTTACCAAACCTGATGTCAGCGCACCCGGCGTTTGCATCGTTTCACTTTCAAATGGTGGGGGGTATGCAGGCGGACCTCCTTATTGCTGGTCGGGAACATCCATGGCTACTCCCCATGTTTCAGGGACAGCTGCACTTTTATTGCAGGCAGCCAGGAATAAGGGGATATTCCTTTCGCCAGAACAGGTACGAGGTATTCTTGAGAATACTTCAGTGGATTTAGGAGATGCTGGAAAAGATAATACCTATGGGGCTGGACGAATAGATGTTTTAGAAGCTATAAGGGAATATTCTAGTGTTACGATCAATGGAACCGTACTTGAAAAAACTTCAAGAAACGGGATACAGAATGTGATAGTTAATACAAATACCAGTATATCAACTGTCACAAATTCATCAGGATTCTATTCAATCACTGTTTTACCAGGTACATATGGCCTTTCGGCTATATTAGATCCCACTTATTATTCGAATAATTCTATAACGACCTCAACGATCGGAAAAATGTTTGTCGAGCAGGATATCGAACTCATTGAAAAGCCAACGGGAACTATTGCAGGAAGTATTATTAAGATTTAGCTGTAAGTTTCTCGCAAAAGACAGGCGCCAAGAACCAGTTTTAAATTCGGCCTTCAGTCCATTATCTCCTTCCTCAACAGTATATAAGCCAGTCCCAGCCCTGCGATGCTATATAACAAAAGCGGCGCAAGATATCCTGCAAGTACATCAAAGCCCTCACGGTATATCAAAACCGAATCCAGTGCTTTTATCCCCATAGTTATGGGAAGAGCGCTTCCAATTTTTACCATCAATTGGGGCATGATCTCAAACGGGAAGAAAACGCCGCACAAAAACAGCATGGGAATGCTAAGAACAAGCGAGGTTAGCATTGCAGTATTCTCAGATTCCGCAAATGTTGCAATAGCCATGCCTATGCCTATGAATGCTGCTGAATAAACAAGTATCACAAGGAACAAGAGTCCCATCTGGCTGGGAGGGATCAGGATGCCGTAAAACAGGTAAGCAACGATTATCAGGATAATTCCCTGAAGCATTGCTATCAGGATGAGCGCGGATGTCTTTGCAAAGATGAACTCTCCCAGGGATAATGGCGTTAGCAGAGTCCTCAAAAGGGTCTTTTTAGTTCTTTCCTGTACGATCGTTATTGATGCCAGCATGAAAGAAATGAACATCAAAACGATAGAAACGATCGCAGGCATCAGGAAATCAAGATATGCCCTATCCTGAAATACGGGTTGACGTTCCAGTTTTATCGGGGCTGCAACAGCGGTTGGTGAATTCTTGATCACATCGCTAAGGATGCTTTTTGTCCTGTCGATCTCCGATACAAGGTTTGAGGAACTTTCATTCATTTCCAAAGAGAGATTATTCATCTGGATCGAGACATTGGCTGACTGCTTCTTGACATCGCCCAGGATAACGATTGCAGTCTTTATGTTTGAGACATTACCCTGAATATTTGATATCTCAAGTGTGTAATTGCCGATCAATAATTGCATATTTTGAAGTCTTATGTCAGTGCTTACCAGTTTTTCATGCAATTCATAGCTTTTTGCGGCTGTGTCTGAAAGCGCAATATGAAGCGACGTTATACGTTGTGTCTTTTCAAGTAGCAGCGCTCTTGTATCCGCCACCTGCCGGATAGTATTCTCAAGGGTTATGCATTGAGGCGTTGTAGTAACGGCGCAGGTCGAGTTGTAAGTTCCCTGCAAATTTATCTGGATCCCCATTAATGCCGCATCTGTGGAATTAATGCTATCTACAACAAGATTCAGGTCATCTCTCAATTCTGCAGAGTCATTATAGATCGAACTTACATTCTTATCAAGATCGGAAATTTCGATTCGCGTGTCATTTAAATCAATGGAGGTCTGTGCAAGGTCAATTTTCATCTGGTCAAGCGTATTTTTCATCATATTGACAGATTGGTTTAATCCTATTGCATCGATCCCATCAAGCTGGAAAAGCACATCCTGCGTATCATTGTTAAGTTTTTCGATATTCCCGTTTATTGAATAAACACTCTCCTTCAACGGAGAAAGTTCTGATTCCATCTTTCCCAGGTTTTCCCAGAGCTTACTGATAAAACCCAGAGTAAGTTCATAAGACATTTTTTCAGTAGTCGTAAGAAAAACCGTGGATATGACCGGAGCTATCTGTATTCTTGAATTGTCAATATACAATTTCATAGACTGTGTCTGGTTCCCTGGAATGAATATCCCGGCGCTGTATTTCCCCATCCTGACACCATCTTCGATAGCTTGAGGGTCAGTTGTATTTTCTTTGATGATAATAAACATCTTGCTGCTATTGAGTTCCTGGATTATGTCATCACCCAGAGTTGATCCGCCCCCTACACCCAGTTTTACGTCTTTGAAACCTTCACCGGATGCACCTGAGAACACTGAACCGATCAGGATCATTATAAGAACAGGTGCAAGGAATATCAAAAGTAAAGTCTTTTTATGCCTGACATACACTTTCAGGTCTTTCTTAATTACAGAAAAGCTGCTCAATGCCACTCCTCTCCTGAAGCATGAATAAATACGTCCTCAAGGCTGGGACTGCTTGATCCCACATTGATTATCTTTTCCCCATGCGATTTGAATATCTCAAAAATCCCCTGGAGAGGAAGCTCATCGGTATGCGTAATTTTTAGCCCTTTTGTGTTTTCGATGCATGATGTTACTTTTTCGATGGAGCTCACTTTGCTTTTTAATTCTTCATACTTACCGGGTGAGCTTGTAATCAGGACAACTTTTTCCCCGACTTTTCTTTTCAGTTCTTCCTGTGTTCCTTCGATGACTATTTTGCCCCTGTTCATAATCAGTATCCGATCACATAACAGGTCAGCCTCTTCCATATAATGTGTGGTGATAAGAATAGTAGTTCCTTCGTCATTGACCGCCCTTATCGTTTCCCACAGGGCTTTCCTTGAAACAGGATCAAGCCCCACGCTTGGTTCATCAAGAATCAATACTTCAGGCTTGTGTATGAGCGCGCATGCGATATTTAGTCTTGTTTTCATTCCCCCGGATAGATCACTTGCCCTGCTGTTGCTTTTTTCTTCAAGTTTTAACATTGATAGTATTTTATGACTTCGTTTCTTGATCTCGATGGAGGAGATGCCATATAGTGAACCGAAAAACATAAGGTTTTCATTGATCGTCAGCTCATCGTAGAAGCTATTTTCCTGAGGAACGACTCCGATGATGGAAAGGACTTCCTTCTTATCAGAGACAACATCAAGACCTGCGATATATGCATGACCTGACGATGGTCTTGACTGGCATGAGAGGACTTTTATCAATGTTGACTTTCCGGCGCCGTTTGGGCCAAGGAGGCCGAAGATGATGCCTTTTTCGATGTTGAGGGAGACATTATCGAGGACTTTGAAGTCGCCGTAGGATTTTGTTATGTTGTGAATTTCGATTATTGATTCCATCTACTTCCCCGTCAATCTCATCACGATCAGGCTCGCCTCATAAAGGGCAATAAATGGCAGAGCTACCATAATCTGCATGAACATAGTGGGGTCGGGAGTGACCCATGCAGCAATGATCAATAAAACGATATATGCATGCCTCCTGTAATAGGCAAGTGTTTTCCTTGATGTTATTCCAAGGTGGACAAGGAATGTGAGTACTACAGGAAGTTCAAAAGCTGCACCCAGGATCACTGTTGTCATTACGATAAAAGAAATGAATTCATATACTGAAAAATTGGCAATTATCCCAAGATTATAGGCATCCTGATAAATGAAACTCAGGAAAAAAGGAAGCATATAAAAATAAGAATATCCTGCGCCGATCAAAAACAGGACTATTGATGAAAGAATAGTCACAACGATCAAGGATTTTTTTTCATGTATGAAGGGAACGCTGGAAAGCTTTCCTCTTACTCCTCTGTATGCATAGAACAGTATGAGAGGAAGTGTTATGAGAGCTCCGAAAACAAGAGACATCTTGAACTCAAGCATAAGCACTTCCATAGGCGTCAGGAATACAATATTAGGTTTATATATATTTAAATTCTGGGATAAATTTACCACTTCTCCGGAAAGTCTTGAAAGGTTCTGGGCAATTATCGAATTATTTTCTGCCAGCTGGTTCGACATCGATGTGAGATTATTGGAAATATCAACAAGTTGTTTTGAAACATCCGGTCTACCAGAAATGTTCAAGCGCCAGAACATATCATTTTCTATCTTCTTAATTACATTTCCCATATACGAAAAAGAGATGATAGCTCCTGCGCCGAAAACTGCGACAATATACAATAACTTTTTCTTCAATTCAGCAATAGCCGAAAAAATCCCTTCGAATGCCATTTTAAGTCCCTATCTGCAGCGGTTCTGTTATCTTTTTTAATGTCGCAATAGCCGACAGCGCGGCAAGAAGACTTGTTCTTGGATTGTCAGGTGAGGGAACGTTTTCAATGCGGCATGTAAAATTCCCGAAATCCCCCTCAACTGTGATCTGATGAATGTTTCTTGACGCATCTGGATCAACAAAAATTTTCACGCGCGTATCTTCTGGTCCGATCCCTGCAAGACTCAAGGATGCAGCGACATTGATATTTGCCGGGAATGCCCTGACCGCTGCTTTTGCATTCCCCTCAAAAATCTGTGTTCTCTCATGAAAAGAATAAACGTCAATATTATGTTCGATTATAAAAGGAGCGCCTTCTAAGCCTTTCGGGTTTTTTGTGGTTGAGATCTCAACTTTGTTAATTGATGCTATCTTAGCCGATCTTAGACCGTCGATCCCTGCTATAGCTCCCGATGGAACATATATTTTACAATCATTTTTCATAGCAGCACGAACAAGATCATCCAGCAGCTTTTCATCCATGAATGCGCCGACGCTCATTACCATAAGATCTTTTCCGCTCTCCAGAACCAGGAGCCCATGTTCGCGCACTGCCACCTGTGAGGCGCACTCCACGACGATGTCCACTTTTTTGATCAATTCTGCGGGTGTAGTTATGGCTGGTTTACTTCTTAATGATCCCTGAAGATTTTCGCAATGCTGCAAACTCCTGTCATAAATTGCTACAAGCTTCGCATTTACGGATCCGCTATCTATCGCCCTGCATATCTGGGCTCCAATTGCACCGCAGCCAATAACTCCAATTTTAAGCATATATTTCCTGATATGTTTTTTAATAATTTAACAGTAGCTTATAAGTAACTCCCGGATAATCAAATATAGGGATTGATTATGCAAATTACAGAACTTGAGCGTTTTATTGAAGAAGATTTGGGTTATGATGATGTTTCATGCAATATAATCCCGGACTGTATAGTCCAGGCAGAAGTTGTTGCTAAGGAATTCGGGATCATTGCAGGACTTTATGAGGCAACACAAATTTTTGAATATTTTGGGATTCTCCCGACTACGGATTTTACGGATGGAGATCTTGTGAAAGAAAACGATATCATCTTCAACCTGGATGGCGGCGCAAGATCAATACTCAAAGCTGAAAGGCTGGCATTGAATTTCCTGGGAAGGATGAGCGGTATCGCCACCCTGACGCGCCAGTATGTGGAAAGAGCGGCTGGACCAAGAATTGCATGCACCAGGAAAACCACCCCGGGATTTCGGAAATTTGAAAAAAAAGCTGTTATTGCAGGAGGTGGAGACCCGCACAGGTTCAATCTTTCGGATGCTATCATGATAAAAGATAATCACATTGAAGTCGTCGGGCTTGAAAAAGCAATTATTGCAGCTAAAAAAGCTGCAAGTTTTACGCGAAAGATCGAAGTGGAAGTGGAAACAACGGATGATGCGGTCCGCGCGGCACAAATGGGCGTGGATATCATAATGTTCGATAACATGACCGTAAACGAAATAATTAAGGCGATGAAATCACTTGAAGAAAAAGGTCTAAGAAATAATATCATCCTTGAAGCATCAGGAGGCATAACCATTGAAAACGTGGATAAGTATGCTGCGACAGGAGTTGATGTCATCTCGATCGGAGCGCTCACACATTCATCGAACTGGCTTGATATTAGCCTTCGGATAATTCCAAAAACATGAAATCCAGGGAGTTCATAGGAAAGAATAAAATACCCGGACGGTATTTAAGGCTGTACCCCCAAGGGGTCGTAGGGTAGCCTGGTCCATCCTTCATGCTTGGGGTGCATGAGACCTGAGTTCAAATCTCAGCGACCCCATTATTTACGCAAATATTGCCTCATGAGTAACTCATTTATTATAGAAAATTAAAGGAGGATGAAAATGACGACTGTTGAACTTTATTATTCAGATACCTGCCAAACCTGCCACCAAACAAGGGCTCTTTTAATTGAAAATCTTCCAAAGAACATTAAATTCAAGGAAATAAATATCTCATATCCCGAAGGAAAGAGCCGCGCATCCCAGCTGAATATAATGTCTGTGCCTACAGTTGCGATTGATGGGGAGGTAGTATTTGTTGGCAGGATTTCAAAGGAAGAACTCCTGAAGGAAATTTCCGGGCGAAAGTAGGACTTTTTTTCTAACAAGGATTTTTTATCAGTATAATTGTTATCTTTTTTTAGATATAGTGTTATTAATATATATGCTGTTTTGAATAAATCCTTGAATATTATTCCAATCAAACAGAAAGGCATATAAACTATGAGCATTATGATAATAATAACTTAAATGGTAATAAATGGAAAAAAAGAAAACGGAAGGAAAAAATGAGGCGAAGCAGGATCGACATAATCGTTGACTTATTGGAAGTAACAAAAAACGGAGTAAATAAAACAGCTATAGTCTATAAGACAAACCTGAATTTCAGGCTTGCTAATAAATATCTTTTGCCCCTTGTAAAACAAGGACTTATTGAGAAAAAATCAGATAAATATTTCACATCCGATACAGGAAAGATCTTTTTGGGAAAAGCAAAAGATTTAACTATGCAGCTTGAAACCATAATTCAAACTGGCAAAGAAAACACTAACCATAATGAGAATCCAATTCAGAAAGAACCAGAAATAACAATTCATTATGATGCACCATTGCAAAAGTCACAAAATATTATGTTACTAAATAAACCAACAATAGAAAGGGTCAGGGAAATAACGATACAACCTGAAACTTCTATCCAAATGGTCGGCTAAAATAACTGATAGTGAAATTTCAATCAATCCATAAGGTCTAACCCTGACCCGGTAATCTTTACTGTTCCTTCATTTAATTCGATTAAACCGAATTCATTCAAAAAATCAATAAGACTTGTGTCTGATAGCGATAATCTTTCTTCAATTATTTTAAGATCTAATTTTTCTCCCTCGTGGAGCATTTCAAGAATTTTATCTGCGGTTTCTCCGAATTTTGACATACTATCAGATAATATAGACTTTTATAAATAGTGCCACATAACAAAGTTCCTTAACTATTTTTCTTAATATAAGTTATAAACTATATTTACTGTTAATTTATATTGTTGTGGGTCATTGTTGAGATTGCCCTACAAGGGTCAAAATGAAGGAGATACTAAAATGAAAAATCAAAAAAATAATGATCAGAAAAAAGAAGACCAAGAAAAAGTAGCAGAAGAAATGTTCAAGACTGTAAAGTTGTATGGTTCTTAAATTTCATAAAACATTTTTTTTGGCAGGATTTCCTGGGCGTGAAAATTATTTGGAAAAAATCGAACGAAATATTAAAATTGTGCTATACGCCATATTCCATCTTTTCCCCGGTCCCATTTTTTGCAGTAATCCTGTTCTTAATAGCATGTAAATCCAGGAATTTTTCGATGTTTTCTGCGGGTTCTCTGATTTTGGGAGTTGTATTGTCAATGCTTTCCAGTTTTGCTTCTAATATATGGAATCATACAAATGACCTGAAAGATGATTATGCCCAGGGGAAAAAAAATGCATTGACCCAGAACATAATTTCACACGAGTCAGGAATTTTATTATCCATATTTTTATACAGTATATCTATTGTCTTTTTCATATACATTTCAATACAATCCGGCAGACCCGCATATCTATTCTTTCTTATCTGGGCTATCATTACCTGGTGGTACTCAGATACAATATTTCTTAATAAAATATTTGGTTTTAGATTAAAAACACATTATATCGGGGAATTTGTAACTTATTGCATAGCATATCCCATGTATACTCTGAGCTTATGGCTCATCTATTCAGATCTCAGTCTATCCGTTATTGCTCTAGCACTAGCTTTTTTATCATTTGGGATATCAGTCGTTTTGATAAAGGATTTGAAGGATATTTCCGGAGATAGAAAAGCCAATTTGAAAACATTTGGTGTTGTTTTCCCACCTTCAAAACTCTTCAAATATTCTTGTGTATTTTTATTGTTATATTACATTATTGTACTATTTTCAATCATTTCGAATATTTTAAATGGGGAAATATTGTTGGTAATTATTCCGTTTTTCTACTTCCTTAAAAGTACTTTTTTCCATTTCTCCAGACAAAAATGGAAAATTGAATTGAAGGATAATGCACAAATTAAAACGATGGTAATTTCCACTTATATTTCAATTATTTTCCTTGGAGCTGGCACAATAATTTAAAGCTCCAAACAAACATTATTTCCGGATGAGGAAAAAAATATATTTTGTTCTGCTTCAGAGCTATAATCTCGTTGTTTCATTTCTTCCGGAAGGTAGATAGAAGTTGCTACTGTTAGTACTCCAAAATAATTATCATTTAGCAGGTTTCTAATTTCATCCTTATAAGAAAAAATATGCTTGCCAAATGCAGCGATCGAACCAACATCTATACAAAAAAATTTAAAGCTTTTATCATTTTTAAGGTTCTTCAAACTGGATATGAAATCATGTGATTTGAAATTTTTGAATTCATAACCAAGAAATACATCTTCTGAATAATCGGATATATCTACAAAAAAGGGATAAAGATCAAAAGGATAATAAGGCCCAATTCCTATGGGAACGATCCCATTTGGTTTTTTTGTAGATAGCATCAGCATATATGGTGTTAGTGCCTGAAAATCTCCTTTTCCCATATGATCCAACAGATCTTCTTTATTTTTCTGTAACAGAGCAGTAAGATTTTTTACAGCTTCAATTGGAGGCATCCCATCCAATGATATCAACACGTTTTTATTAAAATTTGCCTTGAATTCTTTCAAAACCGTAAATTCTTTTCTTAAATTATTCTTTGTTTCATCCAATGTATGCCCTTTTTCAGGGAATATATCATCGAAAATAGCATTAACTCCAATTTTTTCAATTGTAAGTGCTGCAATTCCCCCTCCAATATCTTTAAAATTGCAGAATATACTGGGAGAATTGAGTCTCACCTGGGTATGCATTACATTAATCCCTATTATGGGGACTTTAAATTTTGTTTTCCTGGCAAATATATTTAAAATCGTTGGCGGAAGATAGAATATATTTTCCCTGTCGCAGTAATTCGAAAACTTTTCAGCATATTCTTTCTGATCCTGGTCGCCTGCATTTTTGCATTTCCTGCTATAATAAAAGCCCCTCGCGTAAAATTGAGCTGATTGAAGAGGACCGGGAACATGAACAAGTGGAAAATGGAGAACTACTACACCATTATCACATCTTATTTTTTCTGCAAGCTTTTGCGCAGACTTTAAGGAACCTTTTTCGTTGATTCCGTCTACACTTATCCTTGCACCTTCATCTTTGCACAGCACAAGAGCAGCTCCATCAGTGCGCATATCATCCGGAAAGATCATCCCATCAACAGATGCGCCGATTTGCGGCATATCACCATATTCGTCATGAAAAATATCCAGCATTTCCTGGTATCTCCCATTATATTTCAATGTGGCATAAAAAAGAGACATATCTGGCTTGAAATCCACGCTTGAACGTGACTGTTCCATCAATTCATTAGCGGCTTGGATCGGATCTTTCTTATTGGTAAAGAGTGTGATTGATTTCGTTTAATCACCTTTCGGATGAATATTAAGAAACGCATGCCTCAACAATTTTAGTGGCGCGAAGGGTTTCAAGCGAAATAAGCTGCTGGTTTGCTTGCGCTTCAGCAATAGTAACAAGTACTGTAGATTTTGAAGAGGGGGCAATAAGAATTCTATTATTCCTGAAAAAGAAAATAGTCTCTCTTAAACCCTCGCGGTTCATTTCACCAAGCACGCGCCTGATATGTTTTTCAAGCCAGAACATCGTTTCCAGAAGGTGTTCCCTGTATTCGGGCACTCTTATGGTTATGGGTACACCATCTATCCTGTAAAGCATACAGGCTTCAACACCCTCAATTTCATAAAGTTGATCCAGGGTTTCTTCAAGTTTTCCGTTCATATCCTCTTCTCTCTTCTTCCATGACAAGATCAAGGATTAACATGGGGTCTTCATCGCGCACCCAGTTATTCCTCAGGAATTCAATTCTTGCTGCTAATTTTTCACCCTGCTTGCCCATTGACCTTACCTTCTTAAGGGCCTCTTTAAACCTGTCATCATATTTGATTTTAGGCGTTATCCGCTCGATCTGTTTTTTAGAAGCTCGAAGAACTAATCCCAATCCGGTTTCTATGGAAAAGGGATAAATCCCCTCCCCATGTTTGGATCCCCTGTGTTTCATTATCTTGATAGTCCGATCATACATTTCACCAAATCCAAGATTCTGCAGGAATAATACGGTATCTGATAAATACAAAGGCATGGATGATGTTCCTGTCGGACGTTGGACATCACCGGTATTTGAATTAATATTAACTGGGGCACCATCGTTAGGTTCTTCCAGAACTACTACGGTGGTTCCTAAAGTTCTCAAATCCTGGAATATTGTGCTGAGAGATTTTCTTTTTTCATTATCGGAATAGAACGTAGGATATGTAAACGGGTCTATAACTATCCTGGGATTTGGCCCAGGCAAAGATTTCTTTATCATCTCTGAAATATCAAGAGATGGGAATGCAAGATCTTCTCCGAAAATATGGATTATTTTAAGATCCCCGTTTTCAATATATTTTTTTATTGCGCCCCACCCTATATCCGAGCAGTCGCGGATTATTTGCTTCTCTGACATCTCAAAGGAAACATAAATAACTTTTTCACCGCGGTCAAGACCAAAAAGGGAGTATTGCAATGCGAAGGTGGTCTTACCTACCCCCGGTCCACCATATATCACATTAATGGTATTTTCCCTGAATCCTCCATCCATAAGGTCATCCAGACCATATATCCCTGTTAAAATCCTGCCATTTTTCATAATACGCCTATCTTGTTATAATGATTATGTGCTTTGTTAATTTAAAGTTTTTGTACTGGCCGGCGACGGTCTTCCAGGTCCTCTATGGATTTTAATATTTGTTGCTTCATCTATTAGTGGCTCAAGGTTGTGGATTGCTCCTTTGACCCGTTTCATTAATTGCTGTTCATATGTTCCCCAATCTCGTTTCTCAATTGATTTGCCTTCAGCAATATTATGAAAAACAAACCGCAGATAAACGCAGATTTGTTGCCCGGAATATCAAAAAGTCTTAATACTAACAAATTTCTTAAGTGATTATTATAATGCTTTAGGACACATTTTTGCGGTTTTAAAAAACGAGCATAAGGGGTTTTATAGCATCTATGGGAATGGTGATTTAATGGTATCGTATGAAGTTCATAGAGGTTTAAATCTCAGAATAAATTGTGAAATAAATGAGTGCAAGAAAGAAGAATCGATAATTAGACGATTTGTGCCTATCCTGGAAAAATCAGCGGTTTTTCTAATCTGGGTCTTATTGGTTACAACGCTCTTTTCAGGTGTTATTGGTTCAGCAGCCCAGAACATGGATGTAGTATATGATGATCAGGTTGCAGAGCAATGGATTCCTGGAACATGGTGGTGTGAACCGGGTATCTACAATTTCAATCAATCTATGGTTGTCAACAGCGGAATACATGCCATTGAGGTCAATAACTTCACAACTGCCTGCGAGCCTGGAAAATGGCCTGCCTTTGTCCTGGACAGAAGAATAGTATCCAAATCAATACAAAAACCTCTCATTCTACATCAATCCCGGAAACAGTACAGAAAACATGGAGAATCTTGGTATATCACTGGACTTAGGTCATGAAGTAAAATTGATTGATTATATTAATGGCACATTAATTCCAGATACCTGGTATCATGTCAATATCCCTCTTGAAAATTTGAACATGGGAACGAGGTTTTACACGATCGTTTTCTGGTTAGAGTATTCAGGCAACGTTCATTACTATCTCGATGATATCTCCCTGGAATGGATAGAAGATCCAAATCCGCCTGTGATTTCGAATGTGACGGTCACCGATATTACCGAGAGACGCACTAACATCGCATGGCAGACCGATGAATATAGTAATTCGACCATCAACTATAACGCAGGCGATATCAACGTATCTATTGATCTGAATGAGGATTACAGCAAAGAGCACAATATACTAATTACGAATCTCTCCACCAATACCACATATAACTTCAGCATCATTTCAAAAGACCACCAGGCCAATGCTTCTTACCCTCAAAATATTGCGCAGTTTTCTGGCGAATTTACCACAAATCCTGATCTACCCCCAGTGATCAGCAATGTGTCCATCACTGATATTAGATCCAATCGGGCCGCAATTAGCTGGACGACCAATGAGATTTCAGATTCAGGCGTTTATTATGGAGAGAATGATTATAGCAGCATTAAGACGGACAACAGCCTTACCACCAGCCATCGGGTGGTCATAACAGGACTCAAGCCAGAGACCTCATATCAATATAAAGTTGTTTCACGTGATGAAGCGGGCAACCCTGCGGAATATGAAGATACATCGATGAATTTCACGACTTCCACTATTCTGGCAGCTACTCTCAGGGTGGATGGTGCCAATAATATCCATCCATTCAGCGCTGACATCAGGGGAGTCAATTTCGCGCCATGGGAATACTATTATGACAAACCCTATCCGAATGACTCTCCAAAATTGCGGGAATTGACAAAGCTCATCAAACCAGGTGTTATTAGAGCTGGAGGGGGTCTGTTGTCCAACGATTTAACCTGGAACAGAAACAATACGCAATTACACCCAGGCCAATGGATCGATTCTAATGGGGATGATATAAAAGATCGTATTAGTTGGCGCGATTTCTATGAAGAAAATGATTATGAGACATATTTACGAGTCGGATACGACCGCTGTCATGACACAGATCCCACAAGTATAGAAAAAGCTTATCGATCGGCTTATCAGGCAAATGAGATCGATAATATTTCTGCCTTTGCAAAGTATGTAGGGGCCGATTTAATGATGGGAGTTGATATTACAACGTGTGATCCCGAACTCTGGGCAGATATGGTCAATTATGCAAATGTAGAGCACAATTATAATATCAAATACTGGGAACTGGGGAATGAACTGGATCTTGAGAGACTCAATGGTAAGTCCGATATACCAATCGGTCAGGAGTATGTTTCCAGATACAAAAAATACTATAGAGCAATGAAAGCCAAGGATAACAATATTTCTATCGTTGGTCCGACAACTGCAGCAAATGAGAACGATACTTATTGGAGAGCATATCTGGATTTCATCGATCCGCTAACCCTGGATGTGGAAATCCAGCAAAACAAAATGCTTGACGTTCTCAGTTATCACAATTATCCGCTCTATAGCAGGCCGAGTAATGTAATGAGTTATAAGGATATGTTTGCCTATACTTTTTATGATCCGATTGAAGGGGAAAGCTCACGTAATCGCTCACGTGAACACATGAACAGCATAGATAAGAGGGAGCTGCTGGACAACCGCGGTCTTCCAGATACGAAGATCGCAGTCACTGAGTTTAACTCTATCGTAACAGTAGACGTGACTACCGCATACACTATCAACCATGCAAATGCCCTCTATATGGCTGATACGCTGGCAAGGCAGGCATATAGCGGTGTAGATATGATATTGCACTGGGTACTCTATGGTCAGCAGAATACAAAGCCCGGTGAAATTTACGGGAACGGGCTGATTGATCGCAATGGATCTCGTAATTTTCTTGGCATGGGGGGGGAACAATATTATGACGATTATTTCACTCCTATGCCTGTATATTACACATATTTCATGTACGCCCAACTTTTTGGAGACATGCTGGTACAGTCTTCCAGTTCCATGGAGGATAAGCTTTCGATCTGGGCAAGCACGGATTCTGCTGAACCGAATACATTGAAACTGATGGTTGTCAACCTGGCAGATGAATCGATTAATGCCTCCCTGGACCTGAATGTTTCTCATGTTTCCGGCGGCAGATATTATGAATTATCCAACACCGGCTTTGTGACTGCTGAAGATAAAGGAAATGTCCTGGGCGGAACAAACATCAATGGTCTTGAAATTGACAGCAGTTCTGCACAGAGCATTATTGATTCGGCAAAGAATATTATTGATTCTGGCATACCTATCAGTAATCCAGGAAATTCCCTCAACCACGTATTTCCAGCCTATACGGCTACCGTGTTCATACTCAATACCACCCAACCGAGTGTTACCAACGCTACTGCAAATCATGAGATCCCGGATGACACGGACAACCAGCCTCTATGGGGCGAGACAGCACAACTCAATGTTACTGTTGTTGATGAAAACGCAAATTTCAACGTTACAGTAAATCTTTCACAGATCGGAGGGTCATCGGCACAACCAATGGAAAATATAGACGGAAATATTTACTCAACAACCACCAATGTTTCTGCGGGTACACCTCCGGGGCTATATAACCTGAAAGTGAATGCAACAAACATATATGGGAATTCAAATACAAGTGTTACAATTCAGTTAAGGGTAATGAGAAATGGAGATTGCACGGGAAATGATGTTGTGAATATAGGTGATGCTTTGCGGCTTGCCAACAATGTCTCATATCCCTGGAATCCTTTATATGCTTTGAGCAGTCCGTATGTTTGCGAAGTCACAGGTAATGGAATAATAAATATTGGCGATGCATTGCGGCTTGCGAATAATGTATCGTATCCGGGGAATATGAATTATATATTAAAATGATCGGGATTGAATAAGGATTATGAGGGTAGTCCCTATTCTTTCTTCCCTCAAATATTTTGATGAGGTATATAATATGCGAAGCCAATCAAATAACTATTTATGCATGGGTTAGAATTTTCAATAGAAAAATTAAAAACAATTTTGGTGGAAAAATGAAAGAATAAATAAAAATATATGTATTTTTATTTCATAATATCAAATAACATAAAATTTCGCTTCCTAACTCAAAATAATAAAAACAAAACCATGGTTTAAAGGGTCCGAGATGCACAGGGATCTGCTAAAAAAGTATCGTGGTAAGTGCATCATCAAAGAGGTGTGTGAGTATGATAAGATCAGTGATAACTATAGTGAAACTTGCTGCATTTTTTGTTTCAAACAATAGCATGCGTTTAGATGCCGTAAAGAATATAGAATCGGAATGGGTGGAATTATGAAAAATAAAATACTATTACTTGCGATTTTTATATTAATTGCATTCACTCAATATGTTGAGGCTATGAGCATTTCACCTATGATAAGCTATCAGGGTATTTTAAGAGATAACAGCGGTAACCTGATCAATGGAAATCCAACAATAACCTTCAATCTTTATGATAATCCAATAGCAGGAAACCTCCTGTGGTCTGAGACAAAGAATGTCCAGGTAAGCAACGGTCTTTTTAATACCCAGTTAGGCGATGTCACTCCCCTTGACCCAGCCCATTTTGACCGGGCGTTGTGGCTTGAGATCACAGTGGGAGCAGATACCCTGTCGCCAAGACAGCAACTCATGGGCGCACCGTATGCATTCAGCCTTGCGCCGGATGCAGTTATCAGCGGGGATACCCACAACCACGATGACAGGTATTTTAACAAGTCCTATGTTGACGCTCTTGAGGCAAGAGTGGCAAAACTGGAGTCAATTCTATCAGGCGTGACACGATCGGGAAATAATATATATATTGACGGAGCAAACCTGAATATCAGGGATGGCAGCGGCACAACTGATGGGCCTGTCAATGGCACGGGTAACCTCATCATAGGTTATAACGAGGTAAGGGGACACGGCTTTGATCACAAAACAGGTTCTCATAATCTGATCATAGGCTCAAGGAACAATTACAGAAGTTATGGCGGGCTTGTTACAGGATTTAACAATGAGATTTCAGGGGCTTATGCATCAGTCAGCGGAGGATGGGACAACACAGCAGGCAGCGATTACTCATCGGTCAGCGGAGGATTCTACAACAGAGCCGCCGGTGAGTCCTCATCAGTCAGCGGAGGATGGAACAACATAGCACTCGGTTCCAATTCATCGGTCAGCGGAGGAAATTCCAACACTGCCAGCGGCAATTACTCAACGGTCAGTGGAGGAAGCAGCAACACAGCCAACGGTGGTGATTCATCGGTCAGCGGAGGAAGCGGCAATACAGCCAGCGGTGGTGATTCATCGGTCAGCGGAGGATGGGGCAACATAGCCAGCGGTCGCGAGTCATCGGTCAGTGGAGGAAGCATCAACACAGCCAGCGGCAGTGACTCATCGGCCAGCGGAGGAAGCGGCAATACAGCCAGCGGTGGTGTCTCATCGGTCAGCGGAGGAACTTATAACCTCGCAAGCGGCCCTTTGTCATCGGTCAGCGGAGGAGGACTTAACAACGCCAGCGGTTATTATTCATCCGTCAGTGGAGGAGGAATGGGCGAAGCCAGAGGCGGGTATTCCTCAGTCAGCGGAGGAGACAACAACATAGCGATCGGTGATATTTCATCGGTCAGCGGAGGATATGGCGGCTCAGCCAGCGGTAAGGATTCATCTGTGAGTGGAGGAGAAGGAGGCACTGCTCCCGGCATCTACTCATCGGTCAGCGGAGGATATCACTCAGATGCGGGCGGTCCCCATGACTGGAAAGGCGGTGTGAACTTCTGGTCTGATTATTGAAACCTCAGCGGAGACAAAAGATGAAAAAATCCATCAAACTTATATTGTTCTTCCTCTTTCTTTTTTCCCTGGCATGGACAGCTAATGCGCAGTCTCTTGCCTGGTATGCGGCAGGAAGTGGAGGCGGTCAGGTTTACTCGACAAATTATACTATGGATAGCACCACTGCTGGTCAGGCTGTTATAGGAACTGCTAATAGCGAAGGTTACGGGCTTGGCGCAGGATTCTGGTATGGAGTTAAAGAAAATACTTCGGACAACATTTCTCCGGTCATCCTTAATCCTTCTTCCAACCAGTCCTTTCTTCCAACAGACACCGACAACACACCGCTCTGGGGCGAGACAGCACTGCTTAATGTTACGGTCACCGATGCCAGCGGTGTAGCGAGTGTTACGGTGAACCTTTCCCAGATCGGAGGTTCTTCAACAAAGTCAATGACGCATATTGGCAGCAATATCTATTCCACAACCACAAATGCCTCTGCAGGAACGCCTCCGAAGGTTTATAATATAACTGTGAATGCGACCGATGTATATGGAAATTCAAATACCAGCGTCATGATTCAGTTAAGAGTCATGAAGAACGGGGATTGCACTGGAAATTACATTGTGAACATAGGTGATGCATTACGCCTTGCCAACAATGTTTCATATTCCGGGAATCCTGTCTATGCATTGATCAGTCCGTATGTTTGCGAAGTCACAGGTAACGGATTGATAAATATTGGCGATGCATTGCGGCTTGCGAATAATGTCTCGTATCCGGGGAATCTGGCATATGTATTGAAATAGGGAAAGTAAATCAAGCCTATAGAGGCAATTTATATTTTTTATTTTGGAGGACTTACAAGTGCGCTTGCAAGCATAATCGCCCTTGTATAATGCCCACCGACGCGCGAAGTATCCACAAACACTTTATCCATCAATACCGGCGCACCATGACCATATCCACCGCCCAGGAACACAAGTGTGCGAAAGATCAGGTTCCCTGAAATCCCATCAGGCGCAAGGATGAAATTTGCCTCTTCGATCGCATCTTCAATCAAAATGGAATAATTCTTTGCCTCAATTCCAATTTCGAGTAATTTTTTTGTGACAATTTCGGCGTCTTCAAGCGTCCTGTCAATAGTTTCACCTCTACCTTTATCCTCAAAACGCCCGCCTGAGAGAATCCCGACTTTCATTTTCACGCCAAGGCGTCCAAAGTGCTGGGCTGCGCGTTTTACCAGCTCCACCTTGTCATCTATGGAATTTCCCTCGTCAATACCGACCGGCGCCAGGAAAAACGGTTTACCATCCAGAGTTTCCAACAACGCTACCCTGTAAAGTTTCTTGATGCTCAATGATCTTTTTAATTCTGAAAGCGTTTTTGTTGCGCTCAGCGTCCCTCTAACGGCTCCATCTATCTTCCCGGATAGCAGTAATTCGACCAGTTTCTTTGGAGCCTCAACTGAATGGATTATTTCAAGGTCGGAGCCTATCGCTTTTATCCATTTTTCGTCGCCAACCAGCACAACATCAGCATATTCGCTTGCGTCTTTTGCGCTCTTAATAAGTTTTTCCGAGATTTTCCCTATCCCAAGCCCTATCCGTGCATGATTCTGTCTTGCCTTTTTCTCAATATCAGATAGGAGTGACAAAAAAGCCTCAGTTTTTCTTACCCAGTTCTTTTGAACGCTCACAAGCTGCGATCACAGCATTCATCATGGCGATCCGCACGCCCTGTTCTTCCATAACACGAAGCCCCCTTATGGTCGTTCCGCCAGGTGAGGTTACCATGTCTTTTAATTCCCCGGTATGACTTGGGCCATCAAGCACCATCTTTGCGGCGCCAAGAACGGTCTGTGCAGCAAGCAATTTTGCTGTGTTCCTGTCAAGCCCTTCATGTACGCCGCCATCAGCAAGCGCTTCGATTATCATGAAAATATAGGCTGGGCCGCTTCCTGATAATCCGGTTACGGCATCCATATGATATTCCTGTAATTGAACTGTCTTTCCGATTGCATTAAATATACTTACGGCAATTGCGGTGTCTTCTTTTGATACCGAACTTCCGGGACTGATGGCAGAAGCCGCTTCTTCCACAGTTGCTGCAATATTTGGCATCACCCTGACAACTTTTGTTTTTGGTGGAAGGTTTTTCTCATAGGTATCTGTTGTAACGCCTGCTGCTATTGATATTATAAGTTGGTTCTTTATTGAGCTTTTAATCTCGGAAAGGACTGCCGGAACGATCTGCGGTTTGACCGCTATGATTATCACATCAGAATTGACAACTGCATCGCAATTTCCTTTGCAAATATTGATCTTTAAATCTTTTTCTAGTATCTGCAATTTTGCGATATCATTATCACTGGCATAGATATTTTTGGAAGGAACAAGCTTTGCATGAATTATTCCTTTGATAAGAGCTTCTCCCATCTTTCCTGTGCCGATAAATCCGATTTTTTTATTTGCCATGCCTGTTGTTGTCATAGTGATCTACCACATTAAAGAGATGAAGCGATAAAAGGATTATCATGAATTGGATTATAACTCTTTTTCCATTAAGTCCACCAGATATTTTCTCAAGTCCCTACCGTATCCATTCTTCCTGGCAAGCTTCTCCATAGCGGAATAAATCCCGCTGCTGTACTGCGCTGCTTTTTTTTCCTTCCATGCAAGCTCACCCGGCAGGATCTTTGATGCCGCCAGGCGCAGGATATATTTCCGGATCCCGTTGTGGATCTTGAGGTCTGGAGAAATGCTTAAGGCAAGTTCAACGAATGTTTTATCAAGATATGGCACCCTCAGTTCAACTGAATTTGCCATTGTGGCTGCATCATCCCTTTCAAGATTATTCTGAGCGATATTGTCAAGGTCTTTTCTTAATGCCTTTTCCAAATCCACATTGTTCAGGGATTCATATCTTTTATAACCCGCAAACAGTTCATCTGCGCCCTGTCCGGATAGTATGACACGGAGTCCATCGCTGTGAGCATTTTTTGATGCAAAATATAGCGGAAGGGCAATGCTTACCATAAGCGGATCAGGTGATTCTATGGCTTTGATCACATCGGGAATTGCAGATTCCAACTCCCCCATAGTGATTTCATGCAAGTGCAGGTTATCCACGAGTCCAAGGAGTTGGGCGGCATATCTTGTTTGTTTAATATCATGGGAGCCAGCCATACCCACTGAATATAATTTCGCATCTTTGCACATTGCGGCAAGGAGAGAACTGTCAAGACCCCCGGAAAATGCGATCGCGCATGGTTTATAATAACGTTTCTTGATGGATCGTTCAAGCCCTTCATAAAGCATATCTCTGGCTTCATTTTCAATTGTCAGCAATTTTCCAGGCGAAAAAGATGACACTTTTTTTACAGTTATAGTTGCAGGACTGTAATTCAACATGTATCCGGGTTTTAATACATGGACCTCGTTTTGTGCAATTGCGGATAATGCTTTTTTCTCAGAAGCAAATGCAAAAACTTCACCTTTAACAAAATACAGAGGTTTGACTCCAGCCGGGTCGCGAACAAGGGTAATTTCCCCAGTTTCATAATATGCGAATGCATAATCCCCATCTAATTCCTCTATCGCTGCTTCAGTACCTCTGGACCTGATCAGGGCAAAAAGGGTTTCGCTGTCTGAATCTGTATTAATATCAAGCTTTTTCGCGATCTCCCTGAAATTGTAAATCTCCCCATTGTAAGTGATCGCTCCACCGTTTGAGATCGGCTGGTTTTTTTCTCCTGTTATCCTAAGCAATACATTGCCAAGAGTTATATCACCATCCGAGAATGTGCCGCTGCTATCTGGCCCCCTGTGTTTTAGCGCTTCAAGCATGTTCAAGACAAGTACTTTTGCATTTTTTCCGGCAGCGCCTGCAATTCCGCACATAAAGTCTTAAATCACTGAATTGTTTAAAAAAGGTTCTGTTGATAATCAAGTTTAGTTAGAAGATTCTTTTATAGCGGGGAATGGATTCGAACCATTGGTCTACGGGTTATGAGCCCGTCGGGATATCCTGACTACCCTACCCCGCTTTTGAGGTAAAAAATAGTATCCCCCTTAAGTAGATGATGAATGATAAAGTCTTCGGTTTGGGATGTTTTGGAGCAAAATGAATTTATGCTAGTCTTGGAGATCATTTGAATATGGGTAAGATAAGAAAAGTTATCTCATGATACGTATGATAATATTTAAATAGTATGAATAATCATTATAGATTGGGTGATTAGCATGGAAACCTTAACTCAGCCAGAACTTGAAATGAAAAGAATGGTGTGCGAGAATTGCGGGACGGCTACTTTCGAATTCGGTGATTATTCCATCATGGATAAATACATCTGTATGGATTGCTCGGATATTCTCTCACTTTTTGATTAATTCTTTCAGGTCATCGTAAAATTAATAGTCATAACCACCATTAGAACTCCAGATGATCCCTGAAATCCTGAAATCATATCAAGCTCATATCGAAGATCGGCAAAAATCCGGTATTCCACCCCTTCCTCTTAATGCACAACAGGTTAAAGCCCTGGGCGAACTGGTTTTTGACCCCACTGCCGGATATGAAAATCTTATCCTTAAACTCCTCACAGAGCACATCCCACCTGGAGTTGACCCGGCAGCTCTTGAAAAGGCAAAGATCTTAAGAAAAATCGCCCTGAGGGAAAGCATAACAAGTTTAGTCACGCCGGCGCAGGCCATAACCCTTCTTGGGCTTATGAAAGGTGGGTATAACATTGAGACTCTTATTGAATTACTCGATGATAAGGAATTTTCAGATCAAGCTGTTCTTGCTCTTTCCAACTCGATCCTGATATTCGGGTTCTTTGAAAGGATAAAAGAGCTTTCTGCCACGAATCCCAAGGCACGAAAAGTCCTTGAAAGCTGGGCAAAAGCTGAATGGTTCGAAAGTGGACAGGAAATCCCCGAAACCCGCAAAGTGACTGTGTTCAAAGTCTCCGGAGAAGTCAACACTGATGATCTTTCCCCAGCTTCACGCGCAGGATCACGCGCCGATATTCCCCTTCATGCTCTTTCCATGCTTGAGAACCGATATCCTGGGGCGCTTGATGAAATAAGAGAACTGAAAACGAAAGGATATCCGATAGCCTTTGCCGCAGATGTCGTTGGAACAGGAAGCAGCAGGAAATCAGCAGCCAATTCCCTTATCTGGTGGATAGGCGAAGACATACCTGGCGTCCCTAACAAACGAAAGGGCGGAGTGATCATGGGAAGCCAGATAGCGCCAATTTTCTTCAACACCGCGCGCGATAGCGGAGCGCTTCCCATCAAATGTGATGTTTCAGCTCTGCGGTCAGGAATGGTCGTTACACTGGATTTCAAACACGGATGCATAATTGGCGAAAACTGGGAAAATATCACGACATTTTGCATCGAACCGGAAACCCTTCCTGATGAATACAGGGCAGGTGGCAGGCTTTCACTCATCATAGGAAAAGAACTTACACGAAAATCGCAGGAAGCGCTTGGTGTAAATTATGACCTTTTTTTAAAGGCAGCGCAACCTAAGATTTCAAATCGCGGATATACTCTTGCACAGAAAATCGTGGGCAAAGCATGCGGGCTTCCTGGTGTGCGTCCGGGACAATCATGCCTCCCGGCGATAACAACAGTGGGTTCGCAGGATACGACCGGACCTATGACGGCAGATGAAATTAAAGAACTTGTCTGCCTTGAATTCCAGGCGCCTCTTGTAATGCAATCTTTCTGCCATACAGCCGCTTACCCGACGCCAGCCGATAAGGCCATGCACCAGGTACTTTCACAATTCATCAAAGGCCTGGGAGGAGTCGCCCTGAAACCTGGAGACGGCATAATCCATTCATGGCTCAACCGTATGATCCTGCCCGATACTGTTGGAACTGGAGGGGACAGCCATACACGTTTCCCAATAGGGATTTCATTCCCTGCAGGAAGCGGTCTTGTGGCATTTGCGGCAGCTCTTGGCGTAATGCCTCTTGACATGCCGGAAAGTGTGCTTGTACGGTTCAAAGGTAAACTTAAAAAAGGCATTTTCCTGCGCGACGTTGTAAATGCAATCCCTTATTTTGCAATAAAGCAGGGGCAGCTAACTCTTGATAAAAAGAATAAGAAAAATATATTTAACGGAAGAATACTGGAAATGGAAGGTCTCCCAGACCTTACTGTGGAGCAGGCTTTTGAACTTACGGATGCAAGTGCCGAGCGATCAGCTGAAGCCAGTATTATAAAGCTGTCAAAAGAACAGGTAGTCAGATACCTTGAAACTAACATCTCTATATTGAGATCCCTTGCCAAGGAAGGCTATGCGGCAAATGCGCTGGAAAAGCGAATAACATCAATGCAGGAATGGCTTAATGACCCTATTTTGCTGACAGCAGACCCGGATGCGGAATATGCAGGTTTAATTGAGGTCAACTTATCCGATATAAAAGAGCCACTCCTCGCCTGCCCCAATGACCCTGATTTTATAAAACCGCTATCTGAAGTGGCAGGAACAAAGATCGATGAAGTGTTTATCGGTTCATGCATGGTAGATATAGCACATCTTGAAAGGGCATCAAAGATAATTGAAAAAGCAGGAAATATCACATCAAAATTATGGATGGCTCCACCTACGAAACTCATTGAAAAAAGACTAAAGGAAAACGGAATTTCTTCCAGGCTAACGGAACGGGGGGCCAGAATAGAGATCCCCGGATGCAGCCTTTGCATGGGTAACCAGGCACGTGTGGCTGATAATGCCGTTGTGTTCTCGACAAGCACGCGCAATTTCGATAACCGGATGGGAAAAAATGCACAGGTATATTTGGGGTCGGCTGAGCTTGCCGCGATAATTGCAGTTCTGGGAAGGATACCCACGTTAACTGAATATTTTGAACTGGTGCATTAATGAGATCAGTCTTTTTCCTTTTATTGCTATTGGTTCTTATGGAAGGGTGTATAAACCCGCAAGTCCAAACAGGCGACCCTTCACGCTATGAACTCCCCGGCCTTAATAATACCACTATTTTTTATCTAAATCTCTCTTCAACACAGGTTGTAGAAAATATCAATGACAGTTCATTTTTTGACTACCAGATATTAGATAATATTAACACTTTCAAGAATCCTGTTGCTGTGGACTATTCGGGAAAAAATGCCAGCGTCAATGTTTCAATAATAACTACATTCGGACGAAATTATGCACATTTTAATTTCAGCTCGAATTTTTCAGGATATGTTGCATATACAGTGCCAGGAGGGCAGGATTTCACATATTACCCTCCATTGAACCAAACGATACGTGTTGTCCTCCCTGTTAATTACACAGCAGGCACAATGTTCCTGGGATATATCCAGCCAAAACCGGATAATATTACGAAGGACTCGTCAGGAAGGGAAGTTATCATCTGGAATAATGCTTCCCAGGAAAAGATCAGGGTGAAATATAATTATAAAGAGAATACAGAGCTTTTAGTATATTTTATCGGGTTCCTTTTGATATGCACAATTATCATATGGGGATATTATAAATATAGTATTTCAGCGATCCAGAAAAAACTCAAAATGCTTGAAAAGGATATCAGAAAATAAAGAAACAACGAACCAATGCGAACTCAAAATGAACTCCAATGGCGTGAGTTCGTTTTGAGTTCGTTCGAGTTAGTTGTTAATTTCAATTCATCAACTTCAGGAATATATCCTCAAGCGACGTCTCCACAGTTTTAATATTTATTATTTTCCCATTATGTCCCGCCACCCAGCCTGTAATGCTGTTAAATTCATCCAGGTTTTTTGTCTTTGCTATGAAATTCCCATTATTCCTTACAGCAGCAAAACCAAACTGTTCCTGAACATTGAATTCAATCTCATATTCAATACCGCCGCACAATTTTTTTATCTCATGCATGGTGCCAATTGCAACTTTTTTACCTTTGTTCATCATAAGGACGCGATCGCATATGCTTTCTACCTGGTACAGGTTATGGGCGCTAAAGATTATGGTCTTGTCTTTTTTTTTCAATGACAGGACAAAGTCAGTGAGATACTTTGAAGTCGTAGGATCAAGACCTGATGTCATCTCATCCATTATCAGGTATTCAGGATCGTTTATTAAGGCTCTTGCAATCATGACTTTTCGCTGCATACCTTTTGACATTTCACCTGTTTTTTTATCTCCCGCATCAAGCTTCAGCGCATCCAGGATTTCCCCGATCCTGTTTGACGAAGTCTCCTTTTTGATCCCATAGATTTCTGCGAAAAACATGAGGTATTCACTGGCCGTCATTCCTTCATAAAGAGGGCTTTCCTCTGGCAGGAAACCAAGCTTCTGCTTGATCTTTTGAGAATCCTTCTTTATGTCCAGCCCCTGTATTTTTATGGAGCCTCCTGTGGGGATAATTAATCCGCTTAGCATTTTCAATGTCGTGGTCTTCCCGGCGCCGTTTGGGCCCACGATCCCGAATATCTCGCCCTTTTCGATCTCAAAATCCAGGCCTTCAACGGCCATAAAGCCGCCATATTCTTTCCTTAATCCTGATACTTCAATTTCTTTCATAGAAATACTTATTTAGTGTATGAGTATAATAAACATTATGATGAGAGGAATACTGACAATATCAAAATGGGAATTAAAGAGAACCCGTTCAACTATCAGTCCTAAAATACGATTCCTCTCAATATTTATTTTGATATTGATAGGCACTGCTTCATTTTTTGCAGTCCAGTCAGGCCTTCATATTAATGATAATATTTATAAAGTGGTGATGACTGACGATTCACTTGCCAGTGTCATAGGAAGCGATTCGAAATTTGAGGTTTTTGTTGCACAAGAAGAAAGGGCAAAATATCTTTTTGAACATGATAATTTTGATATTCTTATTATCGGAAAAAGGATATACTACCAGAATACTGAAAAATCCATATCAGCTTTTGACTCATTAGACAAGGCTGTAAAAAGATATAATGAAGCCAGCCTAATGACTTTCAATGACCTGAATAATACTTTTCCTGTGTGGATCACGATCGATAACCTGGTCAGAGAGCAGTCATTTCTTTCACCATCAATGAATGAGCTCCCGGAAATGGAAACATCTCTTGAAAACCAATCCTCAACAGGATCGCAAAGCGACCAGGTTAGCTCAACTCAAACTGCCGTGGGAAGCCAGGGAATTGGACCTAATAATAATGCTCGTGTTCCGACAATAGAGGAAATTACAGGTGGTGATAAATTATCACCGATCAGTGAGCAAACACTTGCGACGCCCTCCCATTTAAGCCCCCCGATACCTTTCAAATCTGTTGTTTTAAGTTTTTTGTTTATTTTTCCGATTTATTTTATAGCACAGTTTTTTTCATCTAGCATAATGGAAGAAAGAATCAAGAGAAAAGGTGAACTTTTGCTCGTTTCACCAGTTAGTTCCGCCCAGATCGTGCTTGGCAAGCTTTTGCCGTATTTATTGGGTTCAATAGTACTTGTAGCAATAATGACTTTCAGGCTGGGTGGAAGCCCCTGGATAATACTGGTAGTACTGCCTATTTCCCTCATGTATCTCTCGACATCATTCCTGGGAGCGATAATTGCCAGGAGCTATAAAGAACTCAGCTTTGTGCTTATTTTCCTGTCGGTTTTCCTATCAGGCTATATTTTCTTCCCTGCGATGTTTTCCAATGTGCACGCCATAAGCATCATTTCCCCGATGACGCTTGTTGTCAGGCTTCTTGAGAACCAGACTGTTTCCGTGAGTGATTATATGTTCTCAACTATTCCGTTTTACCTTATATCAATTCTAATTTTCATATTTGGTATTTTTATCTACAGGGAAGAAGACCTGTTCACACAGAAGACTATTGCAGGAAAACTTTTAGATTCTATCCAGGAATTTATAAAACGGGCACATGTTCCACTTTTTTCGCTGAGCATTGTACTCATACCGATCGCATTTTCGATCCAGATGATGCTTATTGTATTGATGTTCAATTTTCCGATCCGTATCGGGATAGTTTTATTCATTGTCGTGGCTGCGTTCATTGAAGAACTGGTAAAATCAGTCGGGATATATACTGTCTTTTCTAGAAAAATGTCAGATGCAACGACTGGTAACGCTTTGAAATTCGGCATATTGTCGGGTCTTGGTTTTTTCGCTGGTGAAAAACTTTTGCTTCTTGTGGTAATAGCAAGCATTTCCAGCTCAGCTTTTGGTTCAGTGATGGGAGCCGGTCTTCTTGTTTTCCCGCTGCTTTTGCATGTCACTTCCACGACAGTAGCTTCACTTGGGATCAGATATTCAGGATGCAGGTATTATCTTGCGTCTGTTATCCTGGCAGCAGTTGTTCATGCAGCTTATAATCTTTATCTTGTTAGGAGTGTTATTCTTGGCTAATCGAAATATCATTGTTAAAAAAGAGCTCAAATCCCTCATGCTTGAGAAAACCCTGGTGCTTGCGATTATCGTGCAATTGTTCATAGCTTCCTTCTCATCGCTGCTTGTTATTGGTCTTGCGTCGTTCTTTGACCCTTCGGCTCTTGATAAGTATAACACCCCCAGGTCAAATGTGGGAATTGTGGGGACCGGGGAACTGAAACAATTCATTGAAAAAGGTCATATCCGCCCACACAATTATGAAAATCTTTCATCTGCATTTACTGATTTTTACACTAACAAGATCGATGCTATCATTGTTATCCCGAATGAGGCTGCAAACGGAAGCGATATAATACAAATAATGACATATCTTCCTAAATCGGACATAAAAGGCACATTCGCAATGCTGCAGCTTAAAAAGCCACTTGAGAATTATGAAGCTTATGCCCAGGATCTTCGCAGTTCCAGGTTAGGATTTGAACCGATAAGACTTATTGTTGACAGGGTTCCCAAAAAGACATCGACTTATTTTGAATTCATATATGGGATACTTATCCCGCTTCTTATATTTACTCCTGTTTTCATATCCGGCGGGATGATAATTGATATGCTCACAGAGGAGTATGAACGTAAAACACTTGACCTGCTGCTTGTTTCACCCCTGTCTTTTTCTGAAATACTGGACGGGAAAATGATCACAGCTATAATCATCGTCCCGGCGCAGGTGTTCTTATGGCTTCTTCTTGTTACCATAAACAGGGTTGCCGTAAATAATATCTTTTTGTTGCTGCTCCTTTGCACAATAGTGGCCGCAATAGTTGTTATTCTTGGTGCGATGATAGCGGTCAGGTTTAAAAAGAGAATGGTATCCCAGTATCTTTATTCACTTGTGCTTATAATGCTGTTCCTCGTAGGATATCTATTCGCAAATTCTCCTTTTAACCTGGCGACCAGACTGGCAGCGGGTTCGGTTGGGGCGCAGGCGCTTGTTTATTTTGGGGCGTATGCGGCTGTGGCGTTTGTGTTGTATTTAGGAATTAAGAGGATGGTGACGAGAGGATAAATTTTTAGGAAAAGATACAAAGCTTGTTGCCTGTAACCTTTATATGGTTTAAAAACGTGTAAGCAAACTCAATACGCTTATCTCATATTGATTTTGAGAGATCCTTTTATCTAAAAGGATAACTAAAATTATATAATATAGATACCGTTTTGTGCTTTTAAAAAGAAAAGCATGACGAGATAGCCAAGCCCGGTATGGCGCAGGGTTGCTAACCCTGTGTTCCGCAAGGAGCTCGGGGGTTCAAGTCCCCCTCTCGTCGCTTTTTACAAATGCTGGTTTTTCGGGGAATGGTACTTATGGGGAAACGAAGGAAGCCACTACCGCCGGTATTAATACCAAAGAATTTGAAACGTTCGTTGCGGTGCAGAAGAATATGCAGATTATTCAGAAATAATTTTATCAGAAATCTCATCCAGGATTTCATCCATAGTCATTTCTTTTGACTCATGAACGCCTTCCTTATCATGTTTATGATATGGAAAAGTAGAAATTTCCCTGTGATGGGGCGCATTATCCCACCTAATTATGAACTCACCTTTTTTCTGCAAATGATACGAATATTTATCACGCTTGATATTTTCGCTGGATACTGTAAAATACTCAGTGACATAAAGAGTGGAACCATCAACCATTTCAACCGTACAATCCATAAAACCTGAAACTGAGGTGATGAATTCATCATCAATCTCAATATCCCTTACAAGTGGTGATGCTGTTAAGGAGGATTTGAGGTCGGCAAGAAAAATCTCAAGCATGAACTATACTTTGTATCTCCTTTAAACGTTCATTGAGCTTATTATATGTATCTTTATATGCAAACCAGTTCAAGTATCCCCTCTCATCGCCAAGCTTACCATCATTGAACTTTTGATAAAAAGAGTCAGAACTCATTTTATAAGAGTTCTCAAATTCAGAGAGTTTGATCTCAACCTTCTTTATTTCACGTTTCAGCATATAGAGTTCTACTTTGAAAATTTTATTTATAGTTGAATCTATGTACTTTTTCTCAAAATCAAGACCATGAGACAATTGGTAATCTAAAACTTTAACAATTTCAGCGTTCATTAGTTAATAATAAAACAGCTTTCATCTTTATAAAGTTTCCTTAAAAATACTTCACATCGTGGGATGTTTGAAGGGGTTTCTCCTTCTATTGCTAACCCTGTGTTCCGCAAGGAGCTCGCGGATTCAAGTCCTCCTCTCGTCGCCTTTTACTAATGATGGTTTTTCGGAGAATGGTGCTTCTGGTGGAACGAAGGAAGTTACAAAAGTTCCAGCCATCCAGTACCATACTAAATCCTTTTAAATGTTCCTTAAGGTTCAAAAGAATCTTTCTGCAGGGACTGTTGAAAAACATAATCCCTTGCTAATGAATTTCTTGAATACAGCAAAGATGCAATTGGATGCTAAAACTGTTCAAAAATTTTATGAAAAAAGAGGGGACAATTACCTTTGTTGATCGAATAAACTGAAGGACATTGATTCTATGGAGCTTGAATGAGTATAGCATAAACATCATTTATATACATGCTTTCTATGCTCAACATTTATCACAATAATTAGAAGTTTATTTCCCTGTATCTGATACAATATCCGGTATTTACCCACTCGCCATGACAACATCTCTTTAAGTTTGCCTTTTAGCGGTTTACCTTCATATGGATTTTCTTTTATCTCTTTTAACCCTTCGACAACTCTATCCTGCAATTTTTTATCGAGTTGAGAGAACTCTTTATCAAATTTGCTTGATAAAATTAGATTATATTTCATACCCATGTTTTTTTAAGAAATCTTCAAATTTAATAACTCTGCCATTCTTAATATCCTGTAATCCTTCTTCTATTGCTTTTAATGTTTCAGTGTCACTCATGATTTCAAGAGTTTCTATCGCGGATTCAATCTCCGTATCCACTCTTCTTAGGGTTTCAATAAAAACCTGTGTCTGGATTTCTGCACCTGCCATTGTGTTCATATTTACACCTATTTGGTTTATGATTATATTATCTTCTCGCCCTTCCATAAATTTCTCTGTCTTCATGACTTCCATCAAAACCAAAAAGTTCCATATTATGAAGCCCTTACAAAGTGTTGTAAAAAAAAAAGCATTTTTGCACAAAACGAAGGTTGGGTGATATACTCACTACCTTATCGGATTTGAACTTTCGGCAGGTGCTAACCTGTGTTCCGCAAGGAGCTCGGGGGTTCAAGTCCCTCTCGTCGCTTTTTACAAATGCTTGTTTTTCGGGGATTGAATGAGAGGAATGGGAAGTTTGAAATATATCTTGGGAGCTTGAAATATTACTATGGATTTTGTGGCATTGGATTTTGAAACAGCAAACGAAAAAAGGAATAGTGTATGTGAACTGGGAATAGCGATCGTTGAGGATGATGAAATTATTGAAAGCAAATCTTGGCTAATAAGACCACCTGAGCTGAGATTTAATCCGTTTAATACATCTATTCATGGCATTTCTGAAAAAGATGTTATAGACCAGCCAGAATTTGATGCGTTATGGGATGAAATTAAAAATTATTTGGGGGGTAATATAGTCCTTGCTCATAATGCAAGCTTTGATTTTAGTGTATTAAGAAATGTTTTAGATTCCTATTCAATTCCTTATCCTGATATTAAATATACATGCAGTTATATAATTTCGAAAAAGGTCTGGGAAGGTTTGCTATCATATAATTTGAAGAATTTAGCAAATATGTTAAATGTTCAATTAGAGCATCATCATGCATTTTCAGATGCAAATGTTTGCGCAGATATTTCAGTTAAAGCATTTCAAAAATCAAATATTAATTCTATTGAAGAAATAGAAACTAAATTAGATATTGAAATTGGACAATTATATCAAGATGGTTACAAACCTTCAACCATCAAACGGCATAGAATTCATGAAAAAATGCCAAATAATGTGGATAGTAAAATTGAAGAAATGCAGCAGGATGATTCTAAAATATCAATAAGAAAACCAGAAAATTCTAAAATGTCAAAGGGCAAAGAAGATTATGACAAACTATGTGTATTGGAAGACAGCAATAAAATCGACGTTCTGCACCCGTTTTATGGTAAAACTCTTGTGTTTACAGGAACATTGCAAGCAATGGTTCGTTCTGAGGCTCAGAAGTTAGTTTTAAAGAAAGGTGGCTTTTTTGGGACCTCTATTTCTTCTTCGACAAATTATTTAGTTATAGGGGTTCAAGACTTACGTGTTGGTGAAGATGGAAAAAGCAATAAAATGGAAAAAGCTAGGAATTTGCTGAGTAAAGGGGTGGATATAGAGCTGATGACTGAAGATGATTTTTTACGCATGCTTTGAAATTAAACTAATAATTTTGGCATTATATTATCTTCTTGTCCGCCCCGTTTTTCTCATTCTCAACTTTCTTTTGCCATTCGATGAAATTGCAATGGGGGCATCCGATATCCCAGGGGCGCTTGCCTTTGTTGATTATCTTGATATGATATATGCCATGATCCGGGCACTGCTTTTCAGTCACAATAATTTGCCCGACTTTTGGCAGCGGAAGAATAAAATCGCAATTGGGATAACCTGAACATCCGATAAATCTTGAACCCTTCTTCGATTTCCTGATTATAAGGTCAGAAGAACATTTCTGGCAGGTCCCGATTATCTTATCCTCATATAACCCGTTCCTCAATGATTCACTTATAAGGTCTTTGTTCTTTGTCAGGTCTTTGAACACTTCGCCAAGCATGTCCCTTGATTCATTGATAACGAATTCTTCCTTGATCTTCCCCTCTGAGATCTCATCCATGTCTTTTTCAAGTTTGCTTGTCATGTCCGGTTTTGTGATGGTATTTGCATACGTCTCAAGCGCATCGACGACAGCAAACGCTGTTTTTGTGGGCTGGAGAGGATTTCCATGCACATACGCTCTTGAATAGAGCTTTGCTATTATTTCATGGCGCGTGGATTTTGTCCCAAGCCCCAGGTCTTCCATTATCTTGATAAGATGTCCCTGCCCATAGCGTGATGGCGGCTGCGTCTCTTTTCCCTGAAGATCAGTCTCTTTCACATTAAGGATCTGGCCTTCCTTTAACTGCGGCAGAATCCTGTCTTCCGGTAGATTATATGAATAATACCATCGCCATCCCTGCTCCACCAATCTTGCCCCATTTGCCCCGAAGTCCTCACCGGTTATGTCAACGGTCACTGCCATTGTTTCCCAGAGTGTTTCATCAGCGAATGTTGCGAAAAAGCGCCGGACTACAAGCTCGTATATCTTCCACTCATCTTCTTTGATCTTATTCCTGCTCACCGGAGTAGCCGGCATGATCGGAGGGTGGTCGGTAGTTTCTTTCTTTCCCCGCGTGGGAGTGAGTTTTCCTGCAAGTAACTTTTGTGCATATTCTTTAAATTCAGTAGTCAGGAATGATTCGATGATAGCTTTTGTGTCAATTGTTGGGGGATAAACGGTATTATCAGTACGCGGATATGAAATGTATCCATTAACATAAAGGAATTCTGCTATCCTCATGGCATTTGCCGGATTTATCCCGACCGCGCTTGCGGCCCTCAGGAATTCCGTGGTATTAAAAGGCGTTGGAGGCTTTTCGCTTCGCTTTCCAAGTGTGATGCTTTTTACAGTGCCGGTTTTTCCAAGTTTTGCGTGTATCGCTTCGGCTTCTGCTTTGTCAAGTATTCGTCCTTTCTTGTGCTGGGCCTCAAATTCCCCGCCATTTACAAGAATAGCAAATATTTCCCAGTATGGAACTGGCACGAATGCTTCGCGTTCTTTTTCGCGGTTCACGATTATCGCAAGTGTGGGTGATTGCACCCTGCCCACAGAAAGGAATTTGTCACCAAGCCTTCCCGAACTTAAAGAAACATAACGCGTAAGAACCGCGCCCCAAACAAGATCAATGATCTGGCGCGATTCTCCAGCGGCTGCAAGATTAAAATCTATCTTTGTGGGATTGGAAAAGGCCTTTTTTATCTCAGCCGGGGTTATAGTGCTGTAATGGACACGGTCAGCCGAAATATCAGGATTTACTTTTTTTACCACGTTCAATGCTTCCACACCTATCAATTCACCCTCCCTGTCGTAGTCAGTGGCAATGGTCAGGTGGTCTGCGTCTTTACCTAATTTTCGAATGGCTGTAACGATATTGGCATGCGTCGGATTTGTCAGGACCTGCGCCGATATCAAGTCTTTTAGATCAGTTTTTTGCCAGTTATTATATTCTTTCGGAAAATCAACTTCTACTATATGACCTGACAGTCCGATAACTGCCGTTTCATCGAATTTATAAGCATCGACACCGTTCACTCTTTCTTTATCGGGCTTTTTTTCGGATAGTATAGCCGCGATCCTCTTTGCAGTGTCATGTTTTTCTGTTATGATTAAGTGCATCGTATCCTCAGGAGTAGCTGGATAAGAAGAGAACTTACTTAAATAGATTTGGTTATGAACAAATTGTAAAAGTTTTTATAACCATAACAACAATTTCAATCCGAATGGTAAAAATCATCGTTATCAACAATTATGGCCAGACATGCCACCTGATCCATCGAGCCGTTCGCGACCTCGACCAGGAAGTCGAACTGATGAAAAATACTTCTTCCAGTGCCGAAATACTGGAAAAAGAACCGGATGGGCTTATACTTAGCGGCGGCCCGACACTTGAGCGTGCTGGCAATTGCAGCGCATACGTAAAAGAGATCAACCTGCCCATACTGGGGATATGCCTGGGTCACCAGGTGATGGCAAAAGCCTATGGGGGCGCCGTAAGGACAGGCGCAGCAGGTGGCTATGCGGCAGTTGATATCGAAATACTTGAAGAGAACGATATCCTGAAAGGCTTGGGCCCTATGACAAAAGTTTGGGCATCCCATGCCGATGAAGTATCAAAGCTTCCATCTGATTTTATTAGGCTTGCACGATCGAATATATGCGAAGTTGAAGCCATGAAACACAAAGAAAAACCATTATATGGCGTACAATGGCATCCGGAAGTCTCTCATACTGAAAAAGGAAATGACCTTCTCAGGAACTTTTTCCATGTCTGTGAGACTTATCAGCCAGCAAGATGACCACATAGCCAATAAGGGCAAAAAAAGCCCCGCTTGCCAGGACTGCCCTGAAACCATATTTTTCAAAGAGAATGCCGCCAATGAGTGAACCTAAAATTGATGCAAGGGCTATTGAAGAATTAAGCAGCCCCGCAGCTGCACCCTTTTCATCGTTGTTCTTAATTAACTCGTTCGTTGAGCCTAAAAACAGGAATGCATATGAAAAAGCAATCAAGGCAAGACCAACAACAGCCTGGTAATATATTGTTATAGGTATTAATACCAGGAAAGCTGCCACCGAAAGCAGATCCCCGGTATGGATAAGGAAATGGTTGCTGTATCTGTCAAGCCGCCTCATAATAAAAAATTGAAGACCCGGATTCAACATATAAATTATCCCAATCCAGAATTTATTGGCACCAAGACTTGCAAGATATAACGGGAAAATCAACCATACTCCATTTGCCCCGATCTGGCGCAGGAAAAATGCAAAATAAATATTCCAATTCTTTTTAAGGAGTTCAACTGAGAAAAAATCTGTCTTTTTCCTGGTGACAGCTTCGGTATCAGGAAGCGTTAATGTGATCAGGAACGACATCGCAAAAAATAATGACGCAACCGCAAAGATCTCCCAATATACAGCTATTACTCCAGCCAGCAGATTTCCAAACGCCCATCCAAGAGGCATGAATGAACTGAATTTCCCGATGCTGCGTTTCGTGTTATAAACATACAGCATCATGACAGCAGGGTAAATCCCTGCGCTAAAGCCCGCCATGGCGCGGATAATTGCCAGGCTTACAGGATCATACGCATACATCTGGATAAAGAAAGTTACTGTTGAACTCAAAAAACCTGCATATAGCAGTGTTTTTGGCGGATAATTATCCGCTGCCCTGCTGAAAATATACGTTGAAAGAAAAAGAGCTGCCCCGTAACATGCCCCTATAATACCGATCTGGGTCCCGCTTGCATGTAATTCACTTGCAACGATGGGGATAAAAAGATTTGACATCATTATTGAGGAATTAATAAGAAGCTGGATAACGTTAAGTCTCATTCTGATGAAGAGATATGTATTTAAGCAATATAAGTTGAACTACAGGTGAAACATGAGTCTTGACTGGACTGAAAAATATCGCCCACAGACATTGTCTGAAGTTGTGGGGCATAATAAGGCACTAGAGGAGCTAAAAGCATGGGCGGTAACATGGCTGCATGGAATACCTGAAAACAGGGCCGTTGTCCTGTATGGAAAAGCAGGAATAGGAAAAACCACAACTGCTCATGCTCTTGCCAGGGAAATGGGATGGGAAGTCATCGAGTTAAATGCAAGCGACCAACGCACTGCGGATGTCATTGAAAAGGTGGTAGGGTCTGCTTCCCAGATGGGAAACCTCACCGGCGGCAAAACAAAAAGGCTCATAATTATGGATGAAGCGGATAATATCCATGGCACTTCTGACAGGGGAGGGGAAAGGGCAATAGTAGAACTAATAAAAAAGACAAGCCACCCAATTATTCTTATCGCAAATGAACTTTATGACATGTCTGCTGGACTTCGGACTGCATGCAAACCTGTTCAATTCAATTCCGTGATGTCACGTTCCATGATCCCGGCACTAAAGAAGATCGTTGAAGTTGAAGGCATAAAATGCGAGCTGGGAGTTCTTGAAAAGATCGCCGAAAATGCGAATGGGGATCTTAGAAGCGCTATAAACGACCTGCAGGCGATCGCACAGGGAAAGACCGTGCTCAATATCGAGGATATCGTTACCGGGGAAAGGGATAGCAAGGAGAATATCTTCAAAGTACTTGTAAAGATTCTCAAAGGCACAAATATACGCGAGGCTCACGAGGCCACATTCCACCTTGATGAGAATCCTGACGACCTGATACAATGGATGGATGAGAATCTACCACTTGAATATACTTCGCCTGATGATCTTTCTCAAGGATATTATTATCTTGGAAGAGCTTCTATATTTTTAGGGAGGGTGAAGAGACGACAGAATTACAACATGTGGAGATATGCCAGCGTCCTTATGACAGCAGGTGTCATTGTGGCAAGGTCACACCGTTACAGCGGGTTCATAAAATACCAGCCGCCTTCATTATGGAGAAAACTGGGACAGACAAAAGGAATGAGGCAGGTCCGGGATTCCACAGCAAAGAAGATCGGAACATACTGTCATGTTTCCATGAGTTTCACGCGCTCACAGTTGTTCCCGTTTTTCAGGCTCCTGATCACGAATGAAAAATATGCACCTAATATAACTGCAACAATTGGTTTTGAGCCTGAAGAGATAGCTTTTCTTCTTGAATCGAAAACCGTAACAAAAAAAATACAAAAAATATACGATGAAGCCCAGTCTTTAAAAGGAAAAGAAACCGAACACGATGTTGAGTTATTCGGGGGATTTGGCAGCAAGGATAAAAAGACCATAGCTCCTGAACCTGAGAATACTATGACCGAGAAAAATAATACTGAAACGAAAAAACCTGAAATTCCGGTAAAGAAAGAGAGCAAATCCCAGAAGTCGTTATTTGATTTTTAATGCAACTCTGTTCTCTGGTATGAAAAATAGCAACGAACACAACGAACTCGATACGAACTTAACCCATCGGAGTTCGTTTTAGTTCGTACCAGTTCGTTGCTTTTTCATGTTCATTCAATATTCATTCAGATGCATGCCCAGACTCTTCTCCAGCTCCACCATATCCTTATAAGGCACCGAAAGAATGCGATCGTTTCCCCTCACCATTGCTGAAACCTTTGCATCCTCTTTGTAAATGCAGAGAACTTGTTTTCCTTTTGATACGGCATAACAAATCTCATATCCTGTGCCAATCGAGGGTATTGTTACGTCTGCGACAAGACATTCGCATTCATTAACGTATCCGATATCGTTATTGAATATTTCTTCATCTGTTATCTTTGCTTCTATCTTTTCAAGATCAACAGATGCAACATGTTCGCTCACGACCTTATGCCCTTGTTTCTTGAGGATGTCCACTATCCGGATATATACCGGCAGCATGTTGCGCCCTCCCCTGATGGAACCTGCAAAGAAGATTTTCATGGCCCTCCTTCATTATTCGCAGGTTTCGCAAGCCTGATAAGATTCTCTTTTCCCTTTCGAATCTTTATGATTATACCATCGCCTTTCATTTTAGAGAGGACCATGCTTATCTTGGATTTTGAAAGCCCGCTATGATCTACGATATCGGATTGATACGCCTGCCCTCCTTTCCTGAGAAGGAACTGCCTTATCATCTCTTCGTCATCCAGATCTTCTAAATTCAGATCAGAAAGCGGTATGTTGGGGTCAAGTCCCATGTTAATCAATTTTTGTTCTCGTACGGCTTTTTCTAATTCTTCCACACTTTGTGTGCCATGTTCTTTTTGAACTGATTGAACCATTTTTTTCCAAAATTCCGGTATTTCAGAGATTTCATTTAACATCTCTTTTGGAACTTCGGTTATCATATCTTCATAAAATTCCATCTTTGTTGTGGATACCTTCTCCAAACGCTTATTTTTCCAGTACCTTAAAAAAGCCACAAAAGCGATAATTATGAAAACTGAAATTAGCCCTTCAATTATGAGCCACTTCCAGCTTGTTAAGTCATTCACATTAGCTTGATTCGATAAATTCGCTTGGGATAAAACTATATATGGATGACCAACACTGATATTACCAGATAAAGTTCCATCCCATACCAAAAGGTTCCCATTTCTTTTATCAAAAACAGGTATTGCTTTTACAACCTCATATCCATCAGGTATCCTTATCCTGAGCTGGTTCTCTGGCGAAAGCAGAAAAACACCACCAGGAAAAGCATCCCCTATGATTATATTTTCTGAATCATTATATGTGAAATTCTCCCATACAAAAGTATATCTGATAATTCCCTGGCCATCTGAAAGTGTTTTCTTGGTATCATAAGTAATATTTAAGGTTTCAACTTCCATGGAGCGATTTGTAAAATTCAACGTGAAATTTTGAAATGTTTTAAATAAATCCTCATATTCCGGAATATTTCTGTATCTGGAAATATTTTGACCTGTTTTAATCATATTTTCCCATTCATTAAGATCTGACTTTGTCAGGGGAATGATCTTTTCCATTACCCATACGGCATCTGAGTTATCATAAACATTTACAGTGATTATTGACTCTGCTGCCGCTATATTTGCCCCCAATATTAATAATACGCAGAAAAGGATGTTTTTCATGATCAATGTTACAACAATGGTATAACTACTAAGATTTGATATTTAATTCTTGTGGTGATCAGGATTTTTTCGACAAAAACTGTTAAACCTAAGATAGCCTCTTCGCCAGGATCTTCTTTTAAAATATTTCAGGTTTAATTAAAAATGTTCAGGAATTAATTAAACTTTTAATTAAAATAAAAACTTTAATGAACTATAAAAAACAAATATAAGGTTTTATAAGCCTTAAAAACTTAAAAAACCTGAAAAACTCTCAGCATCCTTATAATAAGAATTGTTATACTGTCTTGTATAAAGTAAAAATGCTTTCTTGCATTCAAGCAGATAAAAAACAACGCATAAATTTGACATAAAAAATTAATAGGAGAATAAAAAAATGAAAACAGAAGAAAAGTTTATTGAACTTTTAGGAGATAAGTATTGCAGAGAAATACTATCCCGGACATCAAGCATGGAATACTCTGCCCTCCTGTTATGCAAAGAACTTGGAATACCACTTTCAACTGTGTACAGGAAGTTAAAGTTTCTTGAGGATGCGGGGCTGATAAAGCATGTCAAGACAATCATACAACTCTCAGGCAATGAAGAGAAATATTATCGTTGTGTAATTCATGAGGTTAAGCTGAATTTCCATAAAGGTATACTTTCGGTCAACATGACAATGGTTGATTGCAACGATAAAATTGTGAGACTCTGGAAACGGCTCACACAGTCAAGTTTCCAGGATATCAGGCAGCTGCCAGTGCCACGGGATTGAGTATAAAATAACTTAGATGTTATTTTTTCGATTCCCTTGGCCATAGTTATGTAGTTAAGTTCGAATTGTTGTGTTCGTACTTTTTTCATTTCTCGATGCATGGCAATCAGCGCAGTACTTTTGCAAATGGCAATCAGTGCATGCCATACCTGCAAATGAAACCTGTGTCTTATGCGATGACAACCAGTCTTTGGGATGCGCGTTGGCATGACATTTATTACAGATAGCTGTTATATTTGCAGGATGTTTGACATCTGAGTGACAATCTGTGCAAGTCAGTGAAACCGGATGATTACTGTGACTAAAATTGACTCCATTAAAATCAATATTGGGAGACAAAATGCGCATTTCATGGCAGATCAGACAATTTTTATCCAATACTTTTGCAAATAATGGGTCTGGAGTATCTCCGGAGGTTGTTTCATAATTGTACATTTGTATAAGCCCGTTAATCTTACCTTTTACATGACCTATAAATCCCGGTTCATAATGGCAATTAATGCATGCTATACCCTTATGCGTTGATATGCTCCACGAGTCGTAATACGGTCTCATTATATGGCAATTCTTTCCGCAAAAATCCGGATTTTCAGTGATTGCAAGAGCCTTTTCAGAAATAACTACCCCTGCCATAAGTAGAACCACCAATGAAATAAGAATCGGGAGTTTGTGCTCTAAAATCCAATTCTTAATAACTGCTGTAAGCGATATATTATTCATCAGTTCACCGTTTTTTAATTTGTGTTTTTCCATATCATTCATTTATATTTGCTCCATTTTCCAATTTTGGCTTTGCTCCAATCACTTTGACTGTCATTGCATTGCCCCCTACGCCGTGGCCAGGGCGTTTGCGATGGCCGTGATCTGTGCCGAACTCAGGGTAGAGAGGGAATTCATTTCGGAAACTTCGTTTATGCGATTCGTAATAGTTCTTGCCGATGCTTTCTTCACATCCGAAGACGCCAGGGGATGATGGCAACTTGAGCAATAGCTGGCGTAAAGTGCCGCCCCATCCGTGGGCATCGGAGGTAGGACGGAGGCTATGGCCGAGATCTGCGCCGAACTCAGGGTAGAGAGGGAATTCATGGCAGAAACTGAAGTTATGGCACTCGAAATCTGCGTTGCCGTTCTTCCGGGTTTGGTAGTAGATGCCAGGGAGTTATGGCAGCTTGAGCAATAGGTAGCGTATAGTGTTGCCCCGTCAAGAGTCGCAGGGGGTGGCGTAGGTGTCGGGGCCGGAGGTAGGACAGAGGCTATGGCCGAGATCTGCGCCGAACTCAGCGAACGAAGGGTCGCTGTATTCATAACTGAAACTGAACTAATGGCACCCGAAATCTGCGCCGCAGTTCTTCCGGGCTTGGTAGTAGATGCCAGGGAGTTATGGCAGCTTGAGCAATAGGTAGCGTATAGTGTTGCCCCGTCAAGAGTCGGAGCTGGTGTTGGAGTAGGTGTCGGGGCCGGAGGTAGGACAGAGGCTATGGCCGTGATCTGTGCCGAACTCAGCGAACGGAGGGTCGCTGTATTCATAACTGAAACTGAACTAATGGCGCCCGAAATCTGCGCCGCAGTTCTTCCGGGTTTCGTAGTAGATGCCAGGGAGTTATGGCAGCTTGAGCAATAGGTAGCGTATAGTGTTGCCCCGTCAAGAGTCGGAGCTGGTGTAGGTGTCGGGGCCGGAGGTAGGACAGAGGCTATAGCCGTGATCTGTGCCGAACTCAGCGATCGGAGGGTCGCCGTATTCATAACTGAAACTGAACTAATGGCACTCGTGATCTGCGTTGCTGTTCTTCCGGGTTTCGTAGTAGATGCCAGGGAGCTATGGCAGCTTGAGCAATAGGTAGCGTATAGTGTTGCCCCATCAAGAGTCGGAGCTGGTGTTGGAGTAGGGGCCGGCGATAGGACAGAGGCTATAGCCGTGATCTGCGCCGAACTCAGGGAACGGAGGGTGGCTGTATTCATAACTGAAACTGAACTAATGGCACCCGAAATCTGCGCCGCAGTTCTTCCGGGCTTGGTAGTAGATGCCAGAGAGCTATGGCAACTTGCGCAGTAATTAGCGTATAGTGTCGCCCCATCAAGAGTCGTAGTTGGTGGAGGTGTTGGCGTAGGTGTCGGGATTGGAGGTAAAACGGTTGCGATAGCCGTGATTTGTTCCGGACTCAGGGTAGAGAGGGAATTCATCGAGGAAATTGCGCTGATAGCACTCGTAATCTGCTGCGCCGTTCTTCCTGGCTTGGTAGTAGAGTCTAGGGGGCTATGGCAGCTTGTGCAAAAGTCAGCATACAGTGTCGCCCCATCAAGAGTCGTCGTTATCAGTGGCGTGGGTATCGGGGTCGGGGTTGGTGTCGTTATTGCAGCAGGTAGGAGAGCTGCGATAGCCTGGATCTGCTCCGGACTCATGGAAGAGAGGGAATTCATAGCAGAAACTGCGTTGATGGCGTTCTGAATCTGTGCCACCGTTCTTCCGGGCTTGTCGGTAGATCCCAGGGATCTATGACAGCCTGCGCAGTTGCTTGCATAGAGTGTCGCCCCGTCGAGAGTCAAAGTAGGGAGTGATGTTGACGACGCACCCAGGGCGGTTGCGATAGCCTGGATCTGCACGGAATTCAGTGAAGATAGGGAATTCATGGCGGAAACTGAACTAATGGAGTTCTTAATCTGATCTGCCGTTCTTCCCTTTTTGGTTGAAGATGATAGTGGGTTATGGCATCCCTGGCAGTAGCTGGCATAAAGTGCCGATCTTTCAAAAGCCGTAGTCGGTGAAGAAGATGTCGACACAGCCAGGGCGGTTGAGATAGCCTGGAGTTGAACCATCCTCAGTGATGAGATGGATTTCATTTCCGGAACTGTATTGATTGCAATCTGAATTTGAGCCGCAGTTGACCCCATCTTGCTGGAAGAGGCCAATGGGTTATGGCAACTTGAACAGTAGGTGGAATAGAATGTTGCCCCATCAAGAGCAAGTGTCTTTTTTGGAGTTAATAGATTATCAAGCGCTTTGCCAGGAAAAGTCGTGGCATTGATTTCGGCAATGTTGGTAAATCCATCCCCGTCGGAGTCTTTTGGTTCAATTGTTATAAAATTGTGTCCATTGTTACCAAAATCCGTACCATAGGAGTTTAATGATCCTGCGCCAGATGGGCTAATGTGACAGAGCTCGCAAGTATCAATACTTGAATTTACCGCATTAGGGTATGTTTGTTCAAATGTACTGAGGTAGCCGCACGAACTCAAAACCCCGGGTAAAAATAAAGTTAATAAAACCACAGGTATTAATCCGAATATTAGTTTTTTGTTCATTTTTTTGTCTCCTTATTTAGTAGAGTTGCTCCTTTCTCAATATTTCTGCCTTAATTTCCAAGGCTGCACCATGCATTCCTGCATGGCTGGTTGAAAGGAGGAAAGGGTGCGAAATATTTTAATTGGTTTTGTTATCTTATCCGTTTTATAAATAAAAGGTAAAGGCGATTCTTAAGAATGAGAATGACTGACATAACATATGCAGTAAGGACAGAAGCCAGTGGAAACAAATCTGCTCTAATCTGCGAAATTTGTGGATTCTCATATAAATATTTATCATGCATTTGCGTTTTTAAGCCAAATATTTTTAATTTTTATCGGGGTTGGATATGTTCTTAATTAATACTGTGATCCATACAACCGGAATTAAATAGAGTACTAAGGGTAGTGCTCGTGTTATTATCAAGTCTGATCTAACAACTTGTGGCGCGATTAATAGGGCGATTCCGGTCAATAATATAAGTCCATATGTTGTTTTTCGGTCCATTTTTTCACGTTCCTGTTCTGAATACAAATATTCTTTTTGCGTTGTGTAGATGTATTTGTAACATCTCTATTTACCTAAGAACAGACTATTTATATAAATGAATTTACGGTTTTTTTGGTTTATTTAGTTTTTAAAGGTACAATTTAGTCTTATTTTAGTTAATATCGCCTAATAAATTCTAAATGTGATAAAAACAGGATTATATTATCCGAATTGGTTTCGATCAATCCCACTGTCAAACAACCGTAAAAGTCCCCGGTATCATCCCCATCCAGCAGCTCCACCGTATAGTTCCTTCCTTATCAGGGGTAAATTCTACAATGTTTTCACCAGGCTTTAGTTTTATATCAAGCCCATATTCCCTTACTATGATCTCCTTATTGCAGTTAGTAAGTTGTTTAACATCAATTATCCACCTTACTTTAATTCCTTTCTTTAGAATAAACGTATCAGGGCTCCATCCGCTGGCATCAACACTCATACGGATCACCTGCAATTCTTCGGTCACATTAGAACCCTGCGGACCACCTGATGTTTTCAGATTGATACCACTCCCGAACAAAGTCAAACCATTATTGACCATTATGAGACCCAATACTATTAAGAAAATACCCGATAACCTCATTATTCCATGAACATATTTGTTCAGGCTGCTCAAACTCAAACCAAATATCATCATGGCAGGAAGGGTTCCAAGTCCGAATACAAACATTGAAATGGCCCCTTTCACAGGACTGCCCGTCCCTGCCGCAAATATATACATAGCCGACAGAGGCCCGCAAGCAAGGAATAACCCGTTCGCAAAACCTATTACAAAAGGCTCTTTGCTCTGTGTCCTGCCCAGGTTTATAAAAGAAGGTATATGGATCTTGCGAAGAGAGGGGAATACGTTCAACTGGTTCAAACCGTATATCATAAGAAAAATTCCAGCCAGTATGCCTATGGCACTCCTTATTTCCAGGGTAAAAGAGATAATTGAACCCAATAATCCGAAGATCCCGCCAAATATAGTATTAGATAAGAGCTTCCCTGCGCCGTATTTTATATGCAGCCACCAGTCCCGGGAATTTTGGCTTTTCGATGAATATGCAATTACGAAACCCCCGCACATCCCGATACAGTGCACCCCGGTAATAAGCCCGAAAAAAAACAGGACAGACAAAGCAACATTTCCTTGAAGCGAAAAATTTTCCAGGATTCCCCCATATGTAAAATAGGCATAACCAATTATGAGAATCCCAAAAAAAATAAGCAAGATCCCAAACGGGATATGCCCCCGACTTTTTATCTCTTCATTTTTCAATCCTTTAAATGTGTAGCCTACTTTTTCTATCGAATCCTTAATATCGGTTATATTTACCCTGTTTTCATCATAGGTGATCCTTACTGTTTCAGTGGGATAATCTGCCTTGGCGTCTGTAATCCCTTCTATTTTCTTCAGGGCATCTGCAATCCTGCACTCACATAATGCACAGGTCATCCCGGATGCCCCTACGATAATTTCTTTAATTATTCCCACTCCCTCATGCGAAAGCCTTAAATGTCCGGCAATATGGAAGCTGTCACACTATCAACTTCCTGTTTATTTGTTGGATCATTCACAACAATAAAGGTACCGGGGATCATATCCATCCAGCAGCTCCATTTTATGGCACCGGTTTTATCGGGCATGAACTCAACAATATTTTCCCCGTTCTTTAGCTTTATATCGAGGTTATAATCCCTGACTATTATCTCTTTGTTACAATTTGTGAGTTGAGTCACATTTATTACCCATTTTACCATCACTCCTTTCTTTAATACGAAAGAATCCGGAGTCCATCCATCTGCGTTCACATTCATATTGATCACCTGAGAGGCAGGTTGTATCGATTCTTTTGGCGATTGGGTGCATCCGCTAATAATGAACACCATCAATAATCCTAAAAGAACAAGTATTAAATTTCGCTTCATTTGTTATCCTCTCCTTCTTTTAATGTATGAAGCATATACCCCGATCAATCCGATGCCGATCTCAAAACCGGGCGTCCGGGCAGTTTGTTGTGGTGTTTGTTGGGCAGTCGTTGTAACATTGGTTGCAGCGGCCATCATTGGTTTGGCATCTTCCACCACCAGATCGACCGTACGCTCGGAAAAATTCGAAATATATATCATTCCCTGCATCCTGTTCAAGAAGGGCGCGGTCAGCCAGAAAGATGAACGATTGGCCATGTACAACATATCAGCGCTCATTACCTGCCTGATAGGTTTGCCATCCAGATAGACATGTATTTTCTGCGTTGCATTCCACATCATGGAACTATTATCCAGATTCATCATTATGAATTTCCCGCCTGGATCAGTCGAATTAATCGTGAATCTCATGCGACTTCTCTCCATAGACCGGACATCCAGGGAAATATTATCAGAATAATTAATAATAGACATCTTACCATACGACCCCGCAGATACCTCTGCTCCCGCCCTGTTCTTCATCATTTCCATCATTAACATCTTTGGCCTTCCATCCATAGGCAGATTAACCGGGACAGCCCTGAAAATAATATTTCCTTTACTGGATCCGATCTTTATCTCAAGTCCGGCAATTTCGATAGATGCAGCATTTGTTGCCGCAATAAACGCAGTCAGGTTATTTGTTTCTATCCTTATTGTATTATTTTCTTTTGAAGCATTCACGCCTTCCGCAAGGCTAAAAGTAATATTTGCCGGTTCTTTGGTTTTGATCTGAATAACAGAAGCGGGATTATCGTGCAATTCAAGAACTATCGCCCCATCTTTGCCAGCAATAGTTGTCACTGCGCCAGTAGTTCTTGACTCTTTGAAATTAAAGCCAGCAACTTTTATAGAATTAAAAATTGTAATGCCCGATATTCCATAATCATTAACCGATCCTGTAGAATTGTCCACAGAAAATGTCACATAGTGACCAAAAATGTTTCCAGCGCTGTGCATGAATCCCATTCCATTCAGGCCAGCAGAGCTTCTCATTTCCACGCCTTTTTTCATCATATCTCCTGCTTTTCCATGCATTTCCTGTCCAAAAACAGGAAATGCAATCGATGTAATTATAATCAGGATTGATAATAATTTATAGATTCTAACCATAATCCTCCAAATACAATATTAATTTAAAACTATATAATAATTAGGGCATAAAGCCCCAAAGATAGTTTGAATTGTTTGGTATTCTACTATAATTCATATTATTTTGTATTCACCAATAATATCTATAAGAGAAGATGATTGTTCATCTTCTCTTTCTGCCCAACAGGTAAGCCACTGAGATCAGAGAAACCGTAAAGACAAATTCAAATCCGGGTACCTTATTTGTCGGCGATGGAGTGACCGTGCCGGTTGGCATAACCGGGGTTTCTGTTACCACACCAGCCGGCGTTGATGTGGGAGCTGCTTCTACCCTGCCTTTTATTGCGCTTATTGCGAAAGGCGAGAAGGCGTTTGTCTTTGCCTCGTAGTAGGTAAATGTATCGTCTTTTGTCGTTTGTGCGGTTTCAAGCTGTATCCAGCTATTCCCGTCCCATTTAACAAGCACAATATCGCTGTCTGAAACACCATTGGCACTCATCCATGAATTATCGACCTTGAATTTGATGTAAGCCTCTTTGATGTTTTTTGTTGTTGCATACCCTGCTGTTCCTACCCAGATGTTTGCGTTCTTATAAACAAGCCCCTCTGGCGGAACGATCAGGAGAGTAGAGGTATTCTTCAAAACTTCTATCGATGCCGTGATTATGCCAAGACTGGTGTTGCCTGTTATATTGACGAACATTATGGGATTCTTCTCAGAAGTGAACCTGTAGGATGTAAAAGCATCCTTTGATATCTGCATATCATATTTCTCGATCACTTCGATATTGGAAGCTTCCTCACCTGAACCGCCACCCCCTCCACCACCACTACTTCCACCATTGCCTCCTGAGTTGCCAGGTATTCCGGATGATGTTATGGTGAATTTTCCGTTGATTGGAGTTACAGGGATATTATAGCCGTTAATTGATGCATCTGCAAACGAATATATTGCAATGTTCAATGGACTTGAAGTTCCCTCTTTGCCAACTGCATTCAAGGCAAAGTTGGCAATTACAACATCCCCACTTAGTCCGGTTAAGCTGCCAATAGATATTACAGCGAAACCATTCGAATTATCTATATTTGAAATCAATCCCAATGTAAGTGCATTTCCAGTCCCGGCATCAACTGATGCAATCTGGACAACTGCCGGATTGAAGGTAAGGTTTACAGTTACTGATCCTAAATTAGTCACATCGCTTGCTTTCATTTGGGCAACCAAAGACCCGTCAGCTGCAACAGTGTATTCACCAATTGTTACTGTGGCTCCTGATGCTGGAAATACCAGGGCAAGAAAGCATAATACAATTATTAGTCCTATATTCTTCATTTCAGTTCCTTCCATATAATGATTCTTTTCACCACAAAGTTGGCTATGAACTATGGTTCACAAATGAACATTGGAAAAAACAACGAACTAATGCGAACTGGAACGAACTCCGGTAGCTTGAGTTCGTATTGAGTTCGTACGAGTTGGTTGTTAATGATTGCTCATCTTCTCATTCTGAGCAACAGGTTAGCCACCAGGATCAGGGCAACCGCCGCGACAAATTCAAATCCAGGTACCTTATTTGTAGCTTTCGGCGCCGGAGTGCCAGTGCCAGTCGGCATAACCTGGGTTTCTGTTGCCACAGGCGTTGCGGTGGGCACTACTACTTCGCCACCTTTTAATGCACTTATCGCAAAAGGCGAGAAGTAATTAGTCTTTGCCTCAAAGTAGGTATATTTATCGTCGTTTGTCGTTTGTGCGGTTTCAAGCTGCGTCCACTGGCTGCCATCCCATCTAAGCATTTTTACATCGCTACCTGAAACACTGTTGGTACTCATCCAGGAGTTATCTACTTTGAAAGTGATGCGCGCCTCCTTGATGTTCTTTGGTGTGGCATAGCCAGACGTTCCCACCCAGATGTTGGCGTTCTTATAGACAAGCCCCTGAGGCGAAACTTTCACAAGAGTAGAGGTATTCTTCAATACTTCTACCGATGCTGTGATTATGCCAAGACTGGTGTTGCCTGTTATATTTACAAACATTACGGGATTCTTCGCAGAAGTGAACCTGTATGATGTAAGAACATCCTTTGATATCTGCATATCATATTTCTCGATCACTTCGATATTGGATGTGTTCTCACCGGATCCACCGCCTCCTCCGCCTCCACCTCCGCTTCCTCCGCTGCTGCTTCCACCGGTATCTATAACTGGCGGTTCGGGTTCAAATTCATCCGCTGCCAGGACAAATTCCGAGAAATGGTTCAGAGTCACCTGGATGTAGAAGCCACTGGTATTTAATACACTGTTCAGGACTTTAGGTCCTCCCTGTCGAGTGAAATCCGGGTATGGAATCACATTAGGGCCAAGCGCATTCCAGCGTAGTCTAACCGGATCGTACCAATATATTCTCAGTGAGTTCACCTGGAATGCGGGGAGTGATTTGTTGTAAAATACTGTCAGGTTGACATAGTTCAAATTGGACGCATTTATTCCAGTTACATTTATGCTAATATACTCTCCAATCGCACGCCGGCCAGTCCCGATACCATAGTCGGGTGTTGCCGGCATTACATTCAAAAGTGAAGCATTAGTGCTTGTAGTTATGTTCACAGACACATTTGCATTAATGCTAGAATTAAGACCGATTTGAACATTCGTTGTATTCGTCGCGTTTACAATATATGTTGTATTTGCGGTTAAGGTTGTATTTACAGTAGTATTTGCATTTTGATCTGTTGCGTTCAATGTTGTAGTCGCACTTGTGTAACCTGTCCTGGTTGCGGTTGCCGTTATTGTACCTGGTGATTTGGCGTTTACCAATATTATGGTAATACCTGTAGAATTGGTTCTTCCGGTTGTTCTGGAAAGGCCTGCACCGGTCAAAGTTACCGTCGCGCTGTTTACTGCGGTGCCGTTTCTAGTCACATTGAAGGTCACGGAGAACGGTGTGCCGACTATCACATTTGTCGGGTTTGCTGAGATATTCAACACTGGCACTGTTGCGCTCAATGTTGTAGTCCCGCTTGTGTAACCTGTCATGGTTGCAGTTGCTGTTATTGTACCTGCTGATATGGCGTTCACTCTTATAATGGCAATTCCCGTAGCATTGGTTCTTGTGCTTCCGGTTGCACTCCCGCTCAACGTTACTGTCGCTCTATTTATGGCAGATCCATTACTTGTCACATTGAATATCACACTTGTATCTATGCCGACTGGAACATTTGTCGGGATTGCTGAGATATTCAACACTGGCACCGTTGCGGTTACGACTGTAATTCCGTTTGTGAAAACGATCTTACTTGCCGTTGCTGTTATTGTGCCCGCTGCTGTGGGGCTGACACTTATTATGACGATGCCTGTTGCATTGGTTACTCCACTTGTGGCAACGCCTGCGCCGCTCAAAGTAACTGTCGCGCCGTTTACCGCCAAGCTGCTACTTGTCACATTGAAGGTAACACTTGTCGCTGTACCTGTTGTTACCGTTGATGGGGTTGCAGTCACAATTAACGCCGGTGGACTTACAGTTACCATTGAGCTGCCTGAAATGCTACCATTGGTTGCATTTACAAAGGTTGTGCCCGCATTAACAGATGCGGTGAATGTAACTGTTGCGTTTCCGAAAGCATCTGTTATTCCGTACAATACCGAGACGGTTCCCACAGTCGTATTGCTGACAGTCCATGAAATATTAATTCCTGGAATTGTGGCAGATCCGTTCTTTGCCGTTGCAGTAAATACCTGGATTCCACTCGTAAGCAAAGCAGCCGGTGACGGTGAGACCACTATCGAAGTCAGGACAGGCGGAGGTGTTGTAATTACAGTTGCGCTTGCACTGCCTGAAATGCTTCCATTGGTTGCATTTATTAAAGTAGTGCCTCCTGACAGGGAGGTAATGAACGTGACTGTGGCGTTCCCGAAAGCATCGGTGATCGCATATAGCGGAGTTACGTTCCCTACTGTTATGTTGCTGCTTGTAAAGGATATGTTAACACCTGACATCGGAACCGTACCATTGTAGGCGGTTGCAACGAATGGATAAGTTGCGCCTGCATTCATACTAGCCGATAACGGTGAGACTACTATGGAGGTCAGGACAGGAGGTACTGGATTTACGGTTACGATTGTACTGCCTGAAATAGTTCCATTGGTTGCATTTACAAACGTAGTGCCTGCCGCAGATGCACTGAAAGTGACTGTGGCATTCCCGAAAGCATCTGTTATTCCGTACAATACCGAGACGGTTCCCACAGTTGTATTGCTGACTGTCCAGGAAATATTAACTCCTGACATTGTGGCAGAACCGTTCTTTGCAGTTGCAGTAAATACCTGGATTCCACCAGTAAGCAAAGCAACTGGTGATGGTGAGACTACTATAGAAGTCAGGACAGGGGGTACTGTATTTACACTTGCGCTTGCACTGCCTGAAATGCTTCCATTGGTTGCATTTATAAACGTAGTGCCTGCCGCTAATGCAGTGAAAGTAACGGTGGCGTTCCCGAAAGCGTCGGTGATTGCATACAGGGGAGCTGCGTTTCCAACTGTTGTATTGCTGCTTGTGAAGGATATGTTAACACCAGCCATCGGAGCCGTACCATTGTAGGCGGTTGCAACGAATGGATGAGTTGCGCCGACATTCAAAGTAACCGATAACGGTGAAACTACTATAGAAGTCAGGACAGGAGGTACTGGATTCACGGCTACGCTTGCACTGCCTGAAATGCTTCCATTGGTTGCATTTACTAATGTAGTGCCTGCCGCTAATGCACTGAAAGTGACTGTGGCGTTCCCGAAAGCGTCGGTGATCGCATACAGTGGTGCTACGTTTCCAACTGTGGTGTTGCTTCCTGTAAAGGAGATGTTAACACCAGTCATCGGAGCCGTACCATTGTATGCGGTTGCAGTGAATAGTTGTGTTGAGCCGACCATCATTGTAGCCGATAACGGTGAGACCACTATAGAAGTCAGGACAGGCTGGACTGTGTGTACAGTTACGATCGCACTGCCTGAAATGCTTCCATTGGTTGCATTTACAAAAGTAGTGCCTGCCGCAGATGCGCTGAAAGTGACCGTGGCGTTCCCGAAAGCGTCGGTGATCGCATAAAGTGGTGCTACATTTCCAACTGTGGTGTTGCTTCCTGTAAAGGAGATGTTAACACCTGACATCGGAGCCGTGCCATTGTAGGCGGTTGCAATGAACGATTGTGTTGCGCCGACAATCATAGTAGCCGATAACGGTGAGACCACTATAGAAGTCAGGACGGGAGGTTGTGGATTCACAGTCACGATTGCACTGCCTGAAATGCTTCCATTGGTTGCATTTACAAAAGTAATGCCTGCCGCAGATGCACTGAACGCGAATGTGGCGTTACCATTAGCGCCAGTGATCGCATACAGTGGAGCTACGTTTCCAACTGTGGCATTGCTTCTTGTAAAGGATATATTAACTCCTGACATCGGAACCGTACCATTGTATGCGGTTGCAGTGAATGGTTGTGTTGCGCCGACAATCATAGTAGCCGATAACGGTGAGACCACTATAGAAGTCAGGATGGGAGGTTGTGGATTCACGGTTACGATTGCACTGCCTGAAATGCTTCCATTGGTTGCATTTACAAAAGTAGTGCCAGCCGCAGATGCACTGAACGTGACCGTAGCGTTCCCGAAAGCGTCGGTGATCGCATACAGTGGAGCCACGTTTCCAACTGTGGTGTTGCTTCCTGTAAAGGAGATGTTAACACCTGCCATAGGAGCCGTACCATTGTATGCGGTTGCAGTGAATGGTTGTGTTGCGCCGACAATCATAGTAGCCGATAACGGTGAGACTACTATGGAAGTCAGGACAGGAGGTACTGGATTTACGGTTACTATGAAATTAGCAACGGAGACTGATCCAAACCCATCTGTCACGCTTATCTGCCAGAAATGGGCGCCTATATCACTGTTGATTGTGGGCCAGAGCAATGTGCCATTATTCGTGAAGAATATACCATTTGTATAATTTCTGGCAAACGTGGGAATATCGCCATCCAAATCGATTGAGGTCGGGTAAATGGATAACGTGTCCCCGGCTAATAACGTGTAGCTGGGCGATACATTCCCTATTATTACCGGATTATTGGCAACCTGGGTATTTGCAGATGCAGGGATTATGCTCAAAGTGCCTGCCCCTGAATTGTTATATGAATATACGGAAATGTTGCTCCAGCCATGAGGTGCCAGGCCGCTGTTGTTGTTATACGTGTTCAAACTACCATTTATCCACGCGCCGTTCACACTCACGTTGTAGCTGTCGGTTAGATTACCTATTCCTGCACTCCAGGTGTAGTTTATCCAGAAATTGTCCTGGGTACTCAATAAACCTGTTGGAGATGGCGGAATGTATGTCGGGACCGGGTTCACAGTAACCACGAAATTTGCCGAGGAGATTGAACCATACCCGTCTATCACGCTTATCTGCCAGGAATGGATGCCTATATCACCACTCGTTGTCGTCCAGATCAATGTGCCGTTATTCGTATAGAACGTCCCATTGGGGAAATTCCTGAAAAACGTAGGTATGTCGCCGTCAAGATCGCTTGAGGTCGGGTATATGGATAACGTATCTCCGGCAATTAACGTGTAACTGCCCGATACATTCCCTATTATTACCGGATTGTTGGCAACCTGGGTATTTGCAGAAACAGGGGTGGCATTCAACAAACCTGAGCCTGAACTGTTGAATGAATAGACAGAAATGTTACTCCATCCGTGTGGCCCTACAATGTTGTAGTTAAAAGTATTCGTGGTGCCGTTTGTCCATATGCCGTTCACGCTGACGTTATAGCTGTCAGTAATGTTTCCGATCCCTGCCTGCCAGGTATAGTTTATCCAGAAATTCCCCTGCGTGCTCAATAAACCCGTAGGGGAGGGAGGCATGTAGGTTGGTGTAAGTATATTGAGGGTTCCGTTTACCGCAGCTACAGGAATAGGATTACCTGCTGGGGCATCTGCAAACGAATCTATTGTGATGTTTAATGGACTTGAAGTTCCATTACTGCCAATTGCATTCAGGGTAAAGTTGGCAATTATCACATTACCACTCAGTCCATTCAGACTTATGTCACCAGTAGTTACTGTAGCAAAACCAGTCGAATTATCTATATTTGAAATTAATCCGAATGTCAATGCATTTCCTGTGCTGGTATCAACTGAAGTCACATGGACAACTGCCGGATTGTAACTAAGGTTTACAGTTACCGAACCTAAATTGTTCACGTTGTTTGCTATCATTTGAGCAACTACATACCCATTAGGTGCAACAATGTAATTGCCAATAGTTACTGTGGCCTGGAATGGCGAAATAGCGGTCAGGGTCGTAGTCCCGTCTGCAAAACCTGACATGCTTGCGCTTGCAGTTATTGGACCCGATACCGTGGCGTTCACGCTTATTAAGGCGATGCCTGTAACATTGGTCGTTCCACTTGCGGTTACGCCTGCTCCGCTCAAAGTAACTGTCGCGCCGCTAACTGGCGTACCAACACCTACACTTGTCACATTGAAGATTACATTGGATGCTGTCCCTACTGTTACAGTGATCGGGTTTGCCGAGATGCTCAGTGCCGGAGTTATATTGAATGAACCGTTAGCTGTGCTTACTGAAATAGGATTGCCGTTATTATCATCAAACGAACTTATTGTGATATTTAACGGACTTGACATTCCCGCACTGCTTGTTGCATTCAGGGTAAAGTTGGCAATTATGACATCCCCGCTCAGTCCACTCAGACTTATGTCACCAGTAGTCACAATAGCGAAGCCGCTCGAATTATCTATATTTGAGATTAATCCGAATGTCAATGCATTTCCAGTACTGGCATCAACTGATGTCACATGGACAACTGCCGGATTGTAACTAAGGTTTACAGTTGCTGAACCTAAATTGGTCACGTTACTTGCTATCATTTGAGCAACTACAGACCCATTAGGAGCAACAGTGTAGTTTCCAATAGTTACCGTAGCTGCGTATGCTGGAAGTGCCAGGGTGAGAATGCATATTAAAGTTATTAAGCCTGTATTTTTCATAACTTTTCCTCCAAATTTTCCTAACCTACTTGAATATGCTTCATGGTGCTGGCACCAGTCCAACAGTATATCGCAGTATATAGAAGCCATCTGTTGACGTAACGGAACCGTCTTTATTTGCATCGCCAACCAAAGTTGATGGCCATGGTAAGAGGCCAACGCTTGCTCTGAGGATATAATAGCCATCTGCAGCATTAACCACATTATTCCTCACAACATCTCCCAATCTTAGGACAGTCAGCGGTATGCTTACCGTGTTGTTGAAGTCTCCACCGCTTCCGGTAGCATTGACAACAAGATTGTTGGTAAGGTTTATACCAGCTGTTGCGGACGTAGAGATCGTATAATTATTCGTGCCTGAAACACGAGTCATTTGAGCTGTTGCCGACCCACCTATGGACGTAAGGTTAATTGTCACGTTTGCTACAGTTCCTGTGACTGTGACTGTGAGGGTTGTAACATTAATGCCTTGCGTCATCAAACTTCCGTGGTCGTACCGGATTGTACTCGGAGTGGCGTTTGCATATATTACTGCAATTGGCAGTATTGTACCATTAGACGCTGCTATGTTAGATTGCACTGAATCAACGGTCATACTAGGGAAGCCAATAATTGGAGCAACTCCATATACGGCAAGATCGCCAATTACGTTGTTGGCTAACACCCTATAGAAATATACTGTATTGTTTGGCACCGTGTCGACGTAACTTATTATAGCGCCAGTGGCCGGCCCAGTTGTTGACGGCAACGTTGCTATGGTAGTCCATGGACCGGCAGAGGAATTTAGACTGGATCTCTGGACAGAGAATTTTACCTCATTCGTAGAGTTATCAGCCCATGTCATCTGCACATCGCTGAAATTGCTGTTGCTTAAGTTGACTGTCGAATTGGCTGCCAGACTGATAGGCGCATTCGGCGTCACCGCAAATAGCATCGAGCGCATCATTATGTTCTCTTCATGGCCCAGGAGATGGCAGTGCCATACGTACTCCCAGCCATAATTAATAAGATGGTTGAAAACCGCAACCGGTTGACCTGCAGGGTCTACCATTCTGGCATTAACCGTCCCAAACTGTCCTGTCGAGCCCAGCGGCATCGTCACATCCAGAGGACGAATGCTATTGGGGAGATTGAAGGGAACAACTGGCTGAATCGGCCTGACCGCTATGATTATATCTTCCAGCGGGTTCATGCGAACTGTCTCCTTCCAGCCTAGCTCATTAGCATCGATTGGCTTGATAGCCCCGTCCCAGCCGACCCGGTTGATAACCTGCACGTTGAACATATGCCAGTGTACGGCATGCGTATCAACACCGTTATGCGTGATCTTCCATAGCTGGGTTCCATCTGCCAGAGTCCCTAATGGAGCCGCCACGTCAGAGTATTTGAAAAGCTCGGTTGGTGGATCGATGTCCGAGTAGGGGATCGTCGTCTGGATAAGCCAATTAACCAATGGCAATTCGACTCCGAGAAGGGAATTCATGCGTCCATAGTCGGCATCAAACAGTTCATGAATTGCTTTTGGCTCCAAATCCATTGTCAGGTTAAGGGTTGCTGTAGCGTTAGCACCTGAGCCGCCGCCTCCTGTGATGTTAATTATTGGAGCTGTGGTATAACCGGAGCCTCCATCCGTAAGAGTTATGCTGGTAACAATTCCCGAAGTCAGATTCACTGATGCGGTAGCTGTAGCGTTTGTGCCATTACCACCTGTGATGTCCACAGCAGGAACTGAGGTATAACCAGAGCCCCCAGACGTTACGTTGATACTTCTGACCGGATGAGAATCTGCAGCCGGGAGGAATGTCATGTTATTGGATTGTATCCTGGCGTACGCATCACTGGGATAATTCGCGCCAAAAGCGGTATTATAACTTTCCTGAGGAACCAGAGGTTTGTCCTGGAACTGGGCATATGCTCCAGGCAAAGCTGCCGTCAAATTGGTCAGGTTAAACCCTGACGAATTGCCGGACATATTGCCAAGAGAGCCATTAATCTTAATTTGCATAATTGTCCTGGTATTAGGACCATAACCCGGTAAAGTAGAGGGTGCACCTCCTGTAGACGTCTGATCCAAGTTGTTAGTGTAGTAGTCGTTCCTCGTATCACCCGCAGGGACAGGCGCAGGTGCATCGTTGTAGAGAATAAGTGTGGAACCATTGGTAACATTAGCAAAGTCCACAATGACATCCGCACGCTCAGCCGGCCCCAGGAAGAGTGCTTTTTCAAGCACATTCCCGACGGTTATGCTTTTCGGGTTCTTTTCAAAGCCGACCGGTCTGCTATCTATAACTACAGGCGATGGAAGGAAGCCCCCTTCAGTGCCTATCATGATCATATTTGGACCTATCATGTCAGGATTGGGAATACCTCCTAACCTGTTGTCCATTATATCAGGTGGAAGGGTTGCTGCACTGCGTTGCATCCAGCTATCCGGAAATACGATAGCCGGGTTCAGGACTGCAGGAACCATTGAAACTTCAGTACATAGGCTCTGATTCAAAACAGCAGTCCCTCTGCATACAGTAGGATATGAATAATTACTGCCATTTGCGGTAACCTCGATGCTGATAACTGTTCCATATGTATTGGTATTTGCCGAATTGTTGTCAATTGTTGCCGTTGCGGTAGCGCCTGAGCCCGAATGTCCGGGGGCATCAAAGATTTTGACAGTAGGAGGTGTGCTATAACCAACGCCGCCGCCTGTAACCGTGATGCCAGTAATATTACCGGATTCATTTACCGTTGCTGTAGCAGAAGCTCCTGATCCTCCACCACCGTATATCACGACAAATGGACCAGCGGTTGAGGCATAATACAGTTGAAGGTTAAGGAAACGGTCATTGGCTGCATTGAGTATCCTGAACCTGTATGCCTTTTGTCCTATCGAAAGATATGGATAGGCATTGCCGTTAATTATGGGTGTGTCCACGAAACCTTCAGGCACAAGGGATGGGTTAGGTATTCCGGGATTCCACTGGCCTTCCTGGGGCGTGGTACCATAAAGTGGGTTCGGTACCGGCCCGTATGGCAAACTCGTTTGCGGGGGGAAGAACCAGGGACCATAGTCCCACCGGCCCATGGGATTTGCCCCGGTAATATCAGCAGGATTCTGATTGGTCATATACACATGGGGGAACCAGAAATCATTTCTGGAAGTGTTCAGTGTAAAAGGCCATGTCGGGTCCTGGGATGCCAGCTGGGTTGCATCAGGCAGGAATGTCCTGTCCTGGATGACCAATGGGATATTATCGGCCAGACCCGGAATTGTGCCATTCGCCTCAAGCGCCGCTTCCGCACTGTCTCTCAACAAGTAACCTGCTGCTTCACCCGCATAAACATTGAGACGGGTAATCCCATAGGCATGGTCATGATAGAACATCAGCCTGGCGCTCTGCTGGTTGGTATAGTAGAAAGATAGAATTCCAGCGGGTTCAGTGCCGTTGTCCATATCCGGGACATACGCCACACTGACGCCTTTGGGATATGAGGTATTCTCTCCCGCGGGGGTAATCCACTGGTGTTGCGTCCCATCGCTTATCCATGGCGTGGTGCCGCCGTGTAGATGCAATGTGGCACGGTTCTGTGAGAAATTGCCGCTAATCAGGGCGGGGTCGGTATAGTTAGTTGCATTAATGGTATATGGCCCTGATCCCATGACGGTAGTGTCCACAGGGATGAAGAGATTGCCACCATCGCCTGTTGGAAGGTAGTTGATGAATTTGACACGCACCGGCCTGTCCTTATTGGCTAGGACCATAGGTCCGAGATAATGGGGATTATCAACAGCAAAAACCTGGCCGCCAGAGGCATTCAAAATTGGGGTTCCATTAATATAAGTCAAAGGAATGTGGCTGCCTGTTATTACGGATGTTTCTAATTAGACGTATCCCCTCAGTATAGTCGGGTTCAGGTCGGAATGCATTTTTTCTGTAAACTCTACCAGTGCGATTTCGTAATAATCAGATCCGTTATAAGTAGTAGTATCCCCAGTTGCCAAGGGCATGTACTGTCCAAGATTATTTGCGCCGAAAAGCGCAGCATCCGCCACTGGATTGGGTCCAACACGCGGCAAGGAGTCAACGAATTTCCTGATACCGCCTGATATGTTTCCTGTAACCGGATCAACTGTCGGAACGGGACTATTGGCGAAGTTGGGTATAGTACCGAAGTAGTCTGGTGTTCCGCCAGGAGTTAGAGCAGATATCCTTATTCCGGTTGCTTCGACACCTGGTGTTTTAGTTTGAGCGGCTATAATTCGAGCTCCTGCAATACGAACTGCTGCCTCCCGTCTCTGGGCATTTGTCATATTCCTCATCTTCATCAGATTGACAGGAACAAATCCTTCTCCAGATACCATTCTGGTAATCTGAGCGCCTTGAGCAGAACCTGCACCCAGGGTATTTTCAGACATCTGTCCTGAAGGGGTGGCATCACCCACAAACAGCGATCCGAATGCTATTGCTAAAATTAGCACAAATCCAATACATCCTATATAAACATTGATCGTATTTGCATCGAAAGTTCTTTTTGCTTTCCGTTCATTTTTAGCCAATATTTCCTTAGACATAATGTTCAACCTCATATTTAATTAAAAATTTTCCTTCTGTTCGATTGACTTCAATTATTGTACACTGACACATGTATTTCCCGCCTGCAATACATTTTCACTGATTAATATTTTCATGAAATTACTCCATTAATATTTCATTCAATATCCAATCTCTATCAATAATGATTTAATATGATATTTGTGGCAATCCTATTTATATTTTTCTTGCCTTCGGGGAGTTCTTGTCAATTTGACCGAACTTCCAGCCCCACAATTATCACAATCATCATATAAACCTGCAATATTCTCTAACTTTTCTCCTGGTAACAATTAGCTTTATTAATATAAATAATGTTCGTTCCTGTACGAAAGTAAATTTGTTATATTTTCCTTGTCTATATTAGTTTATAATGACTATTTTATTCAGCAAAAAAGAGGCAGAGGAGCCAAACAAAAAGTTGGTGGTAGGATGTAATAATCCAAGAGGGGATGGTGGCTCCTCAATATAAACGTATAACTTGCCAGGTAATAAATATCTCGATAGTATTTGAGTTCATTTGATTTTATAATGTTTATCCTGGTTCATTTTAGTTTTTAAACACATTGAAACGGTTTGTTTATTAATTTATACGATAATAATGACTTAAATTGTATTTAATTCATATTATTTGAGTAATATGTCAATATAAAAAAAAGATCAATACCTGACTATAGTAATGAAACCCGTGTGACCTACTCTTGCTGTTGAAGGTCGTGTTCCCCTGTCTGTGAATGATATCTCGCGTTCTATAGTTTCAATCGTCCTGACCTCAATAAAATTGGTTTTTCCAATGGCTTCCCTGATCTCCTTTGCCTGCTCAAAAAAAGGTGAATAAGCAACGAGAAATCCTCCCGGATAAATGATATCAGGAACATAAGGAACAACCTGGGCAGAAGCCATAGTATCAAGGGTGATTACATCAAATTTCTCATCCATTTTCTGAACCTCAGTTACAATATCTCCCTGCCGTAATTCTATGTTATTAAGTCCTGCCAGTGCAAAATTACTTCTTGCCAATTCGAGGAAATCCTCTCTCAATTCATATGTTACAACTCTTTTTGCTATGCTTCCAAGATAAATTGCAAGTATCCCCGAACCTGTTCCCGCATCCAGCACAATATCCGAAGAGCACAGGCCCGTATTTGAAATGATAACACCGATATCTTTGGGCATCATGGGGGCACCGCTTCGCCTTGCATGAATGAATAGATCTGGCGCCCTTGGTTTTTGGATTACCAATTCCACTCCGAGATGGGAACTTATCTTATCCCCGAAGGTTTTTTCCTTGAGTTCATCGAGTTTTATAATCCCAAGATCCGTATGCATTTCACCTTCGGTCTTAACAAAATACTCCTTTATCTTTCCTTTATGAAATGTTTTTAAAATTACCGATGTGTTCATTATTCTCCGCTGAGGTAATATAGGACTTAATAGATATAGAATAAGTGGTTATTTGGATGGCAATTATAAACGATAAAAATTATTCGATAAAAACATTGGGACTTCTTACTGGCCAAATTGATGTGGACATAGAAAAAGTCCCTGAAAATATTCTAATTATAGCGCAAGTCGTGGATGATCCGGACAGTCTGCCATATCTTCTGGAAACCCTGAAATACATGATAATCGACGATATGGAAAAATTCAGATTCGTTTTATTGAGGGTACAGATAGATTCCCAGTTGCACCTTAATGAAGATATGGAAAAATATCATAAACGTCTTTTTGTTTCCCAGGTGATTGAAAAATTAATATATGGCGAACTGCTTCTTGAAGCGGCAAAAGAAGACGAAGATGATGAAGATGAGGATTAATATATCCTCATTTTTTGTTCTTCAGAATTAGTGATCCTACAAGACCAAGCGCCATCGGGATCATAGCCACTAACGTGAAGTCTAATAAAGATGCGGTCTTTGATTCTGACCCCTCAGGATTTAACTTTCTAACATCTTTCTGCAATGTTATCATTGAACCGGACGGTATCACCATGCCATCCGGCACTTTAACGCCAACAACAACTGCATTATCCCCGATAACGACATTATTCCCTATGGTAGATTTGAATACTACGACGCGGCTTCCTATGCTTACATCCGAACCGATAGTTAAGGGTCCGTGTATGACAGATTTGCTGCCAAGTTTGAAATTACTGCCAATACGGATTTCTTGAGCATTCAGCGAATGGAATGTATCATTTTCTCCAATTCTGGAGTTATCTGCGATCTTCAAAGGCGTTCCTTCATCCCCTCTGATCGAAGTTCCATCCCCTACCCGGATATTTTTTCCAAGAATTACATATCCGATTACTCTTGATCTACCTATTACCGTTCCTTCACCAATAGTTGGTTCATGGCTGCCGCTATGATCCAGGACATCTTTACCATCAATAAGAATATCGGCATCTCCATTAGGCCCGATGTTGCCAAAAGCCCGTATACCGTCTTTCTCAAAAAGTCTCGAATATCCAATGGCAAGCGCCCTGTTAACGCCAATTACTTCCTCCACAAATTCAATTTGGGCTTCATCAACTGGTGGCAGATCAACGATATCATCAGGGCTGTCGATAACAGAACCTGGAAGCACGGATTTTCCTGCCGGTATATCTATTCCGATCACCGTGCTGCCAATCCCGATATATGCCCCATCTGCGATCTTTGAGTCCTTGATAATTGAATTAAATCCAATGAATGACTTGCTGCCAACCTCAACATCCCCCAAAAGCGCTGCCCCATGAGCGACCACAGCGTCATCATCTATTTTGATCCTTCCGGAATTGCTAACACCATCCTGGATATCGCTGTAACTGCCTATGGACGCATAATCACCTGAAAACGATGTGAATGGAGCAATATAGCTCTCACTGCCTATCGAAAAATTTGTAACATCGATTGAAACAGTCGGATCGATGAAACTTTCACCGGGATACACTCCGGTATTAAATGTCGCAGCCTCGGAAACACTGATATAACCGAAGAACAAGACCATAATTAGAAACAGCATCTTACGCTTATTTTTTATGTAATTATCTTTCATAATATCTCCACCATAATTCCACCGTCATTGTTTTGCATGCAGGTTTTCCGGAGAATATAATTCAATAAGGGCTAATAAACTCTTCGCTTTTGATTTTGATACTCTTTTCAAATTCAGATTGGTGGCCCTGCAGTAATGTACTGTTTTTCTTTTTTCAAAAGCTTATATCTTATATACCTTAAACAACATCAAAACCGCTCATGATTACATACGCTGATAGAATCAATTCGTTACCACCATATTTATTTGCTGCTATCGATAAAGCAAAAGGCGAGATCATAAAAAAGGGCGTGGATGTCATTAATCTTGGAATTGGCGACCCTGATATGCCAACACCCCCACATATTGTTGAAGCCATGAAGAAATCCCTGGATAATCCGGCCAGGCATCGATATCCTTCTTATGAAGGCATGCCATCTTTTCGGAATGCGGCAGCGCAATGGTATAAGAGAGTAATGAACGTGACACTAAATCCTGACGACGAGGTTCTTACACTTATCGGTTCAAAGGAAGGGATAGCTCATATTCCGCTTGCGTTCCTGAATCCGGGTGATGTGTCTTTAGTCCCCGATCCGGGATATCCTGTATATAATATAGGTTCGATCCTTGCAAGCGCAAAGCCATTCAAGATGCCACTTCTTGCTGAAAATGAATTTCTTCCTGATCTTGATGCAATACCAAAGGATATCGCTAAAAAGGCAAAGCTCATGTTCCTGAATTATCCCAATAATCCAACCTCTGCTACGGCATCATTAAAATTTTTTGAAGAGGTCGTGGATTATGCAAATGAAAATGATATAATAGTAGTCCATGATGATGCATATTCAGAAATGACCTTTGATGGTTACAAGGCGCCAAGTTTCCTGAATGTCAAAGGGGCAAAAGACGTGGGTATCGAGATGCATTCCCTTTCAAAAACATATAACATGACCGGCTGGAGACTTGGTTTTGCTGTCGGCAACCGTGATATACTGGCAGGTCTTGGAAAAGTGAAAACAAATGTAGACTCAGGCGCATTTGAATCTATACAGGAAGCAGGTATTGCTGCACTTACAGGACCTCAGGACTGCGTCCGGGATATGAATAAAATATATAGAGAAAGGCGTGATGCACTCTTATCAGGACTCATCGAACTGGGGCTTGATGTTAAACCTCCAAAAGCCACATTTTATGTTTGGGCGCATGTGAATGGAAAGGCTTCTGACTTTTCAACAATGCTTCTTGAAAAAGCAGGTATTGTGGCTACACCAGGCAATGGATTCGGGGAATATGGCGAAGGATATGTGCGATTTGCGCTCACGCAGCCGGTTGAGAGGATCAATGAAGCTGTGGAAAGAATGCGCAAACTGGATATTTGAAGAAATGCACCTTATTCCTGACAATAGATTTGCAGAACTAAAAGGTAAAATCTATTTATGATTAGTACAAGTTTGAAAGAAATATGCTGTTAAATAGAAATCCTTTTCAAGTATTCAGGTCATGGGTGTAAATAATGGACATTGAGCAACTTTTAGCACAGCGGGCAGGATTGGTGGACTCTGAAATGCCAAACCTGCTAAGTGTCATAAAACCTCCTGAACTTGCAGCGGCTGTCACCTATGCCATCTTATCAAAAGGAAAACGGATAAGACCTGCGCTTGTGACACTTGCCAGTGAAGCTGTCGGCGGAACGGCTGATAAAGCCTGTTTTGCAGCAGCATCTATTGAATTGATCCATTCTTCATCACTTGTTCTTGATGATGTGATCGATAAATCAGAAAAAAGACGCGGCAAATCTACTGTTCATGCACTGTGGGGCAATGATATGGCTTTGCTGACCGTGCAAATACTTGCCGCGCTTTCACTTCGAATCGCTGCGCGTGACCCAAGGCTCATCCATGCGATCGCAGATTCACTGTTCTATATGGGCGAAGGTGAAGCCATGGAACTTGTGGATTTTGCAAAGGATAAAAAAAGCTATCTTGATCTGGCCTTCAGGAAAACAGGTTCCCTTTTCAGCTCAGCAGCAGAAGTAGGCGCTCTCGTAGGCGGAGGAAATGAGACACAGATAAATGATCTCAAGGATTTCGGGAATCACATAGGTCTTGCTTTCCAGATCCGTGATGACATACTTGATTGCATTTCAAAAGAAGATGAACTTGGAAAGCCAGTTAAGAAAGATCTTTTTATGGGAAGACCATCAATTGTATTGCTAGATGCTATTAATTCCGGGATATCGATCGAAAGAATGATGAAATGCAATAACGGAGAACTCATGCATCTTGTTTCGGATTCTATTGAAAACGCTAAGAGATCGGCACATGAAGAATTTGAAATCGCAAGAAACAAGCTTGACAACCTTGATAACAGTTTCGCAAAGAAAAAGCTGTGTGAATTAGGCGAATATATAATAAATCGCAGCAAATAATAATGGAAAACGATACTAGCGGCTCATTTTATAATTTCCTCCCTGAAGGATGCCGCCAATGTTACAAAGGGGCAAAGATGGTTCTTTTTGTCACAGGAATATGCGGCAAAAAGTGCTTTTACTGTCCGGTTTCAAATAAGCGGCGTGAAAAGGACATAATATTTGCAAATGAAAGACGCGTGAACAGGGACGAAGATCTTATTGAAGAAGCAATCTCAATGGATGCTCTTGGTACAGGAATAACCGGAGGTGAGCCGCTTTTAAGACTTGACAGAGTAATTCATTATATAAAACTGCTTAAAAATAAATTTGGAAAATCACATCATATTCATTTATATACCGCTCTCGCCCCGGGCAAAGGGATCATTGAATCGTTAAAAAAGGCAGGTCTTGATGAAATAAGATTCCATCCCCCGCAGAATTTGCTGCTAGGTATCGACCGAACGTATTACAGAGCCTCTATAATTGGTGCTTATAAACTTGGTCTTTCTGTGGGAATAGAGATCCCATCTATTACTTGTGATCTTAGTGGAGTTATATCATTATTGAAAGAAGTCAATGGTTTCCTGAATCTGAATGAGCTTGAATTTTCTGAAACAAATTTTTTGCAACTTAAGAACCGTGGATATGTGACTGTTGATGATACGTCCTCAGCCGCACTTGGCAGCAGAGAAATGGCACAAGTTCCGGATTATGATAAACTGCATTTTTGCTCTTCAAGATTCAAGGATGCAATACAGCTCAGGGAGAGATTTAAAAGGATCGCAAAAAGATCCGCCAGGCATTTTGATGAAATTACTGATGACGGAACTCTGGTATATGGGCTCATTGAAGGGAGTTGTGAAGGTTTATTAAAAGAAGCGCAAGTCCATGATGAAATGTACGAAGTCAGGGATGGTACTGTTGAGATCGCATGGTGGATAGCAGAAGACCTTGTCAGCGAATTGAAAAAAATCGGATGCCATGTGTCTGTAATTGAGAGATATCCGATGAAAAACGGAATGGTCGCTGAAAGCACGCCGCTTTAATACATGGAAAGGTATAAACTCTAAAAATCAAATAATGACAAAGGTGGTTTCACTGAACGGAAAAGAAAACGAGGCTCTAAAAGAACGGCTCACAAAATACCTGATGAGAGATGAGACCGGCATCAGGAAGTCTGTATTAAAATTATTTCTCAATGAGCAGCCTTATACCACCCAGAATGTCTTTGATCGTTTGAAGGAACAGGGATTCGACGTCAATTATAGGGGAGTTTCAGCCATGGTAGGGCTTATGAACACGAGGCTTGGAATTTTGAGTATAGATGTCAAAGGCGACCATAATGTCTATTTGCTCAAATATGAATACAAGAACAGTGTAAAAGCGACAATGGATAATTATTGATATTATAAAACTATAAAAACAATCTCATATGAGCCCCAATTTCGCATTATCCACTAAAACGTTAGCTGAAATCATCTTCTAAGGACAAAGAGAAAAAAAGATATGGCAAGAACTGGTCGAAATCAACCATGCCCCTGCGGTAGTGGAAAAAAATATAAAAAGTGTTGTAATGAAAAAAATAACATAAACCAAATACTTTCAGCAAATGGTTTTGGTAAAAATTTGCCTAAAGACGTAGTTATAACTACTAATACCCAAAAAGAAAAAATGTCAGAAGTATTCCTTGAATTTGCAGAACCTTTACTCGATAAATGTGAAGATGACAAATCCATTTATAATGCCCTCCAGATTTGTGCAGTAGCCTGGAACTCTTCATTTTTATCTCCTGAAGAAAGAAGTAAATTAATTGATGAGAGTTTTAATAAATATATAAACGATAATGACGACAGAGAAATAGCAAAAGAAATTTTATCAAAAATGCTGGAACGAAAACAGAAGAAATTTCCAGATATAAAAAGAATGATAATGGATTTTCAAATTTCGTATAAGGATGGGCAACAGCATTTAAATGTAATATCATCAACAAATAAGTAATTAGAGGTTGAGATATGGCAGAATATGGAGAATGGAATCGCAAAGGTGCAACCCTCAGCGACGTAACGGCCCAAAAGGAATATGGAGTGAGTCGGGACTTCATTGTGGAGGGCATTAGAGCCTGCAAACTGGAATACCGAGAAGGGGCGATTTGGGGTAATCCGTATCTCAGGATATTGAGAAGTCAGCTTGAGAAGTATATCGTTGAGAAGCTTGGCGCAGACTGCTTGTCCAGCAGCAAAAACCGGACAGAGTTGCGTAAGATAAAGAAGGAAATGGCTGACCTGAAAAAGAGACTTGATGATCTTCAGGCTCGAAGAATGGAAATCGAAACGACGATGAATAAACAGAAGACCGAACCAGCCTCTAGCGACTGCGCTGCCGCTGAAGGGCAGCACGAGCCATAATCTTCCCCCCACAGTGCCTTCTCCTGCTGACCAACTCTAATTCAAACTTAACGTTCTTGGACATTTTCGAGCTTACGAAGACAGGATCAGTGATCGCGATTTTATTACTGGTCTATCAAACAGGAGTCCATACTATTACCCACGGCACCCGTTTGAAATCCTCATCACCAGTTGTTATATGCGTTATTCCATTGGATTTCATAACTGAAACGTGTAGTGCATCACGAGTCATCAATTTATATTCCTTGCAGTTATTCATAACAAGATAGAAATCCTTAGGAGCATCAAGGATCGTGATATTTAACGATAATATTTTCTCAAGAGCATTCCAGCATTTGGTTAATTCCTGGATCTTATCCGGATTCTTTTTCAAAAATTGTACAGTTGCATGCAAAGGAATCTTAAATGTTACAGATGCTTCTGCCTGAATAAGCTTAAAAAGCACTTCATCAAGAACAACGATCGATACAAAGCCGTTCACTTCCTTTTTATTTACTCTTTTTAGGAATTCTTTGCTCTCTTCAAAGTGTTTTTCCTTAAACGCAATAAAAAGAAATATATTGGCATCTATGTATATATTTGTCCATTTCGGAATATCCGATAATGGCAATCAATACCACTCTTCAGATTCTATAAGTTCATCTGCTTCACTTTGTTTGATCTTAATAATGCCTGTGAGATCATCCACAGGGTCAGAAGAAGCTTCAACTATCAGTTTTTGATTTACAACAGTCATCCTGATTTCTTCTCCGGATTTTAATCCCAGCATATCAAGGATTTTATCGGGGATCTTAATTTGATTGTTGTGATTTATTCTACTTTGAGAGACTTCCATGTGATGATCGATCAAAATAAGGCGTTAGATAATAATAAATGTTTTGCGCCATGAATCTGATATTTTTGAATATAATAAATTATTTTAAAATGTTAATATGACATAAAGCGATCGAAAGCCCATCCGCCGCATCATCAGGCTGCGGTATCTCATCAAGGTTAAGTAACCTTTTTATCATTTCCTGCATCTGTTTCTTATCGGCGCGCCCTGAACCTGTTATTGCCTGTTTCACCTGGCTGGGGGTATATTCAAAAATTGGGATATTCTTTTGCGCCGCTGCAAGGAAAATGACTCCTCTTGCCTCGCTCACGCTCATCGCATTTGTGACATTGGTATTGAAAAACAGCTTTTCTACGGCGATTACTTCGGGATTGTATTTTTCAAGCAGCAATATGACCTCAGAGTATATTTGCTCGAGGCGTTGCGGGGTTTTGCTATCGGCGGATGTCCTTATGCATCCATAGCTTATTGGAGTTATCAACCCGTTTTTTGTGCTTATTACTCCAAAACCCATGATCGCAAGCCCTGGATCAATTCCGATAACAATCATGGGGGTTTTAATGAGTTTAACATTTATTTGCTTTTGCCTATCAAAAAGGTTATAAGATGTATCGCCAATAAAACGACTCAATTATCACGATCAAATGAGGATATTTTTATGACAGAAAAAATTGGAATACTCGCACTCGGACATGGAAGCAGGCATCCCCACAATAAAGAAGTAGTTGAAGGGGTTGCGCAACTTATCGCCAAGAAATACAAGAACACAGTAGTTCGCATAGGTTTTATGAATATGAATACTCCAACTATGAAGGAAGGACTTGATGGTTTCAAAGGAACAGGAGTTTCAACGATCGTAGCCGTTCCCATATTCCTGGCGCACGGCGTGCATACTATGGAAGATATCCCCCAGATACTGGGCGTCAGCAAGGAATCGCGAAAAGCGAACATAAAACTTGACGGCAGGAATGTGACACTTATCTATTCAGAGCCTCTGGGAATCGATGACCTGGTCGCAGAACTGGCATATAAAAGGGTGACGGAAGCTCTGGCGAACTAGTGCTGTTTCATTCATCATCAGTTAGGAGATAAATCGCAGGATAGAGCACGGATGATCTTATATCCGTGTAATCCGCGTCATCCGTATGCCATTCGTTTACTGACTTTTCTGCAAAATCACATGCAATCAGCTTTATTCAGTATAACCCTCGCCGGATAGAGTTTTTCTAAATAAGATAATTATATTAGTTCTTAAAACAGAATAATAAATTATGCCAAAAGCATATGAATAATTGATTCTAAATATGGAAAACTAAAATGGATATTTACCATGAGATAACCTTAAGGTTAGGAAATATTAAACATACCCTTCATGCATTAAAAGAAGAAGCATTTGATAATATCACAGCCGAACAGGTAGAAAAATCTTTAAAATCAGGTTTTAACGTCATAGAAGAATATTCTGATGATCCAAGAGGAGTAAGTTGTCTGCTGCTGTTTTTTTCTGATGACATGCCAGTGCATATTGTATGTGCACCTCATGAGGATGCATTGATTATTATCACGGTATATAGACCGGATATATCAAAATGGACACACAATTATGAAAAAAGGAGGTAAAATGAAAACTTGTTATATATGTAAAGGAAATGTAGAATTATCTCTTGTGGATGTTGAAGTTGGAGGAGTTGTTGTAAAAGATATGCCTGCTGAGGTATGCTCCAGATGTAACGAAAAGTATTTTGATACCAGAACAGCATCTTTTATCCAAGAAATAGCAGGATGCGTAGCTGAAAAAAAGAAAGAATTTCTTATTGATAAATTCAAAACTGCTTACGAAGTAAAGGGTGCAGCCTGACAGGAACACGTATTTTGCATATGACCTGAACCCTTAAGGAAATTATACCGATTTTGGAGATTCTGGATGGATTTTAAATTTCAAAGAAAACGGTTAAATGAAATACCTGAGACCAAGATATTGGAAGAGCTCGATAAGGCGGCTAAGTATTTTAATTACACAGAATTTGGACGGCGAGATTTTGATAAAATAGCCGATATAAGTTCCAGTGTTATAAGAAAACATTTTGATGGTAGTTGGACAAAAGGGCTTGATGCACTTAGAAAACATCTTCAACAAAAAGGATTGGACTTATCTCATCGTCCTTATGCCCCTAACAGAGTTCATTCAGATAAAGACCTATTTGACGAAATGGACCTAATTTGGAAAAAAGTTGGTCAACGTCCATCGCGTATTGAATGGGAAATGTCAGAACCAAAAATTTCCTATAATTGCTATAAACAACGCTTTGGTGGGTGGGTTAATACTTGCACCAAGTTTATTGAGTACAAAATTGGAAGCGAAATTTTGGTTGATGATTTTGTTTTGCCAGACCGAGAAGAAGAAAAAACACAGTCAGAGAATAAGGTTGAATATAAAAGGGAAAAATCTAGAAATATATCTCTTAGTTTAAGATTGCATGTATTAAGTAGGGATAATTTTCGCTGTGTTTTTTGCGGCAAGAGTCCAGCTACCGATATTGGCACAAAACTTCATATTGACCACATTGAGCCATTTTCAAAGGGTTGTAAAAGCGTGCTAGAAAATCTCCAGACGCTTTGTGAGGAATGTAATATAGGAAAAAGTAACAATGGTAAAATTGGCAAAAACATCATATAGCAGCGTGTGTCTGGGTAAAGAATTTACAGAAAGTCTCCAACCATTGCTGCTCAAGAAATCATCAAAAATAGCAGTTCTTGACTTAACCCATGGCGGCGCCGTCATAGCCAGGAAGTTAACAAAATTCGCAGGTTCTGTCACCGCCATAGATATTTACAAAACTCTTACCCCTGAATCCCTGAATGAACTTGAAAATGATGGTATAAAAACATCCACTGAACCTCTCGATCCATCAGATTTTGACATCATAATTGCTCCTGTGCATCTTGATTCCGGTTATCCGATGCTTGCCGGGGCAGCCACTAGAAATATCCCTGTTATATCACATCATCAAGCTGTGGGGCAGATATTATCAACTTACAACCTCACGAATAAGACTATTATCGAACTAACCGGAACAAAAGCAAAAACAAGCACAGCGATCCTCCTTGCTGATATTTTATCCCTGAAAAATAAAGTGATCTCACATACAAGCAGAGGACTTGAAGAGTGGAGCACGAGAGCAATTATTAAAAAAGGATTGAGCATAACTCCTGCAAGCATCCTGACCGCACTTGATGCAGTGAATGAAGCCGGGATCGATTTCGATGTGTTCATAGCTGAGGTCTCAATCGGAGGAACGGGTTATGCCGATATCGGAATAATCACAACGATCGCAAATGATTATAAAATAGCAAATAACACAAAGCTTGCAAGTGACTCAAAGCGCCGCATGATACTTGATGCAAAACCTGCAAGTAAACTTGTGGTGAACAATGATGCATTAAGGTTTTTCGGGGCATGCAGAAGGGATATCGAGGTTATCTCGTTTACGGAGTCGGTCAATGCTTCATGCAATGTATATTATGAAAGCCTTGACAAGAAAGGTGGAACAATATCTTATTTTCTCGGCAAGGAACATGGAAAAATCCAAATCAGGGAAGCTTTGGATTACGACATAACTTCATATAAAACCGCTTTTGTATGCACAACCGCCGCGGCTCTTGCGCTGGGTATTGACTCCGATACTATCGAGAAAGCTTTTCTGGAATTTAAGGGCGCACAGGGTCGCATGACGAAAAAATCAGTTGATGGCAGAACCCTCATAGACAATTCAAACTCAGGAATGGACATACGGACGGCGCAAAAAGCACTCAAATATGCACAGGAAGAAGGAGGAAGGATCGTCATGGTTCTTGGAGAAGAGGCAAAAGAAGTATGCGAAGGACTTGACCCGTCTGGAGTCGAACGTTTTATTAACAACCACATAAATGAGCTTGGCGCGCTTGTTCTTGTCGGGGAAAGGATGAAACCACTTGCAACGGAAGCAAAAGATGTGAAAATATATTATGCCATAGATCTACCTGGCGGGATTGCCCTTGCAAAGTCATTGACAAAGGAAAAGGATATTATTTTATCCTGTGTTAAGTGTTTTAGGTAAAGATATGGAACTTAATAAAAAGATCATTCCCGCAAGAATAACCAAAAACATGTCAGCAGGAGAGCTTGTGGCAAGTTTTGAGAGCTGCGCTTTCGGGGCAGGCCGTTTATATGAAGCGGTTGACATCTACAAGGAAATGCAGGATGATCCTGAATGTACAAAATTCTTCGGACTTGCAGGGGCCATGGTGCCTGCGGGTATGAGACAAATCGTGAGCGACATGATCCGGGATAGGGAGATCGATATTCTTGTGAGTACAGGCGCAAATCTTGTCCATGATATTATTGAGTCCCTGGGGCTTCATCATTACAAAGGAACTGATGCCACAGATGATATACAGTTGAAACACGAAGCAGTAAACCGCATATATGATGTTTTCCTGCCAGAGCATCATTTTACGGATCTTGAGGAAAAACTCCAGTCCATCTTCAGGGAAATCCCTGAAAAGCTTTCCATAACAGAGCTTCTTTCCCACATCGGGGCGCGCCTTGACGATGACAACTCTATTTTGAAAAGTGCATATGATATGGGCATTCCTGTATATTGCCCTGCCATCCAGGATTCCATAATCGGGCTGCAGGCATGGCTGTACAAGCAGACAAAGCCCCTGAACGTGGATGTTTTCGCGGATATGAAAGGGCTGATCGACAGGTGCTATGACGCAAAACGCGCTGGTGTTATGATAATAGGAGGCGGCGTACCCAAGAATTTCATTTTGCAGTCCATGCTTGTCACTCCGCGATCTTTTGATTATGCCATCCAACTCACCATGGATCGCCCCGAAACTGGCGGACTTTCCGGCGCGACGCTTGATGAAGCGCGCTCTTGGGGCAAGATCGGGGAGAATGCCAGGTCTGTGACTGTTTATTCGGATGCGACCATTACACTTCCGATAATCGTGGCTGCCGCAAAATGTTTGAAATAAGGGCGAATTTTATAAACAATGATGAGTATCTTCGCTTATATGGTTGCTGAAATATGCGAATACTGCGGCAATAAGTTCGATACAAGAGGAATCGGCAGGCATCGTACAAAATGCCGCAAGAGTCAACAAAAAGAAGAAGAGACGGTGGAAAAGCAGAAGGGGAATGCTGTGCGGAATGAACAGATCAGGGACCTTTTCGAAAAGGTAAAAGTGATGGAGCACGATATTGAAGATTTGACCAATCAACTTATTAAATTGCTCAAAGAGGTTTAAGAAATTCCTCTTTGAGCACATATATTTATTATAGAGCGAGGAACTATAAGAAGTTAAATTGTGGAAATAATATTTTTTATATCCACTTAAAATGAGGAATTGTTATATTATACGAAGAAGTTAGTATATACAAAATATTGATTTTAATTATAGAGGCGCTTATATGACGGAAGCTATGATAAAAATTAAAATAGAAAGGCTTGATGAAGGAGGATATCTTGCAACAAGTGATACATTACAGGGACTGATTGCTCAGGGGAGAACAATTGCAGAGACTATTGAGATCGCACAGGATGTTGCCAAAAAATTAATTGAGTCGTATATAGAACACGGAGATCCACTTCCATTTGAAATCAAAGCCAAAAAGGATTTTACAATTACTACCTCAGTTCCTATTAGTATAAATGCATGACGCGACTCCCGTCAATGACAGCATCTGATGTCATTAAAATACTTAAGAAGTGCGGATTCGTTTTTGACAGATATGCAAAGGGTAGCCATGAAATCTGGTACAACTCTAATACAAAAAGAAGAGCGACGGTTCCAAATCATCCGGGTCTTGATATTCCAAAAGGAACTTTGAGGGCTATAATTAAAGAATCTGGATTTTCAGTTGAAGAATTTGTTCGATTGCGATAATTTACTATTTAGGATATATTTATTATAGAGCGAAGAACTATAAGAATTCAAATTGTGGTACTAATTTCCACTGTGGTTATTATACAGGATGAGTGTTGAAAAAATGAATGCTATCTATTATTGCGCTTCCCGTGGGCGGGCTGGATGAACATCGCTTTTCTTGCGCCTGGTTTTTCAAATATGGCGGGGAACGGAACACCAGATATATATAATTACAATCATTTAATTTCCGGCGCAGAGCTGATGACGCCATGTGAGCGCATGGGGGATTTCTCAACGCGGATTGGAAAAACGTTTTCTTCCGGATTTTATTCAGAAGCGGCGATTTGGAGGATTTGAATCATAATAATGAATAAAAACGCATCTCCTTTTATATCCGTAATAATTTGTGCATTCTCTATGAAGCGATATAGTGAAACTGTAAAGTGTATAAATTCTATCTTAATAAATAATTATAAAAATTTTGACATAATAGTTGTTATCGATGGAAATGAAAAGCTCAAACAAAAAATAGAATCTGAATTCAAAGATAATAAAAATATAGTGATTGTTAATAATATAAAAAATGAAGGCCCTTCAGTTTCAAGAAACCGTGGCGTTGGACTGGCAAAGGGCGATTTAGTTGCTTTTATAGATGATGATGCTTTTGCTAAACCTGAGTGGCTGGAAACCATAGTGAGCGATTTTTCAGAGCATCCTGAAATATCAGCATTAGGTGGCAAGTTAATTCCAGTCTATGAAAAAGGAGCGCAAAAGCTTCCTGAGGAACTTCTATGGATCGTCGGATGCACATATAAGGGGCATCCTGTAAAAAAACAATTTGTAAGAAACGTTATTTCGGCGAACATGGCAGTAAGGAGAGAAGTTTTCAAAGAGATACAATTCGAAAAGATGTTTGACGGCAGAAATTGGAAAATGGAGGACACACTTTTTGGGATCAGGCTTTTCATGAAGAAAAAAAATGCGATATTATATGATCCTGAGATGATTGTTTATCATAATGTATCTAAAGAAAGGACAAAATTGAAATATATACTCCAGAGATCTTATTCTGAGGGAAGATTAAAATATGACCTTGGCAAAATTATCAAGACCAATTTTGTGGATACACAAATTTTTCGTCATGAACAAAGTTATTTGAAGACATTATTATCATCAATTTTTAGAAATAGTTTTACACTAAAATTGAAAGATTGCCTGCTGCTCTTGCTATCCATGCTGTGCGTGGTATTTGGCTATTTAACTCATTATCGAATAAAATATATTGATTAAGATGAATTAAAAGGAGGAAAAAAATGGAACTGTGGAAAATAATAATATCAATTGTTTTAATCGAAGCCATACTTCCGCTATATTACTTATTTATGCTATATTTATCAAAAAGGAATAACGGAGTGAAAAAAAGTTATTGGATTCCGATTGTCTCGATTATCATACCAACTTTTAATGAAGATACCACTATTCTTTCAAAACTTAATAACATCATTGATCTGCAATATCCTCTTGAAAAATTGGAATTATTCATCGTTGACGGCTTATCAACCGATAAAACTGTTAAACTCATTAAAGAGTTTCAAAATAATCACCCAGAATTGAAAATAGCTTTTTTTCAAGAAAAAGAACGTGGTGGTAAAATTAAAGCCATAAATTCAACAGTTCCACTATGTAATGGTGAATTAATATGCATAAGCGATTCTGATTGCATTTGGGAATTAGATGCTTTGAAAGAAGCAGTTGCAAATTTTTCAGATGAAAAAGTTGGAGCAGTCACAGGATTGCAAATATTGATGGTTGAAGATGAACTTGCCGAAAAGATGGAGCATCATTATAATAGCTTTTATAATATTTTGAGACTCGGAGAATCTGTATTGGATTCAACACCGATATTTAGAGGGGAGTTGACTATCGTAAGAAGCGAGCTTTTCAAACAAATTGAGGTAGGAACTGAATCTGCGTGGGCAGATGATTCTGAAATCTCAATGAAGATAAGAAAGTTGGGGTACAGGGCAATAGTGGATTCAAAAGCAAAGTTCTATGAATTTGCACCACCCACATTAGAGTCAAGAAAAAATCAAAAGGGAAGGAGGGGACTAGGATTGATAAAATTATTTTTGAGTAATTGGAAGATTATCTTAAATCCATTCAAATATGGAAAATATTCTTTTATTTGCGCATCAAACCTATTTTCCTTATTAGTCTCTCCTATATTGGTCTTTTTGATTTCAATTCTTCTTATTTGGGTATTATTGACATTTTCAGTAAATATAATATTATATTTGCTACTGATATTTGTAGCATTATTTCTTGTTCAATTCATCCTATTTAAGAATAAAATCGGTCAATTTATATTTTCTTTTTTGCATAGTCAATTTATATTATTAATTTCATTACCGTCTATAACAGCAAAGAGTATAAAATGGAGTCAAATAACAGAGATACGTGATAAGTGGAAAGAAATGGGAGAAAAGTCAAATGAAAAGTAATCCTATCAATTTTTATCAGTGTTATTTTGTACAATTAGTATCTATTATGAAAATGGCAATTTGGAAATAGGAAAAGATATTTAATGCTGTATTTCTATGCAACTAAAAGAGGCATCCAATCTTTGCTCAGAATACGGTTGAGAAAAGAAAACATAAAAAACCTTATTGTACCATTAGCTGCATTATTGGTTTTCGAAAAGACTTAAACTGGTATATAAAATGGAAACTCTAAAGTTTATATTAACAAATGACACTTACCCTCCAAATAGCAATGGAGGTGATGCCAATCATGTTTTTTATCTATCACATGAACTGGCAAATAAAGGTCATGAAGTGCATGTAATATCTAACTTAAACGCTTATTCTATGTTAGCAAAGAGATTTAACTGGAAACCAATTAAATTAGAAAAAAATCCAAATGATGCCGAAATTTATAATTATAGTCTAAATTCTCTCGGTGGAGATTTAGAACCGATTAAAACCTATGTTTTTGGCAAATCCCAATTTTATAGTGCCAAATTTAAAGAGATATTAACTAAAGTTAAGCCAGACGTTGTTCATCATCACGATATTACTTTCCTAGGGCAAAATCTTTTTCAAAAACAGGGGAATTATATCCAATTATATACTGCTCATAACTATTGGCTAATATGTCCAAATCGTGAATTATTAAGGTTCGGGAAAGTGTGTGAGAAACCTTCACTATGTTCTTTATGTCTGCTATCTTCCAAGAGATTACCGCAGGTATGGAGATGGGGGAAAAGTATAGAGGAAACCATAAAAGATATTGATGTCATCATTGCTCCCAGTGAGTATATAAAGCTGAGATTGGGTTTTAAATTAAATAAAGAAATAAAATTTTTACCGAATTTTATCCCAAATTTCGAAAAAGAGATTGTACCATCCGGTTATGGAAATTTTTTTCTTTTTGTGGGTCAACTTATAGAAAGAAAAGGCATAATGAATATACTAAACACTTTTAAACAACATAAAAATGAAATTGATGCAAATCTAATAATTGTTGGCAGTGGCTCACTTGAATTCGAAATAAAAAATTATATTAAAGATCATGGATTGGAGAAAAAGGTTGAGTTGTTAGGTAGAGTTGATAATGAACAACTCTGGTCGTTATACAATGATGCTCTTGCACTTATAGTGCCTTCTATTTGGCCTGAGAATAATCCGCTGGTCGCGCTGGAGGCCATGTCTGTGGGCACGCCTGTTATAGGGACGAATGCGGGGGGATTAGGAGAGATTATTGAAAAGGTGGATAAAAATCTGATTATTAATGGAGATGGATTGAATGAGATAAAAATGATTTTGGAGGAGAAGAACTTTTATCCGAAGAAAAGAATCAGAGAAGTTTATGATCAATGGTACTCGCCAGAAGTGTATTTGAATAAATATAAGCAACTATACCAAAAAGTTGAGTTGAATGTATAAAAAAGCTAAAAATCTGGATTTAAAAATAAAAATTGAATCTGCCAAAACCTGGTTTTCTTCCCCATTAGACTCAAAAATATATATTATCCTTTCAGCAATCAGCTTGACATTGTTATTTTATAGTATTTGGGAAATAAAACCGGTCTCAGTTGATATAACAGACTTTATTGGTTTAACATCTCATTTAACATTAGCATATTGGCTAGGGTATATTCTGATAATATTCTGTTTAATTCGTTTATATTTTGATACAGATAATAAAAATGAATTAATACATATACTGATTCTAATAATAGTAGGTTTATTTCTTTTTGGAGTGCCAATCTTCGCAGAAGAAAATGCAAGATTTCCTTGGTCTTATTATCCGGCAGGAGAAGTTAAGACAATTTTAGAAACAAAATATATAGATTCAATATCTCCATATCCTCTTATCTCTTATCGTTCTTGGCCAGCAACTCACTTGATTTCTGCAACTATATTATATTTAACTGGAATTAAAATAGAGAATTTATTAAAATATATGCCTGTTTTTTGGTTGTTTTCTGTTGTCTTTATTATATTTAGCATAGGAAAACGTCTTAAGTTTTCAGTGAACCAATCCTTTTTAGCGTCTTTTATAATACTTTCATCGTTTTGGACATTTCATTACTATTATGGACCCCCATCCTTTGCCTATATATTATATCTTTTGTTATTTATGTTCATAGTTTCCTTCAGCAATATAAATAAAATTAGAGATACTATATTAATATCGCTGACATTCGCCGTATTGGTAATAACACATATGTTAACTTCTATGGCTTTGATCTCTTCATTTATGTTTTCATCCAAATATATTAAATCAATCTACGAAAAACGAACTAGATTTATGATCTTTTTTTTGATTGTTTTTATTGCATGGTATGTCTATCTAGCACCTGTGATGTTTAGAACTGGTGTAGAAGAGTTCATAAAACAAGCTACAGGACTAGCATTCTTTAGTTTCTTTCAAACGGAAAAATATAGCGCAGGCGAACTGTTAACAAGAGAGATAACTCACTATAGCCGTCTTTTTTATCTTGGGATATATGCTATTTCTATGATTTATGCTGCTGCTCTCTATTTAACTGGCCGTATTAAAGAAGAGAAAAAAGAACTTACCAAGATTTGCTTTTTTTGGTTTATCGGTGTTTTGGTCTTATTTGTGTTTAAGTATGGAGCAGCCGAGATCGACGATAGAATTTATATCTATTCTTTAGTGCCTATGGCATGTATCTTAACTTTAACATTAAATCGAAAAACTCTTGTTATACTATCAATCTTGCTTGTTATTCCTCATATTCCTGCACATTATGGAAGCGAAAGTTATGAGATGATAACGTCAACAGAACTTGTTGGTTCAAAATTTTTTGCCATGAAAATAACTATTGAAAATAATGAATCATATTTTTCCATGTTTGACACTTTTGTAAACTATTATGATTCAGAAACAATTAACTATAAACGAAAAAGCCTGTCTGTTGCCGCTAAACCTAATATATCTATGTTATATACTTCGGATTATATAATAAATAGTAAAAGTAGCCATAATTTAGTCTTATATGCATATGGAGTTGATCCCATTCAAGAAGGGATACGATTATGTCAAAATAATGTGAGTTTGTTGTATAATAATGGATATTACCAAATTTACATAAATTCGATTAGTTGATATTCAATGAAAATACTTCAAATAACCGGTGGGTACATTAGAATTCCCCCAAAAATGGGAGGAGGAGCTGAGGCTGTAATATATAATATTTCACGACAAATAGCAAAAAAGGGGCATGATGTTACAATACTGGATCGCTCTTACTCTAAAAACGATAGTCCTTTTGATGAAATTGATGATATGAAGATTATCAGGATAAAAGCTTTCAAGTTTCAGTTTCTGGATCCATTTATAAAATTTGGTTTTGGTCATTACCTTACTGCATTAAAAGAAATTTTAAATGAGGTTTACTTCTCCTTAAAAGTATATTTTATTTTTAAGGATAGGGTTAAAGAATATTCAATTATTCACTTTCATAGTATTTTTACTGGATGTCTCCTCTCAAGATTGTTTAAAAAATCAAATCCTAATATTTTTGTAACTATTCAGATACCTTCTTTTTATTCATGCCCTTCAACACAATAAAATAATAAAAATCAAATAGCTTAGAATATCTATATCGAAAAATCAATATACATTGAGATTATTACAAGAT